>CAAGKR010223183.1_pt1 | contig 20525 bp, 12 predicted proteins | sample 2556971 | NCBI WGS metagenome assembly CAAGKR01 (sample SAMEA5207829, study PRJEB30636) | soil metagenome | biome: forest; feature: boreal; material: soil | place: USA | collected 2011-09 | depth 1 m | reverse complement strand
GTCTCGTAGCTCACGATGGTCACGTGGGCCTCGGCTCGCCACTGCCACGCCCGTTCGGTCGACGTTCCGCGTATGGGCATCTGGCGCAATTCCGGAGCCCACTTGTCGATCTCGCGACGCCACTGGTTGATCAAGCTTGCCGGCACCACGAGCAGCACGTGGGCGACCTTGCCCTGCAGGCAGAGGATCCGCATCGCGGCGATTGCCTGAACGGTCTTGCCGAGACCCATGTCATCGGCGAGCAGGATCCTGTCTCGATCGAGCAGGGCCCGAACGCCATCCAGCTGATAGGACAGAAGCTCAGCTGGCCACTCGAGAATTGTGTCCGGACCGGGCAGAAGGCTCTCCAGCGGCGGCTGAAGTACGAGCCTGAGGCGGTCCGCCAACGAGAGTCCGGCATCTGACGCCGGCCCGTGCACAGCGACTCCACGCGTCTGCCCGGTACGCGTGATTGGCACTCGAGCGGATGTCGCCTCAACAGTCGCAGGAAGAGCGGCGACGCGCACCGTAGAACCGGCAATGATTGGGTTCAGCTGGGCACGCAGGAGCCATTCGACGTCGGTCGGCTCCATCTCGGCGACAGTGCGCGTCCGAGCAGTTGATGGCGTTGCCTGAAGCAGAGCCCACCGCAGCGCCGGTTCTGGCACCACCCGGCGCCGCCGGTTCCACCAGCTGGCCCGCTCAGGTGGCTTCTGGTTGCGCCACCAGTCGCTCACGTCGCTGCGAAGGCCTCTTGCAGGCCGAGGGCTGCGCGCTCGAACGGCTCCACCAGCCCCTGGCGCGCGACCAGGGCGGCCAGCAGGCCTCGGGCATCCGATCCTATCCCCGGAGGCGGGCCCACCCAAAAGAGATGATGTGCGCCCGGCAACTCCTCCATCGACTCCGTGGAGGCATAGGCAAGCGCAGTCGGTCCAGCGAGTCGACAGAGCGGGATTGCGACAGCGAGATCTTCCGTGAAGACCGCGGCGGGTACTTCCTCGGCGAGCGCGACAAGCAGATGCGGGACATTGGTCGCCGCGGTGAACAGCGTTCTGCTCAAGGCCACTACCGCCTGTCGGCGAGATTCTCCGGGTCGCCACAGGAACGATGCATGGACATCGACGCGGGCGAAGCTGAAATCCATCGGCTCCCCTCGGCTGTTGACCAGGAAAAGGGCGCCGTGCATCCCGCGGTTTCCGTCTTCCTCGACGAACCGGAGGTAGCCAATCAAACCCTGCGGCGCCTCATCCCTGAGATCGCGGAACGGAATGCTCAGAGCTCGCCTCCCGCGTCGGGCGCGCCGTCGCTCGTTTCGGAGGGCAGCTCCTCGAGTGCGAGGTCCTCTTCGTAGGTGGGCCGAAGCTCCTGCTCCTCAGTGTCCACGGTGGCACCCGGGAAGAGACGCTTGAGATCCCACTCGTTGATCCAGCGACGGACGTGGGACCGCATGGCCCGGGACGTTGCGAGGTCGGCGGACCCGACGGCCGGAGGATCCCAGGCGTAGGCTCGGGCGTGGATTCCCTTGAGCCGCTCGTAGGTCTCGAGGAGTGTCTCCTTGGTCGGAGGCCGGAGCGTGACGGATTCACGCTCAATGATCCTTATTCCTGCTTCGGCCCTAGCGGCGAGAGTCCGGAACTCGTCGGTCCCGCGGTCGCGCAGCTTGGCCCCGACATAGTCTCGGTCACCCTTCTGCTGCAAGACGGCCAGGGCGAAGTCGTCCGTGACCGCCGCTACCGTGGTCATGCCTGGCAGTTGCAGACCCTCGACACGGCCCAGCCACCGCGCAAGTTCTGCGTAGGACTTCCCGCGCTGCGCCAGGCTATAGCGCCCTACGAGCTCCACCTCATCGATGAGCAGGATCCAGCCTCGGTAGCCGGCGCCCTGAATGAGCCTCGAAACGAATGCGAACCGCTGCTCGGTGAGGTCTCGAGCCTTAACGGATTTCAGCGAAAAGGCAGCCGCTTCCCCTATTTGGCGGAGACCTTCTCGGACCCTCGAGATTGGCAGCGGATCGCCGGCCCAGAAGTTTCGGATCTGCTCCGCGAGTTCGGGATCGTTGTTCAGGCGTTCATGCAGCATCAGGGTTGCGGGGAAGATCGCCGCGACGCTGGACTCTGGATGATTGGCCCATTTGTAGAGCTCGGCGTACGGGCGACTGTCCTGACGCAGCCTGAGCGCGATTTCAGGGATTGCCATGCCGGTACGGCCCGGGACGTTGGCTGACTCCACTGCTGCTCGAAAGACCTTGGCCGGGTCGTAGAGCGGCGTTTCCTTGCTGATAACCACTCGGCTAACGACGAAGTTCTGAGTGAGGGCGAGGTCTTCGAGGTATTCCAGCAAGTGGGACTTCCCGCTTCCGAATCCACCGGCCACAAGCAGGCCTCGGACCTGGTCTTCCCCTTCCGTTGCCGACTCAACGGCTGCCAGTTGCTCACGGAAGCGTGCTTCGACATCCGGCTGGTTGCAGCCGAGGGCTCGCACCGCATCGCGGTTGGGAACTCCATTCCGGAGGGCCTCGATGGCGCGACGATCCGCGATAGCCGCCCCGTCGCTGATCATCGAACCGCCTCCTTTGCACCGGTCAGCCTTACGAGGGAAGCCATCGGATTCACCAGTCTTCGATCTCTTACCTCGTCGTAGACCCGGAACTTCAGCGCCTCGTAGGCGCCTATTCCACGCCCGTCGATCTCCTCGTCGAGGAACTTGGGGTCTGGCACGACCACGATCAGGCAGTTGTCCAGACGGTCGGTTGCGTCGATGAACTGGCGCAGTAGCTCAAGCGCATCGAGCACGCCAGCCTTGGAGTAGTGCAACCGCTCGTCCTTCGGATTCCTCACGACCGAGATGCGGCTTATGTCGATCGTAAGAACCAGGCCCGAGTAGCCGGCAAAGGCAAGCCATGCCAGCAGCGACTCGAAGAGATACCGGGCATTGGCCCTCGTGATGCGAGTGAAGATGTGATAAGGCTTGACCGCACTGACTGCCCGGTTGCGGCCGCATAGCCAATCCGTCAGCACGCCATACACCATCGTGGCTTCATCAGCCCCTACGAGTTCAGCGTTCGCCAGTTGCGTCATAGCAACGCGAAAGTCCTTGGCCAGCCGCTTGTGACCGAAGACCTTTGCTTGGACCTTCCGGCGGAGGTCGGACAACAGGAGGTCCGCATCGAGGCCGTTGGAGTCGGCCAGTCTGCGGAACAGGGGCCCATCTCCTGGCGCTGGCGGTGCATACCGTTCAGCCTCAGTCAAGCGCTCGACCACGCGCTGGACTGACTCGCGCCACGGGATTTGATCGGCAACCGCGAAGAAGAGTTGCTCCACCATATGGACTCTCGTGAGCCCCGCATCCACATGAGCCACGACGTAACCACGTTGCCGGGCTCTGGCCTTGATCTCGAACGAAAGCGTGGCGGCAATGTCCTCTTCGAGGGGAACCGCGAACTTGATCGCCGCGCCGCCGTCCTTGATGAAGCCGGCAAGGTACTCGGACTCCAGGAAGTCCAGCCAGTCGTAGGAGTTGATCGAGAGGGTCATCAGGCAGTCCCAAACCGGATGCCGTAGTAAGTGATCAACTCACCGTCCGGTGCCACAAAGGTCAGCGTCCCTTTGGGGCTCTTGGTACCGGTGCTTGCCGGCAGCGAGAAGACAGCGCCAGTCTTAGTGCGCGTGGTGCCGCTCCGATCGAGCAGGAAGAGATCCCGGGCGAAATCACTCTGCCCGTAGTCCGCCGCCGAACCAGGCAGGAGCGTGAACGCCTCGTAGACGGCGGACAGCGCCTGGGTCGACCCCAAGCCATCTCGCCCGGCAATCAACACGAAGGCTCGATACAGGGACTCAAGGAACTTCTCGGGCGCGAACCGCGGCTTCTTGCTCTGGTTCGCCTTCAGAGCGGCGATCACGTGCGAGGGACGGATCGCCACGACGCGTTTCTTGTCGATCTTCAGCGATCGATCGGCCGGGAGCACCTGGACAATCGACGGGAAAGCAAGAAGCCGCCCGTCGCGTTGGTCGATGCGCAGCCCAGCAACCTTGGCCGCCATCATCAACTCGGACTCGTACTCGTCTTTGAGATACGCCGCCTCGGCGTTATCTTCAAAGGGCCACGAACCCCGAGCGTTGGCCACCTCTTGTCGAACCGCGTCCATCGCCGATGCCAGCTTCTCGAGCGACTTGCGCATAGCGGCGATGTCGCCGTCGTGAGCCGCCTTCTTGAACTGCTTCGTCGCCGTCGCGAGGCTGCCGACGGCCTTGGTTGCCGCGTCGGCAGCGCGTTCCGTCTCCTCAAAGCCCTGCTCGAACGTGGTCAACGGCGATTCCTCCAAGTGGATTCGTGCGCGAAGCAAGCCATGGGGAGCAGCCCCAACGTTACACGGCGCGCAAGACCCCTGTATGGCCGACGCGACTAGATCGCGGTGCTGAAGAGCCTGATGCGCATCGTTCATGCATCGACCGTTAGCTCGCTGCAGGCCGGGGCAATCATCGTTGCATCAGCCCGGCTATACCGCCAGATCTTGACTCCGCGTTGCGACGAAAGGATGGATACGCGCGAACCGACACAAGGTCGTCAGTCACGGGGAAGGAGTCGCGGGTCAGCGCTTGGATCGTAGCCGTGCTCCGCAAGTCGGTTGGCAGCTCGCGCCAATTCGTCCTGTGAGAACAGCTCGTCGAACTCGGGCCTCAGCATGACCGCTTCCATCGAGAGGTCGAGCCTTCCCTCCTCTTTGAGACGCTCGAAACCCGCCGAAGTCCCGCTCTTCCACAGCAACTTCCGGCCCGCAATCAGACCACCGTCCTTCCGAACCGACCGAAGGAAGTAGCCGGCCCAGTAGCCAGTGGCCTGGCCGGCGAGCGAGTAGATGTCACGCATCGCTTGATCGAACGCCGCCTCCACCTCGGATGCCGCATGCCGCTGCGACACGAGCTGGCGAAAGGGCATATCGGCAGATCTCGGCGAACGCGAAAGTCCGCGAACGCCCAGCCGAGCCAGAGCATCCTCGACGTCTCCACGGGCCGAGGCCACGCAACCCGACCGAGCCCGTTTGAGCGCGGCCCGCGCTGCATCTGTGGCGTCCGGTTTCGCAGCGATTCGCTCGATGGTCAGGATGGCGAAGAGAGCAAGACGCGCGTCGGCGAGCCACGGCTCCAACCTCGGAATCGCCGCCTCGCCGAAGTGGGCGATCGGGTCGCGGAATTCGATTCGCGTCATCCCGTCAGCCGCGGCTGCGGTGGCCAGGAGTTCAACCAGCCGATCCGCCACATCCCACCTCTTCGCATCTTGCAGATCCGTGAAGGGACCAGTTGATCGGCCTCGCCAAAGAGGCGTTGGCCCTACCGAACGGCTGACTGCCGCAGAACGGGCGAGCCTTCCCGCAGTAACTCCTGGCAGAAAGCGGAGACGGGTGAGAGGACTCGAGGACCAGGTGACGCCTCAGATCGACCCTTCGGCCCGCATCGATTGCAGCGGCACCCCACAGAATGAATGCGATGCGCTCGGCCCCGCCGGCGACGGCGGCCAGAATCGCGTTGGTGAGGGGCTGCCATGCGCAGAGGTGATCCGTCGTGCCCTTCGGCCCGACCGTGAGAGCGGTGTTTAGCAACAGTACGCCGTGGCGCGCCCAAGCCTCGAGTGAACCGCTCTTCGTGAGGTCAAAGCCGCAGTCCGCGTGCCACTCACCCAGGATGTTCCTCAGCGAAGGCGGCCAGTTGGCGTCAAGGGTCGAGAATGCCAGTCCGTGAGCCTGGTTCGGGCGTCCGTACGGATCCTGTCCCAGTATCACCGCTCTCACGTCCGCCATCCGCGTCAGACGGAGCGCCTCGAATTCCTGGCCCGTCGCCGGGTAGACTCCTCCCCCCCGGCGCACTCTCGCGGCAAACCGATCAAGCGCATCGAGATCGATCGCCTGCAGACGGTCGAGGAGAGCATCTCGCCAATCCATCGGTATCGACTCGATCATGCGCTCCCTCCTAGGTCGACGCCCGTGTCAGCCCTCGAGGCACACGGGCAGTTGCCGGTGTCTCGTCAGGTGCTGGACCCTACCGATTCCCGCCCCTGCTGATCCTGCCAGTAGGTCCAGGTTGCGCGCATCTGCCTGAAGGCAAAGAGATCGGGGTCCTCGCCGTCGCGCACCTGGCTGATCTCACGTCCGAGCGCGAAGAACCCCTGGCCGGGCGTCCCGCCCTCGTACTGCACCACCAGACTGGAGAGCATCGGGCGGCCAGCAGCGACCTCCGCGCATGACACCTCGCCCAGCAGGACACTCAACCTATACCGCTGAGCATCGTCGCCAAGGTCAAGGCCGACACGCCTCGCCAGATCTGTATAGGTGATCAAGTGCTCGCCCGGGCGGCTCGCCACCTCGACGATCGCGGCCCGGATGGCCCCAGCGAGTATCGATGTCGGCTCTAGCGTGACCTCCGTTGCGACAGGCTCGTCCTGAGGCGGTTCACATGGCGCTTGGGGCTGAACTTCGTCTGCAGGCTCAACCGCTTCGTCTCCATTCGTCGCGGCCTCTTGGGTTTCCTCCTCCACGGCCTCCGCTGGCTGCAGCGCCTCTGAGGATGCCGCGACTGACCCGAGCCGTTGGGCGAGGGCATTGCGCATCAAGATCCGCCGGGCGTTGTAGAACTGGCGGAACGATTCCAGCCCGAGGTCGACCTCGGCGGGAATGTACTGGCGACTCAGGTAGTCACCACGAGCCCCCGGATCGCCGAAGTTGGCTGCTAGCCACTCGGCGAACGGCTTGGCGCTCTTGTCGAGGTTCTGCGGGCCTCCAAGCATTTGCAGGTTCGCCACATGGTTGACGCGGTCGGCCATCCATTTAGCCTCGGCCTCGTCGAACCCAGCGTCGGTCAGGCGCTTGACGGTGAACCTGCTCTTTGGATGAATGTGGTCCTGGTGGAACACGTTCCGGTAATCGACATAGGAGTACAGGAGCGACAGGACCTGATGGGCTTCGCGCTGACCGTACTTGGCATCAAGCAGGGCGTCGACCTCCGCCAACTCGAAATGAACTGACTTGCCGATCTGAAGAAGCCGCCGATTGATCTCCTCCACCGGGAAGGGTCCGGTGGTCTCCGCGATGGCCGCGCGGATCGTCGAGAGCACGGTGTCCGCTTGGTCGCCGAAGGTTCCCTTGAGGAGCAATGTAGTCAGCCACTGCCTGATGATCTCTCGCTCCGCGGCCGTTCCGGGCGAGTCCACCCACGACGCACCGTGGCCCCTCTTCATCAGGTAGTAAGCGACCGGGATGACGCTGTTGAGTGACGTGAGGGTATAGGCCGAGAAGCCGAAAGAGGCAACGAGCGAAACAGCGGAACGGAGGCAGGCCTCAACTGTGGGCCAGGCGTTTTCGATTCGCTCCATGTTTTCGGCGGTGAAATTGGTGACCTTGAACACCACCGACGGGATGTCCGTGATCGCCAGGCACGCTTTGAGCACAAAATCGCGGTCAAAGCGAAATCCTTGTCCGATATCGTTGAGGTCGTCTACCAGCCGCGTGATCTCTTCACGAGCGTCGAGATGCTTCCACTGCGCAACGGCCACGGACAACAGGAGGTCCGAATAGGACAAGGGCGTGCCGCCGCTGTTAACGCGGATGAAGATGTGCAGGACCTTATCGAGATCCTGGTCCTTCTCCAAGTAGTAGTTCATGGATGTGTCGACGCGGATGGCCTGGAAGAGATCTTGCAGCGTTCGTGAGGCGAACTTGCTCGTGCTGAGTTCTTGGTGGGCGTTCAAGTAGTCCGTGATGTCGTACAGGCGCTTGAAGTCCAGTACCTTGCCAACCTCGAACCAGCGATCCGGCTGCTTGTCCTTGTCCTTCGCCGTGAGGAGTCGGAAACGGTATCCGCCATCCCAATCGCTGTCAGGCTCGAGGAGATCCAAGTAGAGCTTGCGAATCGGGAAGTTCCCATCGTTATTCGCCCACGAGTACTTCGCTCGGTAAGCGTAGGAGCCCTTCAGTCCTATGTAGAGGGAAGTCAGGCGCTGCTGACCGTCCAGAATCGCGGTGAGGCCTTGCACGCCGGCGAGGTTGGCTTTGGGGTTGTGTCGTGCGGACTTCTCGTGGTAGTCCCGGACGAATTCGTAGAACTGATACCTCGACTGGGACTCAGGCTCAACTTCCCAGAAGAGGAGGGAGCCAATCGGGTAGCCGCGCATGATCGAGTCGAACAACTGCTCGATCTGATCCGGCTTCCAGACGAACTCACGCTGTATCGCCGGTAGGAGGTACCGGCGGTGATCGATTCCCTCGACGACCGAGGAGATGGTTATGGGCATCTGTATCGACATCGCTGGTTAACTCCTCCGCCCACTCGCGCGGGCATTGGTGAGATGGACTTTCTACTCTTCCTCGAAGCCCGACCCTGGCTCGAACTTCAGATCGCGGCCGTTGGCGGTCACGACCTTGACGACATTCTCGGGAGCGCCGGACGGGATCGTCGCCTCGATCTCGAGCGTCACCGTTACCGACGCGCCGACGACGCCAGCTAGATGCGCGAGAACCTCATCAGCGACCTTTCCCGCGTCTCGGCCGGCTCTAGTCGGATCGATGCGAACCGTTCCGTGATATCGGGTCTTGAGCTTGACTTCAGGTACAGGCGGAACGGGAGGCTTCGGAAGTTCGGTGTGGCTGCCTCCGTGTCCTTCGTCTGTGCCCGAATCCTTGATTGGCTCGGCCGGTTTCGGCTTGTCGCGCGCGATCTGGTCGAGAGCTACCTCGGGCCGGACCAGGAGACCCGACAGATCGTTGTCAGACACGTTGACGAGCTGCCCGGCACGGAGCCCGCGGTATCGCCCGGCAGCTTCGTCGTAGCTGTCTGCATAGGCGTATCCCTCCTGCTGCCAGAGCAGGAGCCCGAGGCCGTCGCGGACGGCCTCGACAAGTACGTCTGGTCCGGTCAGGCGCGGCAGGTAGTGGTATCGGGCGAAATCGTCCACGAGCTGGCGAATGGACACGTGGTTGCCGCGCCAAAGAGGTACTCGGTCCAGTTCCATCCTCAGCCGCGTTCCGGCAAGACCAGCGACCAGGAGCTCCTCGGCCTTGAGCTTCTTGCTGGCCCGCACAGCCAACGGCTCCTGGCCCGTTAGCCGGTATGCCTCCATCCGCATCGTGTCGGTGGGTTTGTCCTGGATGGGCACCAGCAGCCACTGGTATGCCTCCGGGAGGCGCGCGGCGACCGTGCTATTGGCGGAAGTCTGCTGGGTCTCGGCCTGGCGAAGCTGGTGGGGCGAGAGGTCCAGAGTGTCCCTCTGGCCGATGATCGATGCCCAAGCCAGATACTTGCGTACCGCCTCGTCAAGGTCCTGCAACCGAGCTTGGTCGATCGCCAGGAACGCCAGGGTGTTCTGGTACAGCCGGGGCGCGCCGCCCCGTTGGACGAGGATCTCTCGTGCGGCGCTTTCGGCACGGTTCCCCGGCTCTTTTGAATATTGGTGATCTGGACTGAGAACGACGAGGCTAGCCTCGAGGTCGTCGGCCACGTCGTGGCCGTTGTGCGGCATTGGGTGGACGCGCCTGAACAGGCCCTTCTGCTTCACGTCTTCGCGGACTCGCCGCTCGATCTCGGCGGTGACCTTGTCCGGCTCGCGACGGAGCTGCTCCGCGATGTCATCGGCCAGCTTCGTGACGGTGGCCTGCGTGGAGTACCAGTAGCGGGAACCGTCCTGATATAGGTACGTGGCAGCGGTCGCAAGCCGCCGAAGAGCATCGCCGAATACCGCCGGGCTCTCCTCGGGCATGACACAACCGAGTTTGATCCGACGATCCTCGATGCCCCGATGCGCAGCCGTCGCGGTGGGGGCTGATCCTAGGTAGATGGCACGCGCCACGCGCCGAGTTGCAGCGTACTTGCCGAGGTTCGGCACCTCACCGTCGATCCTCAGCGGCAGGGCGCTCGGACCGTCTACATCCTTCTCGATCACTGGCACCCAGTTATCCGAGAGATAGCGGGTGAGCTCGAACTGGACGCGGGGATCATCGATGCCGATGTTGCCGGGCATGATCAGCGGATTGCGGTCACCCCTTTCCCAGAGCGAGTGGATGACCGCAGCCATCAGGCGCAGCACCCCGCGCGTCCGCTGGAACTTGACGAGAGTCGACCAGTCGCCGTACAGGCGGTCAAAGACCTCGGGGTGGATTGGATAAGCGTCGCGCAGCCGCTTCTCGTAGCCGGCCTCGTGGGCCTCCGGTGGGAACTCCTGCTGCTGAGTGCGATACAGGTCGAAGAAGGCGCGCGCAACGCCATCCCGAGCGACGAACTGCTCGCGCGACACGATCGGCTCGAACAGTCGACGGCGGACGATCTCAAAGCCTTCCTCAGCACTTGCCGGCCGCCAGGACGCCTCGACACGACCGACGGCGTTTCGAAGACGGTCGAGCGCAGCCCGGCCGCGCTCGCCACCCACCTCGACGTCGTCGGCGACCGCGTGGGGTGAACCCGTGGTGTCCGAAGCCGGGAGGCTGATGACCAGGAGGCACTTCTTGGCGAGCTTCGCCGACTCGGTCAAGGCCTGCGCAAACGTGAAGTGCGTCTCGAATGGGCCGCCAGGCAGATCGCCCTGGTCATGCAACTGGCGGGCGTAGGCCACCCACTCGTCGATCAGGATCAGGCACGGCCCATAGTCGTTCATCAACTCGCGCAGAACATCGCCCGGGCTCGTGGCTTTCTCGTCGTCGGCCCGGACGCGCTCGAATGCCTTGCGTGCCTCGGCGATGCCGCCCTTCGCGAAACCGAGTTGCCAAGCGAGCTCGCCCCACAGAGTCCTGACAACGGTCCCGTCGGACTTCGTAACCGGGTTTCCTGGGGAGATCTTGTTGCCGACGATGACCACCCGACTGACCTTGGGCAGGCTCCCAACACCAGCTTCGCGAAGCACCTCGTCGACCCCTAGGAGCTCTGTTGCGGGAGTCCCGCCGAACAGGTGGAAGAGGGCCAGCATCGAATGGGTCTTGCCACCGCCGAAGTTGGTCTGGAGCTGGATAACCGGATCTCCGCCGGAGCCCGCGAGCCGGCGCACACCGCCCGCAAGGAGTTCCTTCAGGCTCGCCGTCAGATAGGTTCGGTGGAAGAACTCCACTGGGTCACGGTACTCGTCCGTTCCCTCACCAAGATGAACTTGCCACAGGTCGGCTGCGAATTCAGCCTGCTGGTACCGACCGCTGGCAACGTCCTTGTGTGGGTGAACAACCTCGCGCCATGGCTTGAGGTTGCCGGTCGCCTGGCTCTCAACCGCGGTGCCTGCCGTCTTGCGCTTCTCGGCTCGGAGCTGTTCCTCGAAGCGGACGCGCAGAAGCTCCATCTTGAGCTTCTCGACCTCGTCGGATTGAGGGGCGGACACCGCCGCAAGCATGCGGCTGACGGTGTCCAAAGCACGGTACGCATCGTCGCCCGAGAAGGTCTCTTGATGAGCCCACCTGGTTCGCACGTTCCGGAGTTCGCTAACGTATGTGCGCTCGGCCTGCCCGAGAGTCTTGCGGAAGACATCGTTCCATGACTCCCACATGAGCGCCAGCAATGCCGCCGCATCCCACTCATCGAGGGACTTATCCGTGTTCAGGCGAGCTCCGAACATGTATCCCTGCGCGCGCTCGAGTGCGCCGGCTTTGTAGGCGCTCAGGAACTCTCGCCCAACGAAGGGCCCGAGGCCATCCTTGAGCAGATCCAGGGCCTTCCCGACCCGCTCATTGTTGGTGATTGCCACGGGACTATTCCTCCCCGAAGAGCTGGCTCTGGACTGGGGCCGTGGCTGGCCCCGCCGCCGCAAGCCTAACGGCCTCATTCCAACTCTGAACGAGGCCGTTGTACCAGAGAGCCTCGGTGTTCCTCTTCTTTCGGTCGCACAACACGTAGAGGCGATACGCCAGCTCGCGGGCCATATCGGCCTCGGGGCCAAGGCGCGCGATTAGGTTGGCGAGAGCCTCTTCGCCCTGATCGGCGGCCAGAATCAACTGGTGGACCGCCTGCCACGCCGGGCGACGCGAGTCCTTGGAGGGATCCCAGCGGGGATCGAGCTCGGCCGGCCTAAGCAGACGAACCTTGCCGTGCCGCGCCTCGAGGATGCCCGCCTCGACGAGGCCATCGACGCTGGTGTTCCGGGTCTTGGAGAGTTGCTCTGCAAGACCGAATTCGCCCTCAGCGAACCCCACCTGTTCGAACCAAGTGAGTGCCCAGCGGCTGTCCGCGTCGAAATCGCCCTCCTGTTCGGCCAAGGCTTTGTCCAGGGTCGAGTTTATTAGTGTTAGAGCTTCCCGCACCGAAAGGGGTTTGCCCTGCACGTCGAGAACTCGCGAGTAGCGGGTGTACACCGCCATGCCCGGGCCTATGGCTGCTTGGGCGAGATCGACGGGTGCGATGTTGCCACGCTGGAGGTTAGCCAACGCCACGGGCAATTCCGCTTCCAGCGCACTAGCGAATTCACGGAAGGTTACCGTCGATGCTTCTGCCCCGCGCTTGCGGCAAACCAGGACAATGCTCGAGGCGAGCGCGTTGCGCTTGGTCTTGAGGTTACCTGTGTACTCAGTGCGTACAGGCCAGGTGCCACTGATCTCGAAACCCGCCCGGATCACGGCCTCCAGAAAGGTGTCCCATCCAGTGCTGGCCGTGCCTTCGTCGCTATCAGTCTCCGCCTGCCGAAACGCGTAGTAGATAGTGACCGGGAAAGCAGGGTGTGCCTGTTCGGCTAGCCGCTGCATTGCCCGCGTCATTCCGCCAAGGAAGAACGATTCCGCGCCGGCTTTACCGCCATGACGGTACGCAAAGGCCACCAACTCTTCGGCCTTGGGGACGGCCACGGTATCAAAGAGATCCGGAAAGCTTGACCTGAGTGTCCGACGTAGCCAAACGTAGAAGAAGTCGGATAGGTCCGCATAAGGGACATTGTCGAAGTACGGAGGATCAGTCGAGACAAGCTTGCCACGGCTGATTGTCTGGGTCGCGGCGTCGGCCTGGGTCCCGAATCCAGCCGTTCCAGCACCAAGTGAATCCACCATCTCTGCCGCCTGCTCAATCCCGAGCAGGAAGTTGCCTGAAGAGTGACTCTGCGGGTTGGCCTCGGCATAGTCGAACACCATTGGAATTGCTTGTCGTCCGAACGTCGACACGATCCCATCTCGGGTCACGTGCCAGGCACACACCGACGACCAGTAGTTCGCCCCTTTGTCCACAGCGAACGCAAGGTAGGTCGCAACGGCGTCCGCATATGCCGCCGATTCATCGCCATCTGTAGCTAGCGATTTGCCAACTGCGTCGTGCTGGTCGACCGAAATGAGGTCCCGTCTCACCTGCTCCCGCGCGACCTGAACCAGATCCGAGTATGTGGCAAGGGCCATCAGCTGGCGCGTCGTAAAGAGCTGATCAAAACGTTCCATGCCATATGGCTTGACGCCGAGATACTGCGTGCTCCCAGAGATAGTCAGATCGGGCTTCCACGCTGCTTCCGCACCAAGTGCTATCTCCTCGTGGTCCCGGACAGGAGAGAGGTACACGCGGCCACGTGTGCCTTCGGCCACCACTGCCATGAGTCGCGCGCCCATGCGTCCGGCTTTGCCTTCCTCCTTGATGTAGTCGCCGGATATTGGCGCGCCTGACATGAGGCACACATAATTGGCCCGGGAGAGCTTTGTGCCACTCCTGACTATCTCCTCGCGACCGGGAGTGCCTACTCTCACTGTGAATGAGTAGCCGCCGTTCTCGACAATCGGCTGGACGTACGCCTCTTTCCCTGGCTTAGTGGACAGCATGAAGGTCGAGGCGAGGGGCACGTCAACTTTCGCGAACGCCGGGTTCGGGCTCTTGACCGTGCGCGCCCAAAGCCACGCGATCACTGTGAGCTCTTGGCCGAGGTACGGCTTCAGGTCCGGCCGCTCGCGCACCATCTCGGCTGTCACCTCGACCTTTGGGTAGAAGTGACCGATACGCTTCTCCGCCTCGTCGCGCATCCACCGGCCGTAGTAGCGGACGTCCTCAGCCAAGCCCTGCGCGCCCTTCCAGCTTCCACTGTGACCCGCCGCCGCGCGTGACGCCGGGTTCACCGGAGGGCGTCCTGCGAACTTCGGCGGGATCTCGATCATCGCCTTGTTGATCAGGACCGCGACCGGGTTCAAATCGCTCGCGTAGCTCTCCAGACCCAGGCGCTGCGCCTCCAACGGGAGCGCCCCCCCGCCGGCGAATGGGTCGTGGAAGGCAGGCAGCGCGTGCCGGTTGAACAGTTCCTTGGCCCGCGGATCGTCGATGTTGTCGAGGCAGGTTCGGCGCCAGCTGGCCCAGATCTCGTCACGGGCGGCCTGGAGGACGGTCTCGTTGGTCGTGTTCTCCCAAAGCACCAGGGCCTCGATGATGCGGAACAGTCGCTGGCGCTCCTGGTCCGCAAGGATGTCGTCGAGCGTCGGGGCGGGCCCTGGCTCCGGGACCTGGAGGCCCGTACCCATTGCCTGCTCGGCTAGCGCTCGCGCCTCCGCCCAAATCTTCAGGCGAGCCTTGAGAGCAGACTCCGCCTTCCGAAGCAGCTTCGGGTCCTCCCGGAGCACGTTCACGTATTCGCTCGGGTCGTCGACCATCTGCGAAAAGATCACGGCCCTCGCTGCGGCCAGGGGACGTCGCGCCCACCAAAGGTGGAGCGTGCTCGGGTGCCCGTGTCTGATCGACTTCTCTCGCGCCGATGCGACATTTATCGCCTCGAGCGGGAGCGCGACTTCAATGAGCTTTCGGCGGAGCTTCACGTCGCGTACCTCATGCGGTCTGGGTCTCGGAAGCGGGTCACGAGGGCCGCTCAGCGAGGGCGATCAGCTCCGCCATTAGATAGTTGCGGCTTGTCTCGGAGAAGTCAGGCTCACGGTGGAATGGCTGGCGTATGTAGTGGATACGCTCGGCTCCGTCGATGAACTCAACTATTGCCAAGATGTAGTCGTCTGGTTTGTTCAGGGAGTACAGGATTTCGTTGCGGGTTACCGTGACGGTATCCGCACCTGTGACCCTGCCTTTGACCTCTATGAAACGCAGCCGGCCGGTGCCAGGAATGAGGCTCTCGATGTCATAGCCGAGCCTCTCGAACTCGCGATCGGTGGGCTGGAAACCGAGGGCACGCTCGACGTCCATCACTGCCTTGCGCGCTCGGGCTGCTGCAATCTGCGTGTCGACTGACTGGGCCGACTGCGGCATGGGCGCCCCGGTCATAGCTGCTAGCAAACCTGCTGGAACGACAAGCATCCCACCGAGAACCACCGGCGGGAGCGCCGAGATCTGGCGCTCAAGCGCGATCTCTTCCATGCGCTTGATAAGCCGGGCTTCGAGGTTGTCGGCGCGCTTTCGAGCCTCGTCAGAGTTGAGTCGGGCGTTTGCCTTGCCGGCGTGCTCCTGCGCTCGGAGGTCTTCGGCGCGGTGGTCCCAGTAGGTGATCTCCTTGGTGAGCCGTTCCTTCACCGCCGCCTCGGTCTTGGCGAGCAGAGCAAGTTTCGGATCGCGAACCTCGGAGAGGTGGCTCGGAACGACCTCAGCTATCGCGTGGGCGAGCGCTTGGTGTTCGAGTTCGCGCGTGATCCAGCCACACTCTGGGCGGGCGAGAATGGCCTCGACTCCAGGTTCGCCCTCGGCGAGAGGCCGATAGTCGAGGTATGGCGCATAGGCGATATGGCGAGCCGCGCCCTCTCCATCGAGTTCGACGTAGAGCATCTGCTTGGAGATAACGCGGCGGTCACCGGAGCGCGTGAGGCTGCCGTCCTGGATGGCGTGTTCGAGGTAGAAGAGGACCCGGGGATTGGTGCCCGGATCGCTCTCGTCGACGAGCACCGTCCCGCGCTTTAGCAGATCCCGATGGCGTTCGAGAGTCAGGTCGATTGTCGCACCTAGGAGCGGATGGCCGGGATGGACGAAGGCTGCCAGCGGTTGGCCCGGCGGGTTTACCAGCGCCTTCTCGAATGCGATCCGTTCGTACTTGGACATGATCGGTTCGCGGATCCCTATGAGGCGATCGCGGTTCCGGATGGGTGCGGGGACGTGGGTGACCTCGTAGCGTCGGGGCTCGCGCTGCTTCACGGAGCCGCCCAGCCGCGCGAACGCTTCGAGGAAGAACGACTCGACATAGTGCGGCTGCAGACGGCGAGCCTCGGCTCGCTCCATGTCCTCGCGGATGTGCATGACCCGGCTGGCGTCCATTGCGTCGTGGACGAGGACCTTCTCCTCGAGGAGATCGCGGATTTCATCGAAGTTGAAGGCGTGTTCCACGACCTGTGTGAGGCGGGCTCGGACATCCGGCTGGTCGCCGTACCGGATCGCCTCAATGAGGAGTTCGCGAAGCGGCTTGCCTTCAAATTGGACCTTGCCTAGGACATCGAAGACCTGGCCGCCGAGCGCGGTGCGGGCCTCTTCCAGCTTTCGAAGGAGCGTCTGGTAGACATCGCCCTCGCGGGTCTCGTCGGCGACGAGGTTCCAAAGGTGGCAAACCTCGGTCTGGCCGATGCGATGGATCCGCCCGAAGCGCTGCTCGATCCGGTTGGGGTTCCAGGGCAGGTCGTAGTTGACCATCAGGTGAGCGCGTTGGAGGTTGATGCCCTCGCCGGCCGCGTCCGTTGCAAGCAGGATCGACACGTCGGGGTTGGTCTTGAAGAGCTCCTGCGCCTTCAGGCGTTCCTCGCGGCCCATCCCGCCGTGGATGACGACAATCGCATCCGGGCGACCGAGCAGAGTCGCGATCTTGCTCTGGAGGTAGGTGAGGGTGTCGCGGTGCTCGGTGAACAGGACGAGCTTCTGTCGCGGGGAGGGCGTGGGAGGCGGGATCGGACCCGACCCGTACGGGCGCAGACCTTCGGAGCTGCCGCCGAGCGCATCCCGCGTGAAGATCTCACCCAGAAGGGTGGCGAGTTCGGTCCACTTCTTGTCCTGGCCGCCGTTGCGAACCTTTAGGGCCAGCGCCTCAAGACGCTCAAGGGTTGAAATCTCGGCCTTGAGCTCGACGATGCTCCGGGCTGCAGTTGCCTGGTCGAGGATCTGCTCCTCGGTCGCCTCGAGTTCGTCATCCGGGGCCTCATCCAGATCCTCGATGTCCTCTTCATCTAGCTCAGGAATGTCGGCGCTCGCGAGCGGTCGCGCGATCTCGCCGCCGCGCTGTGCCAATTCAAGTTCACGGCGCCGTTTGTCCAGGCGCTCGCGGCGGCGTCGTAGAGACTGGTAGATAGCCTCGGGAGAGGATGCCAGTCGCCGCTGGAGGATCGTGAGGGCAAAGCCGACAGTGCCAGCCCGCTTGTCGTTGACCAGAGCTTCGGCTCGGTTGAATTCTTCGCGGACGTACTCGGTTACCGCGGCGTAGAGCAAAGCCTCGTCGTTGGACAGCTTGTATGGGACCGTGTAGGCAATCCGCTCGGGGAAGAGAGGCGTGCCGTCGAACCTGAGCAAGTTCTCCTTGACCATCCGCCGCATCAGGTCAGACACGTCGGCTGTGTGGGCGCCATCACGCGGCTTGCCCTCGAACCTGTCGCCATCGAGCAGCGACATGAAGAGCTGGAAATCCTCCTCCTTGCCGTTGTGCGGCGTGGCGGTCATAAGGAGGAAGTGGCGCGTGATGCTCGAGAGTAGTTGCCCGAGCCTATGGCGCTTGGTGTAGTGCACCTCACCGCCGAAATAGGTCGCGGACATCTTGTGGGCCTCGTCGCAGACGATGAGGTCCCAGCACGCATCAGGGACTGCCAGCTTCTCCTGCAGGTCGGGGTTGCGCGAGAGCTTGTCGAGGCGAGCGATGACCAGATTCGTCTCCAGGAACCAGTTACCGGTCCTCGCCGACTCGAGCTTGTCGTTGGTCAGGATCTCGAACGGGAGGCCGAAGCGGCTGTAGAGCTCGTCCTGCCACTGCTCGGCGAGGCTGCCCGGGCAAACGACAAGGCATCGCGCCAAGTCCCCTCGGGCGATGAGTTCCTTCATCAGAAGCCCGGCCATGATCGTCTTCCCGGCGCCCGGATCGTCTGCTAGCAGAAAGCGCAGAGGCTGGCGCGGGAGCATCGACTCGTACACCGCTGTGATCTGATGCGGTAGCGGCTCGACGTCCGATGTATGAACCGCCAGCACGGGGTCGAATAGGTGAGCGAGTCGGATCCGCTGCGCCTCCGACACGAGGCGGAAGAGGCCGCCGTCGCCATCGAAACTCCAGGGCCGACCCTGCTCGACAATCTGGAGGCGGGGCTCGTCGTGGCGGTAGAGCAACTCGTTGGCAACTTTGCCGACGGCCGTCTTGTACGTGAGCTCAAGGGCATCCGATCCAAACCACTCGGCCTGGACGACCGTGACGGACGAATCTGGAACGAGTCCGCTGACGACCGCACCCGGTGTCAGCGCTTCAAGAGTGGCGATGATTTCCCTCCGACTCGCGGTCGTTGCTGGCCGCGGCCCGCGACCGTCTCATTGTATCGACGCGAGTGGCTGATTTGGCCTCCCAGCGCTTTCCAAACTCCGACGGCTTCCGGAGCAGCCGAGCCGTCGGGGCCGGGCCATCCTGCCTTGTCCCCGCACGCCCATCAGTTGCCATCACTGTGCCCCCACTCGAGGCCGATCGACTCGATCCGGCCGACAAGGGCGGCCGTGTCCATCGGGCCTGGCTCAGCCAGAGCGTCGCGCAGCAATGCCCCTGCCTCCTCCACCGGCGCTCGCCCGGACGCATCGCCAATGTGCATCACCAGCTCGTCGACGCCCGCCATCTCGGCTGCCAAGGTCTGGAGCAAGGTCATCATCACGCGGTTGCCGCCGAAGGCGCCGCAGCCCCAGAAGCCGGAGTGGACGACAACTCGGGCGTCCGGTCCGGCCGTGCGCCGCGACTCTAGAACCGCTGCTCGGAAGCCGGAGTGGGCCGTGGAGAGAGCCGATCCGATCTGCTCCCTGCGATATCGGCCGTGGCCGCCAAACGGGGCCGCGATCGCGATGATGTTCGATGTCGTGGGCGGATCAATCGGGATGGTGGCTTGCCGGACATCATCGGCTGCGGCCTCCGCAAAGGCGATGCCGTAGAGCCAGCTCGGGCCGCCCCGCTCGGCCCCGCGATGCGTCGCGATCCGAACGCGGCGCTCGGCGCCCATCACCAAGACCGGCGTCGGCCGGCCGCGTTCCACGGTCAGGGTGGTTCGACCCGCCGCGACGAGAGCCTCCCTCATGGCACCGAGGACGGGATGCTCGGCGACCTGCATCTCGTCCTGGGCGAACAGCGCCGAGCCGTAGGCGTAGAAGAGCTTGGGGTCGGCGAAGTTGACGTGCCACTCGAGCGCAGGCTCAGTCCCCTGAGGCTCGTAGTCGAAGAAGCCGTTCCTAACCTCGATGAGTCCCGCTGCGCGACCGGGGTCCGGAGACGCGGGAAGCGGCATCTCCGCCCAGCGGCTGTACGAGATGTGGCCGCCAGCGGTGCGATCCGGGCAGGCGATGCGGAAGACGACCAGCTTGTTCGGGCTTCGAAGGACGGGCGGGTGCTGCCGCATCAACGTGGCGGCGTCGAACTCACGGCGGTCGAGCGGTTCAGGGTTGGGCGCGACCATGCTCTGCATCGCTAGCGCCCGAACAGTGCTTCGTCGTTCTTGGTTCGGTTGCAGTCACCGCAGATGTCCCTACCCCAACCTTCGCCGTTCATCTCGTCCTCAAGATCCCCGCCCAGGAGGGCGCCGCAGATGCAACAGAAGTGGAGTTCAGCCGCGGAGTCATCGACAGCTTCGTTCACCGTCGGTCGCGCGCTGGTTTGCGCGTCCACCCCACATTTCCTGCCCCATCGCATGCGATCCATGGTGGCAGATTGCCATGCCGGCGCGTCAGCTCACATGGCACTGGTCTTCGCGCACAGGGTCCGATGTCAGTCCTGCAGTCAGGCCGGGCGCCTGTCGCACTCCTGTGTCAAGTGTCAAGGGATGTTCACAGCTTGTCTGCTGGGACCTTGAGCGAATGGTACGCACGATGGTACGCAGATTCCATTGACTCAGCGGGTGCCAGTCCGGCACGCTTCTGACCATGCTCCTCAAGCGGCGCGCTCCAGCGGAACGGTCAGAACAGAAGGAGTTCCTCCGCGCGTTCGAAATCCCGCCGGTCAACCTCGACCTCCTCAGGTCGGACGAGCGCGACGCGGCGGTCGCAGCGACCCGCGAGCTGTATGACGCGATCCCCGGACCGTTCCAGATCCTGTCGGTGCCGATCGAGCGGAGTCCATCCGAACACCTTGACTGGCTCGCTCCAGTTCCAGGCGCGCCGCGTAAGTACCTGACGGCATATGCGGGTCTTTATCGTGACCTGGCGGCGAAGTTGGCTCGTCCGCCACGGCGATGCCTGATCGTCCTTTCGGGCGTCAGCGAGACAACTGTCGCCAGGGTCGCGGAACTCGTGCGCCGTACGGCCGAAGAGCATGGGATCCGGCTGCGTGCAGTCTCCGACGATGAACTCGGTCAGGCAGCGTCGCAACTCGCGGGCGAAGGCTCCGAGTACCACGTCGGCGCCAGCGTCGTGGAAGGCCCGGAGGCATTAACGCTCATCTCGCTCGGTCGGCGCTGGCCGGCCCAGATCGAACCCGGCTGGACTGCCCCTGTGCTCGCCCTG
>CAAGKR010347072.1_pt1 | contig 20543 bp, 14 predicted proteins | sample 2556971 | NCBI WGS metagenome assembly CAAGKR01 (sample SAMEA5207829, study PRJEB30636) | soil metagenome | biome: forest; feature: boreal; material: soil | place: USA | collected 2011-09 | depth 1 m | reverse complement strand
AATCGCATACTGATTCCGAATATCTCCGGTGATATCGTGAAAAGCATCGACCATGTCTCCGGTAAATCGCGGCTGATAGAATCGGCCTCCGGTCAAGCGCGCGAAAGTTTGCATTTCGTTGTCGGCCTGCAGGTAATCCATTTGGTCGATCGGAATGCCCATGCCATGGGATGCGGCCCCACCTTGCGCTTCGGCGCGCTCCCGCGCGATCCACCCGACACTGATCGGGAAAATGGTCACGTCATGCGTGGTTTTAATTTTCTTGGTGATCTGATCCAGAGTGAGCTTGCTGAAGCTGTCAAAGCCAGTGCTGACCAGGATAATATACTTATGGCCTTCGATCCGGTCCATGCGATCAAGCGTGTCATAGAGCGCGTCGAACAGGTTCGTCTCTGCAAACCCCGGAATACGCAATTGATTCAAACCGCCCATGACTTCCTGCTTGTCCTGGGTAAAGTCAACCAGGGTGTGGGGCTTCATGTCGTAGTAAACGACTGCCACCCAATCGTCTTTTTTCAAAGTGCTGGCGAAAGCATAAGAGGCGTTCAACGCATCCACCATAAAGTAATAGTTCGTGGAGGCGAATTCCACGAGCAGCACCGCCGTGATGGGAGCCTGCGAGACAGTAAAATTATTGGTAACCTGCGGAACTCCATCTTCGTAAACGCGGAAGTTGTCCTGCTTGAGATTGGGAATGAACTGACCGTCTTTCGTCGTCACCAGGACATTGACGTTCACTAAAGGAACATCCATCCGGATGGAGTAATCGGCCATGCCTTCGACCTTCTTGGGCCTTTCCGGCGGCGGTGGCGGCGGCTCCTCAACCTTTTTGGGGAGGGCGTATGGGCCAGTCTCATTCTGTGGTCCTCCCGCAGCGGGGGGCGGCTCTGGCTTTTGCTGATTACTCGCCGGAGGGTTTGATGATTGGTCCTGCGCTGAGGCCGGAGATGGTAGTCCATAGCTCAGGGTTAAACCAAGTAGCCACAACGAGATGGGAAGACAATACTTCGAGATGCAGCCATGGGCTTGGCTTTGGGGCTTAGAAAACATGCGACCTCTCAAAACTCTTATGCTAGTATAGACGCACTGCTTCGCGAATAGGATGTTTTGCGGGCTTTAGCTACTTCTCCTCCCCACCAGCAAACACGATCGAAATGAGCGAAGTTTAACTTTGACGGACCAGTTGGCGGTCCTCGGGGGAAACTAATGAGACGAGTTCTTCTCGCGTGCGCCTCGGTGTTTCTGTCGGCGCTTTCGGCGATAAGTCAGGCCCACCCCCCCAAGCCTGTTCAAATTATTCCCATCAGCCAGATTCACGCTGGGATGCATGGCGTTGCCTACACGGTTTTTCAAGGGACCCAGCCGGAACCCATGGGGGTGGAAGTTCTTGGCATTCTTAAGAATGCTAATGGACCCAAAGGTGACATCATCTTGATCAGGCTGTCAGGTTCGAAAGCCGAGTATGCGGGAGTAGTGGCCGGAATGAGCGGCAGCCCGGTTTATTTCGACGGTAAACTGGCGGGAGCGCTGGCGTTTCGAATCGGTGAATTTTCCAAGGAACCTATCGCCGGCGTGACTCCGATCTCCGAGATGCTCGAGATCAACGCAATGGACACCAGCCCGATGCCTGGGCCGATTGAAGCTAAAGCTGGGGCCGACATTCCCGGCAAGACCTCCGGACCTGGCGTTTCCGGCACTCCAGTCACGAACTTCGCCAATTACCTAAAACCAATTGAAACTCCGCTGGTCTTTAGTGGTTTTTCGGAAGACAGCGTGAAGCTATTTGCCCCCCAGTTCGCGGCGGCAGGCATCGTTCCAGTAATGGGAGTCGGATCAATGAGTGATGCCAAGCAGCCCGAACCCGTCGTGCCGGGTTCCGCCATCAGCGCGGTCTTAGTCCGCGGTGACATGGACATTACGGCGACTTGCACTGTGACTTATATCGACGCCGGGCATCTTCTGGCATGCGGGCATCCACTAATGCAATTCGGCCTGGTGAATCTGCCAATGACGAAGGCCGAAGTCCTGGCTACGCTACCCTCGCCATTGAACGCCTTCAAAATTGTGAATGCCACCGAACCCGTTGGCGCCATCGTCCAGGATCGCCACAACGGAATACTTGGTGAGTTCGACAAGAAACCTGAGATGATTCCCGTTACTCTATCTATTCACGGCGGAGTGGCCGAAAAAGAATTCCATTACGAGATTCTGAACAACGCGCGCCTAAGCCCGGTAGCGATGATGGCGACGATATTCAATGCGCTGCATGGCGTGAATGAATATGGAGATGAAACCACCTACCGCATGACGGGTGGAATTAATGTGAACGGATTCCCTCAAGTGGCACTTCAGAATATGTTTTCAGCTGCTGATGGGGGCCAACCGGCAGCCGCGATGGCCTCGCTTGCCGTCGGTGAACGGTTTGGACGAATCTACGACAATCCCTATACCGTACCGGAAATCCGAGGCGTCCACCTTGACTTCGAAGTCTCCCACGAACGCCGCTCTGCGAGCATTGAGAGAGCGCGCACGGAGGATACCGAGGCGCGCCCGGGAGACGATCTCATCGTGGAAGTTATGCTGCGTCCCTACCGGGGAGATAGCGTTGTGAAACATATTTCCATTCACATTCCGTCCTCGACCTCGAAGGGCGAACTGCGCGTATTGGTCAGTGATGGAGACACGCTTGATCAATTGCATCGCACCCCCCTAATGTCGGGTTCCAGGCTTGATCTTGCTTCGACCATTGCACTGTTGAATAAACAGCATGTGAACAACAGAGTGTACGTCTCGTTGCTGGAAGCCGATCCCGAAGCCATGGTTGCGGACAAAGTAATGCCATCCCTTCCCCTCTCGATCATGAACATCATGGAAGGAATGAAGGGAACAGAGAACATGCAGGTCCTAAGCGAATCCTCGGTAAACGAAGCCTGTACTGCGCCACAAGATTACGTGGTAGCGGGGTCGCAGGTTTTGACTATAAACGTCAAGTGACGATACCTTCCCCGGATCGTCCGCAGGTGAGTTGAACGCATCGTTGCGCCATCCGCTTTAGCTTCGCGTGGTACCCTGACTTTTCCTACATTGAGAGGTGTAACTAGTGATGACCCGCAAGCTGACCCTTGTCTATGCATTTCTCCTTATCACCGCCTTGTCCTTTGCGCAGGGCACGCGCACGTGGGAGCAGTCCAGGTTCGAGGACCTGGAAAAGGGGACTTCTGACGGCGTGGCGATTCGCAGCGACGGAGGCATCGAACTCGCACCTGCATTTAAGGCGCTGATCACCACTCCTTCTCCATATGTATGGTCAATCGCCGCTGACCATGGCGGAAATCTGTATGCAGCAACCGGGACACCCGCGAGGGTGTACAGAATTACTCCGGACGGAAAGTCCTCCGTCATTTTTCAGTCGCAGGAATTGCAAGTGCAGGCGCTTGCCGTGGATGACAACGGCATTGTGTACGCCGCTACGAATCCGGACGGAAAAGTCTTTCGTCTCGAAGGAGCCGCGAGCGGTCCTACGAAAGGCCAAAATAAAAACAAGTCTGCGGAACCGGATACCACATGGACCTCGTCAGTTTTTTTTGACCCCGGCAGCAAATACATTTGGGACCTCGCCCTCGATAAAAGCGGAACCTTGTATGTGGCCACCGGCGATCACGGAGAAATATTTCGGGTGACTTCCGCGGGAGAGCACACCGTTTTCTTCAAGAGCGATGAAGCACACATCCGAGTGCTCGGATTTGATCGCCAGGACAACCTGATTGCGGGGTCAGACGGCAGCGGGTTGATTTATCGTATTTCGCCGAATGGAGAAGGATTTGTTCTTTACAGCGCCCCTAAAAAAGAAATCACGGCACTAGCGGTGGACGCCGTCGGAAACATCTACGCTGCCGGGGCTGGAGAGAAGAGTAACGGTCCAGCGGCTCCCAGCTTATCGAATTCGTCGTCCCCGCCGCCTGCTTCAATGCAGCCCAACTCCGGGCCCGCGCTGGGTCTCTCGATGGGCAATCCAATTCCGGTTGTATCGGGATTTGGCAATTCCGGATCTAGCGCCTCCGGCGGTTCGGAAATCTATCGCATTGCCGCCGACGGCTCCCCGACCCGCATTTGGATCTCGCGCGACGACCTTGTTTATGCTCTCGCCTTCAATTCCAACGGACAACTCCTCGCAGGCACTGGAAATCGCGGGCACATTTTCCTGGTAAGCGGTGATGACAAGTTCACCGACCTCCTGAAGGCGAGTGCCAGCCAGGTCACGGCGTTCGCCCACGGCCCAAAGAATGGGCTGTATGCGTCGAGCAGCAACCTTGGAAAGATCTTTCTTCTCAGTACGTCTCCGAACGCGAATGGCACGTATGTAAGCGACGTGTTCGACGCTCGTATTTTTTCCCGTTGGGGCCGCGTGGAGCTTCGAGGGAGCGGAAACGTAGAATTGTTTGCTCGCAGCGGAAACGTGGACAATCCTGACCGCAACTGGAGCCCCTGGAAGAAAATAGAATGGCAAAAGGATGCGGGAATAGCCCTTCCGCCCGCCCGCTTTATTCAATGGAAAGCGGTATTGTACGCTGGCACTCCGGAGCCTCGCGTGGATAGCGTGACAATAAATTACTTATCCAAAAATGTCGCGCCGGATTTCGATGATGTAACGGTTCAGGAAGGCGTGCGCTACCAGCCTGGCTCTAAATCGAGCGGAGACAATGGCGGGAATCCACCGGGCGATTCGCAGCATGTTGATAGTGCACCATCCCCGATCCTTGATCGGGACTCCATCGGAGTCAGGTGGAGCGTTCACGACGACAATGACGATAACATGGCGTATGCCATTTATTATCGGGGCGAAGGCGAAAGCCGCTGGCTTTTGCTTAAGGACAGTCTCACCGACAAGTTTTATTCGTTCGATTCTTCTCTCCTTCCCGACGGGGCATACACCATCAAAGTAATCGCATCGGACGCACTGTCACACTCTCCAGGCCAGGGACTCAGTGCGGAAAGAGAGAGTGCGCGATTTGAAATGGATACAACGCAGCCCCGAATCGAAGATCTTCGAGGGTCGGTCGAAGGTGGTCAGGTCCATGTGACATTCCGGGCAGTTGACAGTTTCTCGCCAATTCAGAAAGCGGAGTATTCGGTGGATGCGGGAGATTGGCAACTTGTGGAACCAGTTGGGCAGATTTCGGATTCCAAGACGGAGAGGTACGATTTTCATGCCGACTTGCAGCCCGGGATCGGCCTGAGGGGCGGCAACGGGGTGTCTGCGGAGCATGTGGTTGTGGTTCGCGCTTACGATCGCCATGACAATATGGCTTCCGCTAAGACGGTGATTGGGGAGAAATAGTGACTTCCAAATCGGTATAAGCGAATTTACGACTGCGCGAAACACGTAGCCCCAGACGTCCTCGTCTGGGCAGATGAGCGCAGCTCATCAGATTATTACGCTTCGGTGAAGTTCGGCAGATGAGGACATCTGCCGCTACGCAAGCACTGGGCAAGTCCTCTTCCATGTCCCCGCGCGGCCCGATGAGCGTGCCGTATCTCAGCTCTATATAATTCTGAATGCTGATGGCTGACAGCCTACCTTCATGCGCTTCGAACTCTTTATTGCGACTCGTTACTTGCGCGCCAAGCGGCGCCAGGCATTTATTGGCGTGATCACCGGAATTTCCATTCTTGGAGTGGCCGCTGGCGTTGCTTCGCTTATCATCGCGCTCTCCGTTAACAATGGCTTCCGGCAGGATCTTCAGGATCGCCTGCTCGAAACAACATCGCACATAACGCTGTTGCGCGTGCAGGATGACGGAATCAAGGATTGGCGAGTATTGCTGGGTCGTCTGTCACACCGACCTCACGTGGTTGCGGCCGCGCCGACTATTTACGAGGAAGTAATGATCTCTCGGGGTTCGCGGGCGCTGGGTGCGGTTTTGAAAGGTATGATTCCGAGTTCGGAGAATAGGGTCAGTGATCTGTTGAAAAACGTAACGGTTGGAAAGGCCGATGCGCTTGATGAAACGGAGGCAACGCCATATGACGGTGGTGCGAGGTCAACAGCAGATGCAAAATCCGCGGACAAGAGTGTCCGCGCCACACAAGCTCCGGATTCTTTGCAAGGGGTTGAAAATCGGGTCGCTGCCATGCCTCCGATAATTCTCGGCAAGGATATGGCCCAGAATCTCGGGGCAAACGTTGGCTCCGTCGTTCTCGTGACCAGCCCGCAGGGAGAACTCACGCCCTTTGGCATGATTCCCAAATACAGCCGCTTTCGTGTGGCGGGAATTTTTAATTCTGGGTTTTACGATTATGACAATGGGTGGGGGCTGATTCGTTTGGCCGACGCGCAGCAGTTATTCGGTATCGGCGATCAAATTGCCGCAATCGAATTCAAGGTTGACGAAATTTACAACGCCGGCACAATAGGAGATCAACTGCAAAGGGCCGCTGGGCAAGGCTTCATGACCACGAACTGGATGGAGCAAAACAAAGCGCTCTTCCGCGCACTGAAAGTAGAGCGGCTGGTGACTTTCATCACGATCGGCTTAATTGTTTTCGTGGCCGCACTGAATATATTGATTTCTCTCATAATGATGGTGATGGAGAAGACTCGGGATATTGCGGTGCTGATGTCCATGGGAGCGCGAAAAGCGCAAGTGCGCCGAGTGTTCATTGCTCAAGGCGTCTTAATTGGAGTGGTAGGAACCTGTATCGGACTCACTTTGGGGTATGGGCTATCGTGGGTTGGCGGGCACTACCACTTGCTCTCGTTGTCGCCGGAAGTCTATTCGATTGATTACGTGCCCTTTGCCCCGCGAATGATTGACGGGTTATTGGTAGCCATTGTAGCTATTGGAATTTCTCTGATTGCTACGATTTATCCTTCCTGGTCGGCTGCGAAGATTCTTCCGGCGGAGTCTCTACGGTACGAGTGAACGCTATCTTATCTTCTCCCCAACTGCCTTCGCTTGTGTGAATAAGTACAGATAATCTGGTCCGCCAGCCTTCGAGTCGGTTCCTGACATGTTGAATCCGCCAAAAGGGTGCGCCCCCACAATTGCTCCCGTGCACTTACGGTTGATGTATAAGTTGCCGACGTGAAAATCGCGGATGGCGCGCTCGATTTTCTCTTGCGCGTTTGTGTACACCGCGCCCGTCAGCCCGAATTCCGTGTCGTTCGCGATCTCCAGCGCATGGTCGTAACTTCGCGCTTTGATCACCGACAGGACGGGTCCAAATATTTCTTCCTGTTCGAGTTTCGATTTCGGAGGAATATCGGCGATAACTGTCGGCTGCAGGAAAAATCCTTCGCCAGTACTGGTCGCGCGGGACCCGCCGGTAATGAGGCGTCCTTCCCGCTTTCCATGCTCAATGTAATCAAGAATGGTTTTCATCGAGCCTTCGCTTATGACAGGGCCCATGTAAGCGTTGTCCGCGGGATCGCCGATTTTGATTGCTTCCACGCGAGCCTTCAGGCCCTCAAGAAACTTGTCATATACGCGCTCGCCAACAATCGCGCGCGAACACGCCGAACATTTCTGTCCCTGAAAACCGAAGGCGGATGCAGCCACGCCTTCGATAGCCGCGTCGAGGTCGGCGTCTGTGTCCACGATAATTGCATCTTTGCCGCCCATCTCGAGGATGGTGCGCTTAATCCACACTTGTCCAAGGACATGTTCGGCGGCACGCTTATTAATATCGAGCCCGACCTCACGCGAGCCTGTAAAGGCAATGTACCGCGTCTTGGGATGCGCGACCGCCGCGTTGCCAAAGGTGGCTCCAGCGCCGGGGCAGAAATTCACGACGCCTTCCGGCATCCCAGCCTCTTCGAGTATCTCCACGAATTTCGCCGCGATGGTCGGCGATTCGCTCGAAGGTTTCAGGATCACGGTATTTCCACAAACGATGGAGGCCAATGTCATTCCCGCCATGATGGCTGCGGGAAAATTCCAGGGAGGAATAACGATGCCGACGCCCAGCGGAATATAAAATAGCGAATCCCGTTCTCCCGGCAATTGCACCGGAGTCTCCACGTGCGAGAGCCGTAGGGCCTCGTGCGCGTAGAATTCGCAAAAATCAATTGTCTCGGCGATATCTGCGTCAGCTTCCGTCCAATTCTTGCCGACCTCGAAAACGAGCCAAGCGCAGAGTTCCAATTTGCGCTGCCGCAACAGATCGCCGACCTGGAAGAGGAGGTTCGTGCGTTCCTCAACAGAAGTCCGGCTCCAACTATCAAATGCTCGGATCCCAGCTTGCATCGCAGGTTCAACGTGTTCTTTGCCCGCTTTCTGATGCACACCAACTACTTCGGAAGGCTTCGCCGGATTCAAAGACCTGATCTTGTCAGCGGTACGGACTCGCTTGCCGCCTATGATTAAGTCGTATTCGCGACCTAATTGGCTGCGGACTTTTTCGATGGCGGCGCGCATCTCGCGAGCATTCTCTTGCCGCGTGAAATCGATGGCCCGCTCATTGACGAACTTTCCCTGATGAGTGCGAATACGGTTGAGGACAGGAGCTTCAAGACTTGCCATGAGGAGGCCTCGGATAGAACTGCTGGGCAGAGACATATAATTGTAGCATTAGAAAATCACGCGGTGCTGGATCACAGCCCGTGTATAAGCCTCAGCGGCGTGTGTGTTCCAACGAAAGGTCATTTCCTGATGAAGGTTACTGTGTTCGGCGCGACAGGCTTGTTGGGACAGGCGCTGATGCGCAGATGGAACCACGATGAGGTTGCTGGGCTGTCATCCAAGGACGCGGACATTCGAGATCAGCAACAGGTTCTCAATGCCGTCGAGCGCACGAAACCGGATTGGATTGTGCTCGCAGCGGCCTATACGGATGTTGACGGATGCGAAACCAATCGAGAAATGGCCTTTGACGTAAATGCGCGGGGCGCGGCCAATGTAGCGGAAGCCGCCAGGCAATTTGGCTCGCGTCTGCTATTTATCAGCAGCGATTATGTTTTTGACGGAACGAAGACAACTCCGTATGAGAGCGACGATTCGGTGGCACCTCGAAGCGTTTACGGGAAATCAAAAGCGGAGGCCGAGAAGAAAATCCGCCAAATTCTGCCGGACGTATGTATCGTGCGGACTTCATGGCTGTTTGGAGTCGGCGGGAAATGTTTTCCGGACACCATTCTTAAACTGGCAGCCAATCGTCCGGAAATTGATGTCGTTGCAGACCAGCGGGGTTCTCCTACCCACGCGGAGGATCTGGCTTCAGCAATTGTTCAGCTCTGCCGCCGGAATGCGACGGGCACTGTTCACGTGACCAACCGTGGGGAATGTTCATGGTTTGATTTCGCCAAAGGGATAGTTAGCATCACAGGTATGAAGACGGTGATCCGCCCAACTACGAGCGAAAAGTTTGTACGGCCGGCACCTCGGCCAAGGTATTCCGTACTTTCCTCTGCGAGTCTTGATAAATATGCGATCAAGATGCCCGATTGGAGGGCCGCATTGCGGAACTATCTCACGCAGAGGGATCTTCTGAATAGGACGATTACCGCTGCTTCAACTCAGCGTTCCATCTAAACCGCAGGCTCCGGCGGCGGCAGGAAAGGTGCTTCCACAGGAAGCCCGGGGTCCGCGGCTGCCGACGGATACAATAACCCTGCCAGAGGCGGGTAGCGCGACGCAAAGTAATAAATCGAGTACGCCGGAAAGAAAACGGTCGCGGGGACCGAAATCAACGAGATTACGTAGAGAACAACCGCTATGAAAATGCAGACCGAAACCACTACCCCAGAAATCGTGTAAAGATCCCAGGTGAGACCCGCAGTTTTTCCGATGAGCACAGCGACCACGCCAATACCGCCCACCGGTATCAGCAGCGCCAAAATCGCGATCATGGAAACAATCGCAAGAACCATTGCGGCCCCAAGATTCATCACTAGCTTCATCCCTAAATAAGCTGCGTAACTTCCCTTTTCGGATTTGATCATTGGCAATAACCGCCGCCATGCCTGGATGGGACCGAGGTCTTCAAGCGCCATCTGAGGCACCACAAAATCTTTCGTGAGAACCTGGATCACGAGAGAAAACAAGAACCACCCCAACACGACAAAAAATAAGGCAATTCCGCCCAGGACCAGCGCAATTACATGATCTTTCGCGTGCGTCAACCAACCCAGGGCAAAAGCGATAGCGGCGGGGACTCCGATCAAGATAGCCAGTGCGGCCATAGTCGCAAATGAAAACAGAAGCTGCCACACGAAATAGCGCATGCCGGGGCGCTGCCTTCGGTTCCATCCTTGAGCGATCTCACATCTCTTGGCAACCACGCTGTCGAATAGAACGAATCGCATCACGCTGCTTAGATATAGGAATAAAATGAACAAGATTAAGCCCGCGACAATCAATACCGCAATCAGTCCCGCATAAAGCATGGGATTCACAGTCGGTAGTCCAAGGCCTAAGAAATGCTGGGAACCGCCGGTGCGGGTGGGAATTTGGAAATTGGGGGCGCTGCATCCTCCGGAAGTCATCTCCCCGGCCAAGAACCCGACCAACGCCAATTTCGCCCATTGAGTACCACGAATGGGGTGAAGAAGCTGCTGCTTGGTGTGGTGAAAAGCCGGTGTAATTGAATCTATAGCGGAGATGGGCAATGAGCACCTCGCACACGGGTTAGGCAGGAAGGTACTGCGAATCGACGGGGAAGGTCAATGAAATTATAGAAACATTTACTACCTATTTACCGTATTCATGGTGGCGTCGAACCCATGCCTGCGGGTCGGGCCTTGATCCTGCTCCGAGGAGGGTCTGCCCTGTTCTGAGAGAACAATTCGTACCTCAGCACTTCTACGGGTTTTAACTTAGAAGCTTTTAGCGCCGGTACCAGGCAGCTCAGCAGATTATGAGCCGGTAATTTTGAGACGAAGTTCTTCCGGGAGACGATCTCTTATTTCGGGGGGAAGGCGATCATGAACGTGGCGAGCGCCAATTTTTGCGACGTCCACCATGGTCATTGGAGCGGGGGTCGCAACTGCCACGACCAGCCAGATCAGCGCGGAGAGCGCGAACCCGGCCAGGGCGCCCAGCTCAAGCCAGAAGGTATGTCGCGGCTCGAAGTGTCGAATCACGCCGAATGCCAGCAGGAAAACCGCCGCGGAAACTGAGGCCAATACAATCAGCGCAATGTCGATTGTCCGATGTAAACGCTGGCGCGAGCGGCAGTGTTCGCAGGTTGAGAAGTGTTGCTCATAGTCTCCGCACATCTCGGGAGCAAGTCCAGAAATATCGTAACGCCAGCCCGCAAGGATCTTGCCGACAATCGGATCAATGCATTCACTCATAGGGACTACAGTTGAATCGGTTCCAAAGGCGCGTTCTGCGCCGCAAGCATGACGCGGTTGCGCAGCAGAGTCTGACGTGGACCGAGCGCCTTCTCTGCCGCTTTGCGGGCAATTTCAGGGTGGTTATTATGCTCCGAGAGATGCGCCAGCACGACATACGCCGCTCCTCCATCATAGTCGCCGGCGAAGAAATCCGCGAGGGCTTCGTTCGACAAGTGCCCCACCCGGCTCATCACCCGCTGTTTGACTGACCAGGGATAAGGCCCGCCGCGCAGCATTTCGAGGTCGTGATTGGATTCCATCACTAACACGTCGCACCCGCGCAGGTGATCACAAACGTTGGGAGGAAGGTATCCCAGATCGGTCGCAATGCCGATCTTGATGCCTTCGGCGCGGAATGTGAATCCCACTGGATCGGCGGCGTCATGAGGAATGGTGAATGGAGTAACGGTTATATCTCCTATCAAAAAACGCTGTCCGGAGGAAAACGTCTCGCACTTGGGCAGCTGTGGGCTGTCTCCGCAGTCATCCCGCATTGCTCTTGTCCAGGCCTCATGGGTGGCTCCGGTCATGAACACCGGGATGTTGAGTTTGGTGGAGAGAACAAGGAGGCCATAAACGTGGTCGGAGTGTTCGTGAGTTATGAGGATCGCGGAAAGCGAGCGCGGATCCCGACCCGCTGCTTTGAGCCGCCTAAACGTCTCGCGGCAGGAGATTCCCGCGTCCACGAGGATCTTTGTATTTGAACTTTCAACGATGGTGCTGTTTCCCCGGCTCCCGCTAGCCAGCACCGAGACTGAAACTCCCATAATGGGCAGCATACTCGTTGCGTCTGTGGAAGCGGTAGTAACTTATTAGCTAGCCGGGATTGGTGGATAGCGATAGTCCCATCAAAACATTCATTTCCCGAAAAGTTCCCGGAATCCTTTTCTTCCCACCGCTCCACCATAAGCCCCGGCGATCCCAGTCACAAAACCCAGAGCGGATTCGTAGATTTCGGCAGGGTAAGGTTTTTGCCTGAACAGGAGGTAAGCAACAAGGCGGACTAACGGAACAAAAATGCCGACTGTGACCGTCCATCGCCAAGGCCTTTCCGGGCGAAGCGCGCCCAAGATCATGGTCGAAATCAGAACGAATAGAGCGGTACTCAGCAAATCCCCAACCACCAAGTCTAGCATTCCAGCGCAAATTCCCAAAACAACGCCGAGGATATAAATACGGAGGTCAATCCTTCGATCTCGTAAGTAGCTCATGTGGCTCGCGTAGCGGCAGATGTCCTCCTCTGCCGATCTTCACAGAAGGCATACTAAAAATAAAAAACCCGATGAGCAGCGCTCATCCGCACAGACGGGAACGTCTGGGCCTCCGTGTCTCGTGCGTGGAAAATTCACTAATAGCGATAAAACCCTCTGCCGCTTTTTTTGCCCAGCCATCCGGCGTCTACCATTTTGATGAGGAGCGGACATGGACGGTACTTCGAGTCGCCCAAACCATCCTGCAACACTCGCATGATATCCAGACAAACATCAAGACCGATGAAGTCTGCCAAAGTAAGCGGGCCCATGGGATGTGCCATGCCAAGCCTGAAAACCTCGTCCACCGCCTCGGGGGTCGCCACTCCCTCCATCACGGCATACATCGCTTCATTGAGTAGCGGCATCAGCACCCGATTGGAAACGAATCCGGGAGCGTCGTTCACCTCCACCGGGGTCTTCTGAAGTTTCATAGCCAATTCGCGCACGGTTAAGAATGTCTCGTCGGATGTTGCCAGGCCCCGTATCACTTCCACCAGTTTCATCACTGGCACAGGATTGAAAAAATGCATCCCAATTATTTTTTCGGGACGGCTGGTAAGCCCAGCGAGCCTGGTGATCGAAATGGAAGAGGTATTTGAAGCGATAATGATTTCTGGACGGCACAGTTGATCCAGCTCGCGAAAGATTTCGGCCTTGATCTCGATCTTTTCAGTCGCGGCCTCTACTACAAAATCACAGCTGTCAAGCCTGGAGCGTCCAACGACGGGCTCGATGAGGTTGAATGTAGCCTGTTTGTCCTCGGGTGTTATCTTGTCTTTACCGACTTCGCGCTCGAGATTCTTGCTGATCGAATTCAGCCCGCGATCAAGAAATCGCTGCTCCACATCGCACAACAGAACTGGAAACCCGTTGCGGGCAAAGACATGAGCAATACCATTCCCCATCGTGCCCGCGCCGACTATCCCCACGCGCTGGATTTCCATCAAAACTTCCTTCGTGGAAGTCTAACATTGCAGACGAGACACCGAAGCGCGGGGTCGTGTCTATCCCTGGAGCCAATGGGAAGCGGCGGAAAATCGTTGTGCTCGAAGGGTGTATTGGGACCGAGCGGCTCTACTGACGTTCGAGGGTTTCGTCCAGAGTGACTTTGCCGCCGCGGGTCACGGTGATGACGTGGCGGGCGCTCTTGTAGCCCGTGAGTGCGACGTCGACCACGTAGGTTCCGGGGTTGAGGTAAAAGTCCGCCGGGGATGCTTTCTCGAGCAGCCGGCTGTTGACCGCGATCTGTGCGCCTTTGGGCTGAATCTTGATGCTGACGATTCCAGTGTCGACGGGATCGCTGCTTCCGAAAAACTTCTTTAACTTGCCAACGGGTTTTATCTCGTCGGTACTGCCCAGAGCGATCAGCGTAGGCGAGTAGTGAAAGGTCTGCCCGGGCGCCAGATTAGCGGTCGAGGATTCCTCCAGGAATCCTTGCTTCCTAACAGTAAACGTATGGCTACCGGGCTTATCGAGTGAAACCTGTGCAGGTGTAACACGCCCTGTATCTTTGTCGTCTACCAGGATGGTAGCTCCGGCTGGCGCGCTCACAAAGAATACCGTCGCGGGCAACTGATTGAAGTGAATCATTACCGTGGATTTGCCCCCGGAAATAGCATCCAGGGTTCGGATTTCTGTAGCGAAACCAGCTTTGCTGACGTAGACAGTGTGCTGCCCTGGAGTTAAGCCGGAAATGTTGTATGGGGTAACCCAGTTGGGATCGCTGCGGCCGTCAACCTGGACTTGCGCCCCCGCAGGATTGGAGTTAACCATTAACTGGGCGGGAATACTAACCGGCGGGGCGGGTGTTGTAACCATCGTTCTTGCCTTTTTCTTGCCGGCATATTTCCCTTTCACTGAAATTGACGACGTATCGGCATGTTGACCCTCGGAGGCAATGGGCAACTGCATTGACGATTGGCTGACGGCTGAACCCTGACCGTTAGGACCGCTCGTATTCGTGGAGGAACTGGCCGTTGAGGAAGCAACAGAAGGATTCTGAGAAGCGCTTTCGTCTTCCGCACTCTCGGAGTTGATTCGGAAAGAGATGAGCGCCGCAATCGCGAGAATAACAGCCACCGCCGCCCCGATCGAATAGAGGAACATCCTGGGCGGAGTCTTTTTGATCTCCGTGACCGCCTTCTTTGCTATCTCCCGCACTGGCAGGGTTGACTGATCGGATCCGGATTTTGTGAAGGAAGGTAGCTGCGGTTCGTCCAGAAACACGTCATCTGCATCCACATGCGGCGGCGGGACCGCGACATACACTTCCTTCAGTGGAGGCAATTCGTCGATCTCTGAGAAGCTGCGTGCCTGGCTTCCTCGCGCCTTGGCGTTTTCATCCATCATCGGGTCGACCGCGAGCTTTGGGGTTTTGATTTCCGGCTCGGCGAAGGCAGACGACATCTTCGCCTCGGTTTTCGTCACCGCATCGATGGAGGCCTTCACGCAAGTGGTGATAAATTGCTGCGAGGAATCAAGCTTTGCAGCCCTTAAAGACTTCAATGTGGGCGCACTCACACTTGCCGCTTCTGCACCGGCCGCGGCAGCGGACGCTTGAACATTTGAAGGTGCCGGGATCGATGTCTGCGCCGGAGAAGCAATTGGCGCGCTCGAAGCAGGTGACACCGCAACCTTCTTTTCGGGCTCGGATACGCACTGAGGGGATTGCTTGACCTGAGCGGCTTTGAATCCCGGCGACGGTTGGACAGTCTTATTGGCGGGCGCGGACTTTATTGGATTGTTCTTGCACTTCTCAAGGTCGTTAATAAGCTCCTGGCCCGATTGATAGCGGTCCGCCGGTGCCTTGGAAAGGGCCTTCATGATGACTTCGCTCAAACCGGAGTCGATCTTAGAGTTGACGTCGCAAGGGGGTGGGGGCATGATCTCCAAAACCGAATGTCCTACCTGATCCGCGTTCTCACCCTGGAAGGCTTTCTGCTGGGTCACCATCTCATACAGGATTGCCCCGAGACTAAACAGGTTGGAACTTCCATCCAGTGGTTGACCTTGCAACTGTTCCGGAGACATGTAATGAAGAATTTTTGGAGTGCCAGGACAGCATTGCGCCGCGAAAGTTCCCATCATGGAAACCCCGAAGCCGAGCATCTTCACAATACCGTCCCATTGAACCATCACTTTCTCAGGTTCGAGACTGTAATGAAGAACTTTGTTCACGCGCGCATGGTCCAGGCCCTGGCAACATTGACGGGCGATGTCCTGGACATCCCAAATGGAGAAGACCTCTTTTCGCTCCAGCATCGTTGAGATGCTGTTGCCCTGAACGTATTCCATGGTGGCGCAGAAGTTGCCCTCGATTTCGCCCGCGCCGAATAACATCGCGATGTTATGAGTATTGAGAAGCTTTGAACTCTCCGCCTCTTCAAGAATGCGCTTTACCATTGCCGGCGCTTTTTCGCCGAAGGGCTTTAAATCCACAACTTTCAAGGCTACGATCTGTCCGCCGGTTGGATCGCAAGCCTTGTTCACCGACCCGGTGGAAGATCGCGATATTTCAGCCTGTATTTCGAAGCGGCCAATCTTAGTCGGCATTGTTTTTCGAGCCTCGTACAGCAAACGTCTTCGGGTAAACGACGCAGGAATTCAACTGCGGGAGGAGTACGACTAGGATAATGCGGAGTAACCAAATAGAGGGAGTTACGAAAGTGACTCGACTAGAGAGGCGGCGAGATGCGCGGGCATCACCGCCCACAACTGACCGAGCCCTTTGGCGGCACTTCAGCCTTAGGGGGGCGCTGAATGAAATCTCAGGAGTGACATTTGTCATCACTCTCGCGTGACGATCTCCACTGTTTTCTTTAACCGCAATCGGCGACCATCCTAATTAAGGGCGCGGAGGTTGTTCAGTCCTGTTTCATCGTCTATTCTGGTGGCGCTCGGTTCTTGAGGTTTCGTGAGCAGCAGTCGTAAGGAGTTGGTATGACCCTGGTCAGTTTTGTCCGCAAGAATGCATTCCGCAATAAGCGCCGCAGTATCCTTACGGTCTTGAGCATCGGTGGCTCACTGCTGCTGTTGACCTTCCTTATCACAATCTGGCGCAGCTTCTATGACACCAAACCCTCCGAGGAGTCAGCACAGCGTCTAATCGTCCGGCACAAGGTCTCGCTGGTCTTCAATTTGCCCAGCTATTACCGGCAGAAGATCCAGGCCATACCTGGCGTAAAAGAAGTAGTCAATGAGCAGTGGTTCGGTGGGCAGTATATAGACGACAAGCCTGCGCATTATTTCGCCCAGTTCGGCACCGATCCTCAAGAAATTTTCAAGGTATACACGGAATTTCAGATTCCTCCAGACCAACTCGCTGCCTGGCAGCATGATCGCGCCGGTGCGGTGGTAGACGTGGGCCTGGCTAAGAAATTCGGCTGGAAGATCGGCGACCGCCTGAATATCACCGGGAAGATCTTCCCGGTTAACCTCGAATTGACGATTCGTGGAATATTCACGCCGCCGGATCCAACTCAGTCGATCTACTTCAACAAAGACTATATAGACGAGGGTTTCCCCAGACTCAAAGGCAGCGATGGTTTCTTCTCCGTTCTGGCCGATTCGCCTGAGTCGGTTCCCAAAGTGGCGCAAGCCATTGACGAGGAATTCCGCAATGCCGATCGCCCCACCAAGACCGAGAGCGAACACGCCTTCCAGCTGGGATTCATCGGCATGCTGGGCAACATCAAGGCCTTCATCATGAGCATTTGCCTGGCGGTGGTGTTCACCATTCTGCTGGTGTCGGCCAATACTATGGCGATGTCGATTCGCGAGCGCACGCGGGAAGTTGCCGTACTGAAGACTCTGGGCTTCACCCGCAACAGCATTTTGGGATTATTCGTAGGAGAGGCAGTTTCGCTTTCGTTGATCGGCGGGCTGGTGGGCTCGTTGCTCTGCTTCTTTGGGGTGACGGCGATGGCCAGCCAGGGCGGGATGTTCGCCGGCATGAAGGTTACTCCGCTGACTATAGTGGCGTCGCTGCTGATCGCCGCGGTGGTGGGATTCGCCAGCTCCTTTATACCGTCCTACAACGCCGCGAGGGTCAATATTGTGGATGGTTTGCGTCACATCGGGTAAGTTAGAGTACAGCGCAACAAGACAGGAAAAGAAATGGCAATCCCCCTTAGCTATAACATTCGCAATCTGCGGTTGCGCAAGAGCCTGACCATCATGACTGCTCTGGGTATCGCGCTCACGGTTGCGACTGCGGTTTTCATCATGGCGCTTCTGGCGGGACTGGGCCGCGCCTTCGGCAGCACAGGCGATGCCCTGAATGTTCTAATGCTGCGCAAGGGATCGGACTCGGAGTTGGCCGCTGGCGGAGTATCGCGAGACGCTTTGCAGATAATCAAAGACTTGCCGGGGGTCGCCAAAAATAGTAAAGGCGATCCGCTAGTTTCAGGCGAAGACATTCTGGTGGTGGTGCTGCCGCGTAAGGGCGGAACCGGAGAGACCAATGTCACCACCCGCTTTCTGACGCCGCTCGGAATCGAAATGCGACCGCAAATTCACATCTCTTCCGGTCGATGGTTCATTCCCGGACAACGCGAAGTGGTGGTGAGTAGCTCAATCAACAAGCGATTTGAGCACGCCAATATCGGCGACGTTGTACACATCGGTAAAGGCGACTGGCCTATTGTGGGTATTTTTGATGCCAGCGGCACCGCGCATGAATCCGAGATCTGGGGCGATATCAATCAACTAGTCACCGACTTTGAGCGGACGGTATATTCCTCGGTTCTGGTGCGCGCGACCGATCCGGCGTCGGCCGAGGCGCTGAAAAACCGCGCGAATGACGATCAGCGGCTGGAACTCAATGGCATGCTGGAACCCGACTACTATGCCTCGCAAACCAAGTCGGGAGCTCCCATCAAAATCGTGGGATGGATTGTCGCCTTTATCATGGCTGTTGGCTCCTGCTTCGCGGCGGCTAATACCATGTATGCCGCTGTTGCCTATCGCGGACGCGAGATCGCGACCCTGCGCGTGATTGGGTTTTCACGGCCCAGTATCCTGACCTCATTCATGTTGGAATCACTGCTGTTGTCTTTGCTGGGAGCGACGCTCGGCATTCTTCTGATGTTGCCGTTCAACGGCATGACCACGGGAACGCAAAACCAGGTGACGTTCAGCGAAGTCGTCTTCAGTCTGCAAATGACGCTACCCGTCGTAGTCAGCGCCATTATTTTCGCTCTAATTATGGGAGTGGTGGGAGGATTTGCTCCGGCCTGGCACGCTTCGCGCCGTGACATCCTTAGCGCTCTGCGGGATTAATGACCCCGGCGCGCCAGGAAATTGCACCATTGGTACTGGATAAATCATCTTTAACGCAATGGCTATCGACACAAAACACGAAGACCTGCAAAACCTGCGGATTGACCGCTCAGCACACTCCGGCGATGGCGAACCCCCGGCCTGGGCGCGCCGCTTCATTCTCATCGGGATCGCGCTGCTGGTCGTGCTGGGACTCGTAGCGACTGGCTTCCGCCTGTTCTCACATGATGCTCCCGAAGTGGAAGTCGTTCGCGCCTCGGCGCAGAGTAGCGATGTCGGCGGAGTCGTTCTTTCCGCCAGTGGCTACATAGTGGCTCATCACAAGATCAATCTGAACTCCAAGGTGACGGGCCGCGTGAAGTGGATTGGCGTGGAAAAGGGAGACAGGGTCACCGAGGACCAGGTTCTGGTCCGTCTTGAAGATGACGAATTCCGCGCCCAGTACGAGCAGGCCCAGGGCGCTGCCGATAACGCCCGGGCATACCTTCAAGAACTGCAAAACGGATCTCGTCCCGAAGAAATTCAGCAGGCCCAGCACAATCTGGATGAGGCCCGAGCCACTTTGGTTGACGACAAGGCGACTCTCGATCGTACTCGGAACCTCTTTACACAAGGAGTGCTCTCCAAGCAGGCGCTTGACGATGCGACGGCGAAGTTCGAGGCTGACCAGCAGAGAGTGAATTCGCTCGAAAGAGGATTCCAACTTGCGAAGATTGGCCCTCGGGCCGAGGAAATCGGTCGTGCCAAGGGCGCTCTCGAACAGGCCCAAGGACAGGCTGACTATGCCAAGTCTCTGCTCGATGCTACTGTGATTCGCGCCCCGGTGACGGGCACCATTCTGGAGCGCGCCGCCGAAAAAGGCGAGCTCGTTACCTCCGGATTTGCCAGCACCGCCGAGGGTGGTCCGCAAGGCCTAGTTGTCTCGCTGGCCGATCTGAACGATCTCCAGGTTGAGCTCGATATCGCGCAGGACGATTTCGCCAAGCTCGGCCCCAAACAAAAGGGCATAGTCACGACGGATGCGTACCCGGACCGCAAGTACGACGGCGCGATTTCGGAAATCTCTCCCGAAGCCGATCGCGCCAAAGCGACCGTCCAAGTGAAAGTGCAAATTCTGCAGCCGGACTCATATTTGCGGCCCGACATGAACGCAACCGTCAAATTTCTGACCGACGAAAACAAGCCCGCGAGTTCAGAACCTCAGGGTGTTTTTGTGCCCATTGCGGCGACCCATGATCGGGACGGCAAGAAGATCGTCTTCCTCGCATTTGACGGCAAGGCAATGGCGCGCGAAGTAAAAATTCTGTCGCAACGCAGCGGCGGCTTATTGGTGCAAGGACTCAGCGGCGGCGAGGACGTTATCACATCGGCGCCGCAAGATTTGAAGGACGGCGATAAAATCAAGATTAAGGGACAATCATGAGCACAGCTACTCTTCCAAACACTGCCACCCAAACTAAAGTTGTTCGCGTAAATAACGTAAGCAAGATTTTCAAGCGTGACGCTTTCCAGGTGACGGCCCTGGACAACGTTTCGATTGAAATAGCTCAGGGCGAGTTTCTGGCGCTCATGGGCCCGTCGGGATCGGGTAAGACAACGCTGCTCAATATGATCGCGGCGATTGACCGTCCGACTTCGGGTGAATTGTTAGTGCTCGGAGAGAATGTATTCCGCTT
>CAAGKR010077532.1_pt1 | contig 20544 bp, 15 predicted proteins | sample 2556971 | NCBI WGS metagenome assembly CAAGKR01 (sample SAMEA5207829, study PRJEB30636) | soil metagenome | biome: forest; feature: boreal; material: soil | place: USA | collected 2011-09 | depth 1 m | reverse complement strand
TATGAAAATTGGAGGCCAGCGTAAAGATCTGCTCTTCCATCGAACCAAATTTTCCCGAAGGAAACAGATCTGTGAGGTAGAGAATACGCGGACCGAGATTTTCGCCCGAACCCGACCCAGCCGTTCCCGACGTGAGGTTCTCATCTCTTAATTTTAGTTTTGGCAGGGCCACTGAGTTTCAGACCTCGCTAGCCAGCAGCCGCACAGGCTCAGGGGAAACGCTCCTCAGTTGCTCGATCTCCATGATCTGCTTGAGCCTGAAGTTGCGATGCAGCCCCGGATCACCAGCATGCCCGCCCACTGCGGCCATAATCATATTAAAAGCCTCGCGGGCAGTGGCGAAATGCAGCTTAATTCGTCGGGTGCGCTCGGCCAGCTCCAACGACTCCTGGAGAAATCTTTTCATGGTTTCGCCGATTACCGCGGGCTGATCCAGGTCGAAAAAGCCATGGCAATGGAGCTTGATGAAGACCCAGTCAGGACGACCCATAACCCCGATGCGCGCCTGTCGCCAACGATTAAGACGAGCAGGAGTGCCGGGAAATCTTGCGCTGAGGGCGCTGTTTTCCAGCCTAGGCATAAAGCCAAGCTTGCGGCGATCCCAATCAAGAATTAGTGGACCAGTGAATATGATTGGCAAAGTCGCGGGTTGCCCGACCCGGAGGCTTGGTCCGGATCTATGGGGCTTCCTCTTGTTTAGATCATGCGCGCAATTGTAGATCGCGTTGATCCGAGGAACCTGGGAAATGTGTGGCGCAGACGGCAGCGTCAGGTCGGCGTAACATCCTGTGTCGGCGAGGATCTGCATCTCCGTATCAACACCGCACCAGCGTCCTCGCGCGGAGTTGGCCAAGGCCCAGTTGCCATGCACAAAGGCGTATTTTGTTTGCCCATTATCAGTTTCGCGCGAAAGGCATTTATGTTCCGCGGCAACGGTGTCGCGAAACGTTTCCAGCACCTCACGAAAGTTCTCCGGTGTGTCTGGCTGCTCAACACCATGATGCAAATGGATCTCAACTTCTCCATAGCCTTCAGCCTGTAAGTCAGCAAGTTGCGTTAACAAACCTCGATGGTATTGCTCTGCCGGATAAAAGTTTGTGTGGCGAAAAGGAGTATTGTCGTGGTCGCGTACGGCTTCCCCGATCGCGCGAGCCTGAACGCACCACTTGTCTAACCGATCTTGCTGGGTAGCCCAATCCAGCGTAATGCCAAAGCCGCCAAACTCGTTGGGCTCTTCGTTGTAACCAGGCTCGAAGTGATTGGCAACGACTAGAATCAAGTGGGCCACGTCGACCCCCTCGGTAAACCTTCGCACCAACTCGCCGGCACGCCAAAAAGGATAGCGCAACAGCCAGGGGAGCGACCAAGCAAGTTTTGTCACTACTGGATCAGTGCTCATGGCGAAATTTATTAAGCCTCACTATTTAGTTCACCTCGCGGTAGAGGCTTTTGGGCGACCAGAAATATGCTACTTACGAGCAAGTCTTCAGCGGGCAAGCTCGCAAACAAGGGATTGAGTTTCCTTCGCATACTTTCGACAAGCAACAGTTCATCCCTGCCATAGTCCACATTCAATTGAATATTTTCCTTGTGCGGAACTACGTCTCCGACCCCAATAATACTTGAAATGAAAAACTTCGCGTCATATCCAAGGCGGTCCATCAAGCTTCGATAGTAGCCAATCGGCTTCCGGTTTGGTACGCCAGATTCCGACGCCATCTTACGGTAGATCCATTCAGGGATCGTTAGGAATGTCAGTTGGTGCATGCCGCCGCTACTGAACAAGCCATAGTCGCTGAGATCGATCTTGTGGCTCATCAATCCACCATTCTTTAATAAACGGTCAGCAGCCATAAAGATCGGCTCCGGCTCGTAAATCTCTTCAATCACAGCGCGAGACAACACGATGTCAAAAAGCTCTCCTTCGCTTGCCGCAATATTGGCAAATTGGTCCAGCTCCATACCGTAGATGCAACGCAAGCGCGACTGGTTGATCTCGATTCCGCGGTCAAGACTTATTACCTCATCGAATGCACGCCTTTGCTCAGACGACAGACGGCGGCGCATTTCAAGATACACCCGACGTTCGTGATCAGGATCGCGAAGTGAGTAAAACTTGTCGATGCAAACTACCTGCGTGGCGCCGTCGGCGAGATACCTGAGTGCGACACCAACGTTGTCGCCGCAGCCGAATTCAAGGATCTTCTTGACCGTGACTTTTTCTTTCCCCAGGCCCGCATACGTACGGTAATCGTCGTACTGCAGATCGATATAGGCCACACTCTCAGCGATCGTCATGCTGCTATGGGTCGAGCCTAATGATGCTTCAATTGTGCCCCGCGCGTAGCTCCTTTTCATTCGCCAGTTTGTATAGACTTTATTGCAGATAATGGCCGTTTTGGATCTTCGAGCCAGGCGCCTAATCGTTTTCATCATCTATTTGTTATTATTGTTATGAAGCCTTGCTGAATCCTAGTTAGCTCTTCGGTTCTGGAATTTGCCTGGTGACCAAGTCAGGCCGGGACGCAGCGGCCAACTCACTCATCTTCATGGAATCGAAGTCAACAAACTCCGAAACCAGGTCGCGAAAGTTACTGGCTACAACTGGGGCTTCATAACGCTTACGAACCTCTTCGTTGCCCCAAGGTTGATCGCCACCCGCGCGACGTTCCCGGAGGAAACGTACAAACAACTTGATGGCCTCTCTTACGGAAACGGGATCTGCGGGATTCCCTATCCAGCCGCCCAGTTCAGCAACGAGGCGAGACGCCGTCCCCGGAGGTGTAATACCCAGAATCGGCTTCCCAGCGCCAATATAGTCGACCAGTTTTGAGGGCAGGAAGACACTCATGACGGCGGGTGCATCAATAACCAGGAGCCCGTCGGACGATCTCATCAAACTCAAACTCTCCTGGTTTGTGACCGTCTCCCGCACAACCACGAGTCCCGCAGGTAACGCATCCAGTCCCATCTGACTGAGATTTAGGTCACACATGGAGCCAATAAATTCAAAGCGTACGCGGTGGAAGGTTTCAGCGTTCTCATTCAGGATGTCTGCCAGGGCAGCGAATAGAGGCCGTGGGGTACGCGGCCCATACATGTCTCCAAGAAACCGAATCGTGATTTCGGAATTCACTGTCGATGGCACCTGCGGCGTATGCGTCGACTCATAAGAGTGGGGAACAATGCGAGTTTTGGCCAGCAATGAAGCGGGGTACTTGGACATTACCAAGGCCACCATTTCCTCGGAAGTAAATAGCAATCTGTCGGCTGCTTCCACCACCCGCCGCTCAAGCGAAAGGTTGGCTCTCAGCGTAAGCCAGTTGTAGTTTTTGAAAGGATTGTCAGCCCAGGGGTCGCTGAAATGAGCCATCCAGGGAATCTCATAGCGCCGCTTCAACTCCCTGCCGATCAAATGGTCGCTCATAGGCGTGCCGAAAGTGACCAGAATATCCGGTGGGTCTCCGCTTAGACGAAAGTAATCGGCAACTGAAGCTACGACGGCGTTTTTCCAACCGCGGGCTTCGTCCGGCCATTCGTCCCAAATTGGCCGGCCGACGCGTCCGACTATTCCGCTCGCGATGCGCCGCAGCACGGAAGGCGAGAAGGGGACTCGAATCAGTTTTTGCAGAAAGCCCTCAGTATCGCTGGTCAGCAACTCATCTCGCCGGTCGTTCTTATCCTCGTAGTCAGCGCAAACAAGGATGCTGGGCAGATCGAGGTAGCGTAACAAGCGGGCTACCTGGATTGCTCGAGGATTGTTGGCAGGCGGGTAGGAGAACGAGACTGCCAAGAGCTTGGGCGAGAAACTGGGTTGCACTGGAAACATAACCCCACAACTGATTTCCCTCGGTGGGCATTAAAGACACTGGAAGAGAGATTCTGACCGCACTCTTTCGCCCGGTTCTGCTCTTCTTGTGCACCCCCAACCTCAACGTGAGTCTGGGGTCTTAAGAGCTGCCAACAGTGCCGGGATATCACATCCGGGATCGCTACGATCTGAGGCCTTCCCCTTAAACTTGCTTGTGGGCGCGAGCTGATAATTTTCGTTTGACATATCGGCAAAACCGATTTCACTTGCTGAGTTCACGTAATAATTCCCGGCAGGATACCGACCGGATAGCGGCCCTTCAGACTTGTCCCAGCGGGTGTCGACTATTACGTTGCCCGTCATTACCAGACCCGGCCAACAGGTCTGAAGCGTGTTGGGTTGAACATAACACTGCATTCCATACTGATAGTTGGCGACGATGTTGTCCTTAAAGACGAAGTTTTTCGTCGGAAGATCGTCCATCACGGGACTACCAGGTTGCAGGATCGTGTTGTGCTGTATCGTGATGTCGTGCCCGCCAACCATTTGCAGGAAGTTTGCTGCTGAATTAGGAGCCGGTTTCGGTTGGGAAAAGAGGTTGTTCTTGATCAGGATATTGCCACCCATCATGCTCGGTTGTTCGTTGTCCGTCATCATCATACTGAAGCCCCACTTGTAACCCCTGATGCGATTGTTGGTAATCGTGATGTTTTCAATCGTACTCCACGGTGACGCGCCATCCTCATTGCGCACCGTCAAGGCGATAGCGGTGCCCACTCCTGAATACATATCGTTGCCATCAATTACGGCGTCCCTGAGCTGTTTCAGTTCGATCCAGGCTTTGGGATTCGCAAAGGCGTTCCACACGTCCGGTTTGTTCAGTGTGTTGCGTCGAATCTCGACGTCGTGGTTCACATATCCCTTCCAACGGGCGGTGCCGCCGTTGTCTGGAGCAGCGGGCGCACAGGAATTCTGGGCTCGCAATAAAGTAAAAGTTATTTTGTTACCGGTAATAGCGTTGACCTTTCCCGTCTCCCATGGCTTCACCCGGCCATTGCCGCTGGCGGCAGGAGTACAACCCTTGTAGGAGAGCGCGATCAAATCTCCCACCGCAAGATTGCTTACGTTACTCAGGGTTGCACTTGACGCCGTCGCCTCCGAAATAATGCCGGTGTTCGAGGTGGACATGCCGGTGCCGCCGATGAAGATGTTATTGAATTGCGCTTCGATGTAGTTGTTGATGATGTGGATAGGGCCGGGACCGGCATCGGAATAAACTCCATAGGCATCGATAGTCTGCCCCGCATTAGCGGTAGCACGCGGAAACTGGCCGCAAAATCCTGCAACATAAGAATTGATTACCCACACTTCGCTGATTGCCACCGACATCCCTCGGCCTGAAGTTCGTTCAACTGTCGAAGGGAAAAGATTTGTTGGGCTGATCTCAGCCGAGTGAACAAACATTCGATCAAAAATTATGTGATTCGTAGCAAGGCGCTGTTCGTAGCTGAAGTAGGAGCCGAGATTGACGAGATCCGAAGTGTAAACGTTGGGGTTTCCAGACGTCGTAATCTCGATGCCGATGAATTTGAAATAATGAGCACCTGGACTTGCACTGAGGACGAAGTTGCCGTTCGAACCAATCAGCTTCGGCATTGCTGCGGCGTGCACCTTTGGATCAATGCGCTGCCCCGGCGGCGCAATCCCCGCCAGGTTCGACGTCTGAATTGTAATGTAGTCCGCGTCCGTTCCCGAGCACGGTTCTTTCCTGGGCAGCACGAACCCATCGCCACTCGGTCTATAGATAGCGCCTGCTTCGAGGATGATGGTACCGCCACAGCGAGCCGAATCAAGCGCGCGTTGAAAATCGCCACCGGCAGCCACCCTTATTGTCCCCGCCTGAACGGCGGCGGTTGAAGGGCTCTCGGAAATGCGCCGGGGTCGCTGCTGTTGTTGGGACTCGACCGCTCGCCTCTGCGCGAACGTGTAGAGTAAGAAACCACCAAGCACCGTGATCACCGCCAACAGAGCCACGGCAACTCGAATTCTCAACCCTAATCCCTTTGGTCTGCTTACCATGTTCAAGTTTAAGCGCAGCTATCCAGCGCCGCATCGAGGTCAATCATCAACGGAGCCTGTGCGCGGGCTGATTCGAGCATTCGCAAACAACCGATCGTTGCGCGCGCGCCATCACGCACGGAAATCTCCGGCTCGTTGCCAGCGCGTACGCAAGCAACAAAATCAGCGAGCTGGTCGGCATAACCTTTGTCAGGCCACCAGAGCGTGCGTCTCCGGCGCAGCCCCTTATTACTCGTTAAGAGTCTAAAGTCCTCACAAGCGACGGAAATGCCAGAGGCAAACACTTCGACCCTTTCTTTTCCCGCGCTGGCGCCCACCGTGCAGTAGGTTAGATTACCAATCGAGCCATCCGCAAACCTGAAGCTCGCGACCAAATTGTTCTCCCCGATTGGTTCTTTCTTGCCCGTCGGCAAAGAGAACGCCGAGACACTGAGGGGCTCGGACTCCAGCAACCAGTACATAAGATCGACAAAGTGGCAGGCTTCGCCCAGGATTGCGCCGCCGATCCCCGGATCGGCCATCCAGTAAGAACCAGAAATCCCGGGTGAGTTCATTACGCAACTCACTACAGCCGGTCCAGTGCGCCGCATTAGTTGTGACTTCTCTTCCAGATAAAACGGCGCGTAGCGGCGGTTAAAGCCAACGCTGAGTAGCTTGCCGCTTTGCTGCACCGCGCGGTTGAGTTCGCAACACTCCTCCTCGGTGAGCGCCATAGGCTTCTCGACGAAAACATGCTTACCCGCACGAAGGGCCGCGAGTGTCTGGTTGGCATGGTATTGGTTACGCGTGAGAATGACCACCACGTCGACTTCCGGATCGCGCAACAACTCGTCGTAATCAGAGCAGCAGTACGCGGCGCCGAAACGGCGGGCGTAGCTCTTTCCTCTCGCCCCATTTGCCGAACATATTGCTCGCAACTCAACGCCCCGAAGATTTTTCAAGGTCGGCAAATGGGCCCAGCGAGCCAGATTCCCCGCACCGACTACTGCTACTCGTACGTCAGTTGTACGCGCTGATGATGATGTTACTGAGACTCTAGTGAGTGGTTTTGAGCGAATCAAAGGCAGGCGCTGATCATTATCGGCGGCTGGATACCGTAACAAAACGGCCAGGCTGGTTGAACCGGGAGCCATGATCGTCTCGTAAGCTTGCGCCGCCTGATCTAACTCGAACTGATGAGTAACCAAAGGCTGCAAGTCAACTCGGCCGGCTGCCACCAATCGCAAAAACTCCTCCATGTTTCGATTCTCGGTCCAACGCACGTATGAGATTGGATAGTCCTGTCCCCCATTCTCATAGTCGGGATCGTAGCTCCCCGGGCCATAAGCACGAGACATGAAGAGCTGTATTTCTTTGAGATACATGTCGTTCCATGGAAACGACATCTCAACGGCGCCTACAACTATGATTCGCCCGCGGTCGCGACAAATGCGCAACGCCTGCTCACAAGGAGCTGACGATTTGGCAGCAGCCGCCACAATCACGCGGTCTGCGCCACGGCCGTCCGTTAAAGAGTTAATAGTGCCGACTACCGACGCGTCACCAACCAGTGCGTGATCTGCGCCCAACTGCCTGGCTAACTCCACGCGTTCCGGCCTCAGATCGATAGCCACGACTCTTCCGCCTTGATTGCGCACGAGCTGGGCGATTAGTTGACCGACTAAGCCAAGACCGATCACGGCTACAACTTCGCCGAGTTCAATACCGGCAGTTCTCACTGCGTTCAATGCAACACTGCCCAGGGTCGTAAAGCAGGCGTCCTCAAAAGGCACGTTGTCGGGCACTCGTGCAACCAGATTTCTACCGGCAAGGATCACTTCGCCATGTCCGGTTCCTTCGCCGCCGTAGCTGACTCGATCGCCGATCTCCAGATCTTTCACCGTAGGATGCTTGTCCACGATTGTTCCTGAACCAGAATAACCGAGCACAGCATACTCACTGAATTTGGCCCTAACTTCAGAAAGCGTGCGCACAGGTCCGGCAGCCTTCATCACATTCCAGATCTTGCGCAAGTGAGAAGGGTTCTCGCTTACTTCCTTTAGGAGCCCCTCCGAGTGAATGCTAGCCGTTTCCGTTCCGCTGCTTATCAGTGAGTAGGATGGTCGCATCAGGACATGATGCGGAGTCACAATCGGATCCGGCACTTCATCCACTACAATCTCTTTCAAACCTTTCCGAAGAACCTGCTTCATCTTGACGCTTAACCTTTTCCAGGATCGATGATGGAGCGCTTTTGCGGCGAACCCACTTTCACGGCTCAGTATAGCAAACGTTGTCGGTCTTGCGCCGCGCCTACCAAGTTTGTCGGGCTTGCTCTCGGTCAGCGCTTTCGTCGTTTAGCGTTTGCCACCAAGCCCGATATACCGACGAGCATTAGCGAGACCGTGGCAGGTTCAGGTACGGGCCTGGCGACGTTGAAGCTATAGGAGAAGGAATCCACCATGTTCCCTGCGTTGGGGCCACCGGGGATGATGAAGTCGGGTGAGCTACCCAGAATGTCTATGGTTAGAGTCCCGGAAACTCCCGTGTAGGTAGCTCCCGGCGAGGTGATCGTGAACAATAGGGTAAACGGTGGCTGGATTGTGCCAAACACGGGAATTTGAAAACTCTGAACTATGGGAGCACTCCCTGCCTCGCTATAGGTGATCTGCAAAATGTTAGTTGTACCGGGAGGGAGCGTTCCGGTCACGTCTACCAGAAAACTGATCTGGGGACCCTGGAGAGTAGCGCCAGGATTAGAAAACAGATCGACCCTCGTCGAGCCATTGTTCTGAAGGGCGGCTACATTACTGAAAAGGAGCGGGTCTCCTTTAGTGCTGGTGGCAAAAGCAAGAACGATAGCGGCAACCCCAGCGAAGAGAGCTGATTGCGGTAATATTCTAAACAGGTGCTTGGTCATTTTGTTAGGATTCGGTGGCGGCACAGTTTTGACGAAGGTATTCCCGAACTAATGGGAAAAAGTAGTAATCGGTGCGGATTACCAAAGTTGTGCCGTCTCAGTGCTATTGAGGACGCGGATTAGCTGGCGAAGCGCCAACGGTAATAAACCATTTTTGCGTATTCTAACGGCACTGCTTTCCAGCCTCGAAGATGTAACCACCATGTCCAAGTGCCGGGAGACTGATCACCAACCGGCACCGGCTCGAGGCCAATCGTAACGCCAGTCCCCTGGAATACTCGGCGGATTGTCCAGAGCGCACGTCGTGAATGATATGGAGAGGTAACAATCAGGAGCGATTGCCAGGCATTGCTCTTTGTGTAAGCTTGGACTAAAGCAGCTTCGTCGTAGGTACTTGAGACAGGCTCTGGTAAGACTTCAATACTCTTTGCAGGAACGCCGAGGTCGATAAGATTGTTTCGAGCACGCTCGTAGAAAAAGAGATTTCGCTGTTCGCTGCTTGACCATCCACCCATTTGATTGTCATTAGTAAGAACGATGCGTGGTGCTCTCCCTGCTGCGTAAAGCCGTGCGGCCTGGCGAGTCCGCTCTTTGTAGGCCGCCGAGCCACTGAGGACGACGATAGCGTCTGCCCGTTCCACTGGTGCACGCACGATGAGGCCGCAAGCTGCACCCCAAGCCAGAATCCAGGACAGAAGCAGAAGAAAGACCAAGAACAAGCGCCGCCATACCTTTCTGTTCTTATCTGGAGTTTCTGAAACCGGCTGCTCGTTCGCTCTTTGGGGTGTAATCATTTAAGTAATGTGAAAAAATGTCTACCAGCAGATGCCTACATAGGAGCCTTCGGTGGAAGTCCGATCGGCCAGTCGGACCAGGTCGATTACGACGTGATCCTCGCTCAGTTTTTCTGCGATTCGACGAAATTCGTCGGACTTATTGCCGATGATCAGCACTTCGGAATCCGTGATTACATCTGCAACACTCGTACGCATCAGATTTGCAATATGCGGGATCTCGCGTTCGATATATTCCTTGTTGGCGCCGAAGAGACGCGCGAGTGAAACGTCACGGTCATAGATTGAAAGCTGGTAACCCTTTCCGATTAACGTCTCGATCAGGGAGACCATCGGCGATTCACGCAAGTCGTCGGTGCCGGCTTTGAAACTGAACCCGAGCACTCCAATTCGCTTCTTTCCCGTGCTGACCACCATATCTAACGCCCTTTCAATCTGCAGGCGATTGCTCGGCAGAATTGCCGACAGCACTGGTACTTCGACGTCGAGTTCCTTTGCTTTGTAAGTAATCGCCCGCAGATCTTTTGGCAAACACGAACCGCCAAACGCAAAGCCCGGTTTCAGGTAGTAGGGCGACAGATTAAGTTTTGTATCTTTACAGAAGATGTCCATTACTTCGTGGCTGTCTACGCCGAGCGACTTGCAGATATTTCCAACTTCGTTGGCAAAGCTGACCTTCAACGCGTGAAAGCAGTTGCATACGTACTTCACCATCTCCGCCGTTTTTGTCGAGGTCACGATCAGTGGCGCGTCGATGGCGGAGTAAAGCTGGCGCACAATGTTTGCCGTGCTTTCATCGTCGGCTCCGATGAGCGTAAAGGGAGGCGCATAGAAATCCTTCAGCGATGTTCCTTCCCGCAGGAATTCAGGATTGATACAAACTCCAAAACCCTCACCAGCACTTTTCCCGGAAGCCTCTTCCAGTGCGGGCAAGACTGTATCTCGAATCGTTCCGGGCAGCATTGTGCTTCGGATCACGACAACGTGCCGATCGGTCTTGCTCTTGAGAGCCGCCCCAATCTCCTGGCACACACGCTGAACGTAGCGAAGATCCAAACTACCGTTCGCATTGCTCGGAGTGCCGACGCATACGAGAGAGATTTCGGAGCGCTGGATGGCCGCGGCGGAATCAGTGGTTGCTTGCAGACGCCCCGCGCTGACGGCTTCGCTGATGATCTCGCCAATGCCTGGTTCGACAATGGGGCTGTTGCCCTGATTGATAATCTCAATTTTGTTGAGGCTTACATCAACGCCCAGTACCTCATGCCCCTCCTTCGCAAAGCACGCCGCCGAGACGCAGCCGACGTAACCCAAACCGAAAACGCTCAGTTTCATCTTTGACTCTTTCATTTTGCTGGCCGCCTTACTAACCCTGTAAGAAAACTACTCCCCCAGCTAAGATGAATGGCGAGAAAGACAACCGGCATCAGTAGCAACATACCGAAGCCGCCGCCGGCCTTTTGTGCGACCCGCGCTCCAAAGATGGCCGCAAGCAGAAAGTAGACTAAAAGCTCCAAAACCAGCAGCCACCAGGCTATGTGCCACCACAGCCCCGCGGTGGCCAGCAGAATAAGAGAGCAAACAAAAGCCGGCGCCACCAGATGCCGCAACTTAATGGAGCGCGGATGAAGCTTAATCATTTGCGCTTTCCAGCGGCCGTACCGAAGATATTGGGCCGCCAGCTCCTTGAGGGTCGTGCGTGCGAAATAATCGCAGTGGCCCGAGCGATCCAGAATCACCTGCTGGCCCGCCTGGCGCGCGCGATAGTTGAAATCGTAGTCCTCGTTCGTCCGCAGCGACTCGTTGAATCCACCCAAATCCGTCCAGAGCGACTTTCTAAAACAGGCAAAAGCGACCGTGTCAACTGGCTCCTGCAACGATCCGCCTTCGCTCAATCGATACTTTGCATCACCGATTCCGAATGGATGAGAAACCGCACCGGCAATCGCCCGCGCGGTCATCGTGCTTGCGCCCGGCCGCACATGACATGGCATGCCAACGACGCCGGCCCGTTCTTGCCGGAGAACTTCGACGCAGCGGCGAATGTAGCCCGCGGACGGCGCGGCGTGCGCGTCCATGCGCGCGATGATGTTTCCCCGCGCGGCAGCTATCCCCAAATTGAGAGCAGCCGGAATGTGCCGGGCAGGATTGTCAATCAGTCTCATCGAAGTTTCCGGGTGCGCTCGACGGAACTCTGCTATCACCTCACGAGTCCGATCTTCTGACGCCCCATCTACCAATATGATCTCATAGTCCGCGCTGTCATACTGATCTACAAGGTTCCCCAGCGCCTTGCAGATGAAACGCTCTTCGTTGTAACAAGGAATCACTACTGAGACTCGTTCGCCGCCTTTAGCTTCAACGCCAGAGCCGCGACCAGTTTCGTTCAACATGGCATCGCTTTGTGGCACGTTAGGCTGTCAATCCTTTGGCGGATCGTCCAATCCTCAGGCAGGACTTCGTCCGAGGACAGTGGAGCGCAGGCGCTCGTAAATGGTGTTGCCAAGTACGCGCTTTGCGGCCTCGAGTGCGGCGGTTTCGGCCTGGCGGATGCGCAGGCCTTCTCCGCAACACAAGCGCTCAAACTCGCCAACGGTTGTGTCACGTTTGACCGGCACGCGAGCAAGCGAAAACCGATCCGCAGCGGCTCCGTTCACGCCCAAGCGACTGGTTGCCACTGAGTCATACCCAGCCTCTTTGGCAATCTTCTGCACGAGTGCAGTGACGCGACCTCCGGGACAAGAAAAGTGCGCGACACGCCGACCCGCAATCTGCTCCAAACGTTGCTTTGATTCTGCTACCTCAACCTCCAACTCGTGCGCGTCAAGATCGTTTAGATAGCGGTGAGTCATCGCGTGAGATCCGATCTCGAACCCCAGATTGCTTAAGTCACGGAGTTGGGCCTCCGTCAAATACCCTCGACGGCCGAGGTGGTTAACAGTGACGTAAAAAGTCGCGCTAAAACCTCTCTCGCGTAAGAGCGGGGCAACGACAAGCAAATCCGTGGCGCAGCCATCGTCAAACGTGAGACAAACTCTCTTCTCTGCCTGGTCCTTCGTCTGGCCCAACACCGCTAGTGCCGCGGTTACGTCTAAACACTGCCACGCGTTTTTCTGAAGGAGGGCAAGCTGCCTGCTAAACTCCTCCTCGGTAACCACATAGCGGACAGAACCTGGATCATTGTCGCAGAGTTCGCGCCGCGGAACCTGCAACTCGTGATACATGAAAAATACGATGCCGTTCATGAGAAGATCTTTCTGATTCGAGCCTTCACAGGCGCCGGCAGATCCTTGCCGAACTTACCAGAGATTTTCTTGGCGCGCTTGAACAACGCCTGCTTTCGCATATAACTCTCGTTAACTTTGCCGAAGCTCTCGAGCAAGTGCTCTGGCAGAACCCCATTCGATGGGAGTTCGAGTTCGTTGCTGATACCACAATAGTTGCCAGATCGCAGCGCCTCCACCACGGCTGTTCGCGTTGGCGACTGGCAACGCACGAGATTGGATAGCCCACGATATTGCTTTTTCCAGTGCAGGTCCTGGCCGTAAAAAGCTTTCATCTCAGGCTTTCTTTGCTGCAGCCGATTCAGCAATCGGAAAGTGCGTGGGCGGGGGGCCTGTGGCCCGTCATACTTCGTGTTCCAGGCTTCAATTCCTGTGGGCAATGTGTTGAAGCTTTCAATCCAGGGAAACATACTGTCTCCCGGATGCGCAATTACCGAGACGCCGCCATTCTTCTCGATATGCGAGATAACTTCTTGTGGCGCGGTTGAATCAGCAAGGGAAGTCACTCCATATCCCAAGATGTGCATGCGTCGCTCACATTCAAACTCAAGCCCCGCAATAAAGCGAAAGCGCTCGTCGGACAGCCGTTCACATTCCTCGACGTAGGCTCGCAGCCTGTCTCGGTCGAACGATTCGGCGTGGTCTGTCATGCACACCAGGTCGTAACCAGCACTGATGAATAGATCACGTAGCTCTGCAAGCGTAAACTCGCCGTCGGAGTAAGTGCTATGGCAATGAATAGCCGTTTTGAACATGTACAGCCTTCGAATCTGCTGATCTTTTCTTTAGACCTGCCGGAAGCTTCCGCCCAAAGAAATCAAGCCAGTCGCCTACTTCAGGAAGCGGATCGCTCCATGTGAAATTGTCGTGGAAAGTGCCGCGCACCGGAAGCAGGAAATTCGCCAAAGTACGCCAGCGGCCCGGAAACTTCGCCGGATATCCCTTTGGTGCGCCACGCAAAACCTCAATCAGATGGCGAACATCCCCCAGTAACCAACGACAGCGAACGCCATAACGATAACCATTCTGAACTGCGACGTCGCCTTGCTCGCCCATCTTCACCAGGAGCGAAGGGAAATCGACACCTGCGTAAACCGCCAGCGGTAGCGAGTTCCAGAAGCGACCATTAACCTCCAGAAAGACAGGAGTACCGTCTGCTCGCTGACGAAACTCAACCATAGCGACACCGTGCCATTGTAGCCCACGCAGGATATTCAACGAGGCAGCCCGCACCGACGAATCCGGCTCGATACTCTCCCGCACTGCACTGCCGGATCCTGTTGGCCTGACATCGCGAATGCGACGATGTGCAAATTCAGCCCGCAACTCACCTTGATGCATGAGAGCAAAGTAACCCGCCCCCGTCCCTGCGACGAACTCCTGCGCCAACACAGATGAACACCGCCTGGTCATCTCCTCGTATACAGAAAAAAACTCTACCCCGTTCTGAGCGTACCGAGGCGCTCCGGTCGACACAACGCGGCCATCTAGCGAGACTTCTTCGGAACTGCGCGGCTTAAGCACCACGGGGAAAAAACCCGACTTCGCAAATTCGGCCGCCTCAACACGATTGGAAATTAATGACGTGTGTGGGACCACCACCCCAAGTGACTGGGCAAGTCTGGTTGTCTGACTCTTGTCGAAAGTTCGCAACAGGGTCTCATGCGGCGGCAAGACCAGGCGCCCGCCAGCGTGCAAAATATCATCCCGCCTTGCCGAGATCGGGATAGTCGTCCGCTCTGTCATCGGTAGAACGAGAGTGCCCGGCTCCTGTTTGACCTCGAAGACAATGCGTTCGACGAAAGCATCCATTGTAATCTGGGGTGCCGGGTAAATAAATGCACCTGTCGCGGAGCGGGACCAACCTGCTTTTGACCACGAGGAATCAGCCCCTACAATGACGGAGTGTCCTGCAGCCGCGAGCGAGCGAACCGCCGCGACGGCCTGATTCTCATTACCATCGAGCACAACTACCTTCATGCATTCACCTGAGCCAACGCTTGAGGCGATCTGGAATGCGCCCTTCCCACATCCGCAACCTGCGCGAGGATCTCTTCAAATCTCTTGGCGATTATCGCCCAATCATAGTGAGCGGCCAACCGCGCCGCCGCTGCTCCGAATTGTCTGCGTAGCTCGACGTCGCGCAACAGGTCAATAACTGACTTCGCGAAGTCTGCTTCGGTGTCGGCAAGCAAGATGTCTTGTCCATGATGGACGTCAAGACCTTCGGCTCCGACAGTCGTTGAGACTACGGCTTTGCCCGCGGCCATTGCCTCGTAGATCTTCAAGCGGGTTCCGCCGCCAATGCGCAATGGCACGACGAAAACGGCCGCTTGTCGCAGATACGGCAGCACCGATTCCACTCGCCCGGTTATCTCAACAGAATCAGAAGCCCACTTCGTTACACGTGGATGCGGGTTACGACCGACAACGCAAAACTTGGCCGCCGGTACTGCCGAGCGCACGACCGGCCAGATGTCGCGGCAGAAATAATCAACCCCATCGATATTGGCTTCCCAATCCATTGAGCCGAGAAACAGAACTCGCATTCCGTCGCCCTGAAAATTTCCGTCGTGCACAACCGTCGCGAATTCCCCGAGGTTAACGCCGGTCGGGACCACCGAGATGCCTGAGCTGTCTGTCATGCGCGACATTAATTCCTGATCATTCTCGGAGACCGCGATAACGTGGTTGAATCTTCCCACCGCGGCTCGCTCGTAACGCGTCATCTTTGCCGCTTCGATTTTAAAGGCCACCCGCTTCGTTAGATTCGGCTCGTGTCTGGCCTGTCTCTGCCAGAGAGCCGACTCGACATTGTGCTGAAAGAGCACCGCGGGAGTATTCAACCATTCCGAGAAATTGAGTGAGGCTGACAGGAAATCACACACGGCAACGTCAAAGCGTCGTTGTTTATCCCACGCAGAAAGTAGTTTCTGGACCTTGGGCGACGTGAATTTAGTTACTGCATACGGGGCGAAAGAAGGAAGATGTCGAAGATAATTAGTAGTCTGAGCAATCGTGGATTCCGCCTTACCAGTATTGACTGTGATGGCGCCGGGCAGTTCCTGTGCGATCTGTTTCTCGTAATTCTTGTCAGGTGGACCGTCGTAGTATGAGAGAAGAGTAGTTTCATTGCGCGCCGCGAGAGGCTTCAGCAGATTATAGGACCTGATCTTGCCGCCCGTGTCTACAGGCAGAAGTTTTCCCGCTTTAACCCAAAGAATACGCACTACGAAGTCTCATGTCTTCCGGACTACTGAACACAGGCGAGCTCTGAAAGCTTCAAATTATTGCCAGCAGACTCACCATCGAAAAACTGCCGTTGCCAAATTTCAAAATTCACCAGTGCCCAGAGTCGTTCTGAATGGTTTTCTCCGCCCGTTTGATGACGCGCTACAAGGCTGCGAACGAAGTCAGGAGAAAAGATTCCGCGGCCCAGGGCCCTGTCACTCAAAACGTAATCATCTATTACATGACGGTAGGCCCCACGGAACCAGGCTCCAATGGGCACCGGGAATCCCATCTTCGGACGCGACAGAATTGTGTCGGGTAATATGCCTTTCATGCTTTGACGTAACACATACTTCGTCGTCCAACCTCGCAACTTCATTCGCTCCGGTAACCCGGACGTGAATTCCACGAGCTTATGGTCTAGAAAGGGTACACGGCTCTCGACCGAAGTTGCCATACTCATTTGATCCTGCTTCATCAGCAACTCGTGCAGGTAGGTCTTGATATCAGCGTAAAGCAAGCGGTCGAGAAAGGAAGTCGCATCGGTTTCTTTCAGCACTTCTCGCAAACCGGCATAGGGATCAATGTTGCCGACTCGCTCAAGCGTTTCGCGCGTTAGCAATTGCTGTTGCATCGCGCGCGGAAAGACGGCGAAGTTATCAAAGTAGATGCTCTCAATGTCTGGCGATACCGCAAGAAAAGTGCGCAGGAGTTTTTGCCGCAGCTTCGCCCCAGGCATTACTTCAATCTGCTTGCGCAAGAGACTCCTTATCCTGCCGGACGTCAGACTGTGATAACGCGCCCCAAGTGCAAGATTCAGAATTGTCTTCCGATAACGAGCATAGCCCGCGAGCAACTCATCACTTCCCTCTCCGGTTAAGACGACCTTAACGTGGCGGGAAGCCAGAAGTGAAACGAAGTAGAGCGCTACACTCGACGGATGTGCGAGCGGCTCGTCTTCATGCCAAACGAGTTTTGGCAAAGCACCAAAGAAATCTTCGGGGCTCACAACTATCTCGTGGTGATTTGTCTTGAATGCGTTGGCCACAACGCGCGCATACTCGAGCTCGTTTGCTTCGCGTTCTTTAAAGGCGACAGAGAATGTCTTGATCGGCTCTGTCACCATCCCGCTCATCACTGCCGCAATAGCCGATGAGTCAATGCCGCCCGAAAGGAACATTCCCAACGGCACATCGGCCATCAGGCGCAGGCGCACTGACGTGCGAAATAGTTCGCGCCACTCGTCTACGTAGTCTCTGTCGCTGCGACCCTCGTCTGCATGCCTGACAAAACTCACGTCCCAGTAACGGCTGACGCGCAGCTCGCCGTCGCGCCAAAGCATGACGTGACCAGGGAGCAGACGCTTTACGCCACGAAATAAAGTCTCCTCACCTGAAGGTGCATGGTTGGCCAGATAATCCGGTATCGCACGGTAGTTGATTTCAGGTTTGATTGCGCCCGCTTCCAGCAGTGTCTTGATCTCCGAACCAAAATAAAGCGAGCCATCATCGGTGTGAGCGTAGTAGAGCGGCTTGACGCCCAACCGATCGCGCGCGATGAAAAGCTCACGGCGACGCTGGTCCCAGATAGCGAAAGCAAACATCCCGCGCAGATGCTCGACGCAGGTTGGGCCATGTTCTTCGTACAAATGCAGGATTGTTTCCGTGTCGCAGTGGGTTTGGTAAACGTGTCCGCGTGCTTCCAATTGCTCGCGGAAATCCGCATGGTTGTAAATCTCGCCGTTGAATGTAATGTGCAGCGTGGCGTCTTCGTTGGTCATTGGCTGGTGACCGCCAGCCACGTCAACAATGCTCAGACGACGATGGCCCAGGCCGACGGCGCCATCAATGAAGATGCCTTCATCGTCGGGTCCCCGGTGCGTGATCACGTCACGCATGCGCACGAGCACATTCGCGTCAACGCTGCGCCTTGATCGGGGTGATAATGCTATGCCGTTAATGCCGCACATGGTTCATTGGAAATGGTTGGACTTCCGATTTTCCGATTGCCAATTGCTGATTTGCGATTGATCTCTGTTCTAATGCTTAGCGCCCTCCCTAACGGTCGGGCTACTGCCCCGGCGCTCTCCTCGACTTAGAGAATGCCGCCTCGAAATCATAAATCGGCAAGCTCAACTCCAACACTCCATCATCCGTCTCGATGCGAAATTGATCACCAACGCGACTGGCCACCAGATAGTTGATGCGCCGTCCAGAGCGCAGCACTTCCTTCCCCTCCAGCTCCAATCGCTGGCCGCCAATCAGAACCAGTTCGTCCGGAACGGTGGCCCCTTCGTGGGAAAATCTCGCCCAGGTCCATTCAAAATCCGAAGCAAGTCGCGCCATTTCGACGCGGTCGCCAGTCTTAATCATAACGATGTCGTAGGCGCTTTCACCAACAACCTCATAGGCGTGCCCGCCAATTGCTTCCACTTCGCCGACGTTTTGTGACGGGGCGACTTCAGTTCGCGGCAGCAGGAAGGTCACTAGATCGTTGTTGCCGCTCGTTGTTGCAGAAAAAACGTAGACCGGAGCCGCTGCTCTTTCTCCATAACAGTGCGAAACCGAAAGCTCTTCCCGGCGCCAGACGGCGTTTTGGCCAAAGCTGCTAATCTCCAGTCCCGCCGCTCCGTGCATTTCCCTCACGCCGGCCGCAAAATCGTCGGCGAATTGAAGACTGGGCTTAGCGCCAACGTCAAAGTGAAACCACAGGTCATACCGATGCTTGCCTTCTGACTGAACCCGGTCGCGGATTACCCAGTAATCATTCTTCAGGAACAAGACCCCGCGTGAGTGCGCGACCGGCGGAACTAATCGCTGATAGCCGTCGTGTTTCCCCTGAAAGTAATCGAATCGTTTGCGACTAATCCACGCTTGCGCCTCGCAGTGGGCGATCACGCTCCAGGAAAACGGACCAGTGGGAACCGAAGACGACTCGCCATCGACGGTCAAGGCGTTATGCGCCGACGATGAGCGAAACCAGTCACGGAGTTGTTTCGAGCCTGTATAGGTGTACGTGCCGGGATCAACCAGCATCGTTTGCCCACCCGCCGCCAGTTCGAACGCGAGTGCGTCGGCATGGGCATGACCACAGTTATCCGTCCCGTGCGGACCGCAATCCAGAAGCATATAGCTGGAGTCAGGCGTCCAGCCATCGCGCATGACATAGTACCCACCATCCTTAAATGCCACCGACTGCTTTTCCGGTTGCTGAGCCGACACGCGATCATATTCCGCCAGACCCGGCGCTCCCAATAACCAGAGCGTTTCTGCCGCGGCTTCGCCCGCGACATATTTGTAGTCGCCTCGCTGAAACAGGGCCGCACCGGTCGACAAGGCGGCGCGGAAATCGTTTGCCGGTCGCTGGTCCAGCATCACCAATCGCCCGCCATCGTCGTCGCCAAAGAACGGCGTCGTGCCATCGGGCCGCGTGATGTACATCAGGTGGTCGAGCAGCAACGTCAGCGTCTCTGCCACTTCGGCGGGAAGCGTCTCCGCGTTTGCTTGCGACAGGATCAGAAAGTGAGTGTAGAAATCCGCCGTGTAACGATGGTAGTAGCTCGACTGTTCGAAATAGACGCCGTCGGGTTTGACGTGACGCGAGAGTTGGTTGAGCAGGATTCCCTTGCCGGTGTCACGCCAGCGCGCGGCGGCGCGAAACTCTGGCAGCAGGGTGCCCAGATAAAACAAGGCCAACGCCTCGCCTGTCAGATGTGTATTGGGACTGAAATACGTCGAAAGATAAGTCTCGAGATGCCGCGCGTGCAGATAAAGAAACTTCAGCGCTCGCAGAAACACTTCCGGGGTTAGCGCCGCTGAGTCTTTGAAAAAGTTGAAAGCCCAGAGCCAGGAGATCGAGCGAAAGCCTACTTCCAGACTACTCGCCCAGTTGATGCCGAGCTTTGGCGCGTTCTGGTCCATCCAGGAAACCAGGTGCGCAACAAAGCCTCGGGCGTAGCGCTCGTCACCCGTCAGCCAGTAGGCCTGGCCCAGCGTCGTGAAATACTGATGCCGGTTCAACTCCCAAACGATCTTCTTGTCACCGGCAAGCTCTGCGTCAAGAAAGTCGAGCTTGCTCCAATGAATCGGGGGTGTGCGTTTTCCCGAGATCGGCTCGAACTGCCAATCGACGGGCTGACCAAAGCTCAGATCACGCCAGCCGAGTAGATCAAAATGCCCCCCGACGATACGGTCGGCCCGCTCAAGAACTTCCCGCTCAGCCTGTGGCCAGCTGGCGCGCAAGTGGTCGAGCGTCGCGTTCTTCGCGGCCAAGCCCGCGAAAAACCTTGGCGCTGATCGCGAACGAAAATGATCGAGGAATTCCCGAGCCGACCAAAGCCCGCGGACCGTTTGCGCCTCGCCAAGCATCGCCAGCAAGGCCTGGTCAGTAGGCAGCTCGGCCAACGACGACCACCCGCCACGCTCGCCGAGTGCCGCGAGTTTCTGC
>CAAGKR010300529.1_pt1 | contig 20549 bp, 19 predicted proteins | sample 2556971 | NCBI WGS metagenome assembly CAAGKR01 (sample SAMEA5207829, study PRJEB30636) | soil metagenome | biome: forest; feature: boreal; material: soil | place: USA | collected 2011-09 | depth 1 m | reverse complement strand
GAGGCCGGATCGCCGCCGTGCTCGCCGCAGATGCCGAGATGCAGGTCGGGGCGGGTGGCCCGGCCACGCTCGACGGCCATGCGGACGAGTTCGCCGACGCCCTCCTGGTCGAGCGTCTCGAACGGGTTCGCCGGGAGCAGCTTGAGCTCGAGGTACTCGGACATCAGGCGACCCTCGACGTCGTCGCGCGAGAACCCGAACGTCATCTGGGTGAGGTCGTTGGTGCCGAACGAGAAGAACTCGGCCACCTCGGCGACCTCGCCGGCGGCCAGCGCGGCGCGCGGCGTTTCCACCATCGTGCCGACGAGGTAGTCGACGTCGCCGTTGTCGGATGCCGCGAACGTCTCCGCCGCGACCTCGCGTACCCAATCGGTGACCAGCTCGAGCTCGGGCTCGGTGACGATGAGCGGGATCATGATCTCGACGTGCGGGTCGCCACCCGCCTGCTTGCGTGCGATCGCGGCTTCGAGGATCGCCTTCGTCTGCATGCGGTACAGACCGGGCTTGAGAATGCCGAGGCGAACACCACGCGTGCCGAGCATCGGGTTGGCCTCACGCCACTGCCGCGCGGCTGCGAGCAGGACGCGACCTTCGTCGTCGAGCTGGCCGAGCGCGTCCTTCACCAACAGCTCCTCGATGTCGGGGAGGAACTCGTGCAACGGCGGGTCGAGCAGCCGGATGGTGACCGGCAGCCCGTCCATGGCCTCGAAGATGCCCTCGAAGTCGGAGCGCTGCAGCTTGGCGAGCTCTTCGAGCGCCGCGCGTTCCTCCGCCTCATCGGCTGCGAGGATGAACCGCTGCACGATGGGCAAGCGGTCGCCGAGAAACATGTGCTCGGTACGACACAACCCGATGCCCTCGGCACCGAACCGCCGCGCCACCAACGCGTCCTCTGGCTGATCGGCGTTCGTGCGCACCTTCAGGACGCGCAGCTTGTCGGCCCACCCGAGGACCGTCTCGAACACTGCGCTGAGCTCGTCGGGCTTGATGAGCGGCACCGGCCCGATGACGACCTCACCGGTGGTGCCGTTGATCGAGATCACGTCGCCCTGACGCACCGTGACGCCGTCCACCGTGAAGCTGCCGCCGGCGATGTCGATGTCGAGCTCGTGCGCGCCGCACACGGCGGGCTTGCCCCATCCACGCGCCACCAGCGCCGCGTGGCTCGCCAGCCCACCCCGCGACGTGAGGATGCCCTCGGACGCGATCATGCCGTGAATGTCGTCGGGTGACGTCTCGGGGCGCACGAGGATCACGGCCTCGCCGGCCGCGTGGTGCGCCTCGGCGTCGTCGGGCGTGAAGTACACCTTGCCGACGGCCGCGCCCGGCGACGCGTTGAGCCCCTTCGTGATCGCGTCGTACTTCACCGAAGGATCGAACTGCGGGTGGAGGAGCTGGTCGAGCTGATCGGGCGCGATGCGCAGCACCGCCTCGCGCTCGTCGATGAGCCCCTCCTGTTCCATGTCAACGGCGATCTCGAGCGCAGCCGCGGCCGTGCGCTTGCCCACGCGCACCTGGAGCATGAACAACCGGCCCTGCTCGACCGTGAACTCGATGTCGCACATGTCGCGGTAGTGCTGCTCGAGGAGCTGCATCATGCCGAGCAGTTCGGCGTGCGACTCAGGGAAGTCGTTGGCCATCGCTTCCAGTGATTCGGTGGCGCGGATACCGGCGACAACGTCTTCGCCCTGCGCGTTGGCCAGGAAGTCGCCGTAGGGCCGGTTCTCGCCGGTAGCGGGATCGCGGGTGAACGCGACGCCGGTGCCCGAGTCGTCGCCCTTGTTGCCGAACACCATCGTCTGCACGTTCACCGCGGTGCCGAGGTCGTCGGGGATCTTCTCCTCGCGGCGATAGATGCGCGCGCGGTCGCCGTTCCACGAACGGAACACAGCTTCGATGGCGTGACGGAGCTGGTCCTGCGGATCCTGCGGGAACTCGACGCCCGTCTCGGCGAGCGCGATCGCCTTGAACCGGCCCACCAGATCCTTCAACGCATCCGCCGACAGCTCGGGGTCGGTGGCGACGCCCTGGGCGTCGCGCAGCTCCTCGAGCGCGTGCTCGAACTTCTCGCCGTCGATGTCGAGCACGATCTTGCCGAACATCTGCACGAACCGGCGGTACGAATCCCAGGCGAACCGTTCGTTCGATGTCTGCCGCGCCAGGCCGCCGACGGAGACGTCGTTCAGCCCGAGGTTCAGGACCGTGTCCATCATCCCCGGCATCGAGAACGCAGCGCCCGAGCGGACCGACACCAGCAGCGGGTCGCTCGGATCGCCGAGCCGTTTGCCCGTCTTCTCTTCGAGCGCAGCGCGCGCCTCGGCGACTTCGTCCATCAACCCGTCGGGCATCACGTCGCCCGCGGCCATGTATGCGTTGCACGCTTCGGTGGTGATGGTGAAGCCGGGCGGTACCGGCAGGCCCATCTTGGTCATCTCGGCGAGGTTGGCGCCCTTGCCGCCGAGGAGGTACTTCTGCTCCTTCGAGCCCTCCTCGAAGGCGTGCACGTAACGCATCGGGTTCTCTCCCACTCGAATTCGTTGCTATTCGGCGTTGGCGACGACGATCGTCCGCGCCAGCTTGTCGTGGATGCCCTGGCCGTTCGGATCGCGGTAACCCCACAGGACCATGCCGAGCCCGATCAGTGGACCGATCGTCGGGATCGCGAGCGCGACGAGGATCGGGATCAAGAAGCGCGTGAACGCGCCGTACCACCCGACCGGCGACCCGTCGACGCGCACGATGCGGATCCGGCGCGAACGCATCCCGAGCGTGCGTCCGGTGATCACGGTCGCGGGCACGAGATAGAGCAGCGCGAGCACGAGCACGACGAGGTACGCGCCGTATTGCGCGCCGCGGATGTCGTCGCCGAACTTGTCGGCTTGCTTCTGGATCGCGTCGGCGTTGTGCTTCACTTCAACGCCGTCCTTTTGGACGTCCTTGGCGGCCTTCTTGAAATCTGTCTGTGCCGACTTCAGGTCTTTCTCGGCCGACGCCTTGTCCGACTGCGCGCTCTTGAGGTCTGAGCTCTTGCCGCTGTCCTGGGCCTTGCTGATCGCCTTGTCGGCATCCTTCGCCGACGACGTTGCATCGTCGATGCTGCTCTGTGCGTCGTGGAGCGTGTTGAGGTGGTTGATCTGATCGACCTTGGTCTGGTAGTCGCTGTTGATGACCCCCGGCACCACGAGCAGCACGACCCAGTAGATGACGAGCACGACGGCGAAGTCGAAGAGCAGTGCCATGCCCCGAGAGCGCGAGTCGGCGAGACGCACTCCGGACGGGATCGGAATCGTCGGCTCCTTCAGCCGGCGCTGGGGCGGCGGGGGCTTCCCGTTCCCGGCGCCGGCCGCCGGCTTCTTCGGCGGGGCGGGAGCCATGAGCCGGCGCCACCCGGTGAGCTGCACCTCGGCGCGCTCGCTCGGCACACCGTCGTGGTCACCGTCGTCGTCGTCGATCCCGTCGCTCCCGTCGCCGTTGGACGCATCACCGTTCGTTGACGCCGTGCCGATCCGCTCGTCGTAGCGGCTGCGCTGGAACGGATCGGCGAGCACGTTCCACGCGGCGCGAACCCGCGCGACCTGTTCCCGGTTGCCCTGGAGCTGCGCGTCGGTAACGCCTTTCTTGTCGCGTGCCGCCTCCAGCTCCGAGACGCGCTCCTGGTAGGCAGCCTTGAGCTCGTCGCGGGACGCCTCCGGGGTAACGCCCAATTCGTCGTAGTAGGAGTCGTCGCTCATGGCTGTCCCAATCGATCCTGCAGCTCGGCAAGCAGCGTGTCGAGCGGCACACGGTCCTGTGTCATCGTGTCGCGGTCGCGGATCGTGACCGCCTTGTCGTCGAGGGTGTCGAAGTCGATCGTGACGCACAGCGGCGTACCGACTTCGTCCTGGCGGCGGTAGCGCCGGCCGATCGAGCCCGCGGTGTCGACGTCGATCACGAGGTGCGGGCGGAGCATCGCGGCGACCTCGTCGGACACCGGCACGAGCCTGTCGTTGCGCGACAAGGGCAGCACCGCGACCTTGATCGGCGCGAGTTGGGGGTGGAAGCGCAGCACCGTGCGCTTGTCGGTGCCACCCTTCTCGTTGGGGGCTTCGTCTTCGTCGTACGCCGCGAGCAGGAATGCGAGCGTTGCTCGGTCGGCTCCCGCCGCCGGCTCGACCACGTATGGCAAGTAGCGCCGATCGTTCTCCTGGTCGTAGAAGCTGAGGTCCTGGCCGGAGAACTTCGAGTGCTCCCGCAGATCGAAGTCGGTGCGCTGCGCGATTCCTTCGAGCTCACCCCATCCCCACGGGTAGAGGAACTCCACGTCGGACGTGCCGATCGAATAATGCGACAGCTCGTCGGCGTCGTGCGGGCGGAGGCGCAACTTCTCGCTCGGGATGCCGAGCTCCGTGTACCAGCGGTACCGCTCCTGGCACCAGTACTCGTACCAACGCGGGCTGTCGTCGGGGGGAACGAAGTACTCCATCTCCATCTGTTCGAACTCGCGTGTGCGGAAGATGAAGTTCCCGGGCGTGATCTCGTTCCGGAACGATTTGCCGATCTGCGCAATACCGAAGGGCGGCTTCTTGCGCGTGGTGGTCTGCACGTTCTGGAAGTTGACGAAGATGCCCTGCGCGGTTTCGGGACGCAGATACGCGATCGCGCCGTCGTCCTCCACCGGGCCCACGTGCGTCTTGAACATCAGGTGGAACTGGCGAGCTTCGGTGAACGAGCCCTTCGCCCCGCACTTCGGGCATGCGCCCGACTCGGGCAACTGGTCGGCGCGGAAGCGCTCCTGGCAGTTCCGGCAGTCGACGAGCGGGTCGGTGAAGGTCTCGAGGTGCCCGCTCGCCTCCCACACCTTGGGTGCCATGAGGATCGCGGCATCCAGACCGACGACGTCGTCGCGGAGCTGCACCATCGAGCGCCACCACGCGTCCTTCACGTTGCGCTTGAGCAGCACTCCGAGCGGCCCGTAGTCCCACGTGGACCGGAAGCCGCCGTAGATCTCGCTCGATTGGAAGACGAAGCCGCGACGCTTCGCGAGGTTGACGACGCGGTCCATCAGGTCGGCCTTGGCCATATGGAAAAACGATCGTAGCCGGGGGCCTTTTCAGCGTCCGAACGGGTTCCGCGGTTACAACAGCGCGCCGCTCCGCAACCGACGTTCGATGTGGTGTTCGATGGCGGCGAGCGCGAGGCGCTCGATGTCGATCGTGGTCGCGCTGGGTGGCTCGGCGAGCGCACTCCGGAGCTCACCGCCCAGGATCTGGCGGAGGAGCGCCAACGACTCGGGTGGGAGCCGCCGGCCTGCGAGGCTCCCGCACGTCTCGCAGAGCACGCCGCCCTCCAAGAGGTCGAAGGCCGGGAAAGGTCCCGACTCGTTACCACAGCGCGCGCAGGCGTCGAGCAGCGGATGGAACCCCTCGAGCGAGAGGAGCTTCCAGAAGAAGGCCGCGCTCACCAGCGGGCTGGGCTCGGCGGCCAGCGTGCGGAGCGCGCCCGCGAGCATCCGGTAGAGCGCGGCATTCGGCTCGCGATCCTGCGCGACCTGGTCGGTGGCTTCCAGCATCGACACCGCGTGGGTGAGACAGCCGTAGTGCTCCCGCAGCGCGCGGTTGGCGTCGATGGTCTCGACCTGTGTGACGACGTCGAGCTCGCTGCGCCCCCGGTAGCACTGGAACGCGATGTGGGTGGTGGGCTCGAGCCGCGCGCCGAAGCGGCTTCCGGGCTTGCGAACTCCCTTGGCGACGGCTCTGACCTTGCCGTGCCCCTGGGCCAGGACCGTGACGATGCGGTCGGTCTCCCCCAGCTTGATGCTGCGTAAGACGACGCCCTGGTCCCGGTACAGCATGGTTACACGAGTGTAGTTTCAATCGCCCCGACGATCAGTCGTCGTCGATCGCGCCGAACCGCCGGTCGCGGCGTTGGAACTCGCCGATCGCGTCGAAGAGATCCTGACGGCGGAAATCGGGGAACAGCACGTCGGTGAACACGAGCTCCGAGTAGGCCGCCTCCCACATCAGGAAGTTGGAGAGGCGGTACTCGCCCGACGTGCGCACGATGAGATCCGGGTCGGGCATGTCGGGCGCGTACAGATGACGTTCGATCATCCGTTCGTCGATGCGCTTGGGATCGATGCGCTTGTCAGCGACTTCGTGCGCGATCGCCCGCACTGCATCGGTGAGCTCGGCGCGGCCTCCGTAGTTGAAGGCAAACGTCAGCGTCATCCGGCGGTTCCGAGCGGTGAGTGCCTCACTGTCTTCGATGTTCCGGAGGACGCGCCGAGGCACGCGACCGCCCCGCCGGCCGATGAACCGGATGCGCACACCTCGCGAGTTCAGGTCGTCGCGGCGGCGCATGAGGAGCTCCTCGTTGAACCGCATGAGGAATCGAACCTCGGCGAGCGGCCGGCGCCAATTCTCGGTGGAGAACGCGTACACGGTCAGCCAGCGCATGCCGACGTCGAGCGCACCCTCCACCGTGTCGAACAGCGCCTCTTCGGCTGCGGTGTGACCCTCGGTGCGCTTCAGTCCTCGCCGCTTCGCCCACCGGCCGTTGCCGTCCATCACGATCGCGACGTGCTGGGGGATCCGTCGCGGATCGAGACCGGCCGGGAAGTCGTCGGGCACCGCAGCAAGCTACCTAAGCTCCGCCGCGCATGAGAGCCCCAACCGACGTGCCGGTCGACTTGCCCGAGCGTTGGACCGCGGTGATCAATCCGGCGGCCGGACGTGGCCGCGGACGTACACAACTTCCACACATCGCGGACGCCCTCGCGCGGGTCGACGCCGACGTGCAGATCCACGTTTCGGCCGACCTCGGCGATGCGGCTCGGATCGCCGGTGCCGCATTCGACGACGGGCTCGGCGTCGTGGCGTGTGGGGGCGACGGCCTCGTGTGCCAGCTTGCCGGGCTCGCCGCCGAGCGCGACGGCGTCCTCGCGATCGTGCCCGCGGGGGCGGGGAACGACTTCGCCCGTCATCTCGAGATCCCCCGAGACGACCCGGTAGCCGCCGCCGCGCTGCTCCGGTCGGGACGCGTCGAGCGGGTCGACCTTTGTCGCGCCGAGGCCGCTGATGGCACTCGCGCGTGGTCGACGACCGTCGCCAACGCGGGGTTCGACGCCGAAGCCAACCGTTGGGCGAACACGATCGACTGGGCAGGAGGGACGCCGCTGTACGTGCTCGCGACCCTTCGCACGCTCGCGTCCTACCGACCTCGACGCGTGCGCGTCACCGTGGACGACGATGTGCTCGAGACCGACGCGTGGCTCGTCGCGGTCGGGAACACGCGGAGCTACGCCGGGGGAATGATCATCACGCCCGATGCCGCGCTCGACGACGGCGCGCTCGACGTGTGCGTGGTTGGCCGCGTGTCGCGCGTCGACTTCCTGCGCACGTTCCCGAAGGTGTTCGACGGCACGCACACGCGCAATCCTCTGGTGACCATGCGACGCGGGAAGCGAGTCACGATCGAGATGCCCGAGACGCTCGACACCGCGGAGCTGTGGGCGAGCGGCGAACGTGTGGGCCCACTTCCCGCGCAGCTCGAGGCGATGCCCGGCCTGCTGCGCGTGGTTACCTGAGGCGAGCGTCCGCGCCGCAGGTACCTGAACATGGTTCGCTCACTCCGGACCGGGATACCCGGTCCGCGGACGTTCGCTCACGTGCGGCGCAGCGAGCCGTGGCCTCGTTACTTGACGGTGAGCGTGCCTTCCATGCCCTGCGCACGGTGCCCGATGATGTCGCAGTAGAAGGTGTACTTCCCCGGCTTCAGGTCGATCTTCTGCGCATCCTTCGAGCCGTCGCCGCTCACCTCGAGCTGGAAGCCCGGCTCCTTACCGTTGTCGAACACCAGGGTATGCCCGCCCTCGACGCCGTCAAGCTCGAGATTCACGACGCCCGACGACACGGTCGGCTTGTCGGGCTTGAAGGAGAAGTTGCCCGCCTCGATCTTCAGGGTCTCCTTCGCCTTACCGCTCGGCTGCGTGTAGGCCTGCGGTCCGCTGTCGCTCCCGCCGCCGCAGCCCGCGAGGAACCAGGCCCCCACCACCACGGCGACGAGTCGCCGCGTCCACCGCGCGCTCACGAAACGGTGAGCGTCGCTTGCATGCCGCCCGCCCGGTGGCCCGTGACGTTGCAGTAGAAGGTGTACGTGCCGGGCTTCAGCTCGACGTTGCCCTTCTTCGTCTTGGAAGTCTCGAGCTCGAAGCCGGCGAGCTTCGGGTCGGTGAAGAGGAGCGTGTGACCCGTGACCCCGCCGTAGTCGATCTCGATGACGCCGGCCTTGGCCGAATAGTTCCCCTTGAAGGCCACCCCGTTGAAGGTCAGATTGGGACCGGCGGTGACCGACACCGTGCTCGTCGGGGGGCCCTTCGGCTTGACGTACCCGCTGGCCGCTCCACCCTCTGCATCGTTGAGGCTCGGCCCGAGCGTGAGCAGACCCCCCGACACGACGATCACCAGCACGAAACCCATGATCAACGCGAGCGACGACGTACGCAGCCGGGGGATTGCGGAGATGATCGTGGCGCCCAGCAGGATCGAGACGGTGATGATCGTGCCGATGATCAGCGCGGAAGTGGAGTCACCCGCGAGGAAGATCCGGGAGACGTTCAGGGCGTAGAGCGCGACCGCGGCGATGCACAGCCAGGGCAACAGGAGCGGGAGCAGAAACCGGTCTTTGATCGGACCTTCGGGGGCGATCTCGCCCGCGAGCTCGAGGTGCTCGTCGGTGCCGTCGCCACCGTCGCTCACTGCGACGTCGCCGCCGGCGTCCTCCGCCTCGTCACCAGCCTCATCGCTGGCCTCGTCGACAGCCTCGTCAGCCTCGTCAGCCTCGGCCACCGCCTCGTCGTCCACCGTCGTGGTCTCGGTCATCTCCTCAATCCCATTTCGGTGAGCTCACGATCGAGCTCGGCAAGACCGTGCCGTGGTGTGTTCGCCCGGTCCTCCTCGGCGGCCCAGCGGAAGAACACCACCGCAATGATCATCCAGAGTAGAAGTCCGGCACCGATTTTCATGATCAGGCCCGCGAGCTGCTGGTCCTCGAGCGTCGACAGACCGAAGAGGTGCGGCACGTGCTCGTAGTACTTGTAGAGCGGTGTGGAACCGAAGGTCAGGAACGACGCCGGCACCGTGGGAACCACCGACCACGCGAACAGGTAGAGCATCCGGAGGACGGGCTGGAGCCTGGGAATCTCGGGAAGAGGACTGACCACCGGGAGCCACACGATAAGCGACGACACGAACAGGACCGCATGCAGCGAGAAGTGCACGACGGCGGAGTGCAGGCTCTCGTTCACCATCCACGGCCAGTGCGTGACCACGAGGACGATGTTGAACAGCAGCAGCGCGGGGACGAACCGCGCGAGCCAGCGCACCGTCCGCAGGAGCGCCGGGGGGCGGAGGACCCAGCGCATCAGCCATGCGGGGGTACCGAGGAGCAGCAGCGGCGCAGCAATCATGGCGAACGTCAGGTGCTGCACCATGTGGACGCTGTAGTTGTACCGCTCGGCGATGTCGTGGATCGGCCAGTCGGAGGCGAGCCACACCGCCCCGACACCGAGCGACCAGCACACGACCTGGAAGCGGGTCACCACCGGGCGGGCCGGCGCCAGACGGGGACCGAGCCGCGTCACCGCGATCGCATAGCCCGCGGCGAGCATCGCGACGATGAGCCACACGTCGGGATGTGGCGACCACTGCGGGAAGGCGACGGCCACGGTGCCGGGCATCAGGAGCCCGCGATGCCGTGGAGCGTGGCCAGCACGACGAGGTACAGCGTGATCGCGGCCACTCCCCCGAGAATGAAGAAACGCCGGAACACCGGCCGGTCCGTGCGCAGGTGCATGTACCAGGAAGCGACGAGGAAGAACTTCACGAACGCCATACCGATGAGCAGCACGACGATCAACCCGTCGGGAATCGTGCCCTCGGAATAGGAAACGGCGATCTCGAGCCCGGTGATCACCACGAGCACCACTGCGACCACCACGTACTGGATGGGTGTTGGGTGCGGCCGGAGCTCTCCCGGTAGGAGTCCCGGCGCGGGAGTCGGCAGCTCCGCGGGCAGGTGCTCCTCGGCTCGCTCGATGGCGCGCTCGACATCCTGCTCAGTGGTCGCCACGACGCCCTCGCCGCTCGCTTCGGTCACGGGCCTAGTTCTTCGGGATCAGGTAGATGACGGTGAAGATGACGATCCAGACGACGTCGACGAAGTGCCAGTAGAGGCCGGCAACCTCGACGCGTTCGGAGTGTTCCTGGGTCAGGCGCCCCTGTTGCGCCAGCCCCCAGAGCGAGGTGAGCCACACGATGCCGACGGCGACGTGCGCACCGTGGAGGCCGGTGAGCACGTAGAAGCTCGACCCGAACAGGTTGGTGTCGAGGTTGAGGCCCTGACGTGTGAACTCGGTGAATTCGAAGATCTGGCCACCGATGAAGGTCGCGCCGAACAAGGCGGTGGCCATGATCCAGATCTGGAAGCGGCGCAGCTCACCACGCTGGATCGCCGAGAGCGCGAGCACCATCGTGAGGCTGCTCATCAGCAGGATGAACGACGTGACGGACGTGAACGGGATGTTGAACACGTCGGCGGGACTGGGACCCTTCTGCCCAGGGCGGTCGCGGTACAGCAGGAACGTGGAGATGAACGCGCCGAAGAAGAGGCAGTCGGACGACAGGAACAGCCACATGCCGAGCTTCGGGTTCATGACACCGGTGTGGGTGTCGTGCGCGGCGTCGGCGTGACTCGCGTCCGGGACTGCCGGCAGCTCGCGCTGGGCCTCTTCGATGGCCATCAGTGCTCCGTCCCCGGCTCGGTACCCGGTTCGAGTCCCCAGGCATAGACGCCGAAGAGGATCAGGGTCAGCCCGGGGATGACGAGCCACGGGTTGAGGAACACCGCGGCATAGCCGAGGAAGGGCAGGCCGGCGGCGACGACCAGCGGATAGAAGGACGGCGACGGCATGTGGATGCCGTGACCCGTGTCGACCTCGACGGTGGCGACGGTGGTCTCGGTCTCCTCGATCGCACCCCCGGTGGGGAGCCGCACGAGCCGGCCGTCGGCGTCCTCGGTGTACTTGCGGTGCCACCAGTCGTCGCGTGCCTCGACCCGTGGGATGTCGGCGAAGTTGTACTCGGGCGGCGGCGAAGGGATCGACCACTCGAGCGAGCGGCCGTCCCATGGGTCATCGGACGCGATCGGGCCACGGCGGGCGGTGAAGATCACGTTCACGAGGAACGCCAGCACCGAGAGCGCGATCACGAACGCGCCGATCGTCTCGATCAGGTTCAGCGTGTCCCACCCATAGCCGGGCTCGTAGGTGTAGGTGCGCCGCGGCATCCCGATGAGGCCGACGATGTGCATCGGGAAGAAGGTGAGGTTGAAGCCGATGAGCATCAACCAGAAGTTCGTCTTCCCCAGCCGTTCGTCGAGCAGACGACCGAAGATCTTCGGCCACCAGTAATAGAAGCCGGAGAACACGCCGAACATCAGGCCGCCGAACAGCACGTAGTGGAAGTGCGCGACCACGAAGTAGGTGTCGGTCTGCTGCGTGTCGCTCGGCACGATCGAGTGCAGCACGCCGGAAAGACCGCCCAAGGTGAACATCGCGATGAATCCGAGCGAGAACAGCATCGCGGTGGTGAGCTTCACCGCGCCGCCGTAGACCGTGGCCAACCAGTTGAAGATCTTCACCCCGGTGGGTATCGCGATGAGCATCGTCGACAACCCGAACGCGGAGATCGCCACGGGGCCGAGGCCGGTCGCGAACATGTGGTGCGCCCACACACCCCATCCGAGGAAGCCGATCGCGATCCCGGAGAACACCACCACCGAATAGCCGAACAGCGGCTTGCGCGAGTAGACGGGCAGCACCTCGGACACGATGCCCATGCCGGGCAGGACCAGGATGTAGACCTCCGGATGGCCGAACAGCCAGAAGAGATGCTGGTAGAGCAGCGGGTCGCCGCCCTTCGTCGCGAGGAAGAAGGTGGTGTCGAAGTTGCGGTCGAAGAACACCATGATCATCGCCGAGGTGATGATCGGCATCGCGAAGACGGTGAGGAACGCGACCACGAGCATCATCCACGTGAACACCGGCATTCGCATGAGCGTCATGCCCGGCGCGCGCATGTTGAGGATCGTGACGATGAAGTTGATGGCTGATGTCGTCGACCCGATGCCGAGGAGCACGATGCCGACGACCCAGAAGTCGGGGCCGTGCCCGGGAAGCGCGCCGGTGGAAAGCGGACTGCTCGTGAGCGGCGCGTACCCGAACCAGCCACCGTTCGGCGCGCCGCCGAGGAGAAACCCGGAGTAGATGAACAGTCCTCCGAAGAGCACGACCCAGTAGCCGAACATGTTGAGGCGGGGGAAGGCGACGTCGCGCGCGCCGATCTGGAGCGGGATGAAGTAGTTGCCGAACGCGACGGCCAACGGCATACCCGCGAGGAACACCATGGTGGTGCCGTGCATCGTGAACATCGTGTTGTACTGCGACGCAGTGAGGACGGTGCCGTTCGGCTGCGCGAGCTGGAGCCGGATGAGCAGCGCCTCGATACCGGCGATCACGAAGAACATCAGCGCGGTCGCCCCGTACATGATCGCGATCTTCTTGTGGTCGATGGTGGTGAACCAGCTCCAGAAGCCCGTGGTCTCCTTCGGGCGCCGAAGGATCAGCGGCCGTGGAGCTGCTTTCGGGAGCGTCTCGGTAAAGGTGCTCACTTCTGCTCCAACAGGAAGTCGGCGATCTGTTCCGCGTCAGCACGCGACATCTTCGGCTGGCCCTTCGGGACGTTCTCCGTGAACGACGGCATCCCCACGCACCCTTCCACCGGCGATGGCCGGCACTTGGGATTCTCGGTCTGCATCGGGAGCATCGAGGGTGCGTTCATGACCCAGCTGACGAGGTTCTTCTTGTTCAACTCGTAGGTACCGCTCGCGAACACCTCACGACTCGCGAGGTGCGTGAGATTCGGACCGTACGAAGGGGTCGACGCGTTGTCGAGGACGTGGCAGTTCGTGCACTGGTACTTGGTGGCGATGAGATCCTGGGCGGGGCCCGCCGGTTTCTGAGCCGTTCCCGCGCCCGTCAACAGAGGCTGCGCGGGCCCCTGTTGTTGTTCGCTGACCCACTGCTCGAAGTCCTTTGGTGTTTTCGCGATCACCCGGAAACGCATGTTGGCGTGCGACAGCCCGCAGTACTCCTTGCACTGGCCCAGGTAGGTCCCGGGTTTGTCGGCGCTCAGCGTGAGCTCGTTGGTGTGGCCGGGCACGACATCGCGCGTACCCGAGAGCTCGGGCACCCAAAAGCTGTGGATCACATTACAGACGTTCTCTTCGCAGGCCTCCAGCTTGAGGTGCACGTTGCGACCGGCCGGGATGATGAGTTCGTCGGCGGTGACGACCTTGGCGTCGGTGTACTCGAACTGCCACCACCACTGCTTGGCAACGACGGTCACCTCCAACGCGTTGGCATCCGATTGGTCGGCGAGATCGAAGATGGTGCTGATGGTGGGCACCGCGACCACTGCGAGCAGGAGCGCCGGCACGATGGTCCAGCCGATCTCGAGGCGCGTGTTGCCGTGGATCTGCTTGGGGTTGTCGTTCTTCCCGTCGCGGTAGCGGAACTTCAGCGCGAAGACCACCGTGGCGACGATCACGGCAATGCCGATCACCGACGCGATGACGAGGATCGGCCAGAAGAGGTCGTTGATCTTCTGGGCGTCGTGGCCTTTGGCCTGCAGCGAGTTCTGCCCGTTGTTGTTCGCCTCGTTGCAGCCCGCGAGAAGCGACACGGCGGCAAGTGAGACGACGACACACGCGCCGAGGCGAAGCCGGCGCGGCTTCCAGCTACGTGACCTCATGCTTCCTTCCAGCGCCGCCCGCGACCTGCGCGGCGTCAACTGATCCCCAGCGCGGTCGAGACTCTACCCATCCGGACTTCGCCGTCAGCAACTTGTGTCCGCTTGTGAACTAGTACCCGAGACGGTCGAGGGCGTGGGCGCGGCGCTGCCAGTCGCGCTCGACGGCCACCCGGGTCTCGAGATAGACGCGGGTACCGAGCAACGCCTCCAATTCCTGGCGCGCGCGGGTTCCGGCTTCTTTCAGGACGGCACCGCCGCGCCCGATCACAATTCCCTTCTGCGACTCGCGCTCGACCAGGATCCGCGCCCGAATTCGGAGCACGCCGTCTCCGTCGTCCGACTCGTGCACTTCGTCCGCCTTGGACGTGCGCTCCTCGTCGTCGTCGGGCTCGATCTCCTCGGCGATCACCGTGATCGCGTGCGGGAGCTCGTCGCGGGCCATCTTCAGCAGCTGCTCGCGGAGTAGCTCGGCGGCGAGGAACATCTCCGGCTGGTCGGTGGTGACGCCTTCCGGGTAGTAGCGCGGTCCCTCGGGGAGCCTGGACTCGAGCTCGCCGACCAGGGCGTCGACCCCGTTGCCGGTGCGCGCCGACAGCGGCACGTAGGCGTCGAACTCACCGAGCTCGGCCGCCGCGACCGCGAGGTGCTCCGCGACGGCTCGCCGGTCGGTGAGGTCGATCTTGTTCACCACGAGGATCTTCGGCGTGTCGACCTGCTGCACGAGCTCGGCGATGAAGCGGTCGCCGCGTCCGATCGGCGTCGACGCCTCGACGAGCATGGACACCACATCGACCTCGGCGAGCGTCGCCCGCGCGCGCTCGTTGGTGCGCTCTCCGAGCAGTGTGCGGGGCTTATGGATGCCCGGCGTGTCGAGCAGGACCATCTGGTTGTCGGGTGTCGTGCGCACGCCCCGGATCTGGCAGCGCGTCGTCTGCGGCCGGTCGGAGACGATCGCCACCTTGGAGCCGACGATCCGGTTGACGAGTGTGGACTTCCCGACGTTGGGTCGGCCGACGAGCGTGACGAAGCCGGAGCGGAACGTCACGAAGACGACGCGCCCGCGACGGGATGATCGCCGGTCTCGACCTTGCCAGCCTCGCCGGCGTCGTCGTCGGAGGGGACACGCGTGATGAGCACCGACACGATCCGGCGACCCTGGACGCGTTCGGTGCGCAGTTCGAGGTTCTGGAAGCGCACCGTCTCACCTTCCTCCGGCACGTGACCCAGAAGGTTGAACACGAGCCCACTCACAGTGTCCCACTCGGTGTCGGGCAGCTCCACGCCGAGCTCTTCGCTCACCTCGTCGATGGGCGTACGTCCCGGGACCCGCAGCGACCCGTCGGGCAGGTGCTCAACCATCGGCTCGTCCGGGTCGTACTCGTCGGCGATCTCACCGACGATCTCCTCGAGCAGGTCTTCGAGGGTCACGAGGCCTGCGGTGCTGCCGTGCTCGTCGACCACGATCGCCATGTGGAACTTCTGGGTGCGCATTTCGCGCAGCAGCTCCGCGACCCGCTTCTGCTCCGGCACGTAGACCGCAGGCCTGACCGCCTCGAGCACCGGGTGGTCGCCGTCGCCGGCGCGCGCTCGGCGGACGAGGTCCTTGAGGTACACGAGCCCGACGATGTTGTCGGTGCCACCGTCACACGCGGGAAGCCGCGAGAAGCCCCCGTCGATCGCGCACTCGATCGCGGCCTCGATCGTGTCGTCGACTTCCACCGCCACGATGTCGGGACGCGGAAGCATCACTTCGCGCACGAGGGTGTCGCCGAACTCGAAGATCGAGTGGATGAGCTTCCGCTCCTCACCCGCGATGGCCTCCTCCTCTGCGGCGACGTCGGCCATCGTGCGGATCTCTTCCTCAGTGACGAAGGGACCTTGTTTGAGCCCTTTGCCGGGGAGCACGACGTTGGCGACGCCGATGAGGCCGCGCGAGAGCGCTCGGAGGGGCGCGAAATTGGTGAGGAACCACAGCAGCGGCGTGACGCGCAGCGCGGCGCGTTCGGGGTGCTGCACCGCGTACGTCTTCGGCGCGACCTCAGCGACGACGAAGAACAGCGTGACCTCCAAGACGGTACCCACGAGCACCGCGACCGCACCCAGCTGCTCGAGGAGCACGCCAACGAGGGTGGCGGCCGTGAACTGGAAGACGAGGAGTATCAGGAGGACCGAGTTCAAGGTGCGCGCCGGATTCTCCAGCATTGTCACGAGCTTCCCGGCGCGGCGACTGCCGTCGTCCTGCAACGCCAGGGCACGGATCCGGCTGACCTTGGTGAAGGCCGTCTCGGCGAGCGCGAGCACGGCCGACCCCGCGAACAACACGACGACCGCCACGAGGAGCAACCAGTCGGTACCGCTCATGCCTGGCTGTCTGTCCCCGGCTCGTGACGCTGCCGGAACAGCTCCAGCAGCTCCCGTTCTCGGCGTCGCATCGTCAGCGCCTCACGCTCCTCGGCGTGGTCGTAGTTCAGCAGATGCAGGATCCCGTGCACGACCAAAAGTGCGAGCTCGTCGTCGAGCGAGACGTCGTGCTCCGGAGCTTGGCGCGCCGCGACCGTCGGGCAGATCACCACGTCGCCCAGCACGACCGGCGGGTCCTCGGGCTCAGGCGGCGATCCGGGGCCGCGCCCGCCCTCGTCGGGGCGGCGACCACCGGGCACGAGGTCGTCGTCGATCGGAAACGCGAGGACGTCGGTCGCACCCGGCCCGTCGAGGAACCGGCGGTTGAGGTCGGCGATCGAGTCCTCGTCGACGAAGATCAACGAGAGCTCCGCGTCGTGAGGGACGCGCTCCTCCGTGAGCGCAAGCTGAGCGAGGCGCACCCAGCGCGGGAGGTCGAGCGCCACGCTCGACTGTTCGTCGGAGACAAACACGGACATGACGCTTCGCTCAGCTACGGCGTTGCGATGGGGGAAGGTCGCGGTTCATGACCGTTGTTCGTTCCGTTCGTAAGCGTTCACGATGTCTTGCACGATGCGATGACGCACGACGTCGTGCGCGTCGAGCTCGATGAACTCGAGATCGGCGATGTCGACGAGGACGTCGCGCACCGCGAGGAGCCCGGAACGGCCGCGCCCTTCGGGCAAGTCGATCTGCGTGACGTCGCCGGTGATGACGATCTTCGATCCGAACCCGAGCCGGGTGAGGAACATCTTCATCTGCTCCGGCGTGGTGTTCTGCGCTTCGTCGAGGATGATGAAGGAGTCGTTGAGCGTGCGTCCGCGCATGAACGCGAGCGGCGCGACCTCGATCGTTCCGCGCTCCATCAACCGGCTGACGACCTCAGGCTCGAGCATGTCGTAGAGCGCGTCGTACAGCGGGCGGAGGTACGGGTCGACCTTCGCGAGAATGTCGCCGGGAAGGAAGCCGAGGCGCTCGCCCGCTTCGACCGCCGGCCTGGTGAGGATGATCCGGTGGACCTCCTTGGCCTGGAGAGCCTGCACCGCGAGCGCGACCGCGAGGTAGCTCTTCCCGGTTCCGGCGGGACCGATCGCAAAGGTGACCGTGTGCGAACGCACCGAGTCGATATAGCGCTTCTGACCAACGGTCTTCGGACGCACGGGTTTTCGTCCGCGGAGCACTTCGGTGGTGAGCACTTCGGTGGGGCGCTGGTCTTGCTTCAGCATCTCGATACTTCGGCCGACGCCCTCGCGGTCGAGCACGTGACCCAACTCGAGCAGCGCGACCATCTCCTCGAAGAGACGACCGACCCGTTCGGCCTCGACCTCGTCGCCGCGGATGGTGATCTCGTTTCCGCGCACGTGGATGGTGACGGGGAAGGCACCCTCGATGAGGCGCAGCAACTCGTCGCGTTGACCGAGCAACCCGACCATCAGGTGATTGCCCGGGACGAGGATCTTGACTTGGGTCGGCGACGGTGCTGGCACGTCAGACGCGAGCGTAGCCGTGCGCGGTTCCTCAGTTGCCGGAGGCGCGGAGGCCGAGTGCCTCGAGCCGACCACCCAGGTCTTCAGGACTCCGACCCATCACGGCAGCGAGGACGCGCAGGTCGTCGTGACGGATGGTGAGCCACTGTCCGTTGAAGTCCTGCCGCTGCAACTGAATCGTGGCCGCGTACCGCGCGATTACCGCGGCGTCCTCGTCGTCGATCTCGTGGAGACGAACGAGGTCGATGGTGAAGCTCTCGGCTGACACCGCTGCAGGCTCGGTGAGGTCGATGTCGACGTCGTGGGTGCTGCGGGGCAGCAGTTGATCGGCGGGCACGCGGTACAGCTCCGCGAGCCGGAGCAGGCGCGGCACGCTGATCGCACGCTCACCACGTTCGTACGCCCCGAGCACGGACGCCTTGAACTCCTGGTTGGAGCGCGCTTCCACGTCGTGGAGCGACAAGCCCTTCTGTCGGCGGATCGCGCGAAGGCGTTCGCCGACATATCGTTCGTCCATGATCCCCTAGCCCCCCGGAGTTTCTACGCGCGCAGAGTACCAGTAGCGGACCCACTTCACCACTCTTAGCGTTCGGTGTGGGGGATATCTCCAGAGCCGCGGTCCCTGCGTCGTCAGGGCGAGTGTGACCTGCGCCGCGCGAGCGCGGCGGCCGAAGCGATCGCGGCGGTCTCGGCCCGGAGCACGAACGATCCGACCGCGAGTCGTGGGGCACCGGCGAACGAGTCCAGCTCCGTTTCGTCGAAGCCGCCCTCGGGACCCACGGCCACGACCCACTTTCCGTCGGGCGGCTCGGGGAGCTCGTCGGCCCCGATGCCGTCGTGATCGGCGAGCACCAGACCCGGGCGACCGACGAGCTCCGCCACCGGTACCGGGCCGTCGATCAGCGGAAGTCGCGCCCTCCGGCACTGCGCCCCGGCCTCGCGGGCCACCCGCCGGAGGCGATCGATCGCGTGGTCCTCGCGGTCGTTGTCCCACCGCACGACCGAGCGCGCCGAACGCACGAGGACGATCTCGTCGGCCCCGAGCTCGGTCAGCTTCTGCACCGCGAGCTCCGGACGCTCACCCTTCGTCAGGGCGAACGCGATGGTGAGTGCCGGTACGAGGGGGGCCTCGTGCGCGAGGTCGGCCGTCGCACGGAGGAAAACGGCACCTCCGTCGACGCCATCCACGGTGTACAGGCGCCACCGTCCGTAGCCGTCGGCAGCCGTGACGACCTCACCGGCGCGCAGCCGCCGTACCCGCGCGAGGTGGTGGCCGTCGTCGCCCTCGATGCTGATGGCGTCGTCGAGGCGCTCCACGTAGACGTGGGCACGAGCGGGCACGTCGGCGGGGCCCAAGTACTGGCCCACCCGATCCATGCGGCTACTGGAACGCGGACCGGAGCCGGGAGAAGACGCCCTTGTCTTGCTGGGTCGCGACTTCTTCGCCGCGCAGCGCCGCGAGCGAGCGCAGCAGTTCGTCTTCTTCGGCGGTGAGTCGACCGGGCACATCGACGTCGACACGCACGAGCAGATCACCACGACCTCGACCACGCAGCGCCGGAACACCGCGTCCCTTGAGTCGGAACACGTGGCCGGGCTGGGTGCCTCCGGGCACGATGAGCTCTTCGGGCCCTTCGAGCGTCTCGATGTCGAGGTGGGAGCCCAACGCCACCTGCGTGAACGCGAGACGCCGCACATGCAGCAGGTCGTCGCCTTCGCGCTCGAAGCGTGGATCGGCTGCGACGCGTACGGTGACGTAGAGATCGCCGGCGATCCCGCCGCGCGGCGCAGCCGGACCCCTCCCCGACAGGCGGAGTCGCTGACCGTCGTCGACTCCTGCGGGCACCTCGACGTCCATCGAACGGGACGAGCGCACACGTCCGTCGCCGCGGCACTCGCGGCACGGTGTGGGGATGCGGCTGCCTGTCGCGCTGCACGCGACGCATGGTGACGCGGTGACGATCTGGCCGAGGATGGAGCGCCGCACCTCGCGCACCTCTCCGGTGCCGCCGCACACGTCGCACCGCGCGGGGTGGGTGCCGGGCTCGCAGCCCGTGCCCTCGCAGCGCGTGCAGGCGACCGGGAGGCGGACGTCGACGGTCGCGGTGGTACCGAACGCGGCCTGCGGGAGATCGAGGTGAACGACCGCCTCGGCGTCGGGCGCGCGGGCCGGGCCGCCTTGCCCGCGGCCGCCGAACGGGTCGCCGCCGAAGAACGCGTCGAAGAGGTTGCCGAACCCGAACGGATCCCCTGCCGACGGCCCACCGGCCGTCGCGCGCGTGCCGTCTTCACCGAAGACGTCGTAGCGGCGACGCCGCTCGGGATCGCGCAGTGTCTCGTATGCCTGGCTCGCTTCTTTGAAGCGCGCCTCGGCTTCGGGATCGTCGGGGTTGTTGTCGGGATGAAAGCGCCGTGCGAGCGCGCGGTAGGCGCGCTTGATCTCGTCGTCGGTCGCGGTGCGGGAAATTCCGAGAATCTCGTAGTAGTCGTTCATGAAAGGGCCCGGCCGAGTTGCTGGGAGATGGCCTCGACCGCGGCGAGTGCCTGCCGGTAGTCCATCCGCGTGGGACCGAGCACGCCCACCGTTCCGGCGACCTCGCCGTCGACGCGGTACGGCGCGACGACGATCGAGCAGTCGCGCAGGTCGTCGAGCGGGTTCTCGGAGCCGATCGAGACCGTGGGTCCCAACACGAGCAACTGGCGCACGAGTGCCACTAGCTCCGACTGGTGCTCGAGCAGCTCCAGCAGCCGTGCCGCGGTGTCGGACGTGGGGAACGCCTCGCGTTCCGCCGCGAGCCGGCTCGCGCCGCCGACG
>CAAGKR010215518.1_pt1 | contig 20574 bp, 20 predicted proteins | sample 2556971 | NCBI WGS metagenome assembly CAAGKR01 (sample SAMEA5207829, study PRJEB30636) | soil metagenome | biome: forest; feature: boreal; material: soil | place: USA | collected 2011-09 | depth 1 m | reverse complement strand
TCCTCCAGGATGTAAGTGTGCGCGTAGGGCGCATTGATCCGAGCCAACGTCGGATCCGATGGTTCGAGCGCATGGATATCGAGCGTGTACGCGGCGAATCGTCGCTCGAGACGACCCATGGCCGTCGCTGCCTGCTCACCCGTGATGCGCTGCTCGCGATACGCCTCGAGCAGCGGGTCAGCCTCGTCGAGGAGACGATTCACGCCAAGCCGGATCGGCTCGATGGCAGCGACATACGAGCGCAACGCCTGCGCCGAGACTCCTGAATCCCCGCACGCCGAGAGGCAACAGAGGACACACACCGCAAAGCTCCACGCGGCTCGCCTCACCCCAGCAGGTTATGACGGACCAGAAGCAGCGGGTAATAGGCGTATTTTGGAGCGTGTTCGTGCGCTCCCTGTGAGCCCGAGGACTCGGAGGCATGGGAACTGGGCTTGCAAGAGATCGGATCCCTGTGACCGGTAGCCCGCTTGGCCCGCTCTTCTACCGGTCCAGGGATTCGTCAGAGCTCGAGCGCCGCACGCAGGACCGAGAGGACGTGGTCGCGACGGGCGGCCAGTGCCTTTGCCGCAAGTGGGTCGTCGTCGACGAGTTCCGTGATGAGCGCCGCGTCGGAAAAGTATGAGAGCACGGCACCATAGCCAGTGAGGACGAATTGGGCTGCGTCGAAGCGACGCAGCCGACCGGCGTTCATCTCCTCTTGGAGCCACCCCGTGGCTCGCTCGAAGAGCGGCCGGAGCGCTGCGCCGAGCTCTTGGGTGACGATCGAACCGTCGAGTGCCTCGCGGCGGGCCAGGCGAACGAACTCCGGGCGCTCTTCGAAGAAACGGAACGCGGCGCGCAGGATCTTTTCGACCTGAGGCCATCCGTGCTCCACGATCCCAATCGCTTGCCTCGCGAGGTTGTCCCAATCGGCGAATACGTCAAGGACCACCGCGCGGTACAGCGTCTCCTTCGACGAGAAGTGATACAGAACGGTCGAACGGCGAACACCCACCTCGTCGGCAATATCATTCAGCCTTGTACCGTTGAAACCGTCGGCGGCGAAATGTCGGAGCGCCACTCGGAGGATCTGGGCCTTCGTTCCTCCCAAGTCCGGTTCAGGCACTCCGATGCGTCCTGGTCATGGTGCTCGGTGCTTCCCCCGGGTCCCTTGCGATTTGTGGGCGGCGCAGCCAAACGACTGGCACCGAGACGAGTATCGCTCGCTCTGCTCTGGGTCCGCGATCCTGGGCATTCACTCGCCTGCAGCAACGAGCCCGTCCCAATCTCGGTGCTGCTGAACGTCGGCTGGCGAGTGACTGGGAGGCAGCCCGACACGGCGCCTCGGAGCGGGGAAAATTGGGACTTGGCCTCTCTACTGACTAGTCAGTAGAATTCAGGCGTGCTTAGCACTCCGGCCGTACCGGGCAGTACCCCAGCCCACCGGGGGAAGGCCACGCCGCTCGGGCGACGGTCCGGTCATCCGGCGGATTCGGGCTCCCTTGAGCTTGGTCTGGCTCCTGGATGGGGCGGCGTCGCATGGGGATCGACACGATGACGGAACTGCGTCTTGGCATTCTGAGCGCCGCGACACTGGATCCTCGCGCTCGCGAGCGTGTCGAGCTGGCCGCACGGGCGGGCATCGATCATGTCGGCAGCATCGATCATGTCTCGTTCCAGGGTTCCCAGGGCGTCGACGGGCTGATCACGGCCGCGATGCTGGCGGGAATGCATCCATCGCTCTCGCTCTACGTCGGCGTGTACCTCTTGCCGCTCCGCCACCCCGTCGTCGTAGCACGCCAACTCGCCACTCTGGCCCGCTTCGCTCCCGGTCGTCTCACCTTCGGCGTCGGCATCGGAGGAGAAGATCCCCACGAATTCGCCAGTTGCGGCGTCGACGTGGGAACCCGCGGCCGCCGCACCGACGAATCGCTGTACCTGCTGCGCAAGCTGCTCGGGGGCGAGCGCGTCACGTTCGACGGCGAGTTCACGCGCCTCCACGACACCCGAATCCTGCCCGCACCCGACCCGCCCATCCCGATCATCGTCGGTGGCCGATCTGATGCTGCGGCCCGTCGAGCAGGCCAATTCGGTGACGGCTGGATCGGTGTCTTCAACTCTCCCATGCGCTACGCCGCCGCGGTCGAACTGGTCGAACGCGAAGCCGAGGCTTCGAACCGCACAGTTCCCAGGTGGCATCACGCCATGGAGTTCTGGTGCGGCTTCGGATCCGACCATGAGCGTGCACGCCGCCGGCTCGCGGTCTCGATGGAACGCTTCTACGGACTCCCGTTCGGTTCTTTCGAACGCTACTGCCCCGTCGGGACACCCGAAGCCGTCGCTGAGACACTGGCTCCGTACATGGACGCCGGTTGCGAGACGTTCAACTTGATTCCCGTCGCCTCCTCTGTCGAGGAGGCCATCTCCAGCGCCGCGCGGGTCCGAGAGTTGCTCTCGGGGCGTGCCGCGATCGTCGCGACAGGCTCGTGAGTCAACCGGAGCTCTCCCGAGCCTCAATGCCCCTCCGCGTCGCCGGCTGGGGGACTGAAATTCCCGCTCGCGTCGTCACCAATGCCGAACTCCACGACCGCTTCGGCCTTCCCGACGGGTGGATCGAAGACCGGACCGGCATCAGGGAGCGGCGATTCGCCGAGCCCCACGACTCGACTGCCACGCTCGCCATCAGCGCGGGGCGCGGGGCGCTCGCCCATGCTCGGGTCGCCCCTGATGAAGTTGACCTACTCGTCGTCGCGACCACCACGCCCGAACAGCCGATCCCGAGTACTGCCGCGTTCGTTGCTGGCGCGCTCGGTCTCGGCTGCGGAGCTTTTGATGTCAACGCCGCTTGTACCGGTTTCATCACCGCGTTCCTCACCGCAGCCGCTGTCCTGACCGCGACCGATGGGCGCTACGCACTCGTCATCGGCGCCGAAACCTTCTCTCGCATCGTCGACCCCAATGACCGATCCACCGCAGTCGTCTTCGCTGACGCAGCTGCTGCCGTACTCCTCGCACGAACCCCCAACAAGGAGTCGGGCCTGCTCACCTGGGACCTTGGGTGCGACCCCTCCAAGCGGGAGCTGGTCGAACTCGTCGCAGGGGGCAGTCGCCATCCGACGACCGTCCAGTCCCTCGAGGCCAGAGCGAACTACCTGCGAATGTCGGGCCGCGCCGTCGCCGAGTTCGCGGTGCCGGCGCTCCTTGGATCCACACGCCGAACCCTGCGGCGCGCCGGCGTCACGATCAGCGACGTCGCCGCATTCATTCCCCACCAGGCAAACGCACGGATCCTCGACAAGGTCGCTGCCGAACTGGGGCTCGACCCCGCGCGCGTCGTTGTGAACATCGGTCATTGCGGGAACACGTCCGCAGCCTCAATACCACTCGCGCTCGCCGAAGCGGCCAATCAGAACAGGATCGCCGCCGGAGATCTGATACTCATGGCCGCCGTCGGGGCTGGCATGACCTGGGGAAGCCTGCTCATCCGCTGGTAGCGGTGCTGCGATCGCTGTGCTGTTGCGCGGTACGGTCATCGTCGTACCCACGCAACGTTCAGATCCTCACGCTCGAGCGTGGACGCGGCGTGGCGCAGCTTCTCCTCGGTGCGACCGGCGATCGTGACGGGGTTACGACAACGACCTCACCGCGGCGCGCCGGCGCTGTACCGTCGTACGACGCCGCCGACCCGTGGGTGAACCCGCCGCCGTAAATCCAGACCATCACCGGACGCTCGCCGTCGTCCGCGGCGGGTGTGACCACGTTCAGGGAGAGGCAGTCCTCTCTTGTCGCCACGTCGATGATGGGCGCGAGGCCGAGCCCGAAGGCCTACTCGAAGATGCCACCCGCGTTCGCCCGGGACCCGGTCGAGGCGTTCCGGGAGCACGTATGGGTCGCTCCGTTCTATGAGGACAACCTGGTCAAACTGAAGGAGGTCCTGGGCGTCGACCACATCTTGTTCGGCTCCGACTGGCCCCACGCCGAGGGGCTGGCCACTCCGCTGTCGTTCGCCGATGACCTGCGTCGCTTCGACTTCACCGAAGCCGAGATACGTCAGATCATGACGGAAAATGGCCGGCCGCTCACCCAACGGCACCCCCCAACTGGCGTTGCACGCGCCGCCGAGCGGCCGGCATGATCGAGGGCGCTGCGCACGCCACTGCGCTGATGCGCCCGGCGCCCTCCAGTCCGAGTCAACCCGGGGGCCGCGGCCCGTCGTCGCCGCCCTCCTGGTCGAGCTCGGGCCGCCGCCCGTGCGCGATCGCGTCGCGGAGAACATCGAGCGTCCACGTGGCCGCGCTGATCGCTGTTTTCTCGTCGAGCTTCCACGGGCCGACCATTCGCTGGTAGGCGGAAGGGCCCCAGATCACGTCGAGTATTGCGGCCACGGCTCTGCGATCGCGATCGGGCCAGTCGTGAGTGGCCCGATCGCATGAAGCAGCGCGCGGCCACGGCGTTGGTCCTCTGCTTCAAACGACGGGTTGCTGAGCTGCGCGCCACCGGCGCGGAATCCCGGCAGTGAGGCGAAGACTTCGAGGGTGTCGATCACCTGATCGATGGCCGTCACGGCAGGCCGACGCGTTGTCAGCCCGAGCGTACCGGCGCAGCGCTTAGATCGATCGGGAGGTGCTTGATGCCGGCAACGATGTTGGAGCGCAGATACGCCGCATCGCCCTGCGACCGAAGCACCGGGACACGTCGTGCGAGTTCTTCGAACAACACGCGAAGCTCGAGCCGAGCAAGGCTTGCGCCCAAGCAGAAGTGCGGACCGCCGGCGCCGAACGCCACGTGGTCGTTGGGTTGACGTTCGATGTTGAAGCGGAATGGATCCTCGAACACATCTTCATCTCGATTGGCCGAGATATACCAGACGCTGACCTTGTCGCTAGCCTTCAGCGCGTGGCCCCGCAACTCCGTGCCGGCTGTGACGTTGCGTCTCAAGTACATGACCGGCGTTGCCCACCGCAAGATCTCTTCGGTCGCGCTTCTGACCAAGCCCTCGGGGTCCTGCACGAGCTTGTCCCACTCCTGGGGGTCTTCCAAGAAAGCACTGAGACCGTAGGTGGCGGCGTTGCGGGTGGTCTCGTTCCCGGCCGAAGCGAGAAACAGGAAGAATGCGGCGAGCTCGGGATCGGAGAGCTTGTGGCCCTCTAACTCGGCCTGAAGAAGCTCGCTCATGATGTCGTCTCGGGGCTCCTTCCGGCGTTGCTCACAGAGGTCCTGGACGTACAAGAACATGTCCATCTGGGCCTGCAGGACTTGGGCCTCGCTGATGAAGTATTCGGGATCCAACTCGCCGCCGTCCGCCGCGCCGAGCGCCTGGTTCGTCCACTCGAAAATCTTGTGGCGATCTTCGTTTGGCACACCGATCAGCTCAGCGATCACTTCCAAGGGCAACTCGGCCGCCACGTCGATGACAAAGTCGCAAGTGCCCTTGGCGATAGCGCGGTCGAGGATACGCACCGCCCTTTCGCGAATGTGAGTCTCCAGCGCGTTGATCATGCGGGGCGTGAAACCACGGTTGACGAGCTTCCGGTACCTGGTGTGCTCAGGCGGATCGATCATGATCAGCGGCTTGGCTCCATACCCTGCAGTAGTCGCCCCCTCAGGTTCCTCCAGCGGCGCGACGGGGTCCGACGAATAGGTGACCGGATCCCTCGAGACTGCCTGCACGTCCGCGTACTTCGACGCGACCCAGAAGCCAGGTCCGTGGGGTTCAGGATGGAGGAAGACCGGATGGTGCTCACGCAGGTAGGTGAACCACTCGTGCGGCACGCCGTTGGCGAAGACGTCCCGGTCGAGCAGGTTGATGTCCTCGAGCTGCACGTCGCCCTCCTCGGCATCACCACGGGCGTTCTAGCGATCGCTCCCCGTTGACTGGTGACTACCGTATCCGGGCCTGTCGAAAGTTGGCGAGGCAACGTCGCTACACCGGCGACACCGTGGTGTCGGTCGATGACCACGTGGTTGGCTCCCCTGGCAGGAGAGGACCTACTCCCGCCACGCGCGACGATCGAGCCCTCGGATGCGGCGACCGCGCTCAGTTCCCGGGGGGAGTAGGCATGAGTCGGCCGCACTCGTGCATCGCACCCGACGGCCACAGCGGCGCTTGCTTCGAGAGGTCGAGCTGTCCGGTCTGCAGGACGCCGATCAATCCACCGCTTGTGTAGAACGTCCCGCCGATCACGTAGCCCAGGCGCGGGCGATTGGGCACGGAGAGCGCCCGGGCCTGCTCCTCGGGCGGGGAGAACCGCCCAATCGGTCCCTGGATGGGTTCGCCCAGCTCCATGCCGACTGAGAAGGCGGACATCGTCGGCGTCCGGGTCGGGCCCGGGTTGGTGCAGTTGGGTCGCAGGCCATGGTCGGTCATCAGGCTGAAGGAGCGCCAGGCGGTCCAGGCGTTGATCGCATGCTTGGACGCGAAGTAGGTGTTCGCGTTGATCGCGTCGGGGTTGTCCTCGCACCCCGACTTGGCAGCGTCAAACCCGTCGGTCGTGATCAGTTCCATCAGGATTTCCAGCTTTGCCTGCCAGCCGGTCCCGCCCGCGGACGATCGCAGTTTTTTCGCGGAGATCGATCTGCAGACTCCGGGCCACGGGCACCGCCGTGTCCTTGATGTCGACGGCGGTGACCTCGCGCCCAGGTCGACGAGGACCCTTGCCGTCGCCTCGCCTATGCCCGACGCGGGGCGGGAGACGACCGCGCGCCTGCCCTTGTAGCCGAGCGGATCGTCCGTTGGCTGTTACTCCGTTCGAGACGGGTACAAGGCCCGCCGCAGCGCGGCGTGTTGCTCGGACGCGGCCGCTCGCGAGATGGCGGTCGGGAACACGTCGAAGCCGTGGAATGTGCCCACGAAGTTGTGCAGCTCGACCGGCACTCCCGCTTGGAGCATCCGGGGGGCGTAGGCGATGCCCTCGTCGCGCAGCGGGTCGAACTCGGAGGTGAGGACGTAGGCCGGCGGCAATCCGGACAGGTCGGTCGCGCGCGCTGGCGCTGCGTAGGGCGACACGTGGCGGCGCTCCGGGCCGAGGTACAGATCCCACATGACCGCCACGTCGTGGCTGTTCCACATCGGGGTGTCGGTGAAGGCCCGGACTGAGACGGTCTCGAGGCGGTCGTCGAGCACCGCGTTGACCAGCAGCTGGAAGGCGATCGCGGGCCCGTCGCGGTCGCGGGCCATCAGCGTGACCGCTGCTGCCAGCGCACCGCCCGCGCTCAGGCCCCCGACGGCAACGGCGGCGGGGTCAACGGCAAGGTCCTCGGCGTTGGCGGCGGTCCACTCCAAGGCGGCGTAGCAGTCCTCGACGCCGGCCGGGAACGGGTGCTCGGGTGCGAGGCGGTAGTCGACGCTCACGACGATGACGTCCGCGTTGGCGGCGTAGGCACCACACATGGCGTCGAAGAGCTCAACCTGGCCGAGGACGAACGCTCCACCGTGGAAGTACACGAGTGCAGGGCGGATCCCGTCGCCCCGAGGCCGATAGATGCGCACGGGGACTTCCGGAGCTCCGGGCGGCCCTGGGATGCGCCGATCCGACACAACGAAGTGTTCGTGCGAGGGCTGGTCAGCGGTCTCCCGGCGGGGGGCTCCTTCGGCGAGCGCCGCCCTCGCGATCGCGACGTCAGCGAAGTCCAGTACCGGGAGCATGGGGATGAAGGAAGCAAGCTCAGGGTCCACGTGCGGACGATATGCGATGGTGCGCTCTCGCACGTCTGGGGGGTGTGCTGTTCACGCGGGGCCACAGAGTGCGGACACATTGTCTGCAGACCAGGGTCGCCGTTGCCAAGGAGCTACGCGCACTCGGTGCCCGCGCCGTATCACCGGAATGTGACGTGTCTCATTGGGGTGCCGTCGAGGATGCCGTCGCCGCCACGATCACCGAGTTCGGCAGCATCGATGTCGTGGTGAACAACGCCCAGCACCTCGACCGTATCGATCGGACATTCGTCGAGCTTGCGGAGGACGACATGCGGGGCGCTAACAGGACGGCCTGTCGGTGGAGCAAACTCGGAGCCGCCCCGAACCCCTGGGAGAGGGGGTTGTACCTCCGATGTTGCTCCCTCTGTCTTGTTCGTCCCGTCCTCTGGTCGTTTGGCGCGCGGCTACGGCCGCTGTGCCGAATGAGTCTCGGCTGGGGTCTCCAGCGCCGAGTCGACCCCACCCTCCATCAGGGCACCCGGAGGGCGGAGTGTGACGGCCTGCAGATCGATACCGGGATGGGCGAGCGCGCTGCTCACGACCTCGAGTAACGCTTGGCCGACGTCTTCGACGTCCATCATTGCTGCGGTCATGTGCCCGTGTGCGATCCATGAACGGAAGAGCGACGCCATGAGCCCGGAGTCGAAGTCGCGACCGAACTCGGTGCCGAGCGTGGACCCGACGCACAAGCAGCAGAATCGGATCTCGGGGTGCTCCACTCGCCAGCCGCGGATCGTCTCCTCGAGCGCGGCCTTGCTCGCGCTGTAGGGGACGAGCCCGTGACGGGGGCGGCCGACCGATTCGGACGAGAGGTAGCCGACGAACGCGCCTGGCGCGAGATGCGGGAGTGCCGCCGCGGTAACGAGCGACGGCCCGATGACGTTGATGTCGAAGACGTTGCGCCAGTCGTCCTGGGCGGCGTCGCGTAGCAGCCGAAGCCCGGACGCACCTGAACAGGCGACGAGCGCGTCGATCGCGCCGAACGCGTCGACCGCCGAGGCGATGAGCGACGCGCACGCGTCGGCGTCGGCGATGTCGGCGACCACCGGGCGTCCGCCAGCCGCCTGCGCGACCACCTCGTCGAGGCGCTCCCGGCGGCGGCCGACGAGCACCACATCGGCGCCTGCTCCCACTGCACGCGTTGCGAACGCGCGCCCGATGCCGGCCGACGCGCCGACCACGACGAGCCGTCGGCCCTTGAGCTTTCCCGCGTCGGCCGAGCTGGTTATGGCTCCCCCTCGTGTGCTCGCGTCTCCCCTAGTGGGGAGACGACAACTCTGTCAGAAATCGCAGGGTCGCCGGGGCGCCCCGGCGCTACCAGGCGCGCTGGTCGAGGCCCGCCACGGCGGCGCACACCCCACCGTCGACGAGCACGTCGCAGCCGCTCACGTAGCTCGCCTCGTCGGAGAGCAGGAACGCCACGACTGCCGCGACCTCTTCGGCCCGCCCTTCCCGGCCGAGCGGGGTGTTGTTGACGAGCGCGGCCATGAGGGGCTGCGCGGCTGCCTCCTGGCGGCCCTGCGGCGTGTCGATGATCCCTGGCGACACAGAGCAGATCCGTCCGCCGGCGCGGCCCCAGCGAACTGCCTCCCGGCACACCAGCCGTTGCACACCGCGCTTGGCCCACGCGTATGCCATCGCCGGCCCAGTCGGGGGCCATCATCGCGTCACTCCCAAGGCTCGAAGAGCCCTTCGAACTCGAGCTTGCCGTTGCGGATTGCTCCGTAGAGGAGCCAGTCGCCCTTGAAGAGCTGGTGGTCGTACGGGCTGCCGGCAATGTGGGTTTGTGGCCCGCCGGTGGTGCTGGGCATGAAGCGGATCTGCTCGAAGCCCTCCTTAATTCCCCATCCGGTGAGCACGGGCGCTCGGAATGCTGCTTCGACAATGACGCGCGCAGTGTCGAAGGCGAGCACAGGGATCGCGTTCGGCCACATCGGCGGGTCATCGCCGTAGCGCGCGGTGTAACGCTCGTGGAAGCGGCTTGCGAGGCGATTGTCGGGACACAGCTGGTCGATGCCCACCCAGCCTTCGAACTTGTCGAAACCCATCAGATAGAACATGAACGCGGTGGTCATGATGCGCGGGGGATCCCACGCCAGCTTGTCGAGGGCCTCGCGGAGCATGCCCGACGCGGCGAGGACGCCGTAGCCCATGTAGACGAGCGCATCAGCACCGACGGCGCGAAGGTTGTCGAGGTTCTGCGCGAGGTCGGTGGGCGCCTGGCTCACGGTCTCGACCGCGGCGACCGTGATACCGCGGCGACGACATTCCATGCGGAAGTAACGGAAGTACTCCTCGCCGTTGGGTGAGACTTCGCTCAGCACCGCGACCCTTTCATAGGCATGCTTCTTTAGCCACCCGACGATGAGGGCGGGATCACCGCCGCAGTCGCCGTTGCCGAGCCGGAAGCAGTAGTCGCCGAAGAACCGTTCCGTCCCGCACCACGACACCAACGGCACCTGCAGCTCGTTGGCGTAGGGGCCCACCACCATCGCGTTGTCCGAGCTGTACGCGCCGGCGACGGCGATGCACCCTTCGTCGACCAGGTACTTGAATCCATCGATCGCGTTCTTCGCTGACCCTTTCGGCAAGCCGTCTTCGGGGTGTAGCACGAATTCGTACGGACGGTTCAGGATCCCCTGTTCGGTCGCTTCGTCGAATGCCAGCCGGTGAATGTTGTCGTACCCGCCACCCGGGCCGTCCAAGGCCGAACCGAGCCACCCGATCTTGATCGCGTCCATCCCAAATCCTCTCAGTCGTGTTTCAGTCCGACGATGTCTGCGAGCATCTCCATCGAGCGAAGGAACGCGCCGGTCTGGTTGCGCCACGCGTGGTCCATCAACCCTCGACCCGCGGCCCGGTCGCCGCCATCGTCGCCGCACACCGGCAGTCGGGCTTGCCAGACGGCTGGCGCTCGATCCGCTCGACCAGGCAGAGCGCGCGGGGGATCTTTTGTAGATGGCCAGCGCGCCCCGGGCATGGTCGTGCACGTTGTCGAGGATGATGGGGTCGCCGGCGCGGGGGGCGAGGACCACGCAGAACGGCCGGCCCCGTCGGCCCTCGGGCCTCCTGCTCCGTCGGAAGACGCGCACCCACCGCGACGTGACCGGAGGAGGTGTCGCCCGAGTTCGCTCGCATGATCTCCTGATAGCGGGGGCGGGCCTCCCCCGGCCGCTTGACGCATTGCCCGCCTTTGCCCGGGGTCCGTTGGTTGCATGCGTCCCCGCTGGCCTGCAAAGATCCGAATTATTGAAGGGACTATTGAGTGGAGCACGGCCATCGGCCGCCGTCAAGAAAGGTGGAGCGCCGATGGACGTCGACGACGACCTCCGCTTCGAGAAGGACGGGCCGGCGCGCCGGATCAGCCTCACCCGACCCGAGAAGCACAACGCCCTCTCCGCGTCGATGCAAATGCAGCTGCACGAGGTGAGCTCCCGATCGACCGCGGCGCCGGACCCCGCGACGTCGACGAGTTCGACTTCTTCGCCCACAAACGGCCTGCCCTGACGGAGCTACGCACACGATCCGCCGCCATGTGGCCCGACCAACGCATCTGACCGATTCCGATGGCCCGACGAGGCGCAGGGCCCGGGCGGACATGACCGGGACGCCTGCGGCGAGGCCAGCCATCCCCGCCGTCACCTCCCGGCCGCTACGGCCGGCCCGAGGAGGTCGCCTACATGATCGTCGCCCTCACCGCCGCCGAGGCGTCGTTCGTCAACGGCGCGGCGATCGCCGTCGGCGGCGGCGTGACCGCCCGGGGCCGCTGAGATGATCGCGCGCGTCGTGGCCCGCGTCCGCCTCCGCCGGTCGCGATCGACGCTGTTCGCGGCGTTGGCGGTCGCGGTCTTCGTCGGCTATGTCATCCAGGCCTCCTGGGCTGGGAACCCGATCACCCCGGACTCGCTGCTCTTTTTCGTCGTCGTCGGCGTCACGCTCGGATCGATCTACGCGGTCGCGGCGTGCGGGCTGGTCGTGACGTACACGACGTCGGGGATCTTCAACTTTGCCCAGGGTGCGATCGGCATGATCATGGCGTTCGTCTACTGGGAGCTGAAAGTGAATTCCGGGCTCCCGACTGTGTTCGCGCTGGCGTTGACGCTCTTGGTCGCGGCGCCGCTGTTCGGCGTGGTTGTGGAACGGCTGTTCATGCGCCGCCTCGCTGACGCCCCGCTGCTGGCGAAGCTCGTCGTGACGATTGGGCTCTTGCTCGCGCTGATCGGGCTGGCCGCGACGGTCTGGGACCCCGCGGTGTCGCGCAGTGTCGGAACGTTCTTCGGCACCGACGGCTTCACACTGGGTCAGACGTTCGTGCCTTGGTATCGGCTGATCACGATCGTCGCTGGGCTGGCGGTCGCGCTGGGCATGCGGGCGCTGTTGTTTCACACGCGGGTGGGAACCGCGATGCGCGCCGTCGTCGATGATCGCGACCTCGCCGCGCTTCACGGGGTCCGACCGGCCCGGATCTCGATGCTGGCGTGGGCGCTGGGCTCCTCAATGGCCGCGCTGGCGGGAATCTTGCTCGCCGAGGAGCTGAGCTCGCTGAGCGTCGAGACCCTCACGTTGCTGATTGTCGACGCGTTCGCCGCGGCCATCATCGGTCGGCTGCGCAGCCTGCCGGTCACCTACGTCGGCGGCATCGTTATCGGGCTGGCGATCTCGTTCCAGCAGAACTTCTTGACCTGGTCGGGGCGTTGGTCCTCGGCGGCGACCGCGATCCCCACCGTGATCCTGTTCTTGGCGCTGCTGTTCCTCCCCCAGGCCCGCATCGAGGGTCGGGCGACGCCACGCGGGGTGGTCCCCCGCGTTCCTCGACCCCGCACCGCGCTCGCCGGCTTCGCAGCGCTGTTCGCGGCGGTCGTGGTGCTCGGCGGTTGGTTCGGCCGCACCGACGTGCGCACGCTCACCCTGGTCATCGTCACCGCGGTCATCCTGGTGTCATACGTGCCGCTCACCGGGTGGGCGGGGCAGATCTCACTCGCCCAGATCACCTTCGCCGGAGTCGGAGCCTTCGCCGTCGCCGAGTGGGGGTCAAGCCTCGGGACCGTCGGCGCGTTGGCTGTCGCCACGGCGCTCGCCGTCCCGTTCGGCGTGCTGATGGCCCTACCGGCACTGCGCCTCCAGGGCGTCTACCTCGCGTTGGCCTCAATCGCCTTCGCGCGCCTGGCCGAATTCGTCCTCTTCGACCAGCCGGAGGCGTTCGGCAACGGTGCGCGTCGCATCGCGCCGCTCCGCATCCTCGGGTTCGACTTCAGCCAACCGTTCAGCATCCTCGGCATCCACTTCGGCTCCGACGTCGGCATGCTGTTCCTATCGACCGCGCTGTTCGGCGTCGTCGGGATGGTTGTCGTCTTGCTGCGCCGAGCGCCGCTCGGGCGACGGCTGGTCGCCATGCGGGACAGCCCGGCGGGTTGCGCCACGATGGGGATGAACGTGACCCGCACGAAGCTCGTCGTGTTCGCGATCTCTGCCGCGATTGCCGGGTTCGGCGGTGGGCTGTTCGGCGTGCTGCTGGGATCCGCCAGTACCACGGACTTCCAGATGTTGAACGGGCTGCCCTACCTGCTGCTCATCGTGTTTGGCGGCGTCAGCGTCGTCAGCGGGGCGCTGGCCGGCGCCTTCGTCCTCGGCGGCGTGCAGACCTGGCTGATCCAGCTGTTCCCAAACGTCGTGATCAACGTCTTCGCTGCCGTGCGGTTCAACCTCCTCCAGGTAGTCCAGCGCCTCGGCGCCGGGTCGCTGGGCATCGCCATCGGCCGCCAGCCCGCCGGGGTAATCCCAACCGTGAGCCACGACGTCCGCGCCGCCCGCACACGCCGGCAGACCCCCGCCGGCGATACCGATCCGACGGCCCCGCCGACCCCGCCCGGCGCCAAAAGATCGCCGGCCACGGTGCGCTCAGGAGCAGCCGACCCCGACAACTAGACGCCACCGCGCCGCCACCGCCGCCGGCGGCGCACACCGCGACGATCCCGACAACCCCCGTCACTCGAGCACCATCATCTGCTCGACCACTTCAGGCTCACGACTCAGCTACCACGACCCATACATCCAAGCCGGTCGCGGGCTTGATCACCTTGAGCTTCCCCCGATTTGACGGGGTCCTGGCGTTGACGGCGCGTGCCCCTCGAGAGAAGGCCGTATGCCGGCACCACACCCGCCAAGGTTCCCTCGACTGGGAATGGAGCTCGCTCGCGGGAGGGAGCGAAGCCGATCCGTGGGATCGCTCGCGATATTGGGATCAGCGAGTGTCTTCGGAACTGGGTGGCTCAGGCTGACCTCGACGAAGGTAGGCGGGAGGGGCTGACGAGCGAGATCTGCGTGTGCGACACGGTTCACGCTTGACGCGGTGGCGCCGGTAGGCGGCGTCATCCTTGACGTTGAGGCGTCTACGCAGCACCGCCGGTCAGTGCCAGAGCGCGGAGGTCATCCGCCCCATGTCTGAGACCACCTCGGATCGCGGGCGGGTCGCGTCGAGGAGGGCGCGTGCCTCGACGCTGGCGGCGTGCCCGCTCCGCTCTTCTACGAGCGTTCCTGGAACCCCTCTAGAGATGGTACCGAGAAGATCCTCGAAATCGCACGGAACGAGGCGGGTGCTCGTCGCGCCCACGACGATCGCGGCGTGAACGGAAAGGCGATCTGCTCAACTTCGACGACGATCATCGCAGCCGACCAACGCGCAAGGTCCAACTCACCGTGAGCGGCATCGAATTGGCGATGGCCAGCCCCTTGGCGGCGTCGCCGTAGAGGACGCCGAGGAGCGCATAGTGTCACGGAACAGATGCTTGTCAACCCGGTTGACGAAGGCGCCGCGATGTATGCCGGGGCTCACCCAGCCCTCACGCTCGAGCGCGAATCATTGCATCGCCGATCGGAATCCGGCTGACATGCAACGCGGTCGCGAACTTGTCCTGGCGAACGTGGGTCCGCGGCGCGAGCACAAACTCGAGGACCTGGCACCGCAAGTAGGAGGCGCTCCTCGTGAGCATTGAGGCAACCGAGATCTACTGGGACCCATTCGACAGCGAGATCGACACCGACCCCTACAACATTTGGCGCCGCCTCCGCGACGAGACGCCTGTGTACCGCAACGAACGATACGACTTCTATGCGCTGAGCCGGTTCGCCGACGTCGAGGCCGCGCACCGCGACCCGGCGACGTTCAGCTCTGCGCACGGCACGGTGCTCGAAATCATGAGCCCCCAGCCGATGTCAACGGGCTCGATGATCTTCGTCGACCCTCCGGACCACACTCGTCTCCGGTCGCTGGCTTCACGTGCGTTCACGCCGCGCCGCGTGTTGCAGCTCGAGGATGACATCCGTTCGCTGTGCGGGCAGCTGCTCGATCCGCATGTGGGCGGCGAGGGATTCGACTACATCCAGGATTTCGCTGCGCTGCTCCCGGCCAACGTGATCGCAACCTTGATCGGTGTGGCACCAGAGGATCGAGAGGAGGTCCGTCATCACATCGACCGGATTTTCCACATCGAGCCCGGAGTCGGGATGATCAACGACGTCTCGTTCGGTGCGCAGATCTGGCTCAACCAGTATCTCGGTGGTGCGATCGCGCGGCGCGAGAGCGAACCGGTCGACGACATGCTCAGCGACCTCGCACACACCGAGATCACTGGCGACGATGGCGTCGTGCGCACGCTGACGCGTGCGGAGAAGGTTGAGTTCGCAAACTTGCTCATCACTGCAGGCACCGAGACGGTGGCTCGGATGCTGGGGTGGGTCGCTGTCCTGCTCGCCGCCCACTCCGACCAACGTGCGATGCTCGTCGGCGATGCGTCGCTGATCCCAGGCGCGATCGAAGAGGTGCTGCGCTACGAGGCGCCGTCACCGGTGCAGGGACGCTGGACGACGCGAGCAACGGAGTTCCACGGAGTAACGATCCCCGAACATTCGAAGGTGCTCCTGCTCACGGGTGCCGCGGGACGCGACGAGCGCAAGTTCGTCGACGCCGACAGGTTCGACGTCCGTCGCAGCATCGATCATCACGTGTCGTTCGGGTACGGCATCCACTTCTGTCTTGGTTCTGCGCTCGCCCGTCTTGAGGGGCGGGTCGCGCTCGAGGAGACCCTCGCGCGATTCCCCACATGGGACGTCGATCAGGCCCGAACGGACCGACTGCACACAAGCACGGTCCGCGGATACGCCAAGGTGCCGATCGTTACTCAGTGACCACCGATCGTTGCCCCGGCGCTCCGTAAGGAACACGGGTCAGAGAGGTTGCCGGGCGTCGGGCACCCCTCGCCAGCCACGCGGGCATCGATCCGACGCGTGGTCCCGCTGGTACAACGCGTAGTGACGGGTCAGCGGCTGGTGGTCGCGCGGACATGCAAGAAGCAGATCACCAAAGAGTGCCCACCGGCCGGGTTGCTCTGGACCGGCGCGGGCTCCGAGGTGCGCGCACAGGACAGGCCCCCGCGGCCGGCGCCCCGTCCCGGGATGGTGGACGTGACCGCCCCGCCGACCACGTGGCTGCGGTCGTAGTTCCTCGGGTCCGCCGAGTTGTTCCAGGCCAGCGCCCCCGGCTTGGCGCGCTAGCAGCCCGGCGGTCCGGCTTCGTGGCGAGATGCGACCGGCCGAGCACCCGTTCCGAGCCGCGCTGCGACCACCGGGTGCAGTGTCGAGGCCGAGCTCCGCGGCCGTCCTGGCGCCGCGGCCCGCGACCAGATCGGGGCGCCGCGACGACGTCGCGCCGCTCCGATCACGGTGCTGAGCGATTGCGCCGAGTTCGGCCCCGCGTCTCGGCCGCCTCGTCGGGAGGGGCCGATTGCTCGAGGAACGCGGTCAAGACGTTGACGAGGGCTTCCCGCTCGGACGCGAAGTCGTAGTTATCGGGCGTGAACATGAGGGTCATCGCGAAGCCGCGCAGCGCCGCCCACAGCAACGCCTCGACCGAGTGTCCCCTGCGTTGCCCGTGGCCGCCGTCGGCGAGCAGCCGGGCGCCGATGCGGTGCACCCCCCGCGCCATCTCGATGAGCTGCGCTGCGTGCTCAGGGTCGTCGTTCCTTGACGCGCGCGTGTTGATGAGGATCTCGAAGCTGGCCCGGCCGAGCGGGCTCTCGTAGGCCTGCCAGCCAGCGTCGACGACCGCCGCGACTCGCGCTCGGACGGGTCGCTCGGGGATCGTCGCCTGCTCGAGGCAGGCTCGGAACTGCTCGTACCCGGCAAGCACGACCGCCGAGAACAGGCCGGCCCGGTCACCGAAGTGGTACTGGATGACACCCCAGGTGACGCCGGCGCGCTGCGCGATCCGGTTGGCGCTCGCTTTGGCGAAGCCCTCCTCGATGACACACGCCGCGGCCTCGCCGATGACCCGCGCCCGGGTGTCATCGCCACGCCGGGTCGCGCGCTCGTTGCGGTCGCGCACCGGCTCTACATGCCGGGCGAGCGTCTCGGGCGCCCTCGCCGGGCTCGGAGCCGCCTCCGCAGCCCCGGGGCGCTGGGCCTCGCTGGTGCTCACCGCCGCCCAACCCCCTGGCCGCTCATCTGGAATTCCCCACTTTGCCAACATAGAAGCTCTTGCCAACATAGAGAGTTTTATGATGGGATGTCGTCACCGGAGGGGCGTCGGGCAGCGGCGGCCACAGCAGGGGGGAAACAACGTGCATCCATTCCGTGCGGTTGCCATCGCCGTGACCGTCGCGATGGCCCTCGGGGCATCAGCGGCGGGGGCCTCGGCCCAGTCGAAGCCCAACTCTGCGTCGGTCAGCATGGGAAGAGGATGAGCACCCTGTCCGACGATCGGCTGGGCGGTCATCCGTCGGCGTTCACGTCGCGACTCCATCCGCCCTTCAATGCGTGCCTTCCACCACCGCCTTGATTCGTTCAAGTGTCGCGCGCATCGCCTCTTCACGTCTGCGATCACGATTACGCATCAGAAAGTCTTCGGCGAGTCGGCCCGCGAAGGACAGCCAGACGACTTCGAAAGATTCGATCAAGTTTGTGCCTTTATCGGTCGGCTCCAGGCGGTAGCACCACCGAACCATCTCTCGCCCGTGATCGATGGTGGAGAAGGAGAGCTCCCTGGCCGGTTCCGCGGTCTTGACCTCACATGCGACCGACCATCGCATCCATCCGAAACGGTTCCAACCCCGAAACCGCGCTCCTGGTACGGCCGGAGAGCTGGCTCCGTCAAGCCACTCCACGCGATAACACTCGGGGCTCCACTCTCCCATTCGCTCAAGATCAGACACGAGCTCCCACACACGCTCCGGTGAGGCGTCGATGTGAGTTCGTACCTCACCTAACCGTGCAGTCTTCACAATCCTCCTCGGGTCCAGCCAAGCCCAGCCAGCACGTCTCGGGCGACCTCGGTGATGCTTCGATTCAGCACGTTAGACACAGTGCAGTCCTCACACCCCAAGCCCGCGAACTTCGACGTCCAGTCCCGGCGAGACTCCAACCAAAGAGACTCCCTCGTTTGACTGCGACCCACGCCGTTCTCCTCGCGTAACACCACCCGGACTATCCCAGCCATCCAATCCCGTACGAGGGACGAAAGGATCGGTCGGCAACTGTTGGTTGGGCCAACTTGATATGAGCGATCAGCAAGCGAGCCCGGCGGCGATCAGCTCTTCTAGGTAGCCGTTCAGGATCGCGGCGTCGTCGATCGGTCGCTCGGCGGGGGCGTCCCGATCCATTCGTGGCGTGGCTTGTCGAACAGCGGCCCGCCGTAGACGTGGAGTGCGGCGCTGGGGAAGGTCGGTGGTGCGAACACTTCATGGATCACCTCGCCCGAGAGGGTGATGACGTCTCCGACACCGCAGCGGCCGCCGCCGTCTTCGACCAGTCGGCCCTCCTCGCGGCGGTAAGCGTGCTGATCCTCGTAACCACCCCAGGTGCCGATCACGGCCCAGGTCAGGTGATCGTGAATGCCGGTGCGGTACTTCGGTGGGAACACGACATGTTGGATGGTCAACTCGTCCGAGTAGTGCAGGATGCCGAGGTCCGAGCCGAGCTTGCGGCTGAGGGCGGCTTCCACCGCGTCGGGATCGCTCACGGCTCGCTCCACGACTTCGCGGACGGCCGCTTGGTCGGGGGCCGCGGCGAGGCAGTCGGCGACAAATTGGTCACGATCGAACTTGCTCGTCATCGCCGCACCTTGTCGATGACCAGGGTCGCCGGCTCCATGCTCGACGAGCGGTTGAGGACGATGACCATGACCACGGCTGCCTCCGGGCATTCATTTCGTGGCCCTGCCTTCGAAGGTGTACCCGAAGACTTTGGGTTCGCCCTTGATGTAGTAGGTATCGATGTTCTGGAGCGCGAACCCGGCGTGCTCGATGCTGTCGGGGATTCATCGTGTGAGGTGACAGCCACCCGCGAGTCGCTTGTTCAGGGGTTCGAGACGCTCCTGCCATTTGGCGACGTTCGCGTCTGGAGCGTGGCCGTGCTCTACGAAGTGGAATGAGCCACCGGGCTTGAGCACGCGGCGGATCTCTTCGAGCGCCAGCGCGAGGTTGGGGATCGTGCAGAGCGTCCACGTGGAGAGGACGGCATCGAAGCGCTCTGACGGGAGGTCGAGGTGTTCGCCATTGAGCCCCGCCAGCTCGACCGCGGCCGTGGTCTGGTTGATCCGGGGCTGAGCGAGTTGCATGCAGACTTTGGACGGCTCAACCGCCAGGATCTTCGTGACCTCGCCTGGGTAGTAGGGCGCGTTGAGGCCGGTGCCGAATCCGATCTCCACGACGTCGCCGCGCAGTCCCTCACAGACTCGGGCGCGCACCGCGCGGGTCGCCCTGCGGCGCATGGCGAGTTCCTGGAAACGGGGCAGGAATTGCTCTTGGTAGAAGCCCATCTTCGCCTCCCTTCCCCTCAGTGATCCCAGCACGAAGTCAACCGGCTCGCAGTGTCGGTGCTAGGCGCCGGTCCAACAGCCGAGCACCGTAATGCCGACCCCGACCGCGACCTGCGCCCGGGTGCTGAATCCCGACCCGAACGGCACCGGCAAGCGAGTGGTGTCGACAAGGAGGACCTTGTAGTCCTTGCGCAAAACCAGCGAGCCGTCTTTGGTCACGAAGGCACCCTGGGCCACGCCCTTGAGGTGCTGGGATTCACCGAGCTGTCCGTGCAGCGACGCGAAGTAGGCGGCCGTCTCGGCGCGGCTCGACAGCTCTTTCACCGAGACCGCGATGACGCCGGTGGGGTACGCGTAGTTGCATGAGTACACATGATCGACCCAGGTCGGTGTCGTCACGGCCGTGGCGGTGACCCCCAGCGCCGTGGTGAGCTCTCTTTGTGCCTCCGGCGCGCACACCATCTGGGCTGACGCCGACGGATTCGGACCCGCCGGCTGGGCAATGTGTCGGACCGACGTGGGCGCCGCCGCGCCCGTTGCTCGTGTTGTCGAGCTGCTCCCGCGAAGGAACAGGAGCGCACCAGCGGCTGCGATGATGATGAGAGCACCCGCGGCGACATACTGCGCTCGAGTCCGCTGCCGCCTTGTCATCTTGTGCCTCGTCATTCGCTACTCCGCCGCTGTCGGTTCCCCGCCCCGCACGGTGCTACCGACGCTACCAGCGGGATTCTCGGGTACGAAGGCTAGGTGCCGTGGTCGAGTGGGCCTCCGCAGCCGTTGACGAGGTCGGTGACGTTGGCAACCTCTGACGCGCTGAAGCGTTGGTCAACGATGAGGTATTTGGCCAGCCCGGTTGTTGTGTGCCAGCGCCAGCAGTGGCAGCAACAGGGTCCCTTGTCGGCGATCATGTTCATGGCTCGGTTGAACGTGGCGCGCTCGGCACCGGTGAGGCGGATCGAGTGCTCGTAGCCGAGTAGCCGCTTGGCGAGTGATACTGGCACGTCGTACGGGTCGGGGACGATCGCGTCGATGGTGGCGTAGCGGTGCAGGCCTTGGACTTGTGCTTGGTACTTGGCCATGTCCATCG
>CAAGKR010537573.1_pt1 | contig 20575 bp, 15 predicted proteins | sample 2556971 | NCBI WGS metagenome assembly CAAGKR01 (sample SAMEA5207829, study PRJEB30636) | soil metagenome | biome: forest; feature: boreal; material: soil | place: USA | collected 2011-09 | depth 1 m | reverse complement strand
TCGCCGAGCAGTGCACGCCACATCGCGAGCGACTGCCGGTAGAGCGGCTCGGCACGCTCGAGATCACCTTTGTCATGCAAGGCGGATGCGAGGTTCTCAAGCGTGCTCGCGATTTCCGGGTGCTGGTCGCCGTACAGACGACGCTTCATCGCGATCGATTCCCGATAGAACTTTTCGGACTCGTCGTAATCACCGCGGACCTCGTACAACAACGCCAGATCGTTGATCGCCTCGGCAAGATCCGGGTGTGGCTCATTGCCGCGCAGCTGCCGCTGCATGGCCACGGCACTCTGCATCAGCGGAAGGGCGGCATTCGGGTCGCCGCCGTCGACAACGGCCTGCGCCAGGTCCTTCAGCGTGCGCGCAATGTCTGGGTGCACAGCTCCATAGAGCGCCTGCTGCCGAGCGAGCGCTTCGCGCAGGTTTTTCTGAGCATCTGCGTAGCCTCCCTGCCGTGCGAGCAGCACACCGAATCCGTACAGCGAGTTGGCGAGCTGCACCCGGCTCACGGGGTCGTTCGGCCGCAACGACTCGATCCGGATCGCTTCACGGTAGACCTGTTCGGCGGCGTCGAGCTGGGCCTGGCGGGTCAACAGATCGCCAAGATGGCTCAGTGAATTCGATAATAGCAGCGGATCCTCTTGGGACTGGCTGCGCCGCGTCGCCAACGCCCGATCGAGCAGCGGCCGCGCCTGCCCGTACAGTCCGAGCCCCATGTACACGCTACCCAGGGTATCCATCAGTGTCGCCTGGATCGCCGGCTGCTTGGCGAGTTCGCGGTCGATGCGGGCCGCACCCTTGTCCAGCATCTCGCGCGCCGTAACCGTGTTGCCGCGCGCCTCGCTCGGGTCGGAGATCTTGAACAGCTCGACAAGGAACTTCGTGGTCTGCTTGGCCGTCTCGGCTTCCGCCTCCGCGCGCACCGTTAGTCTCTGGGCTGCGGTGCGCTGAATCAGTGCTTCGGAGCGCTGGATCAGGGCGTAGGCGGCGAGTCCGCTGGTCAGCACCATACCGCAGCTAGCGGCGCTGGCGACGATCGCGAGCTGCCGGTTGCGCCGCTGCTGATCGCGTCGGCGCAGGAGATCAAAGCCGACGCCGAGCAAACCGGCTATCAATTTCAGCTTGGCTTTGTGCTTGCCGTCCTTACCCGCACGCGCGTCGGCCGCGATCGGTTCCGTGCGCGAATCGCTCAGCGTGCCGTCGGCGGCGAGGCGGTATCGAAGTGCCGGCGGGAAGCACTCTTCCTCCTCGCGCCCGGCCATGTCGGAGGCATTCGGCTCACCGCCGACGATCAGGCAGAAAATCCGGTCCTCGCGGCCGAGCCGCTTGAACGCGAGGATCTCCTCGTTCACCCATTTGGAGCGCGCGGCGTTCGGCGAGCAGATCACTATTTGGCAGCCGGACTCGCGGAGTGCCTCGCTGATGACTTCGCTGAGGTCGGTGGCGGATGCAAGTTCTTCGCGGTCGCGGAATACGGGATTAAGGCGTCGTGGCACCTCGCCGCGCGCGGTCTGCGTGCCGACGAGCTGTCGCGGCGGTCGGTACGATTCGAGCGATTTGTGCAGCCAGGTCGCCCACAATTCGTCGCGATGGCTATAGCTGATGAACGCCTTGTAGCGCGGCTCACTCAGACGCCTATCCTCCGTGGCGACGGCCACCCGATAATTGTCCGACGTCCTTGCATCGCCATTTGACTGTTCTAATTTTCACCGCGCGCCCTGTCGCTGTACCTGTGCGAGAGTCCCTCTGACGCACTTCTTTGTCAAGCGGGCGAGACGCTCGAGTGAATTGCGTGCGTTCAGGGGTTATCGGTCGATCAGCGCCCGGCGCAAATAAGTCTCGCCCGTATTGCCTGCCTCGACCACTCAAATCAACAGCGGATTTAACCCAGTATCGAACCGAGCAGAGCTTCAGGCCCGATTTACCTCAATTCGATGTTGAGATGCTCAACAAAGCGCGCCTCCGCTACAAACCTAATATTTCCTATTTAGATTCAAACTCTTATGCGAATTATATCGAAAGTAAATTCGATTAGAGCCACCGAAATCGGCCGCGGCCTCGGGGTGTTGTGTTTTTGCGCGCGCGATTCAGGGGCTCAGGGACTCGAGATACGTGGCGACGGCGCGAATCTGATCCTGCGAAAGGTCCTTGATCTCTTCGTGCATAACCGGGGCGGCGCGCAAACCGCGCTGAATAACGAGCGCCTGCTTTGCCAGATAATCGGCGTGCTGCCCGGCGAGTCGAGGGAAAATATTGTTGCCGCGCGCCTGAGGGCCGTGGCAGGTCGCGCAGGCTGGAATACCCTGCGAAGTGACGCCTTCTTCGAAGATCTGCTTGCCGCGGGCCATGAGCTTTGCGTCGCCAGTCTTGGCCCGCGATGGTGCCTGCGCGGCGTAGTAGGTAGAGATGGCCTCGATCGTTGCATCGCTAAGCTGAGATGCCATGCCCCACATATACGAGAGCGCGTCGGGGTCGGCTCTCGTTTGATCGCGAAACGCGCGCAGTTGGGCTTGCAGGTATGGGGCGGTCTGCGCGGCAAGATTCGGAAACGTCGGCGAGGTGCTGCGACCACTGACGCCATGACAGTTTGCGCAGGTGATTTCGGCCAGCTGGTGAGCCGAGTGCCCGAACTCGGGAGAAACGTCGGCTCGCACAGCGCCGCTCGACAACGCGCAGGCAGCCAGGAGTTGATTGCCAGTATGCTGGGAGTACGCCGCACAGGCGTCACAGAAGCGGCCGGAAAATTGAAGGATCTGGGCGTGATCAGTTATCGCCGCGGCCACATCACGGTGCTGGTCCGTTCGCTGTTGAATGTCCACGTTTGCGAGCGCTGTGACGGGGTCAAACGCGAATATACGCTCGCTTGCTCTTCGACGTGCAGCATCGCCAGAACGCTGCCGCCGCTGTAAAGGTCTAGAGAATACCGGTAACACTCCCTTGCGTGTGCCTACTAGAGGCGCCGAGGGAACTCAGGGGAGCATTCGGAATCATGGCCAGAAAAACAATATCCTCGGTCGTTATCAATGCCGGCGATCGCCCGCCGAGCGGCATCACTGACGTCCGGCGCCAGGAGGCTCTGCTGAAAACGGGGGCCCTGCAGAACGCGATCTTTAACAGTGCCAATTTCTCGATTATCGCCACTGACGAAAAAGGCATCATTCAATTGTTCAATATCGGTGCCGAACGCATGCTGGGCTATTCGGCCGCCGAAGTCGTCAACAAGATCAACCCCAGTGACATTCATGATCCGCAGGAAGTGATCGTCCGCGCCAAAGCTCTCAGCGTGGAACTCGGCACCCCCATCACGCCGGGTTTTGAGGCGCTGGTCTTTAAGGCCTCGCGCGGGATCGAAGATATTTACGAACTGACGTACTTCCGCAAGGACGGGAGCCGCTTCCCGGCCGTAGTGTCCGTCACAGCGCTACGCGACGCCCAGGGAGACATCATCGGCTATCTGTTGATCGGCACCGACAACACCGCGCGCAAGCGAGCGGAGGAGGCGCTGCTCAAGGCGGGGGCTCTGCAGAGTGCAATCTTCAACAGCGCCAACTTCTCGAGCATTGCCACCGACGCAAAGGGCGTAATCCAGATCTTCAACGTCGGTGCCGAACGCATGCTGGGCTACTCGGCCGCCGAGGTGATGAACAAGATCACGCCGGCGGATATTTCCGATCCGCAGGAAGTAATTGCGCGAGCCGAGGCGCTGAGCCTCGAACTCGGCACCCCGATCACGCCGGGTTTTGAGGCGTTGGTCTTTAAGGCCTCGCGCGGGATCGAAGACATCTACGAGCTGACTTACTTCCGCAAGGACGGGAGCCGCTTCCCGGCCGTGGTGTCCGTCACGGCGCTCCGCGATGCTCAAGGCGCTATCATCGGCTATCTGTTGATCGGCACCGACAACACCGCACGCAAGCAGGCGGAGGAAGCGTTGCTCAAAGCGGGCGCCCTGCAGAACGCGATTCTAACGAGTGCCAATTTCTCGATTATCGCCACCGACGCAAAAGGCGTAATCCAGATCTTCAACGTCGGCGCCGAACGCATGCTGGGCTATTCGGCCGCCGAAGTCGTCGACAAGATCAACCCAAGTGACATTCACGACCCAAAGGAAGTGATCGTGCGCGCCGAAGCGCTCAGCGTCGAACTCGGCACCCCCATCACGCCGGGCTTTGAGGCGTTGGTCTTTAAGGCCTCGCGCGGGATCGAAGATATCTACGAGCTGACTTACTTCCGCAAGGACGGGAGCCGCTTCCCGGCCGTCGTGTCCGTCACAGCGCTACGCGACCCCCAAGGCGCTATCATCGGCTATCTGTTGATCGGCACCGACAACACCGCACGCAAGCAGGTCGAATTGGAGCTGCACAACGCAACGGCCGTTGCGGAAAAAGCCAGCCTGGCGAAAACGGAATTTCTCTCCAACATGAGCCATGAGCTGCGCTCTCCGCTCAATGCCATCCTCGGTTTCGCACAGTTGATGGAGTCCGACGCCACGCCGCAAACGATTACCCAAAAGGAAAGCACCGGGCAGATTCTCCAGGCAGGGTGGTACCTGCTGAACTTGATCAACGAGATCCTCGATCTCGCGATGGTCGAGTCCGGCAAGTTATTGTTGTCGCTGGAACCGATGTCGCTGGGCGAAGTCATGCTCGAATGCCAGACCATGATCGAACCGCAAGCGCAGAAGTACGGCATTACCATGAGCTTTTGCCAATTTGCGAATCCTTTATTTGTGCTCGCCGACCGGACGCGGGTGAAGCAGATCCTCATCAACCTACTTTCCAATGCAATAAAGTACAACCATGCAGGGGGGGCGGTCATCGTGGGGTGCGTCACGAGGTCCCCGGAGCGCGTCTGCGTCAGTGTCAAAGACACGGGCCCGGGATTGTCTCCGGATCAATTGACGCAACTGTTTCAACCGTTCAATCGTCTCGGTCAGGAGGCAGGCGGCGAGGAGGGGACCGGCATCGGCTTGGTGATGACCAAGCGACTGGTTGAACTGATGGGAGGTGTTATTGGCGTGAAAAGCGATATCGGTGTTGGCAGCGTGTTTTGGGTCGAATTGGTCGTGGCTGCCGAACCACAGCTTGCTGTCGCCACAACCGATGCCGCGGCACTTCAACCAGCGCAGCTTAAGAATGACGCTGCACTGCGAGCCCTGCTCTACGTCGAGGACAACCCGGCCAATCTGAAGCTGGTGGCGCAACTTATCGCGCGCCGCCCGAATCTGTGCCTCCTCAGTGCGGCGGACGCGGCGCACGGCATTGAGCTTGCGCGCGACCATCAGCCGGCGGTGATTCTGATGGACATCAATCTGCCGGGAATCAGCGGTATCAAAGGCCTGAAAATCCTCCGCGAAGATCCCCTCACACAACACATCCCGGTGGTTGCCATTAGTGCCAATGCAATGCCCCACGACATTCACAAGGGCCTAGAGGCCGGCTTCTTTCGCTACCTTACGAAGCCCATTCGGGTCGTCGAGTTCATGGAAGTGGTGGACGCGGCGCTGGAATTCTCGAGAACGGCATCGGGCGGTGCAATTGCGAAGGGGGCTTCGTGATGATCAGTGCCTCTGAAATTCTTAACGCCGCAATTCTGATCGTCGACGATCTGCAAGCCAATGTCCGTTTGCTGGAGAAGATGCTGCATGGCGCCGGTTATACCCGTATCGCATCCACGATGGATCCGCATGAGGTCTGCGCGCTGCACCGTAAAAACCACTACGACTTGATTCTGCTCGATTTGCTGATGCCCAGCATGGACGGATTCCAGGTGATGGAGGAACTCAAGGGCATCGAAAGCAGCGGCTACCTGCCGATACTTGTGATCACCGCCCAACCGGAGCACAAGTTGCGGGCCTTGCAGGCCGGCGCCAAGGACTTCGTCAGCAAACCGTTCGATCTGGTTGAACTCAAGACCCGCATCCACAATTTGTTGGAAGTGCGTCTATTGTACAAACAGGCTGAGAATCACAACAAACTTCTGGAACGGACGGTGCTGGAACGCACCGCAGAATTACGTCGCAGCGAAGAGCGCTTTCAGCGTCTTACTGAGCTATCGTGCGACTGGTACTGGGAGCAGGACGCGAACGGGCGTTTCACCCAGGTGTCCGGGCCCGCTCTCGAGATGCTCGGCATTCGCGGCGACGATTCGCCGGATGGCGTAAATGAGGTACAGAGCCCGCGCTGGAATGAGGCCGAGCGCGCTGCGCTGGAAGAGAACATCGCCGCCAGGCGGCCGTTCCTGGATTTAATCTACGGCCGGACCAACGCCGATGGATCAAAGCAATATTTTCAGGTGAGCGGCGAGCCCATCTTCGACCCGTCGGGCTGCTACATTGGATACCGCGGCATTGGGATGGACGTTACCGGACGCATGCGCCCCGAATCCAAAGAGTCTACCCAGTAAGTCATAACCGCGAAGAAGACCGTCTTTGCGACGGTCTTCTTGTTGGGGCTTCACAACCAATCGTTGATGATTTATTGGTCTTCCACTTGAGAGGCCAGTGCATGCGCCTGGCAGCCGACGACGCTGGTGCCAGTCGTTGTTACTGCGATGTTCGCCAAGGCTCGACCCGTCAGGGTTCCGCCCGTCAACGTGACGGAGCCGACCGCGGTATTTCCCGCTAGGATCGTACCTTTCAACGTGGACGTCGTGAAGGTGGCGGCCTTGCTTGGCGCCCAGAACACGTTGCACGGCTGCCCTCCGCCGGCCATGACCACGGAGAAGTTGGTGCCCGAGATTGCGCCACTGGAGAGGAAAATCCAGACCCCGCTCGAGGGCCCTTTGAGCGTCAGCAAGCCTGTCTTGGCTGCGGTGTCGAGACAGTATTCACCGGGCGCAAGAATCTCGCCGGCTAGCGTTCCGGTTAACTGCGTGCAGGCGTAGGACGCGGCTTTAACGGCGAGCGCATCGTAGGCGGTGAGGAAATCAGCGTGCGCTTGCACTGCTGCCGCGTTGGACGCAGGGGGAGTAGCGCCCGCAACCGCACAGCCGGTGTTTGTGTAAGAAGCAGTGATGCCGGGGGAGATACCTACCTCGCCAACCACGGCGCCGCCGGTGCAGGTTACACTCTTGCCGCCGAGGACTGCGAAATTGGCCGCTGCCCCTAGTGCTGGCGCCTGCGCCGACGCCGCGGACACGCCGCCAATCAGCGCGGCCGTCGCAAGCAAACACATTGCCAGGTACTTCTGGCGATCGTTCAAAGAGTTCATGTTCGTTTCCTATAGTTGTTTGAAAAGGTCTTCGAGTTTTCGGCTCCAAGTTACAGTGAGTGCGACTATCACCCTCAGCCGCAAGTAGTTCTGTCCGGTAACGGACCTATTCGGAAGAAAAGCTGTCTTCACAACTAATGCTTCGCTCTCGGTGCCACTTAGAACTGGGCATTCAGGCCGGCGGGTCGGGCGATCGCACGCTGAATGACGGCGGGTTATGCTGGCCGCGGGACCACCGATGAGTCGATGCGCCCCGAGATTCGATAGACGTTCTTGCCCGTGCGCTTGGCTTCGTATAAGGCCAGATCCGCACTCTTCATCAGAGTGTCCGAGTCCTCGCCATGGTCGGGATAGATGGCGACACCTGCGCTGACGGTGATGCACACGGTATGGCCCTCGATGCTATAAGGTTGCGACACGGCTTCGATTACTTTCGACGCCACGGTGGCCGCATATTCGGTATCGCAGATATGCCACAGCCCTATCATGAATTCGTCGCCGCCCAAGCGCGCCACGGTGTCCTCCTCACGCACCGTTGCCAGCAGGCGCGCTGCGACAAGTTTCAGCAGAACGTCCCCGGCGCCATGCCCCAACGTGTCATTGATCTGCTTGAATCCGTCTAGATCCAGATACACCACCGCCACGGCGCTCATGCTCCTTCGCGCATGGACCAGGGCCACCGAAAGTCGGTCGCTTAGCAGTCGTCTGTTCGCAAGCCCCGTCAGCGGGTCATACAGCGCCAGAGATTCCAGCAGCTTGCCGTAGTTGTTGGCCGCCTGGTGCAAAAGCCGAACCTCCAACATGTTACGAACTCGCATCAAGACCTCGGCCAGATCGAACGGCTTGCTGATGAAATCCTTGGCGCCGCTCTGCAGTGCGCGTAACTTGTGAGTCGGCTGCGCGGTAATGGCCAACACCGGCAAGTAGCCGCCGGTTTCGATGCCTTTGAGATCCTCCATCACCTGGAATCCATCCATGCTGGGCATCTGCAAATCAAGCAGAATTAGGTCGTAGTGGTTTTTACGGTGCAGCGCGCAGACTTCATGCGGATCCATCGTGGATGCGATGCGGGTATAACCGGCGCCACGCAGCATTTTCTCAAGAAGACGGACATTGGCTTGCAGATCGTCAACGATCAGAATGGTGGCGTTAAGAATCTCGGCGGTGCTGATCGTCACGAAGTCTCTTTCCGCATATGCTGGCCGATGCTGTTCTAGAGTATTCCAGCGCCACCACCCACCGTATTCATTAACTCGATGACCTAAAGGCCCCAAGGTAAGAATTGCCAAAATGTAGGCTCTCGCGCCGACCCGGCTGCTAGATGTTACAGCAGCGCAGGGTCGCCCGTACGAAGCGAACCCAACCGGGATCGCCGCCGGACGCGGCGCGGTGGTATCTCGATGATGCGATCGGGAGCTCCCCCAGTACCCTACATCCCTCCAAAAATCCAATAGAGTCTGCATATCCCGACAAACACCGGGGCGAGCGCGAAGGGTGTAGCGTGTAGCGTGTTTCGCATTCGGTAGCAGGAGCAGCGCCGACACTTGGTCCCGATTCATTTACCCAGGGAGCAATGGCGCAATGGAAAAATCCTTTATCAGATTTCCTATAACCTGCCCTCGATGCGGCAACGAGTCGCTCACCGAGTTCCGTGCGGTGATCGTGACAATCGCAGTAATCGAGTGGCATAGCATGCGGCTTTATTCGCGTTGCCACGACGTTTTTTGGGATGCAAGCGAAATGGAATTGGACCAGATTGGTGAGTACCTCGGGGTGTCCTGGATAGGTGCAAGTCCGAGTCGAACGTTATCGCCCGAGCGGGCGAGCCCTGCTGCTACGTTCGAAACGTCTGCAACGCCGTATTGGACGGATCGCGCGGCGTAAGCAGTGATGGCACGGCAAAAAAATGCCCTGCATCCAATATTGTGCTTGACATAGGTAATCCCCACTTCCGGTGCATAACCCTGTGCACATCGCAGCGCACTACGCCGAAACTCACCATGAGATCAGTCTCTTGTACGGGCTGCTGTATTTTTGACCACTCACCGCGATCCGGTGCAGACTCCTATGAAGGAGTACACGAAGCGGCGATGATCAAGCAATACCACGCTCAGCGCACCCGCTCAATTCGCATTGTTTGCTTGCTCGCACTTCAATCACGGCATTTTGCGCAATCCGACGCTTGCCACCTTGCCATCAGCCGCCAGCACGATTCGCCAATCGATCACGCCGTTATCGAACTTGACTTGGTAAATGTCGGCGCCGCCCGGGCCGACGCCCTTGAAGGTTAAGGACTGAAATGATCCAAGACTTGCCATCAAGTCTTCGCTGCTTGATTCATTCTGGCGCGCCAACACGGCGAATTCCAGCGTGAATTGCCCGTAATCAACCTGCTTACGCTGCAGTTGATCGATGAGTCGGCGTGTCGCGGCCTCGCTACCGGGGAAGGCGGTTTGCTCCTTGAATCTCGTCGTGACCGCATCCTCCAACTGTTTCGCTTCCGGATCAGTAATCCGTTTGGCCGACAGATCCTGCCCGTTTTGGTGCAACACGAGCGCGATCGTCTGACCTTCAACATCCGATTGGAATGAGATCTGAGCATCAACGACTTTATAGAAGAACTCCCCGTCACTCTTTGCAAATACGGCAAATCGCGGCTGACCGGTCGCTTGCGCGTAAAGCTGATCCCCGACGCGCGTAATCGTAATAATGAATGTGGGGGTCAGCTCGTAATGCCCCACGTACCCGTCCAACAGTTTTGCACTGATGGAGGCTTCCCGCGGTGACCCGTCTGGGATAGCCAGGGGATATCGGGCATCGAGCAAATGAAGTCCTAGATCATCGACTCCAGCGACAGTTGCGGAATTGGAAAGCGCGACAATGCCCACGCCGCTACCGGGGGCGTATCCAATGAAGGTTCGATAGCCGCCGGTGCCACCATTTTTCCAAATGATCTTGTTGCCGCCCCGAGTGTCAATCGTCCAACCCAGGCCGGCGTCCATGAAGGGTTGGCCCGAGGGACGCGTGATCGACAGCATTGTCTTCATCGCGGGAGCTAGAGGCGTGCGGGTATAACCCATCGTTGCCGCCAAGAAGATCAATAGATCCTTTGCGCTCGATCGAAGTGCGCCGGCTCCGGCCAGCGCCGGAATGTCCCATCGAGACACGGTAACGAGATCGGCGCTGTGGCCTGCGGCAAACCGACGCTCCATGTCCGGCGACAACGTAACGCGAGTACTTGTCATTCCGAGCGGCTGGCAGATGCGCGTCTCGACGAGGGTTTCGTAGTCCGTGCCGGCACGGCGTGTCAGCCCCTGCCCAAGCAGGCCGAATCCCAGATTGGAGTATTCGAATTTCAAGCCGATGTCTCGGATCAGGTGTAGTCCGCATAGGGATTCGCCGGGTCCTTGGGACGAAAATTAGCTGGCATGCGCGGCAACCCGGATGTATGCGCCGCCAAATCCACGAGCGAGATTTGACGGCCGCCGCGCTCCGGCACCTTGACGGAAGCCGGCAGATATTTCGCGATCGGGTCATCGAGTCGGACTTCCCCGCGTTGAGCCATTTCCGCCAATAGCAATGACGTAAAAACTTTTGTGATGGAGCCGATCTCAAACACCGTGTCACCATCAAGCGGACGCTTGTCGCCCTTTTCCAGGCTGCCGTAAGCGACGATTCGGCGCCCTTTAGCGTCGAGGACGCCGACCACAATGCCGACACTTTGTTTTTGCTTGTCTATTCGCTCAGCGAGAATCTGGTGAATATCAGAATCGGATGGCGAGACACCCAACCCGGCAGATAGTGCCGTGTCTGTCACCAACAAGAGGCAGAAAAGGTGTTTCAGGCGAAAATGCGACATTCGAGATTCCCCTCGCGTGCTGAACCAGATCAACGCGGCCGAATGTAGGCACCCACGCCAGCCAGTAGCGTTGATCTCACCGCTGCTGCAGTCGCGCCCGCGCTCGTGTAGCATTCTATCAACGGCCGGCCATTCTTCTTGGCGAGGCTGATAACGGAGAGATGCGATGAATAGAAAAATACCGGCCAAAATGCTTGGATTCGTATCCGGATGGGTCTTTTGTGTCGCGGGCACAAATGTTGCTTTTGCGCAACTAGAGGGTAAATCGGACCAGATTCCGGAGATCGTCGTCACGGCACAGAAGCGCGAGTCGACCGTGCAAACGACGCCCATCAGTATTACGGCGCTCACGGGCCAGGACCTCCAGGATCGGGGTATCAGCGACATTGCTTCGATCGTGCAATCGGTTCCCGGTGTATCCATGCGAACCAGCGGGCCCGGACAGACTGAGCTCGAGATACGGGGCATGACCTCGTCCGGCGGTAATTCTTCAACCGTTGGTTTCTACCTCGACGACGTACCGATGACGGCACCGGCATCCGCACAGAATGGCAAGGTGGTTATCGATCCGAACCTCTACGACCTCAATCGAGTCGAGGTACTGCGCGGCCCGCAAGGCACTCTATACGGGTCCGGTTCCATGGGTGGCACGATCAAGCTGGTGCCGAACGCCCCGGACCCGAATGCAGTCGACGTGTCCGGACAGCTCATCCTCGGGGGCACGGATGGTGGCAACACTATCAATAGTACCGAGAATGTGATGGTCAACCTTCCGCTCAGCGGCACGGCGGCGCTGCGCATGGTGGCCTCGGTGGAACACTTGAGCGGCTGGATCGATCGCATCGTGATCGCGCAACCCGACTTTCCCGCGCCGATCAATGCCAAGACCCGCGGTGATGTCGCGGCGGCCCCGGTCGCGGTCGATTACAAGAATGTCAATGATGAGAACCTGCGGAGTCTGCGAGCCTCGCTGCTGTGGACGCCGACCGATCGGCTGTCCATCGAACCCTCGTTCATGTACCAGGAGATCACGCAGGGCGGGCTCAATCTCATCGACAGTCAACCGGGGACGGATACGCAATATCAGCCCTATGACTTGTCGGAGCCGTTCCTGGATCGGATCGACATCGGAGCCCTCAACGTTCAGTACCATTTCGACTTCGCCGATCTGACGTCGACGTCTTCTTACTGGAACCGCGATGAGCTCTTGCAGCAGGACGGCACCGAGGAAATTGCGACGGTGATCGGAGTCCCGATCTACCCGCCGAACGGATTCGGCCCGACATCCCCGACGTCTCTGGAAGATGACAAGTCCAAGCAGATCAGCGAGGAAGTTCGGTTGACTTCGGCGGGCAAGACTGATTTTAAATGGCTGGTCGGCTGGTTCTACCAGGACTTCGAATCGGATTGGAACTTGTATGTGCCCACCCCAGATGCAACGCCGCTGACCGGCACCCCGGATGGGTTCACGCAGATTCAACCGACGAAGATTCTCCAGAACTCATTTTTTGGCGAAGCGTCCTATACGTTCCTGGAGCAGCTCACCGCGACGGCTGGACTGCGCCGCTACTATTACCACGGCTCTGTGAACACCGCGGTATCGGGATGGCTGAGCTCGTCGGGTACCGGGTCGTTCGACTACTTTTCCACGGGCGAGCGCGACTCGGGCGTGACTCCCAAGTTCAATCTCTCCTATCAGCTGGACAAGGATCTGCTCCTCTACGGGACCGTCTCGCAGGGTTTTCGCCCCGGCGGCGGCAATCAACCCATTCCGACCACCGGGGCGCTCGGTACTCAGTGCTTGACGAATCTCGAGGCGATCGGCTTGACATCATCGCCGCTGGGCTTCAAGCCCGACAAGGTGTGGAGCTACGAACTGGGTGAAAAATTTCGCGGCGATGATGGCCGGATAACCATCAACTCGGCCGCGTACTTTGAGAACTGGCAGCACATTCAGCAGAACATTCCGCTGAGCTGCGGCTTTCCGTTTACGGGAAACGCGGGTGACGCGCACATCTACGGTACGGAACTCGAGATCAACGCCGTAATCGTTCCGGGACTGGTGGCTTCGGTAAACGGCAGCTGGCTGCACGCAGAATACATTGCCAACGCAGTGCCGGCCACGACCATCGGCGAGCGTGTGCAAGAGGTTCCGGAGCTGACCGCGTCCGCGTCGCTGGCTTACCGGCACGGCATCACCGACAAGATTGCGCTCATCGGACGCGTCGACAACAACTACGTCGGCTCGCGGATCGACACCACCGCGCAGGCCAACTATCTGCCGAGCTATGACCTGACCAATATCCGCGCGGGTGTCGAAGGTTCAAACTGGACGGCTGTCCTGTTCGCGAACAATGTCACCAACAGGGTGGCACTCTTGACCAACGCGTCGGCGATCAACGTGAATGTTCCGACCTTCAATCGGACGGCCATGGCGCAGCCGCTCACGTTCGGGATCGACCTGTCTTTTAAGATGGGCCGTTAGCCGGGGGCGGGTGGGGTGCGCGTCGCACGGCCCACCCGCTCTCTCCGTTTCGACGACGAGGTGCTTTTACGCCTCAAGCCGCGGCCAAACCCGCCGATAAAAGGTATTGGAGGAACCCTCCGGGCTGGGTACTGCAATGGGGAACGCCAATTCGCTGACACGAGATGCATCGGCCGGTGAGCCGGGCCCGGGTGGCGTCATTCGCAAACTCGCGAGCGAGGTCGCCGCCGGGGACGTCCGCCTGCCGTCGCTTCCGGGCATCGCAGTGCGGGTGCAGCAGGTCCTCGAGGATCCACGCGCGGCACGGAGCCAGGTCGCGCAGGTCATCGGCGCGGATGCCGCGCTTGCCGCGCGCATTTTGCGGCTCGCGAACTCCGCCTTTCTCAACCCATCGTCGCAGCAAATCACCGACTTGAAGCAGGCGGTGACCCGCCTCGGTCACCAGTTGGTACGCTGCACGGCGGTGTCGTTTTCGCTGCAGCAGATGGAGCTCGGCACGGGCGAGGCAGAATTCCGTCCGCACATTCGCGAACTGTGGCGCAAGGGAACTCTGGTCGCATCAATCGCCTACGTGCTCGCGCGCGAGACTCGCTCTGCAAAACCCGACGAGGCACTGATGACCGGGCTCATGCATAACATCGGTCACCTCTATATCACCGTGAATGCGCCGCATCGTGCCAGCGGCGGGGGCGCGAGCAAAGCATGGGAGCACGTGGTGAACGAATGGCATCCACGAATCGCAAGCTCGATCCTCAAGCACTGGAAATTTCCGGCTGCAATCGTCGCGGCCGTGGCCGACCAGAACCTGGACCGCACCACTGGCGGCGATAATGGTCTGACCGATGTGCTCATCGCGGCGAAAGCGCTCGAGTCGTGCGTGTTCCACCGCGAGTTGCTCGACGACACAGTGACCGCGGGTCCGCCGTTTCAGCGCCTCGGGCTGGGTGCGGCACAGTGCCAGCAGCTGCTCGCGGCGGCGGCGGACCAGATCAAAGCACTGCGCGCGGCCCTGACGAGCTAGCGTTCAAATCGCACGCCTGGATTCCTGCAATTGCAGGACGAGGTCGGCCAAGGGGATCGAGAGAGCCAGACAGATCCAGACGATGGTCTCGGTGGCGCCGACATTATCGTCCAGTCCCAAGAGCCCGGAGATCACGCGGACTTCGAAAAACACCAACGCCACGGCATAGCTACGCGTCATCCACTGCCGGTGCTGTTGAATTTTGCGCTTCAGAATGAAGAAGAGCGCGAAAGCGGTCGTCGAAATCAGCAAAATCGCGTCCACCGAAGTTGCGATGGTGAACGAACGGGGCTCGCCGATGCGTTCCTCCAGATATTGAATGTATACACCGAGAGGCGCGAGAACGAAGGCTCCCGTAATGTAGATCCGTCCGACGATCCGATGCATCTTCGTGAACCGCCGACGAAGCCGGTCGGAAAACTGTAAAGGCGCGAGGAAGAGCGCACAGGCTCCCGCCAGGCCATGCGGTAGCAGCCACCATTTGAACGACTTAATGTGATCCCAGTTCGGGTCGCTCTGGTCAACTATGAAGCTCTCGTTATGGTGCAGGACGTAGGCCATCATCAGAAGGATGCCGGCGAAGACGAGGTTCTTTGGTTTGATCCACGATGCCCGCTGCCGTGGTACGAGAACAGTGGCCACAAGATACCCCGTGATTGAGTTTACGAGGAAATGGAGACTACAGATCGCGTAGTCATTTGTCGCGATTGGCGACGCAAGCGACCGTGCCGTAGGAAACTACGTAGTGGGGTGTGCTGCGCCGAAGAATCTAGGGTGTTTTCTACCCGCGTGCGGTTGGCTTTCGACGACTGCGCAGGACCGCGATGCCGCCCAATAGCCAAGGCGCTGGACTTGAGCGCTTGAGCCTCGCAAAATACATGGTCGACTGATGATGGGTACAAGGTGCTGAAAAACGAGGCAGCTGGATGGACCCGACCAAGTACCGAGCCTTCATCAGTTACAGCCACTTGGACTCGGGATGGGCCTCGTGGCTGCACGGCTCCCTCGAGAGGTACCGTCCGCCCAAGCCGCTGATCGGCACCGTGACCGAACGCGGGGCCGTGCCGAAGCGCCTCGCGCCGATCTTTCGCGATCGCGATGAATTGGCGAGCGCCACCGATCTTGGGACGCTGATCAATGCGGCGCTCGCAGACTCCGACTGCCAAGTCGTGATCTGCTCGCCCTCGGCCGCGAAGTCGCGGTATCGCTCAGCTATTTCTTGCCGTCAACGCCTGGCCCGTACACGATGTTCATTTACTGCACGACGGGCGTTTCACCGAATGTCATCACGACGAACACGGCGACGTGGACTCTGAATCTCACGCCGTGACGGTGCATATCGGCAGGTGGACCTGCGGCGTAGGACAGGCGATGACATCAAGATGCTCGATTCGCCCGTGAAGCACGCGTGAGAGGCCCATATCGGGCATGACCGATATGGGTCGACCATCGTTCATTCGAAGGATCGATTTCGAATGAACGAGGAGACGCAGATGAAGGTTGTATCAAGTTTGTTGATTCTAAGTGCCATGTTTGCCGGTTGTGTCAGCAATTCCCCGCCACCGAACAGGACCACCACGGTGGTCGTTCCGCCAAGTTCGGGGACCACGACGGTAGTCGTACCGCAAGAGGCGGCAACGCTGTGCCGCGACGGCACCAGGCCGCCCTGTTACTGAGGTATTGCCACGAGCGGCGGCTCGGTAACTCGAAAGACAATTACTTCAAGTATTTGTCGAACCAAGCGACGGTGCGCTCGAGCGCATCCTCGGAGTTCTTTGGGTCGCGCAGGCCATGGCCCTCGCCGGGGTAGATCATGACCGCAGTCGGCACGCCCTCGGCCTTGAGGGCGTGCCAGAACTCCTGAGTCTGGGGCGCAGGGCATTCGATGTCGCGCTCTCCCACGTACGCGAATGTGGGCGTGTGCACGTTTTTGATGTAGTTGATCGCCGAGGAGCGCGCATACACCGCCGGATCGTCGTATACCGAGCTGCCGAAGTAGGGCAGCATCCACGCGTCGATGCCGTTCTCGCCATAATACGACTGCCAGTTGCTCAAGCCCGCGGCGGCAACCGCCGCCTTGAAGCGGTTCGTTTGCGTTACCGCCCACATGGTCATGAAGCCGCCATAGCTGCCGCCGGTCAATCCGAGCCGCGCCTCGTCGATCGGCGAGGCGTGGACCGCCGCATCGATGCCCGTCAGCACATCGCGCAGGTCGCCGTAGCCAAAATCGCGGATGTTGGCGGCGGCAAAGCGCTCTCCTTGTCCGAAGCTGCCGCGCGGGTTCGGATAAAAGACCGCCCAGCCTCGCTGGATCAGCGCCGCTCTTAGACCGGGCCCGGCGAATGCCGGACGCGAGGCCGAGGCCGGCCCACCATGCACGACGGTCACCATAGGGATCTTGCCGCTGGCGTGCAGCGGCATCAGCAGCCAGCCCTGAACGTCGAGTGCCTCATTGCGCCAACTGAGACTTCGAACCTCGAACGGCGCGGTCAGGCCGGCATTCACATGGGTGAGATCGCGCCAATGGCCGATGCGGCCGACGCGGATCTCCGGTGCGGTGGTGAAAGTTTCATAGGCGGCCGCCAGCGTCTCCGACGGGCAGGACCAGGACGCACCGGCTTCCTCGCCGTTCAGCGATTCGGTGCCGCTCCACAGAATGCGCGGCGGGGCCGCCAAACGGCCGGCGCCGAATTCGACGATCTGGGCCTGATCGCCCGCGAGCAGCGCGGCGCGCAGGTGTCCGTGGCAGCTCCACGCGAGCGATGTCGCAGAGGCTTGAATGCCCGGTGTCGCGTTGAGTGCAGCGCCGCCGTCGAGCGCCATCGTATACACGTCGCCTCCGGTCGAACCGAAATCGCTCATGATTCCGGCAATGAAGGCCACGGTCTTGCCGTCGCGCGACACCTTCGGATCGGCGAGTTGCTGCCGAATGTCGGCGGGCGTGTACAGCATCCGCGCCTGTCCATTGGGCGCAAAGGCGTACAGCTTCGCAGTCCACCAGTTATTGTCGCCGTCGCCGGGCGCGGCCGTGCCCACGAAGCCGGCACCGGCCGGACGCCAATCATATTCATAGACGAACAGATCCGCAGGTGAAGCCCATCGCAGGGACCCGTCAGTGAGCTCGGCGATCCGCTGCTCCGTGGGCGCCGCATCGAGGTCGCCGGCGATCGCCGCGCCGGCCTCTGTGGCACCGACCTCCTTGCGAGCGTTCTCAATCGCGAGCATGGCGAGCGTGCCGTCGCTGCCGTACTTCAGATCGGTGAGAGTGCCGCTGAACGCGAGCAGCTGCGTCAAACTTGTCCCGTTCGGGGCGACATCATAAACGGCGTACGCATGACTGTGCGGCGCGCGCAGCGCGAAGCTCAAGTGCTTGCCGTCGGGACTCCACGCGGGCGAGGCCGGCCAGCACTGCGGCACCCGGCCGCATGGCAATGTAACGTGGGTCTCGGTGCCGTCCGCGACGCGGCGAATGACGAGATCGCGTAACTCCGGATGATAGCCCCCGCGCGACGAATCACCTTCCACCGATGCCACATAAGTCCCATTCGGTGCGATCGCCACTTGCAAATAGCGATGCACCAGTCGCCCCGTGGAGGAATCCGGCGAGGCTGGCGGCTCCGCCGCAGCGGCGCTCGTCGCCGCCGCGATTGCGCCGGCGGCCACGGCAATGCCGGCGAGGATCCGCCCGCGTGCGCCGCTCGTCCCGTGATTCACACTCGAATTCCTGTTGTTCGACATTCTAGGTCTTTCGCACATTTTCAATGGACCGCACAATGATACGCTTCATTGCGGCATGGATTGCGCGAGCGCCGCTTCGAATCCTGTGCCTTTTAGCCGTAAATCCGCGATTTCCTGTTGCCGCCATTCGCGCTGAATTCGCCCATCCATCAACAGGCCCGCCCGGTCCGCATGATGCTCGACGATGTCCAAGGCATGCGTCGCCATCAGTACGGCAGCTCCGCGGTGCTCGAGGCGGAAGCGCAGGTGGCGCTTCACGACCAGCGCACTCCTTGGATCCAGCGCGTTGAAAGCCTCGTCCAGAACGATCAATTTCGGATCGCCGAGCAGGCAGAGGAGTATCGACAGCTTTTGACGCGTGCCCAGCGACAGCGTGTCGACGAAAGACTCGAGATACGGTAGGAACAGCAACTCATCGGCGAACTGCAGCAGCTCTGCATCGACGGTTGCAAGCCCCTTCGCGCCGGCGTGCACCTCCAGACACTGGCGGGCGGTCAGCAGACCCGGCAGGCTTTCCGGCGCGCACGCATAGCCCAGCTGCCGTTTCGCGCCGAGCGGATCTTCGACGAGCGGACAACCCGCGATGCGCACTTCGCCGCGTGCGACGGCGAGCCGACCCACGACGCAGTCGAGCAGCGTGGTCTTGCCGCTGCCGTTCGGACCCATCAGGGCAAACCATTCGCCGGCCTCGAGCGCGAGGGAAATCTCATCGATGATCACGCGCGTGCCGTACCCTGCGCGAAGGCCCCGGATCTCCAAGTTGTGGCCGTTCACCGCTGGCCCGCACGGGTGCGAGAAATGGCGGCGACGCCTCCCACGAGCGCGACGGAAGAACTCAAGGCCAGCAACGACAACGCATACTTGAGCGCCTGTGTCGGCGGCGATCCCATGACCCACAGGAGCCACGCTGCGATCAGCGCCGCAGCCACGATCACTGTCAGCGGTCGAATGAGCAGATGACGAGCCAGCAGGGCACGTCGCAGCGGCAATGGCTGCAGCCAGCGGCCGCTCTCCTTACTCACACGGATGATTGCCGAGACCAACAGCAACACCGCCCCGAGCACGGCCGATATTGCAATCGCCAGCATGGCCGCGGCCGCCGTGGAACCCAGCGGGATCATCAACAGAATCGGCAGCACGGCCCGGCTCACGGCTTTTGGCCGCGCGCTCGCAAACATCTGACGAACCGGCCATCGGCCGAGCGCGGACAGCGAGGGTGCCGGCGGCCTCGCGCCCAGCATGCGCGGGCGCGGAACATAACGGGATCCCGGCGGCACTTCGATTGGCTTCGGCACTGGAACCCAGTAGCCGGCCATCGCACCCACGACGACGCCTGCCGTTACGGCAAACCACGTCGACGCCAGTGCGCCCGGCGCGGGATCGGAAACAAACAGCGCCGACATCCAAGCCGTGCCGCCGGCCGCCGCCACGATGCAGATTGCGCCAAGCGCCGGCGCCGCCGCGATCGCCAATGCCTCCCATCGGGCTGTCGCCCGCCGCACAGGCAGAGCCGCCAGCCACGACCGCGCCGCCTCGCTTCGCTGCGCCGCGTGGCGGCGCGCAACCAGAGCTGCTGTCATGCATGCCGCCAGTCCGGCAAGGAGGAACTGATGCCGATACATCCACGCGAGCGCCGCTGCCGTGACCGGCTGCGCTCTGGCAAACAACAGCGCCGGGATGATTGCCCAAACCGCCATGAGGGCGGCCGCGAGCAGCAGATGACGCCGTGGATGGTGTCGCCAGCGATTGAGCCAGGCCAGATATGCCGCCATTAATCGAGGCGTATTGCGCAACCACATCATCGCCGAAGCCGTGCTACGGCCCGCGTACTCCACGCCAAGATCGTTCTCGCGATGAGCAGCCAGAACGGCACGCTCCAGCCATGTTGGACGTCACTCGCGTCGCGCAATACGACGCTTCGATCACAAGCCTTCACGAGCATGGCTTCGGCCTGGCGGGCGAACGCGGGCGACTCGATCTCCTGGTTCGCCTCCAGGTTCCACAACACGCCCCATCGATCCAGATTGCTCGAGCCGATCGATGCCCAGCCGTCGCACAAGACGAGCTTGCTATGCAGGAAAGTCGGTTGGTATTCGTAAATCACCACGCCGCTCGAGAGGAGTCGCGCGTAGAACAGGCGGGCGGCACCGCGAGCCGCCGGAGCATCGGTATAGGGACCGGGAAGCAGCAGCCGTACATCCACGCCGCGGCGCGCCGCCCGCCGCAGCGCGCGGCGCAATCGATTCGACGGCCAGAAATAGGCG
>CAAGKR010054429.1_pt1 | contig 20578 bp, 15 predicted proteins | sample 2556971 | NCBI WGS metagenome assembly CAAGKR01 (sample SAMEA5207829, study PRJEB30636) | soil metagenome | biome: forest; feature: boreal; material: soil | place: USA | collected 2011-09 | depth 1 m | reverse complement strand
CTCAGGGTCGCTTTCTGCGCGACTTGTTCGGTGTTGCCGGAATCGGATGTCTCGCGGTGGCGGCGGTCGCGCTCGTCCTCAGTTCGCGATTCCGGCCCATCGGCATCGCCGCCTTGGGCACCGTGCTCGCCTACGCGTTCGTGGGGCGCGTCATCCTCTTCAACTTCTGCGGCCACGGCCTCCTCGACCTCTCCGCCTACGACGACTACCTCCACGGCCGACTCATCGACGCCTAACCACTCCGCCAGACGAGACGTGCGAAGTCGGCGCACGGACCTCGCGGCGAGAGCACTGACCCAGAGGCAACCGAGGACGGCTCGCCTGCGTGCAGATGACGTGCTGGCGCTGTACCGAGGGGGCGTCGAGAGCGTCGGATCCGTCGTGCGTGGATGGAGCGCTCGCCGCGGCGGCGTTCTGCCTGACAGAGGTCCAGGGACCGCTAGACGCGATCATCCAGGTCGAGGTCGAGCACGTCGGCGGTGTGGGCTCGGAACGTCTCGGCGATGACGTGCGCGGAGCGGATTCGATCGACGTCCCTCGGCGCGCTGATCGCTCGGTCGTGAAGTACTTCGACCGCGCAGCGGAACGCGCCGCCGAGGGTAGTGAGGGCGTCGCTCGTCACCGCCTGGGAGGCTTCCCGGTAAGCGGAGGCGACCGCCGGATCCTCCAGCCACCGCCGCGCTGTGCGTTCGTTCACACCCCCCGTGTCCGCTGCGGCCTTGATCGACGGCGAGCCGACCAGGGCGACGACGGCTCTGGGCGCGCACTCGCCCGTCGCGTGCGATGGGCTGCTCGGCATGCGGCACGAGCACGATGCCATGCTCCCTCGCGAGGTCGCCGATCTCGTCGATGGGAGCGAACACCTCCGCGTCGGCGTCGAGGTAGATCGCGGCCTCTGTCCCGCGCGCGAGCAGCCAGGGCTTCACCGCCGCGCACAAGTCGGCGGCCTCGCAGATCACCGCCAGCACGGCGAGGTCGTGTGGGGGAATGCCGAGGTCGGCCGGTCGGAGGACGTCGAGTTGGCCTTCCTCTGCGTCGAGCGCGGCGCCGTCGTCGACGACGAGGACAGTCAGCCTCTCGCCTTGGTGCGGGGCGAGTGAGTCGGCGAGCACCCGCGCCTTCGGGATCTCGTTGCCCGTCACGATCGTGGCGATCGTGAGCCTCCGTGGGTCCAACGTCGTCCCCTTCAGCCGGTCCAGGCTACGAGGAGGGTCTGCAGCCACGCCCAGGTGCCGGGCCCGGCGCGGCGGCGCCCGCCACCGGGATCACCGGTGGGGATGACGGCTTCGCGTTCGCGCGCACGTCGCGCTGCGGCACCGACGAACTCCAGACGCTCGCGGGGGCACGGGGAGAGCGCGAAGCGTAGCCGCGGTCACCGGGCACCCCGGCGATCCGGGCGAACGATCAACGGAGCCCCTCGCCCGCGCTCCCGGAGCTCTTCGCACCGATGCCGCGCTGTTTGTCGCACCCGGCGCGGGACCGCTAGCGTACGGCGCGTGAAGATGGCGCGGCTGTCGCTCCCGTCGACGAAGGGGCGCGATCTCCTGGCTCGCGACCTGGCCCGGGCCGACGAACGGCCACTCGGGTGGTGCGTCGTCGACTGGGCATCCGAAGCCGCGATCGCGCTCGCCGACCGCCTCGTGGACGCGTGGGGGCCGGGGCTCTGTTACCAGGGCGGAGTTCCGTGGAGCCCGGCGCGAGCCCGGGCTGCGGTGCTCCCACCGAGTGCAGTGAGCAAGATGCTCCAGGTGGCGCGCATCCGGCTCTGGTGGTCGGACGACGACATGGTGGACCGCGAACGCGCGATGGAGTCGATCGAGCACGGGTGCCTGCCACTCCAGGTGACACACACAGAGGCCGAGAGAGCGGTGCCGGACAGCGACCCACTCTGTGCGCTGCTCCTCCGTGCCTCGGGGTCCGGCCCGCTCCCGGCGCTGTCCGACGTGGAGGTCCGAGCGCGCCTCGATGCTGTCGCAACCACGCTCACGAGTGGCCTACTCGAGCGAGTCCTCGATCCAGCGGATGGCTGAGAACGCGTTTCGCCGCGCCGCGGCCTGGCTCCGGCGGGTGAGAGCCGCCCCCGCGCTCGTCGACCAGGTCGCGTCGATCCAGCGCGATGAAGTGCGCGATGTCCATGCGGTGGGCGCGCAGGTCGCCGAGCTGGCCGAGCGGCTCGAGGGCCTCTTCGCCGAGCTGGGGGCGTCGATGAGCGAGCAGGTCGGCCTGGCCCAGATCACCACGGTTGGCCTCGAGCGAGACGCAGCGATGCGGGAGCTGCTCGCGGGGCTCGGCGACGAACGACCGCTCAAGCCGGGCCTCAGCACCGTGACGATCAGCTGGAACCACGCGGGATTCCTCCCGGACGCGGTTGCGAGCGCACTCGCCACGCTCGATCTTCTTCCTCCGGCAGAGCAAGGCGACGTTCTGGTCCTCGACAACGGCTCGAGCGACGAGACCGCGCAGGTTCTCGAGGATCTGACCGCGGCTGACCCGAGGGTGCGCCCGGTCCGCTCACCGATGAACCTCGGCCTCACCCGTGCTCGCAACGTGCTGCTCCACGTCGCGCAGACGGAGCACGCGCTGATGCTGGATGCGGACAACACCGCCGTTCCCCCTGGGATCGGTGCGCTGTACGCGGTCGGCCGAGAGTGGGAGGCGGCGTTCACGTATGGGAACGTGATCATGAGCCGCCCTGACGGCTCGTCGTTCACGGTCGCGTCGAACGAGCCGCCGACGAGGGAGTACTTCTTCAATGGCGGCCCGCACATCGACTCGCTCGGGGTTCTCGACGTCGCGTACTTCCGCCGGGTAGGCGGGTACAGCGCGGAACCGGTGTTCCAGGCGTTCGACGACCACGAGATCATCCACCGCTTGGCGCGTCACGGGGCCCTCATCGCCTTTGTCCCCACCGTCGCGGGGCGGTATCGCATCGACGACCTGAGCCACAGCCAGCTCCGCACCCATCGGTCGCTGCACGCGGCTGCGAACGCGCGGTTGCGGCGGGCCTACGACCAGGACGGACGGCTCACGGACCGGGAGCCCGCGACCATGGCGGCGCATCCGGCCACCGGGGCGCTGTGGGCCACACCGGCGGCTCGGCGCGCACGGCCCGCGCTCGCGATCATCGACGAGACGCTCAATCCATCATCATAGCGACGATTTGACCACTCGGGCAACGCACACCGATGATCTCCGAATGGCGCGTCGCGTGCTTCGATTTGAAGGCCGGGGGCGGCGGCACGAGAAGCGCGGGCGCGGCGCCGAGGATGCCGCCACCGGGCTCGAGCTCGTCCCCGCGCCACCCGTGCTCCGCTCCGAATACCTCGATCACGGCGACCGGCTCTGGACCGCGGGCCGCGCCGACGAGGCCCTCGCCGCGTACGAGGACGGTATCGGGCACGACGTCGACAGCCAGCTGCTCCACAAGCGTGTCGTCGCGCTCGTCGACGCGACGCGAGGCCGAGAGGCCCTGTTCGCTCACTACGGCCTGGAGCGCCTCGACGACCGTGAGATCGCCATCGATCCCGGCGAGATCCTGTGTTGCATGACCGTGCGCGAGGAGGCCGACCGGCTCCCGTTCTTCCTCGAGTACCACAAGCGCCTGGGGGTGGACCGCTTCCTCGTCGTCGACAACGGGTCGCGCGACGCCACCTGTGATCTGCTCCTCGGCGATCCCGCGACTCACCTCTGGCGCACCGCGATGAACTACCGCAGGGCGAACTACGGGACCGCGTGGATCGAGGTGCTGGCACACTCGTTCGGATGTGATCACTGGTGCCTCGTCGCCGATCCCGACGAGTTCCTCTATTACCCCGACGTCGAGACCAGGAGCCTGCACGACCTGTGTGCCGACCTCGCCCGAGCCGGCAAGGTGGCGATGCCGGTCGTGCTGCTCGACATGTATCGCGACGGTCCGGTGCGCGAGGCGGTGTGCCGCCCCGGTGAGGACCTCCGCGCGGTGTGCTCGTTCTTCGACCGCCGGTTCTTCCACTCGCGCCACGAGGCCACGGGCCCGTGGGCCAATTGTGAGGGCTTTCACGGTGGGGTTCGGCGTCGGGTGTTCGGCGAGGGCAACGACCCGTTCCTCACCAAGGTGCCGCTCTTTCGCTACTCGGACGCCCGCGTGATCGGGGGCGGTGTGCACAGCACCGACGCCGATCCGCAGCAGATCGCGTCGGAGCGCGGTGCGCTGTTGCACTTCAAGTTCACGGCGCGTTTCGTCGAGCGCGTGGAGGACGAGATCCGGCGGCGGAGTGATTGGAACGACCTCTCGGAGTCGTACCTGGACTACGCCCGTACCCTCACTCGCGAGCCCGATCTCATCCTGTGGGACCTCGAGTCGTCGGTTCGGCTGGGCGACAGTCGTCAGCTCGTGGAGCTTGGGATCATGCAGCTGGCGGACGAGGGGACACGCCCGACGCGCGTCGGATAGCACGAAGCGCCTCATCTTCCGGCGTGGAGGTCGTACCAGAGGAGTGCACCGAACGTCCGCCTCTTCGTCATCCGCCCGACCAGACGGAGGGAGCGCCGCAGCAGCCGGGCGCCTCTCGAGCGGGTCAGACGACCTTCGTGACCGAGGAGGTGGTAGCGCACGAGCAAGATGACACCGATGACGAATGTCGGCCCGCCTCGTCGCCATCGCCCCGGAAGGTCCGATCCGAACGGGCCGCTCGCTCCCTCCTCGTACTCATAGCGCAGCGGGGGCCCCTCACCGCTGAGGACGCGCCCGGCGGTCAGCCCGAGGCACGCCTGCTCCACGAACTGAAACCGTGCGTACCCGGCGGCGCGCAGCCGTGACAGCTCCCGCCGGAGGGCTCCCACACTCGCACCGGGCGACGTCACCACGGACTCGACCGAGACGAACTCCGGTACTTCTGCGCGACCGACCAGGGCCTCGATGCATGCCATGTCGAGCCCCTCGAGATCGACCTTCATGTAGTACGGGACGCCGTACGTCTCGAACAACCGAGGGAGCGTCGTTGCCTCGATCTCGATCCAGTCTGCTTGCTTCCCGGTCGTCTTCTCGAACCTCTCCACGAAGCGCTGGTCAGTGGTGCCGAAGACGTCGTGGCCGGGTGTGATCGCGAACTTGATCCTGCCGTCGCGCTCGCCGATCGCTCTGCCCACGACAACGACGTCACCGGCACCGATCGCCTCTCGAAACCTCTCCCTCAACTGGGGTAACAGCTCGGGATTGGCCTCGACGGCGACGACCCTGCACCCCCGACGGAGGTAGTGACCGGTGTCCTCACCGCGGCGTGCACCCAGGTCGAACACCAGCTTCTCGGTCATCTGTGCTCCCCCGGTGTGGGGATCGTTACGGCGTGTGCCGTGATCTTCTCGGAGAGCGATAACCTACTGGCGCCACGAGGCCGGCGATACGATGTGGGCACACGCGCCGGCGCGCCGACCCCAGCCTCGCGACCTCGGCGCGGCGGGCTCCGTCTTGCGTCGCACCACACGGAGGAACGCATTGGACCCGCGGCACGACCACTCTCCACGCGTGCGCGCGAAGGTGGCTCACAGGATCGGCCGGTTCCTCGGGGTGTCCGACCTCTTTCGATCGGTGCACGAGCTACGGGCAGGGGTCGATGCGCAGGCCGTCGAGCTCGACATTCTCCGAGCACGGCTCCAAGGTGTGAGCGAACTTCAGGCGCACCTGCGCGGTCAGCTCCTGGTGTGGATCACCACGACCTATCTCGACCAGGCGCCGCTGGCGGAGGACGCGCTCGTCACAGTCGTGCTTCCGACCCACAATCGCGCCACGATTGTCGGCCGGGCGGTCGACTCCGTGCTCGCACAGTCCTATTCCAACTGGGAGCTCGTGGTGGTCGACGATGGCAGCGACGACGACACCCCTGACGTCCTCGCCCGGCTGACCGACTCGCGCATCCGGGTCCTACGGCAGGACAACCGGGGGCTCAGCGCGGCCCGCAACACGGCCCTCGCCCACGCCACCGGCGACTACGTGGTGTACCTCGACGACGACAACGTGTTGCACCCACACTGGCTGCGGGGCGTGGTCACAGCCTTCGACCGTCACCCCGACGCCGACGTGGTGATCGGGGGTCGGGTCATCGACGACGAGCGGCGCAACCGCGGGCTCGGCCGCGGCGGACCGCCGCAGCTCGCCTTGCCGTGGTTCGACCGTGATCGGCTGGGCACGGAGAACGTCGCCGACATCCTCCAGGTGGCCCACCGCCGCGGGCTTCCGGAGGCCCACTTCGACGAGCAGCTGTCGACGCCCGGCGACTGGGACCTCATCGCGCGCCTTACCCGCGATCGCGACCCGGTGCTGTTCCCCGCGCTCGCGGGCAACTACACGACGTCGGCGTCCCACCGCCTCATGGACTCGGGCCGCGAGCAGTTCCAGCAGGTACGCGACAAGATCGCGGCGATGACGACCGCAGCCCGAGCGGCGTCGGAGCGTACGCCCGGCGTCGACGAGTACGTGGCCCGGATGCACGAGCTCGTACCCGGGTGGTTCGACGAGGTCGACGCCGCCGTGCTCCGCGGGGTCGACCGGGTCCAGCGATCCGCGGGCATCACCGGTGACCTCCTCGAGATCGGCGCGTTCTTCGGGAAGAGCGCGATCCTCCTCGGCTACCTCTTGGGACCGGAGGAGCGCCTCGTGGTGTGCGACCTCTTCACCACTGAAGGTCTCGACCCCGCGGTCGACACCGACGCGGGCGCCTACGAGGGGCTCACACGCGCCGCGTTCGAGCAGAATTACGCCTGCTTCCACAACCGGCCCCCGACCGCGATCGCCCGACCGTCCACCGAGCTGCCCGAAGCCGGCCTCGGGCGCGACTTCCGCCTGGTGCACATCGACGGGAGCCATCGCTACGAGATCGCCCGGCAGGACATCTCCAACGCGCTCGACATCCTGGTCGACGGCGGGGTCGTCGTGCTCGACGACTACCTGACCCTGCCGCACGCCCTCGGGGTCGCCGCAGCACTCTGGCAGGCCGTCACCGACGGACAGCTCGTGCCTGTGCTCGCGACGTATCGAAAGCTCTATGCGTGCGCACCCGGGGCGACCGGGACGACAGCGGCAATGCTCCGCCGGTGGGCGCTCGACGAAGCGCCGGTCCCGGCGGTCTGCCAGGAGGTCGCAGGCCACGAGGTGGCGGTGTTCGCGCCTCCACGCTCGTCTCCTGCTCCAGACGCGCGCCGCGAGCTCGACCAAGCTCGCGAGGAGGTGGCGGTCCTCCGCGAACGGCTCGCGCTGGTCGAAGGGAGCCGCACATGGCGGCTCCGAAACCGCCTCCTGCGCCCGGCCCGCGGGGGACCTGCCAGCACGGCCCCAGAGCAAGAGGTAGGCACACACGCCACGCCGAGAGCTCTTGCGGACGACGACGGTCGGGCACCAAGGTTCGCGCGGTGAGCGCCAAGGCCCAGTCGGGTACCCTCGACTGGGCGATGCAATAATCCCCGACCGAGACTTTTCGCGCGCGTGGAGGTGACGACCCCTTGGGGAAGGTTCGGCGGGTTGCGCTGCTGTTCTGGGGCGACGTGTTCGAAGACTTCCTCGACGACATCGGCTGGTCGGTGGACGACTTCTGCGCGCGCATGACCGGCGGCTGGGCCTTCGGGGACGTGGAGGCACTTGCACGCCAGGGCATAGAGGTCGTGATGGTCTGCGTCGTGCGGAGCGTCGAGCGACCGGAGCGCCGCATCCACCCACCGAGCGGGATCACGATCGTCCTCCTGCCCGCAACGAGGTCCGTCCGGCTGTCGCGGCGTTTCTTGCGGATCCCGTATCGGTATCTCGCCGGCGACGACACGCCACCGGTCCCCCGGGTCCACAAGCTCGCCTACCACCTCCTGCCGTACCTCGCGACGCCCCGACGAGCACTCGCGCGGGTGCTCGTCCAAGAGCGCTGCGACGCCCTCATGTGCCAGGGCTACGAAGATGCGCGCTTCGACATCGCGGTCCGGGTCGGACGGCGGCTCCGGATCCCGGTCTTTGCCACGGCACAGGGCGGAGAGCTGCATCGGAGCAGGTTGGAAGGAGTGCTCAGGCCTCGCTCCCTCGCACGTTGCGCGGGGGTCGTCATCGCCTCTCGCACCGAGGCGCGACGCGTCGTGCAGACGTACGGCCTCGACGCGTCGAAGATCGCGCGCGTCATGAACCCGGTCGACGACGATCTCTGGTTCCCCGAGCATCGGCCGGAGACCCGTGATGCGCTGGGCGTGCCAAGGGACGCGCTGCTCGTCGCCTGGCACGGTCGTGTCGATCTCGCGCAAAAGGGTATCGACGTGCTGCTGGATGCCTGGGCCCTCGTGCGCTCCCGCATGGCCGATCAGCCGCCGTACCTGGTCCTCGTCGGGTCCGGTCGCGACGACGATGCTCTTCGTGAACGCCTTCGCGCCCTGGGGGAGGCAGGGGTCGTCTGGATCGACGAGTACATCGGCGACCGGACACAGATGCGACAGATCCTCTCGAGCGCGGATCTGTACGTGTTCCCGTCGCGGGGGGAAGGCCAACCGTCCGCTCCGCTGGAGGCAATGGCGTGCGGCCTGCCCGTCGTCGCAAGCGACGCCAACGGGGTGCCGGACATCTTCGAGAGCGGCGAGGCCTCGGGTGGCGTCGTCGTCCCCCGGGGTGACATGCCCGCGCTCGCCGACGCCCTGGTGGAGGTGCTGAGCGACCCGGCTCGCTGTCAACGCCTCGCCCGCCAGGCACAGGCCCGTGTCACCGGCGCGTTCTCCCTCGAAGCTGTCGGCTCCGCATTGGCGGCAACACTCGAACCCGCTCGCCGGCCCGCAACCGGACTCCCTCAAACCTTGCAACGCGACGTCCCGGGGCGAGAACGACGTGTAATGAGATAATCGCGACCAGCCTTTGGTCCGCTTCGTGGCGATCTTCTTCAACGCCAATGTCTTCTGTGAAGAAGCCATCAAGAGCCTCTTTCGGACAGAGGTATGACACCGGACTGTTCGTTGTCGACGACCGCTCGACCGCACGTATGAGTTCACCGCGTTTGGGCCCCGGGCGACAGACTGGCGTCGACGTTCTGATCCCGGCGCTCGAAGACCGTCGGACCGCGCCCTTTCCGCGCACCTCGGACGAACACCTCCCCACGTGACACGTGGAGGCTCCGGTCCTGGAGAGGACTCAAGCCGCTCGACGAGGGCAAGCGCGAGGGACGGACCGCACCGCCCCGGCCTCCCACTGCGGCCGGGCATCCCCGAGCGCCGCACGCATGACTACGTCCGCAACGGCACCACCAACCTGTATGCGGCGCTCGATGTCGCCTCCGGCAACGTGATCGCCGATCTCACCGCGCAACATCGTGCCGTCGAGTTCCGCAAGTTCTTAAACCTCATCAACCGCAACGTCCCCGACGACCCCGACGTGCATGTCATCGTCGACAACTCCTCCACCCACAAGACCCCCGCGATTCACCGCTGGCTGGTGCGCCATCCCCACTTCGAGCTGCACTTCACCCCGTGTCCCCGTCACCCAGGCGAAGTGCTCAGGAGGTCGGGTGAGCTCAACGTCAACCAGCAGGTACGACATGGTCCGGCTGCGCATCTGGCGTGCCGGAGTTGCGCGCCTGTCCGAAGAATTCGCACCTACCCCCTGCGAGGAGCGCTGCGACCCGTGCAACGCCGATCCAGTGGCCCAATTCGAAACTCGACGTCAACAGAGCGTCGCGGCGGGCCTCGGGCCCACCGAACAGCCGCCGCGTCAGCTTCGGGACACCCTGTGGGTGCCGAAAACGCGATCACGTCGTTTCGGGGTGGGGTGGGAGGGATGCGTGCCGGTCCGGGGTCTGTTCGATGCGCGGCTGGTCGGCGCGAAGGCGTGGGGTTGGGGCCGGCCTGTGTTCGGGCGCGAGGCCTCGATCGATGACGTGCAGCATTGGTGGTCGTGGGTGGTGTTTAGGCGGCGTTGCGGTATTCGTTGATGAGGCCGCCGAGGATCTGGTCGCGTCGGACGTGTCGGCAGTCGGGGAGGGCCGCGATCGAACTCGGATCGCTGTCGTTGGTGGCTGCCGGGGTGCGCTGTTGGAGCGATCGGTGTGGTCGATGCTGGTTGTAGTGCTCGACGTACTGGTCGAGGACGCGGGCGAGGTGTCCGGCACTGAGGATGAGAATGCGATCGAGGCATTCGCGTCGCGCGGTGCCGATCCAGCGTTCCGCGTATGCGTTCGCCACTGGCGCGCGGGCGGGTGTCTTGATGATCTGGATCCGCTCGGACTCGAACACGGTGTCGAAGGGGAGGGTGAACTTGGTATCGCGGTCGCGGATCAGGAACCGCACGCCGTGCCCGGCGAACACATCGATGGTGTTGCGGGCGGCCTGGGCGACCCAGGGGCTGTTCGGGTTCGTGGTGATGCCGGCGACGTGGACGCGGCGGGTGCCGACCTCGACGAAGAACAGCACGTAGAGCCGGCGACACAGAATCGTGTCGACGGTGAAGAAGTCACACGCGATCACCTGGTGCGCTTGCGTTCGGAGGAACTCGCGCCAGGTAGGTCCGCGGCGGGTCGGACTGGGGTCGATCCCGGCGTGTCGCAGGATTGCCCAGACGGTGGACGGTGCGATCCGGTGGCCGAGACCCATGAGCTCACCGTGGATGCGCCGATACCCCCAGGTCGAGTTCTCGCGGGCGAGCCGCAGGACCAACGCGCGTAACGCCGCCGCGGTTGGTGGCCGTCCGGGTGGGCGGTGCGGGTAGGTCCAGTGCCGGGCGACGAGGCGGCGATGCCAACGCAGCAGCGTCGCTGGCGTCACCACAAACAAGCTCGGCCAGTGCCGCCGGTCGAGCGCCTTGGCCAGCGCGCCGAGCACGATCCGGTCCCGGTCATCGAAGCGTGGGCGGGGGACCTGGCGGCGGAGCACGTCGAGTTCCTTGCGCAACACGAGGATCTCGACGTCCTTGGACCGATCCGTGCGCCCACGCAGCACGAGGAGCTCAACGATCCGGGAGAAGAGGTCGTAGGCGAGCCGCACCACGAGATCCTGGCGGCATGTCGCCAGGCCGGACGAACCCGCAGGTCAGCACCCCGGACCGAGTTTCCGGCACGCACACGTCCTGGTAGGAGTCCTCGGAGATGATCCGTCCCTCGGAATCAAAACCGATGATGTCGCAGAACTGGACCCTGACACGCCTTCCCGTCGGCGGAACCGAGCGCCATGTCCCCATGTGGGTCTGAGTGAGGGTGCCCTGGATGAACACGCGGTCGTCGCATTCGCTGACACATTCGACTTCGAGGACCCGATCGTGCCAGCCCGCGTGCTCCTCCGCGGACCGCACCAACTCCTCCACCGATTTCGCAACGTACCCCTGGGCCCGATCAGTCCACGTGAAACTCTCACCGAGCAGACGGGCGCAGGTCTCATTGTCTGGGATGAGTCCAGCGCGGAGGTACGTAAGCGCGGTCTCGACGTTCTTCGAAGCCATCTTCACTCCCGTGCGTCGCGACAATGCGCACATCCTTCCCCGGAGGGCACGGCTTCGCCAGCGCGGATCGGCGCGCGTGATCTTCGAGCTATCGAGACCGTACGTCCGCATGACGCGCCGCGCCTCCCGTTCGGACGCGATGATGACGCCTGCGCAGCGCGCGAGAGAGCGAGGCCGGAGTACTGCTCGAGTCGGCTGCGATGCAGCTCGCCACCCTGTGCCGTGGTGAAAACGGGTACCCCGAGGTGCCGTCCGATTCGGACTGCGATGTCGAATCGTGCGTCTTCGTAACTCTGGACCATCAGGGCGTCACAACGCTCGTGAACGACCATGTGCGCAAGCGCTCGCCGTGGCGTCGCGAGATACGGCAAGACGTGGTAGGCGACCTTCTGCAGTCGAGGAACCGCAGCCGTATCGTCACCCGCGAGGTAGCGATACGGGATCTGCAGCCATCGACGAGATAGCCGAAGAGCACGGGTCGCGGGCAACAGCACAATCGTTCTCCCACTTGGGGCGTGGACCCGGGACTCGGTCCGCTTTACGCTCCGCACCACGCATACCATGACGACTTCGATCCCCACACGGGCAAGTGCCTCCACGTACCCGAAGGCCCAGCCTCCGCTCCCGCGTTCGCAGAAGTCGTCGACCGACCAACCGATGTGGTCGAGGTAATCCTCGAAGCAGTCGCCCCAGAACAGCAGCGCAACCCGACGAATTCGGGCGGAGAGCTCTCTGCGACGGGTCATGCTCAGCTGATCAGGTCGGTGCCGCATTGACGCTCGAGTCGCATGCGTCTGTCGCTCGTGTCGTTGTCCACCGACCGTCGATCGGAGCCGCAATCTATCCTCGTCGAATGGCAGCTTCGTCGGCAACCCGGGCTCGGCGTTCCGTCGTCGCGTTGCGACAGCGATTGGCGCGTCATGCTGCGGACTCCCGCTCTGGAATGATCACGGTCGGCTGGTTGACGTCCCCTGACCTGGTGCAAATCGTGCGCATTCTGTTTCGCCCTCACGAACGGCGGCTCGTATCGAAGGCGACGGTCGATGCTCCGCGAGGCAAAGGTCGCGGTCGGCGAGTCCTACGAGCGTGGCAGTGAGGAGTCGAAGATGACGCCGCGGCACGTGTGGGCGGCGCTGGGTGCCGGTACTCTCGCACTCGTCGCGGCGGTGCTCGTTGCGGTCGGTCCGGCGAATGTCAGCCGGAGTGTGTACCGGTGGCCGGCAGCAGCTCCCGCGGCGGGTTCGCCCGCGCAGCCTCCCGCGGGTAACCGCATGGCGTTCGCGCCTTTGCTGCTCTCGAACCGTACGCCGGCGCGACTCTCCGTCGATGTGCCTTGCGCGGTGGTGGCTTCGGCAATCCCAGTCGGGTCTCAGCGGTTCACTGTGCTCGCGACGGCGAACGACGTAAGGAGCGCTCGAGCGCTATGGCTGGTGGCCGAGGGAGGGAAGCTCCGATTGGGCGTCGGTGGCGCCGGTCTCGCTGAGGGGCCGTGGCCACGCGCGACGCTCGACGATCCCGGCTGCATCGTGTCTGCGGGTTTTCGAGGGAGGGAGTGGCAGCTCGACATCGGGCATCGGGAGCTCGGCCGCGGCCGCCATTTGGCGCCCGTCGTAACCGGCTTGTTCACCCAACTCCCGCAGCCGCTCGAGGGCACACGCGGCCTTGCGGTACAGGTGGTCACATCGGTGGACGGGTCGACTCCGTCGTCGCGTCAGGTTCTGTTGACCGTCGTCGCCGTTGCTGCGGGCGCGACGGCGCTCATCCTGCTGGTGACATCGTGCGGTCGCCGTCGCAAGAGGAGAAGCGCTCGCGATCGCTCGGCGCGCGCGCCGAGCACGGTGCATTGGCTGGCGTGGGTCGACGCGGTGGTCGTGGTCGGCCTCTTGGCCTGGTGGGCGCTCGGCCCCGTGCTCTACGACGACGGATGGATCCAGAGTGTGGTGCTCAACTTCTCGAAGAGCGGAGCGTTCACGAACTACTACCAAGTGTTCAGCGCGCAGTATCCGCTGGGTTTCCTCCATTTCTTGTTGTTGTTCGGGTGGTCGCGCGCGAGCGGATCGCTGTTGTGGATGCGGCTACCAGCCTTGGTCATGGGCCTCGCCATGTGGACACTGCTGCGGGTGTACCTCGGCCGGCTCCGCGTGGTGAGCTGCGGAGCGTCTCGAGTCGCGCTGGCACTGGCCTTCCTGCTCTGCTGGTTCGCGTGGCTGAGCACCTTGCGACCGGAACCGCTGGTGGCGTTGCTGTCCGTCGTCGTCCTGGTAGCGGTACAACGATTCTATCGGACTGCAGCTGTCGGAGCGCTCGCGACGGCGGCGCTCGCTGCGACCGTAGCCCTCGCCGTCCACCCCGAGGGCGTGATCGCCGTCGCGCCCCTGCTTGTCGCCGTCCCTGCCTTGTGGCGATGGACACGCGACCGCGGTGTCGCCGGTGTGTTCACGGTCGTCGCACTCGGGTTCATCGCCGCGGCTGTGCTCGTCCTGCTCGTCACAGCAGACACCGATCTCACCCAATGGCGTCACAACCAGCATCTCTTTGCGACCCAACAGTGGCTTGACCCACGCATCGCGCACCCCGTCACCCTGTCGTGGCGTGACGAGCCGCTGCGCTACCAGTTGCTGTTCCAACCGGGCCTCTATAGCACCGTCGCGCGGCGGGCGACCGCGGCGTTCGCGGTCGTACCAGTGATCTTGTTCGTCACTCGACTGGGACGTCGTCGGAACGCCGCCCTCGACCTGCCGGTGCTGAGCCTCGTCGTCGGCGTGGTGCTGATGGCGTTGACGCCGAGCAAGTGGCCATGGCAGCTGGGCGCGCTGGCCGGGTTTGCAACCCTTGCCGTCGCAGTCGAGCTTGGCCACTTGGCACTCGACCCCATCGGCGCGAGATCTCGCACCCGGCGTTCGCTCATCGTGCTCATCGCCACTCTCGTCGCGAGCGTCATCGCCTGGAGGGGAGGCGCCGACTTCGGGCATTTCTCCGTCGTCACGGTCGCCTTCGGACGGGGAGGCTCAGATTTTCTCGGACTTGATCTCTCCTCCCCGGTTCCCTGGATCGCGCTGGGCGCGGCCGCATTGTTCACCGACGCGGTGATCGCAGCGTGGCACCGTCGGTTCTCACTCTGGCGGGCGTGGGAGCGGTCGCTTGCGCGTACCGGCCTCTGGGCCGTGCCCGTCGCGGTCGGGATCATCGTCGCAACCACGCTCGGCCTCTTCGTCACCGACCCGATCGCAGCGAGCCCGGGCTGGTCGCTCGCCCGACAGAACTACGACCAGCTCACCGGCCGCACCTGCGGCATCGCCGACGACTACGGCATCGCGGATCCCACGATGGGCACGCAGCTCAGACCGGACGATGGCGCGCTCGACATCGGGAACCACCGGATTCCGGCTGCTCTCCACGGTCCGCGACTTGACTTCACCTCGGACGGCAGCCCGCCATCGGAACCAGGCTTTGCGCTCGACACGCGGTGGGGATCTCGAGTTCGTGGCGATGAATCCACCGGCGTGTTCTTCTCGCCCTGGTTCGCGATCGCACCCGAGGCGATCACCACGCGGGTCGATCAGCCCGGTATCGCGCTCTTCACCGCCGGCAGACCATCGTCGCGTGGCAACCATCTCTACGTCGAATACGGTCGACGAGAGGGGCGCGCAATACGGCCACTGAACACGAAACGCGTGGACGCGCCCGACAGCGGAGCAACTTGGCGATCGTCGCCGCTCGACCCAGGTCCACGCGCAAATCGCGTGCGACTGCTCGCGGTCGACGCCGACACAAGTACCGACGGCTGGCTCGCGTTTTCCGCCCCGCGGCTCGTCCACTATGAGCGCCTCGATGCGATCCTTTCTCGACCGGGCACGACAGCGCTCATCGGCCCCGCAGACCGGCTCTATTTTCCCTGCGCGACGAACCCGACGATCACACACGGCATTGCCCACGCGCCGGATTATGAAATTGCGATCTTCCTCACCCCGCAAAGCCCGATGGCCGGCATCTCAGACCTCTACCGGTCGCGACCACTGCTCATCCGAACCGCGAACGGCACGGTCGGTGACCTCGCCATCGACCGCATCGTGAAACACCCCGGCCCCGGTGAGCCCGTACCGCTCGAGCACGACACAGCGACCGACTGACTGACCGATCCATGTCGTAGTATCGCCGGTCATGCGTGCGCGTGCTGGTGTCACTGGGCACCCCGCACGCGTCGCGACGCGGGTCTCGGAGGATCGAGGGCGGCCTAACTCTGCGAACGCTCGGCGCGCGCGCAGTCGCGCAGACGTCACCGCGGCCCGTCGTACGTGGCTGGCAGCTGCGATCGCGATGGTCGCGTTCGTTGCCGCCATACTCGTTGCACTCGTGTCCACGAGTGAAGCCCGCGGCGTGTATCGGTGGCCGGCACCACGCCCGGCGGACGCGTTGGTCGCGACCGGCAGGCCGTCGTTGGCGCACTTACTCCTCGCCCGCCACACCGCGGCACGGGTGTCGATCGACGTGCCCTGTCAGGTGGTGCCAGCAACGTCCGCGAGTGGGAAACGATTCATCGTCGCTGCGACTGCGAGCGACGCCGTGACCGCGCGCGGGCTCTGGCTCGCGGTCGACGGCCCCGCATTACGGATGGGTGTGGGCAACACCGTCCTTGCGGGCCTGCCGTGGCTGACCGGCGCGGCCCATGACGCCGATTGCACCGTTGCCTCCGCGTTTGATGGCCGCGCCTGGCACCTCGACGTCGACGGCAAAGAGATCCGCCACGGTACGAACGCGCCGCCCATCGTGACCGGGTTGTCGACGGACTTGCCGCGTCCGATCGAGGGACAACGCGGACTGTCCGTGGAAGTGGTGACTGAGGTAACGGGCACGAGTCCATCGTTCGGACAGATTGCGCTCACCGTCCTGGCCATCGGCGCGGCCGTGCTCGCGATCGTGCTCCTGCTCGTTCGGCCTCACCGGAATCGCGTTCCGTCGAAACGTCCGGAACGGCTGCGCTCGCTGACGCATCATCTGGCATGGATCGACGCGGTCGTGGTCGGGGGACTCCTCGTCTGGTGGATCTTCGGCCCGGTCCTCTACGACGACGGATGGGTGCTCGCGACCGTACTCAAGTTCTCGAGGAACGGAACGTTCTCCAACTACTACGACGTGCTCGACGCCCAGTACCCACTCGGATTCGTGCAATTCATGTTTCACTTCGCGACGTCCCGGTTGAGCACATCGCTGTTGTGGATGCGGTTCCCGATCTTGGTCATCGGCGGGGCGACGTGGGCGCTGTTGCGCACGTATCTCACCCGGCTCGGTGTGGTGCGCGATCGCGTGAGTCGCGCCGCGCTGGCGAGCATGTTCTTGCTCTTCTGGTTCGCGTGGCTCAGCACGTTGCGACCCGAGCCGATGATCGTGTTGCTTTCGGCGATCACGATCGTCGCCGTGCAGCGTTTCTACCGCAGCGCGACGCTCGGGGCCCTCGTCATCGCAGTGCTCGCGGCGACGGTCGCCGTAAGCATCCACCCCGAAGGCGTGGTCGTGATCGCGCCACTGCTCGTGGCAACACCCGCCGTGTGGAGATGGTTGCGCGCTCGTCCGCACATCCACGCGGTCGCGCTTGTCGTACTCGGATTGACCGCGGCAGCGGGCTTGGTTCTCCTCGTGACTGCGGATAGCGACCTCACACTCTGGCGCGAGAACCGGCACATCTTCGCCGGTAACCATTTCAACGCGCTGTCGTGGCGCGACGAGTTCTACCGCTACCAATTGCTGTTCGACAACAACAACATCTGGGGTCCGGTTGTGCGAAGGGCGACGGTGGTGTTCGCTCCGTTGGCCGTCGTGTTGTTCGTGACGCGATCGTTTCGTCGTCGGGAGCCGGCGTACAACTTGCCCATACTGAGCCTCGTGGTCGCGGGGTTCCTGATGGCACTGACGCCCAGTAAGTGGCCATGGCAGTTGGGTTCGCTGGGCGCGTTCGCCGCCCTGGCGGTCGCGACCGAAGTAGCACTCCTCGGGCGGGAGCCGGTCGGCAGCGCGTCGCGCAAGTGGCGATCCGCGGTGGTGCTGGCGGCGGCGCTGGGCGCGAGCGTCGCGGCGTGGCGGGGTGGCGCGTTCTTCGGCGACTTCGCCATCGTCGGCACCCACTTTGGGCGCGGGGGCTCGGGATTCCTGGGCGTCGATCTTGGGTCCCCGGTGCCGTGGCTGGTGCTCGCGGGCATCGGCGTCGTCGTCGCGTTCGCGACGATGGCGCGAAGGTCTCGGCACGCAGCGCGCGCCGCACTCGACCGGTTCCTCGCGTCCTCGGGGGTGTGGGCAGTTCCGATCGCGGTCGGCATCGTCGTGGTCGCGACACTCGCGCTGTTCGTTTCGGATGCCGTCCGCCAGGGCTCTGCTTGGTCGCTGCCGCGCCAGGAGTATGCCGACCTGGTGGGTCGCACCTGCGGCATCGCTGATTATGTCGGCGTCGCGGACGCCGCCGCTGGCGCTCCGCTCACGATGCAGACTCGGACGCCAGCGCGCGTGAATGCGAGCGTCCCGGGAGTCGGGCCCCTCCCGCCCTTGGAGTTCACGGCCGCGGCGAGCCCTCCGCCGCCCTCAGGCGTGGATCTTGGCGCGACGTGGGGATCCGCCACCACGGGCGACGGCGCCATCGGAACATTCTCGTCCCCTTGGTTCACGGTGGAACCTGACGCGACGCGTACCGCAATCGATCAGCCCGGCCTCGCGATCTTCACCGCCGGCATGTTCACGAGGGGCAACCGCCTCTACGCGCAGTTCGGCCGGGCCGATTCAGGTGGGATCGAGCCACTCGGCATGGAGCGCGTCCACGCGCGCGACAGCGGATCGTCGTGGGAACCGTCGGCTCTGGCACCTCCCCACGGCACCGACAGCGTCCGCGTCATCGCCGTCGACGCGACATCGGTGACGGGCGGCTGGCTCGCGTTCTCCGCGCCGCGCCACGTCACCTATCACCCGCTCGACCACGTCCTCACACAGCATGCCGCTCGCGCGCTCGTAGGTCCGGCCGTCCGCTTCTATTTCCCTTGCGCCGTTGAGCCAGTGATCGATGGCGGCGTCGCCCAGGTACCCGATTACACAGTGGCCGGTCGCACCGACCGCGGCGTGGGGCTGTGGCCGCAGAGCCCAACCGCGAACCTGCTCGACTTCTACTCTGTGCGACCTCTGCTCGTCCGCGGCGCGCCCGGAACGAACGTCGACGGGCTCGAGGTCGACCGCATCGTCACACGACCCTCAGCCGGCCTCCTGGCGCCGTTTCAGAGGTGAACACGGCGCGCCGGTGACTCGTCCACGCCACCGGGGAGCTCCGTACGGCCGGACGGTCACCGAGGAAGCGACCGTGCCATCCGTGTCTCGAGCGACTGGAAGTCTTCGACAACGGTGGATACGACCTGTGGGTGCCGAAAACTCGTCCGAGCTTGCTTAGCAGGGGTTTCGCGCGACGCGATCGGGTCCGTGGGGGCTGAGAGGATCCTCGGGTGGCCCGGCGGCTTCACGCGCCCCAACTCACGATCCCAAAGCAACGGGCACGCCGAAACACGCGCGCACCTCACATCGAAACCACCAGCAGCATCCCACGCACCCGAACACACCCGCCCGAGCCCGAGACACGGTCAATCGGTCGATCGAGGCTTAGGGCTCGCTCCAGTCGGCGCGGCTGGCTCCTCGTGGCTCACACTCATGCTCGCGCTGGGCTTCTCACACCTCGACGGCATCGATGTCCCATTCGCGCTCACGACACTGGTACTCAGCCTGGCGCTCTTGCGGTACGTGCGGGGGCCGACGACTCGTGCCGCGATCCTCATCGGGCTGGCATGCGGCGTCGGGCTGACCGTAAGCCTCACTGCCCTTGTGCTTGTTCCCACGAGTGCCGCGGTCGTGGTGCTGGTCGGATGGCGGCACCTTGCACGGGCGGTGCGGCACGCCCTGCTTGTCGGCCTCTCTTCGTGGGCCGTCGTCTGGCTCGTATACCGCCTGGTGTCGCCCTTTCCTGAAGTCCGGCACACGGAGCCCGTGCCGACCGGGCCGGTTCCGTTACTGGCTCGCCTGGCACGGCTCGTACCGTGGCCGCCGGAGTACCGCTACGGCATATGGAAGCAGGCACTGATCGCGGAGAGACCGGGGCGGGCCTACTTGCTCGGCCACGCGTGGCAAGGCGCACGCTGGTGGTTCTGGCCTGGCAGCATGCTGGTCAAACTGCCGGCCAGCACGCTCATCGTCCTGCTCGTGGGGCTCTTCTGCTGGGGAGGGCTCCGCCGCCGCACGATCTCGGAAGCCGCGCTCGTCCTCGGCGCGCCCGCCATGGCGCTGACCGCCTTCATCCTTCCGCAGCCCCGCCAGCTGGGACTGCGGTACCTGCTTCCCGTGATCGCGTTGGGCGTCGTCGCAGGCTCACCGTCCGTGCGCCTCGCTCGCAGGGCGGTCGCCGGGCGCGTCGCGGTCGCGCTGCTCGTACTCGCACAGCTGTTCTGGTTCTGGGAATCGACACCCCGATCGCTCGCATGGACGGCGCCGCCGTTCCGACCCAGTTACCAGGTCGCGGCCGACTCAAACTTGGACTGGGGCCAGGACCTGTATCGACTTCAGGATTGGATTCGACAACATCCAGATACTGTCGTCTTCTACTTCGGCACCGTTGACCCAGGCTCGGTGCTTCAAGAGTCGCGCTCATTTTCGGGGACGGTCGCGCGCGGTCGACCCCCAACGGGCTGGTGGGCCGTGAGCGCGAGTTATCTGACTGACTGGTCCTCGAGATCTCTCGCGTGGCTTCGTTCATACTGCCCCGTGGGGCTTGTCGGAGACTCGATTCTTCTCTATCGCTTCCAGAAGCCGCCCGATCAGCGCCTCCACGGAGACGACAAGCCTCCCCCGGTGTGCAAGGACGCCTTCAGCCACGTCGTTATCGCGGCGCAGCGCGGCGTGCATAAACGGCAGATCGGCTCGGCATCGGGTGCTCCGGCACGTTGACCGACCTGCGAGCGTCGAGTGCCAAGGCCCGAGAATGCTGGCCGTCGAGAGATCCAATACGCCCACTGACGTTGGGACGACAACGCCACCTAATGCTTGTAGGGCAACGTAGGCTCTAGATGTAGATCCCAGCAACGTTGGTCAGGCGGCGGGTAGCCGCGAGGCCGGTGGTTGGTGACCGAGGGCGCCGTGGGGTCGTCG
>CAAGKR010392825.1_pt1 | contig 20588 bp, 15 predicted proteins | sample 2556971 | NCBI WGS metagenome assembly CAAGKR01 (sample SAMEA5207829, study PRJEB30636) | soil metagenome | biome: forest; feature: boreal; material: soil | place: USA | collected 2011-09 | depth 1 m | reverse complement strand
GGACGATTCGGCGAAAAGATCAAATGGGCCGCCATATACGGTTCCATTGCACGGGGGGAGGAACAGACCCAAAGCGACATCGATCTATTGGTCGTTGGACAGGTGGCGTTGGCTGATCTTTTGCCCGTGTTGCGGCGGGTCGAACGGCAGTTCGGCAGGGAGGTGAACGTGACTCGATATTCCGACAATGAATTCAGGGAAAAGCTTCTCAGTGAGGACCACTTTCTTGAATCAGTCATCAAAGGTAAGCTGATCACGATAATGGGTTCCCTAAATGAGCTGGAAAAAGCTGCTGGCAGAAAGTAAAGTCCACGCACACAAGACAAGCAGGAAAGAGCTGGACGACTTGCGGGCTGTCATCGTTCGGGATCTTGAAGATGCAGCAATACAAGAGTTGTCCGACGATCGTCGATTCGCGACTGCCTATTGGTTCCTGCTGAGGCACCGCAAATCGGCAAAGCACTTCAGCTGCGAAGTGCACGGTGGCGTGACGCTTACTACCGCCAAAGTCCTGGCGGATAGCGGGACTTCCGTACTATTGAAATGAATTGTGAATTGTTGTACAAATTCCATAGCATCAGGAGTGATCCGGTGGAAGCACCGGGTCCGGCAACCGGGCAGAGAGACGCCACGGTGCCCTGAGCGGAGAGAAAACCGCTCGATGAGCAAAGCTTCAGCTTTGAATAAAAGTCTCTCCGGAGAGAGCCGTCCCTGATGCGGACGGCATTTTTCTTTTCCGGCTCCTGGTGCATACATCCGAAAGGAGTATGCGTCAGTGAACCAGCCTGAGCCTTCACGCACCGCACTTTCCACTCTCAATCTGCCATTCTTCGATGGCTATCCTTACCTGGTTGTCAGACTGCAGCCTGTATTTTTTCACCTGAGCGTTCTTCCAACGGCCTGGCCAGTCAGCATGCTCAAAGAACTGACTCGGTATCAGGCCCAAATGAACGACCTGCCAGCAAGTCTTGTGTTAGCTCGTGATTCGGCTTTCTACTTCAGGCCCGATGGCAGCGAGCACCAGGGAGACTTACCGCCATGCGGCGGTACCATCGTTGAAGGACGTTTGAGCCTCACAGAAGTTTTTCCGCAGACCGCGGAGCTGGGTGTTCGTCAGCTTCGCCTAAGTGCATTTGTGAACAGCCTGAAGCAGACCGGCTATGTGCTGGGCGATACGACCAAGGGCGGACGGAAACCCAATGAATTAGAGGCAAGAAATTTAACCGGCAGGCGACCAAACGGTGTTCTCCATGGGCTCGCGCGGTGCGCACGGTGCGGAGAGTGGCGCGGTCAATGCATCGATCCCAACCCCTTGCTTCACGGACTGCTTGTTGATGTTCACTGTTTGTGTGAAAACCACAACTTCTGTGCGCGTTGCGGTCAACCCATGAATGAACGCAAGGTAAATGCCAACTACTATGTCGAACAGGAAGACAGGATTTGGCACGTGCCAGGGTTTTCCGTGCTGAAGCATCGCTGCAAAGGAGACCACAAATGGAAAGCTTGAAATACACCTTCACTTCCGAATCGGTATGTGAGGGGCACCCAGACAAAGTCTGCGATTATATCGCCGATTCCATCCTGGATGCCTATCTGAGTCTGGATCGATTGTCTCGCGTAGCCTGTGAAGTCCTTTGCAAAGAGAACCACGTCATCCTGGCTGGGGAAATCACCTCGAACGCTGATGTCAATCACGAAGCAGTAGTTCGCAATTCCATCCGGGAAATTGGGTACATCGACCCCCTTGAGCCCTTTAATGCAGAAACGTTGAATGTTCTATGCCTCATCACGAAGCAATCGTCGGAGATCTCAGCAGGTGTCGACCAGAACACAAATTCCACACAGGAGCAAGGAGCCGGAGACCAGGGCATCATGTTCGGCTATGCGACTGACGAAACACCAGAACTCATGCCCCTGCCAATCTCACTGGCTCACAGACTGAGCCGAGGGCTTGCTGACGATCGCAAGATTGGCTCTGTGCCGTGGCTCCGGCCGGACGGAAAGACCCAAGTATCTGTCTTGTATGAAGGGAATGTTCCGGTCTCCGTCACAGACGTGGTGGTTTCGACTCAACACAGCGAGGGGGTACAGCGAAATGAAATCGCAGAGTACATACATAAACATCTTGCTCCGCGTGCACTCGGCGGCTGGTTCCATCCCGCGATAACCTTTCATGTGAACCCAACGGGTAGTTTCCGCAAAGGTGGCCCATCGGCCGACTGTGGTGTAACCGGCCGAAAAATCATTGTGGACACTTATGGTGGAGCTGCACGGCATGGAGGTGGCGCCTTCAGCGGGAAAGACCCATCCAAAGTGGATCGCAGCGGGGCCTACTTCTGCCGGTTTGTTGCCCGCAATATCGTTCGCCAGGGGCTCGCAACGCGTGCGGAAATTCAGGTTGCCTACGCGATTGGTGTGGCGAGGGAAATTTCAACAATGGTGAACACCTTCGGGACTGGTGATGAGCGTGCAGCTGCTGAATACGCAAAGACCTTCGACTTCCGACCAGCGGCCATGATCGAGCGGCTCAATCTCCTTCGCCCGATTTACCGGCAGACGACCAATTACGGACACTTCGGCCGCCCCGGCCTGCCCTGGGAGGATTAAATCATATGCGAAAAGAAGCATCAGGAGCTCCAAAAGCGATGCACCGCAACAGAATCCTAGTCGTACATCTCGAGCGTGCGATCGCTGAATTCATTTGCCAATATCTGCTGCGCGAAGGCTACGAGACAAGAATGGAATGTTCGTCCACAGATGCAATTCAAAGGGCAACCGAGTGGGTGCCACAGCTTCTGATTATCGACCCGATTATGCCGGGCATATCGGGTGTCGATGTCGCAAAACAGATCGATGACCGAACCAAATGCAAAGTGTTGCTCGTCAGCGCAAGTGCGCTGGAAACCGGCTTTTCGGGCATTTTGGACCATCTTCGAAATCACGGCTGTGATTGTGCGGCTTTGCCTCTCCCATTTGAGAAAGAGGAGCTTCTGGAACACGTTCGACAACGAATCGGCCCACCTCTCAAAGCAACTAGAGCGCAGCCTGTGACGGGAAATACTCGCGCTAATGGTTCGTCACACACTCAGGTTCTGCAGCTGAAGACCTGTCCGAACTGCCACAGAAAAGTGTTGTCGCTGATAACTGGCAATGCGACAGGTAAGCGGTACTGCTACCACTGCATACCAAATCCCGAGAACTGTCCTGGGGCGGTTTATGTCACCAGAAAAATGGACGAGCTTAACGCGGCAGGAAAGTTGGAAACCTATCCGCCAGAGCAACGAATCAAGGATATGAACAATCCACCGCGTTGCTCGGTGTGTGGTGGCGTGTCGGATGAAGAAGTCTGCAGCAAATGCGATGGCGAGGCTTTCATGCTGGCTCACCGCCAGCGGCCGAAACCACAGTCGGCGGATGATCGTCCAACTCCGCCAGACGGCCATGCGACTCTCGGGGCGGTGCCTAACGCCGATTTAGTCCAACCTAAAGGCGACGGTGAGGCTAAGAATCGACCAACAACACTCATTTCACTTGAGGCCATTGACGCGCTGCTGAGGTCCGCAAACATAGTGACTCGCATGGAGGGTAACTCTCTTACGTTCAAAGGTTTTATAGGAGAGACTCGGATTGAGATTTCTCCGAGCGGCTTTCGAACAGCTGGTGGCCTGGAAATTTCTGAGATCATTCGGATCGAATCACAGCTGGAGAAGATGCCCGTTACTTGGAATGAGGGCTTACTATGCGCTGTCAACATGGCAGCATCAAATGGTGCCTTGACAGTGGACTCGGACGGCAAGCTCCGAATCAAGAGCAAGGTTTCCGTTTTCTCGGAAGAGCCGCGAGGGGTCGTTGATGTGTACATTGGGATCATATTTCTTGGAGCGATTATCCACACTAATGCGTTGCAAGCATCGATGGTGGATGCCTTTCGAATGCCGATTTCGAAAGCCGAGCCGCTTCCTGATTCACATGTCGATGGAGTTTGGGCTCCTGCGGGATTTGAACGTACTGTTTCCCTGATGAGGAAGGGTGGCGTTTTCTCAAATGGGGACGATTGTGGCCTCACAGCTGAATTTGCATGGGACGTAGGAGCCGGTTCAGCTATAGAAAATCTCCTCGGAAAGCGAAGGAAACGCACTAGTTTGTTGCGAATCGAGTGCATGGAACATCCGAATCTGGGGAAAGGGCTCTTCTGCCGCTTGGAACTTCCGCTTAATCTCAGTGACGCTGAGGCCTTCAAACTTGCCATCGAACTTAACAAGATGGAATGCACTGCTGCGGATTGGCCTCCCTTCCTCGGCGCATGGACTTCAAAGCCCGGATCGGGACGCCCAACCTATGTCAGCTTCTGGCCTAACTGCTTCAGTAAGGTAGTCAGCCTTGAATTGATATCTACCTGGCATGCAGCCCGTGCCAAGCGAGTTCCTGAATGGGTACGCAGCAACACCGGAGTTCGCTGACAGCCAATTCGTGACGTTTCCGGGTTGTGAGCGGGGCATTTCCTTTAGAGCTAGCAAACTCAATGGGGGTGGTCAAATGCGACTCTTGAATGGAGATACGCTTCATTTGGACTGCGGACGCGACGTGGTCCTTGATGAGTGTTACATGAAGCGTTCTGCCGTTGGCTGCTAAACCGTGGCGCAGGAGAACTGGCGCGCGTCCGGCGTGCAAGCTAGGCTATAAAATTATCAGGACGCAGGACCTTAAGAAGTGCTTGCACGATTTAGCTTACGCCAAGAGGTTTGAGTATCAAGACTGGATCGTGTTTAGGGTCATACTCATATTCCCAATCAATCTCCCAGAGCCGGAGCGTCTTGTCCACTCCCCCAGAGAGGGCGAAGCGACAGTCGGGCGAAAAGGCCACGGACGCGACCGCACTCGTATGCCCCTCGAAGGTGCGCAGGCATTGCCCCGTAGCAACGTCCCACAGCCGGAGCGTCTTGTCGTAGCTGCCCGAGAGGGCGAAGCGGCCGTTGGGCGAAAACGCCAAGGATTTAACCTCCTCATGCCCCTCGAAGGTGCGCAGGCATTCCCCCGTGGCCACATCCCACAGCTGGAGCCCCGTTGAGTCGGAGAGGACGAAGCGACCGTCAGGCGAGAACGCGACAGAGTCGAATGCGGAGCTTATTGGGGAATTGCGAGGCAGTTGCCCGAACGTGCGCACGCATTTCCCCGTGGCCACGTCCCACAGTCGGACTTCCTTATACGCGGAGAGGGCGAGGCGGCCGTCGGGAGAAAAGGCCACGGAGTTTACCTCCGCGTCCTCGAAGGCACGAAGGCATTGCCCCGTGGCCACGTCCCACAGCCGGAGCGTGTTGAAGCATCCGAATAGGGCGAAGCGACCGTCAGGAGAAAACGTCATGGGCGCAAGCCCCTTGAAGGTGCGAAGGCATTGCCCCGTGGCGAGGTCCCATAGCCGCATCTTCCCTAAATCGTGGGTGCCGGACAGGCCTAAATCGTGGCTGCCGGACAGAGCGAAGCGACCGTCGGGAGAAAACGCCACGTCGGTGCCTGTATGCTTCAAGGTGCGCAGACATTTGCCCGAGGCCACGTCCCATAACCGGATTGTATCGGCGTCCCCAGAGAGGGCAACAAGACCGTCAGGCGAAAACACCACGGAGCGGACATGCTTTTCATGCCCCTCAAGGGTGCGCTTCATCCACCCGCCACCGTAAGACTTGATACGACAGCGCGCACCCACACGAGCCTGCAGTTCGAGGCTCGCGGGGCTCCTCTCAAACCCCCGAACCGCCCGCGCTAAAGTCAGCAAGGCCAATGCCTGTCCGATTTGCCCTGCCTCAAGGGCCCGCCGCGCCCGGGAAAGGTGTGAGTTGTGTGTTCGCTGCCTTTCTAGTGCCTCTTCCGGATCATGTTTCGGGTCATATTCGTATTCCCAATCAATCTCCCACAGCCGGACTGTATTGTCGCCGCCTCCTGAGAGGGCGTAACGGCCGTCCGGTGAAAACGCCACGGGCGCGGCACCATCCTCGAAGGTGCGCAGACATTGCCCCGTGGCCACGTCCCATAGCCGGAGCGTCTTGTCCGAACTGCCGGAGAGGGCGAAGCGACCGTCCGGAGAAAACGCCGAAGATTCGACCGAATCCGTGTGCCCTTCGAAGGTGCGCAGACATTGCTTCGTAACCACGTCCCACAGTCGGAGCGTCTTGTCATTGCTCCCGGAGAGGGCAAAGCGACCATCCGGAGAAAACGCCACAGATTTGACCCAATCTGTGTGCCCTTCAAATGTGCGAAGGCATTCGCGCGTGGCTATGTCCCACAGGCGAATCTTATTGTCGTTGCTCCCTGAGAGGACGAAGCGACCGTCGGGGGAAAATGTCAGGGTATCGACTCCATCCACATAGTTATCCCCCTCGAAGGTGTGCAGGCATTGCCCCGTGTCCAGGTCCCAGAGCAGGAATCGAGAAAGGTGAATCACATAGGGCTTTGGACCATCTACCTTTTCCCCTCGCCCACAAAGGGCGAAGCGGCCGTCCGGAGAAATGGCCAGTGGCTCATGCCCATGTAAGGTGCGCAGGCATTTGCCCGTCGCGACGTCCCATAGCTGAAGCACGAGAGGGGAACTTTTTTTTTCGAAGAGGTTCGCGAACCGGTCGGCACCAGACAAGGCAAACCGGCAGTCAGAAGAGAACGCCATGGAGCCCCACGAATCTGCATGTACCTCGACGGTGCGCAGGCATTGCCCCGTGGCCACGTCCCAGAATCGGACCTCTTTCCCATTGCCGGAAAGAGCAAAGCGACCGTCCCGAGAAAAGGTCACGCACTCGACCCTAGACTTATGCCCCTCAAAGCTGCGCTTCAGCCACCCGCCACCGTAAGACTTGATACGACAGCGCGCGCCGACACGAGCCTGAAGTTCGAGGCTTTTGTGGCTTCTCTCAAATCCTGGAACCGCCCGCGCTAAGGTAAGCGCGGCCAATGCCTCCCCGATATGCCCTGCCTCAAGTGCCTGCCGAGCTCGAGAAAGATGGGAGTTGTGTGTTCGCTCCCTTTCTAGGGCCTGTTCGGCAGTGAGAGCAATCGAATAAAGCCAGGGCGACACAGTGCGCTTTTCCTCTAGCAACGAGACGTCCCAGAGCCGAAGCTTTCCGGAAAGCTTCCAAACCTCTCCCGAAACCTCTTGGTCAAAGCTCCCAGAAAGGGCGTAACGACCGTCAGGCGAGTACGCTACTGCGCCGATCACCTTTTCATACGCCTCGAAGGTGCGCAGGCATCGACGCGCGGCCACGTCCCACACTCGGAGCTTCCCGTCCCAGCCCCCAGAGAGGGCGTATCGGCCGTTGGGCGAAAACGCTACAGACTGGATCGTATCCGTGCCCGCTTCGAAGGTGTGAAGGCACCGCCCGGTGGCTACGTCCCAGAGGAGGAGCGGTCTATGCCAAGCCGCGGAGAGGGCATAACGGCCGTCAGGCGAAAACGCTACGCACCTTGCACCCTCCTCAAAGGTACGCAGGCACGTCCCGGTGGTCACGTCCCACAACCGAAGCTTTCCCTCTTCGGTCGAAGATTGCGTCTCGGTCCCCGACAGGGCGAAGCGGCCGTCGGGCGAAAACGCAACAGCTTTGATCTTCTTTTCGTGCCCATCGAAGGTGCGCAGGCATTGGCCCCCGGCCACGTCCCACAGCCGGAGTGTGTTGTCTTCTGCACCCGACAGGGCGAAGCGGCCGTCAGGCGAAAACACTACGGGATCGGCACCAATCCCATGCGTGCGTAGACATTGCCCCGTGGTCACGTCCCACAGCCGCACGCCGGTTGTCTTGTATTTCTCATATCCGACAGAGAGGGCGAAGCGGCCGTTGGGAGAATAGGCAACGTTGCTCCCCCCACCCTCGAAGGTGCGCAGGCACTGCCCTGTAGCAACATCCAACAGTCGGAGCTTGTTGTCGCTGCTGCCGGTTAGAATGAAGCGGCCGTCAGACGAAAACGCTGCAGAGTGGATCCCATTCTCATGCTCCCCGAAGGTGCGCGGATTGCCTGTCACACTTTGCGATAACCTCCGGGCTTCTTCCAATCCTCTCTCCGTTTCCCCGTGGTCTCCCAGTTTGATCGCTCTTTCAAAATGAACCTGCGCTTGTACTACGTCGGCATTCTCCATCCGGGTCCAGCCCAGCGCGCATTCCACGCTCGCATCGTCCGGATGATCCGTCCGGATTTCTTCGAGGCACCTGAACAGATCCGTATCGATTATCTTTGCCCCTCGCCACTGCATCAGACCGCGGTTGTAGGTGGCAGCCAAGTGATGCTTGTCCAGTTGCAGCGCACGCTCGAACAGCTTCTCAGCCTCGTCGGACTTCCCCAGGTCAATGAACGACAAGGCACGGTTGTTGAGAGCATCAGCCGTGTCGCTCGCCCCGCGCGGCATGGCACGGCGATAGGGCTTGCCTATCTCGGCCTCGTACATCGCGCAAAGGGCCTTGGCGCAATCCTCCAGCGTGCGGGGGCGGTCGGCAGGGTTCGACTGGAAACACCGGCGCAGCAAGTGCGCCACTGCAGACGGCATGACAGGAATTCCTTCTTCCTTGCCACCATGCTTTAGAAACACTTCCAGCGCCGCAGCGGTTAGGCTCCCCGTTTGCCAGGTCACTCCGCCTTGGAACATCTCCAACACACTGACAGCCCAGGACCAAACATCCGTGCGCCGGTCGAGCACCTGCCCGGCCGCCTGCTCCGGCGAACAGTGCGATGGCGTCATCCCTCCCATCGAAACCATGACCGTTTGCATCCCCGGACTCATCCCCGCGAGCCCTGCCTTCTGCCGCGCCCCTGCCAAACCATAGTCGGTGACCTTGAGCGTCCCGTCGTCCCACAACAGCGCGTTGAGCGGCTTGACGTCCTGGTGAATGACACCGCGCTCATGAGCGTAGTGCAGGCCCCAAGCAAACTGGATGCACATATCGAGTATCCGCGCTAGCGCCACTTGCTCATCGCCCGCGTAGAGTCGCTCAGAGCGTATCCACTCCTCAAGCGTGCCCGCAGCGGCGTATTCGGAGAAAACACGCGGCACGCCACCCAACTCGCGCACATAGTGGCAGGCGGCAATGTGCGGGTGCAGACCCAGATTGATCCAGGTTTCGCATTCGCGAATGAAAGTATCTTTCTGCTCCTGGCGGATAAATGTCTCCGCACGCGGCGTCTTAACGGCCATCTCCCGCCGCCAGGCGCGGTGCCATACCTTATACACGCGCCCAAACCCGCCTTGGTGGTAGTTCTTCTCCTGAGCGTCCTCGCCGAAGCCTTCGGTAACCGACCGCACCTCGTAGAGATCGAGAATCACATCCCCCGGCTTCCACTCGAACGCCACGGCCTCCTCGGTCTTCCGTAGCGCGTCCTGGTCAACTTGTCCTCCGGCCAGCACCGTCGCACCCATGGGTTCCTTCGCACTTGCCAACTTTGTGGCGCCGATGGGTTCGTTCTTTGTCATGCTGTGCCTCCGTGCTGTAAAAATTCACGCTATAAGGACATCCGGCAGAGCCAGAGCGTCACATGCTCGGATTGTCGGCAAGTTCAAATGCTCTGAGCGTTGTAGGATCACAGACAATCTTTTCCTTTCGCGCAGCCACACGTAATCTCCCAGCCCTGACCCTACATCCGACGGTCTGAATCGCTACAGCCTAGCTCCCTAAAATCGCCTTCATTTCTTCACGCGTGAGCCGGTTCTTATTGAGCAGTTCCGCGACCAGGGTATCGAGATCGTGGCGGTTTTTCCCCAACAACGCTAAGGCTTGCTTGAGCTGTTCGTCCACAATGCGCCGGGCCTGGCGAGCGACCCTGGCGCCGACGGGGCCATCTGCCGCGCTGTGACCGGTAATGTCAGCAAGTGCTATTTGCCCGACTCCATTGTCCATGCCGAATTCCTGCACCATGCGCGCGGCCCATCTCGAGGCATGGCTCAGGTCGCTGCTCACTCCCGTGGAGAGACCTTCCTCATCGCCGTAATAAAGCAGTTCAGCGGCGCGGCCACCCATGGCTTCACGGATCAGTTGCTCGATTTCCGTCTTGGTGTACAGAATGCGCTTCTCGTCGGCCTCACGTTCCATGAACCCGCCTGCGTCGCCGCGCCCCACGATGGTGACCTGTATGGGCTGGTTGCCGCCAAGCCAGGCGATGAGGGTGTGGCCGGCCTCGTGTCGTGCGATCCGTTCGAGGGTCTTGGTGTTGGGCGCTTCATTGGCAACGCCCATGCGAGCTTTCTCGAAGGCTTCCTCAATCATCTCATCGGTGATGCACGCACCGGCCTGGGCCGCCATGACTCCGGCCTCCTGAATCACCCTCTCGAGGTTGGATATGGTCATACCAGCGCTTTGGCCTGCGAGCCGTTCAAGCGTCTGCTCGGAGACCTTGGTGCCACGTCGCTCGGCTATCGCCCGTTTGAGATAAGTGAGGCGAGCCTCGCGGTCGGGTTTATCCACCTCGATGGTGCGGTCGAAGCGGCGCTTCAGAGCCTCGTCCAAATGTTTAGCCAGATTGGAAGCTGCCAAAACAATAACGGGAGAGTTTTCGTTATTAGCGCCGAAGCCGTCCATTTCCGTCAGCAAGGCATTGAGTGTCAGTTCCTCGGCGCGCGTGTTGGAACCGCCAGTGCGCGCGCGGCCGATGGCGTCTATTTCGTCAATGAAGACGATGGCCGGAGCGTATCGACGCGCTCGAGCGAAGAGGTCGCGAACATTTTGCGGGCCGCTGCCTTGCCATATCGTGACGAACGAAGTAGCTGATTTCTGCAAGAAGGCGCAATCCGACTCGCCGGCCACGGCGCGGGCAAGCATGGTCTTGCCCGATCCGGGCGGACCGGACACCAGCACACCCTTTGGGGGACGAACCCCGAGAGCATGATATTTCTTCGGGTTGCGCAACCAATCCACGATGAATTGCATGGATTTCTTGGCTTCGGTGGCGCCAAGCACGTCGGCAAAGCGCGTGCTGGGACGGCTGATGTCTTCTACCAATTCACTTGCATCCATGGCATCGAGAGCGCGGCTGAGCCGGAAGTTGCATAACCGAATATTCAACCTTCGACGGGCGCGGTCTAGGTCGGATGTAGTGTCGAAGGAGAGTACCTTCCGTTCCTTGGCAAGAAGGCGCGCCTTTTTCTCGCGATGTACACGTTGACAAATGGCCGCGACGGCCTTGCCGAATTCTCGGGCACTGCCATTGCTAGAACGGCCCTTGTCCATGCCGAAATCGGTGCTTACAATGCCCCGCGCACCGCCGGCCTGCACGCAGGCCAAGAACAGCTCGTCGTCAATCGCGCGGCACTGTTTTTCATCGGCGAAGAATGTCTCGCCGACGCTCGCGTGGCTTGCATCAAGTGATACCGTGGCGTAGTTCTCAGAAGGGTGATCCCATTCTTTTTGACCCGTTTCGGCGCGCGCCTCGTGCGCGTGTTGCTGGAACGAGAGCAGATAGACTGGAATGATGGGAAAACGCTCATGCAGGAGTTTGAGCATCTCGCGGCCCTGTCGTAATTCGCCGGCTTCGAGCGCCATGTAATCGGGCCGGTCCGCTTTGACGCCGAAGCCAGCTCCCATCCAGAGGTCCAACAACACTAAATCCACTTCCTCCACCGCAAGTCTCTCAAGGGCGTCGAGAGGGGAAGACACCACCACCCAGTCAATCTCCTGGATGCGCTTGCAGCATAGTTGTATGAACGCGCTGTCGGCCGCCAGCAGAATTTTGGGCCGGTTCACCGGCTGAAATATATCCTCGATAGCCGTGATTTGAGAGCCGTCAGGCTGTTCGACGGAGTAAACCACCTCATCAATATCCTCCAGCACCTCTTCGATCCTGTCCCGGCTGTACAAGCTGCAAAATCGGAAGAGTTGGGATTTGATGAATTTCTCGGCTTCGGCGCGCAATGGCCGCGCATCCACCCGAGCGCCTTCGCGATAGACCAACGAAATGGGCAACCGTTCTTCGTGTCGAAATGTCTTGAAGTACTGGTGTTCGAGCAATTCTTCGATCCGCCGCATTTCAGCGTTGACGATTTTCTCCAGTTCGTTGACGCCCAGGTGGTTGAACATGACTGGGTAACCCTGGCCTAGGCGGGAACAGATGGCAGGGGGAAATGCGGCCCGCCCGTCGCTGGGGTTCTTCTCGTTCTCCAACGCATTCAGGATCGTGCGTTTGTGCCACGCGGCATTGGCTGCACCGATTCCCATGCGGTTGGGTTCCTCGTAGAGCGAGCGCCCCGCGTTGGTGGTAAAAATGACTAGGGTGTCGCGAAAAGACACATCCTTTTTCATGAACTTGTCTTCCAGGCGTCCAGCGTCAAGAATCTGGTGGAACAACTGGGTGGCGTTCACGTGCGCCTTCTCGATCTCATCGAACAGCAAGATGGCGTTTGGGTTGGAGTCCACAAACCCGGTCAATTGTCCTGGCTTGGCGTCTTTGTAGCTTTCAGCAAACCCGACCAATTCGTTATGCGCCTGGTGATCGGTGTAACCAGTCATGTCGAACCGGCGAAAAGGCCGTTCGAGTCGGGCAGCGCACAGTTCCGCCATAAAGGTCTTGCCCACGCCGGGGGGGCCGACGAAAACAAAAATGCCTTCGGGCCGTTTCCGTTGTTTGTCAGCCGCCGTGACTTGGGCGTTGTACAACCCCTCAACAACCGCCTGCACCGCGTGGTCTTGCCCGAAGACCTTACTCAGCAACTCCGCGCGCAACGCCCGCAAACGCTCCACTAGTTCGCCGAGCGAAAGAGCGCGCGCGAGGTCATCCATCCAACTCGTGAGAAGCTTGATCGCTTCCTCCCGGGCCAGCGGCCTCAAGTCCTCGCCCAGCATTTCCACCGCCGTTCGCGACATGGCCACCCCGCACACCAGGTGCTCCAACGCAATGAAGCCGGGATGGGTGCGGTCGGGAACGCCTTCACCTGATGCGAGTTCGAGCGCCATCTCAAGCACTTGCCGTAGGTCGTCGTCGGGCTCTATTTTTCCTGGAGATGATGTCGGCCCAACCATCTTAGGACAGCGTCCGCGCAAATCCGGGATATCGCCTCTTGTAAGACAGTCGGCCAATCGGACGCCTGCCTCGGAATCCGCGCCGATGGCCGCTAGGACCGATTCCAAATCGACCCGGTGGCGCGCCAATGAGAAGGCCCGGCCTTTAGCTCTTTCCACGATACTTATGGTCTTTTCCGTAAACATAGTTCTTCTCCCTGGCACCGGATTGGGTGGTTGTCAATCAACGCCCTAGTCACTTCATAATCCTTGGTCATTGTCTTCAGGCCCGTTCCGACCGGGCGCACTGCTGGCTTAACCGTCAGAGTCGAAAGTTCGGGCGGGCATCATGAATCCAAATCAACCTCAGTCCCTTGTGCCACGCAACAGCTTGTTCAATGTGCGTTTCATATTGTTCTTGTGTCATTCCCATGACGCAGCTTGTTTTCGAATCGTTCAGAAGGGTTTGGAGGCGGCGCGCCAGTCCTTTCCCGACAATGGATGGGCTGAGATAGCGATGAAAATCGTCGAAGAACAGGACGGTGGTTTTGGAGGTCAACGTGCGTCGGAAGACCTCCTCCAGCCTTGCCTCCGGCGAACCTTTGGATTCCCGGTTCAGAACTGCGGCGGACTGTATTTCCAGAATGGAGCCGCGACGAACGCCCGCTGGCGGCTTGGAGGAAACCATCCAGAAGGCAAGATCGTTGACGACGGCGCTGGCGGGCCGCTGGCCCCGGGAGACCAGCAGGACCGCAGGCGCCTTGACGCCGCGCCCGGTGAACAAGGCTTCAGCCAGAACACGGCACACAGCGTCGCGCCGAATCGTCTCCACGCGGGCTTCGTTGGAATTTTCCTGGCGCGCCAGTCTGGTCAGGTCGCATCCATAGGCGTCAATCCACGCACTCGCCCCCTTGCCTGCGGCGGCTTTGGCATCCAAGCGAACGTTGCCGATATGCGCCAGCGCGCTGGCCAGAGTTTCGTCCGGATTGGACAGCAGCATCTCAACCAAACGGGCGGCCGTGAGTTCCTCTTCACCTGCCTCTTGCGCGGCGGATTCCGCCTGCGCAAACAACGCTTTGGAAGCCGCCGATCGGTGTATTACCGCGGTGCGCTCTACGTGTTGTCGAGGGTGTGCCTTCCGAAGCAGGCTACGCAACTCGTGACGTAATGGCTTTGAGTGATCCGGCACGCGGACGCCCAAGCCTTCCAGAGTTTCACGAAGCTTGCTCTGGTTCTCTTCGAGAGCGGAAACCATTGCCGTGTCAGGTACGGCGTCGCGAAAGAAGGATGTGGGCATCTCTGCCAGCTTCAACGCGCCGCAAACAAAATGGACAGGTTCGAGCTCCGCTGCCCCCTGGGCAGCGGCTTCCTCGGCTGCCAACCGCCATGCTATCTGAACGCCAGTTCCAATATCCATGGCGTGCGTTCTCCTTCCTACAACGCTTCTCTCATCGCTTCAAGAAACTTCCGGCCATTTGCATAGCGGTCCTTCGGATCAATAACCAAGGCGCGGTCTATAACATCGCTAAGCCTTTTCGGGCATCCTCTCAAGTGGTCCTTCAGGCGACGCAGGGGTTCCTCAAGAACGCATCTGAAGGGGTCGCGATTCCGTCCAAACGAACGCACCGTTTCGCCTGTGAGAACATGAAAAATCGTGGCCGCCATCTCGAAAACATCCGTTGTCGGTTTGAGATACTTGTAGTTGGTCAGATGTTCAGGAGCCATGTAGGGTGGCGAGCCGCATGCCGCCCCGGTATGTGACAAGGCCCCTTGCGTGCAACCAGCTGCGCCGAAGCCCTTGGCCAGCCCGAAATCGCTCAACTGGGCCACCAGTTTGCCGCCCAAGCGTGCCAGCAGCACATTCGGCGGTTTCAAGTCTCGATGAATGACCCCGATTTGCTTTCTTTTTCCCTCTGTTGTGGTGACGATGAGTTCAGCTTCATGGGCGTAGGCCAGTCCTTCGAGCATCTGGAGAATGAGCGGAGCGGCCGTTTTCAGTTCAATAGTCCGCCGACCATCTTCCATCATTCCCCATAGGCTGCCGCCTTCGGCGAAATCCATCTCGATAAAATGGATGTCATTCCATACGCCGGTTGCCTCGCTGCGCACAATATTCGGGTGCCTCAGTTGAACTACGATTTCTTTCTCACGCTCGAAGAGCAAGAGGCTCTTCTTGTCCGGCTTTCGCGTCTGGAGCATCGTCTTGATGACCACGGTCTTGCCATCGCGCAAACGCCTTGCCTTATACACTACGCCGAACCCGCCCTCGCCGATCTTCTCCAGGTTTGTGTACCCTTGCAGCTGAAGGGAAGCGCCCTCAACCCCTCCTAGGCGCAAGAACTCGCGCAGCATTTCGTCCACCACCGCACCTGGGTTTTGCTCGGCGCGTTCGCGTTGCTCCAGATTCATCCGCAGCCCGGCAGGCTTCTTCTCCTCCTTACCTTTGCCGGGTTTGTTCTTCTCCTCCTCCCGTCCGCGGCAGGCCCGGCATAAGTACGAGCCGTTGACGAACTCGCAGGCTTTCTTGTCCTTGTCTGGGATTTCCGCGCTGCAATCCACGCAGAACGCGGGAGCTGCGATGCGCAAAATCATCGCATTGTTACCTGCCTCGATACGGTCGCCATCGTGTAATCCCTCGGGCCGGCTGGGCTCCGCTTTGCTCGGATCAACATCCTCGCCGCGGCCGTTGTATATCCGACGGCCATTGACGCGTGTCCCATTCAGACTGCCCAGGTCCTTCAACGTGACGTTCGACTGGTTGATCTCTAGGAGCAGGTGGTGTCGCGAGAAAGTGTCGTCCCCCCTGACAATGCATTGGCAGTCTTCGGCCCGCCCAATCATGAAGGTGTCCTGCTCTTCGAAGTCGAAGCGTTGCCCCTTGCATCTGCCCTCGATAACCTCGATATGAACTCCTCTGGGATTCATGGCGCGGGCTCCATTTCCACATTCTCTAAATGGAATTTCACAAATCTGCTTCTTGCTTTGGGTTGGATTGCGGCATCACCAAAGGACGGCCAACCGTGCGGCGAACTACCACGCTTCGACGTCCGTGCCGGCGGTGTGGTTCCCCCACATCCACAATTATCACCGTGATGTTATCGCGGCCACCTGCTTCGTTGGCGAGGTCAACTAATAGTTGGCAGGCCGCTTCGCGTTCCTCCGTCTTCCAAAGGATGGTTCCAATCGTGCGGTCGTCGAGCATGCCCGTCAGCCCGTCTGTACAGAGCAGAATCCGGTCGCCTGACTCCAGCGATAGCTGGATCGCGTCGGCCGGCTGACAGTCTTCCTTGCCGACGTGGCGCGTCAGCACATGTCGGGACGGATGCAAGTGCAGTTGCCGCCGGCTGATGTGGCCCGTCTGCAACAGCATCTCCGCCACGGTGTGGTCCAAGGTGAGCCGTTCGAGATATCCACCCCGCATGAGGTAGGCCCGGCTGTCACCCAAGTGCGCCAGCGCTAGCATGCCACCCCCCGCGTAAAGCCCCGCCACAACCGTCGCACCCAGGCCTTTTACCTCGGAGTGATCTCTCGTCTTATCCACCAACAACTCATTGGCAAACCCAATAGCACGGATTAGACCCTCAGCCACCGCCGTTTGCGCAACGTCCGGCGCATGGACATTCCGGAGGCGCTCGGTCAAAACTTGTAATGGCAAGGCCTGCACAATCATCGCCGACGCCAGCGATCCGGCTCGCGCGCCGCCCATGCCGTCGCTTACGATGAAAAGCCCCTGTTCTTCGGACACGTAAAAGGCATCCTCGTTCGCCTCGCGCACACAACCAGGATCACTCCGACCACACGCCCGCAGTCGGAACGGTTCTGGGTTTGCGTTCATAAGGTAAAAAAAACCAATGCGACAATTAGCGAGCCATATGGCGCCGCATCAATTGCGCTTGCTCTGGAATCTTGCTGATAGCTTGCCTGCGCTCCCGGCGATATCCCGCGTCGTCTCAATTCCATTGCGGGGGCCGCCACCGCCTCGGGGCGCAGCAATTGTTTTTCTTTTGCGAGATGGTGAAGCTCTTCCTCGGATTTTACAGAATACGTTTCTGCATAGCCCATAGCTTTTCTCCTTGCGCTGCTTCAGCGCCGAGTTCTGTTAGTAACAGACGCGGGTGGCACCGCATTGGAATCCTGAAGTGCTTTTTGAGAGTAGGCAGTACGTGCGGGGAAGTCACACTGGCTTCTGCCTACACTTGCACCGTCATTCAGCGCTTCTCATCAGCGCTTTTCTGCACTCTGGGCACCACTGACTCCATTCTCTTCTTCACGGAACTGCGCCGAGAGGTCGTGCCTCTTAATGAAATCCAGCGTACGATTCCCTAGCTCCGCGTGCGTACGGTAAAATTCATAAAGGTAATTCAGCACTTCCTTGTCTTTCTTCTTTGCCTTTTTCGCCTCGTCTCCGCATGCGACCATCATGTTCATACGTTCGAAAATTTGATCGACGCTCAGTGTCTCGGTCTTATCGGCTGACCAGATTTTCAAATCCGCTTTGCAAACAGCCAGGCTCGGCTTCGGAGTGGGAGTTGAATCCGACCCTTGTCCAGCCATCATGCTAGATGCAGCGGCCAAAACCAGAATCACGAGTAACAGTGTTTTCATGTTGTTTCACCTCACTCCAGTCTAGTGACATTGAAACGCTTAGCCGCGGCTCTCCCTTCCCGCTTGTAGCCGGTCAGTCACGTAACCTTTTGGAGCCCGGTACCAGACAGGGTTGGCGATTTGCTTCAATCGCCTCTAAGGACGCAAATCGTGGATCGTCCCCGGCCGGTTCTCGGAGCATGCGAATGAGTCTCGGCAGGTCGTCTTGGATGGGTGCCATCGCTCTGGGCCGTTCGTCTGACATACAGCTGCCATCATAAACGGTCTCCACCCAGTCTTTATTAGGACCAGCCTGCTGGCCCGACCCGAATTATCGATTTCTCACTGACGGGGAACTCTTCCTGTCCCTAAATCCGGCTTGGAAATAGGGCAAAAGGCGACAGATTGACTTTCGTCTTTTGTTCGCCTACGCTCATACCAGTCCCCAGGAGCCAATGGTAGACCGCCATGAATTTACCCGTCGCAGCAAGCAGCCTCGAGAAACAGCCGTCCCCAAAACCTTGGCTGCTACCGGAGCGAGGGTTGACGGTCTATTACGGGTGCCCGGAGATGCCGCGGCTCTCTCACTATTTCCTGCCGAGGGTCCTGCTCGACGAGAAGCGTGTTCTCTACTTCGACGGTGCGAATCAGATCAGCCCGCATTTGATTGCTCGTTTTGCAGCGGAACGCGGCCTTGAGCCCTCCGTGTTCAACGAACTCATTCTCATTTCCCGTGCCTTCACTTGTTTTCAACTGACGGGACTAATCGAACGTGCGCAAGAGTATCTGCGAAAATTCCCGGCTAACGTCCTAATCGTTACCGCGCTACCGGACATGCATTTCGATGAAGATGTGCAAGAGCTTGAGGCGCGTGCATCGTTCAAACATGCCCTCGAAGGCCTCCAAATCCTAGCCCCGCTCCCTATCGCGGTCTTCTCAGACGCAACCTCATTCAAGACGCGGAGAATGGATTTCTTCCGCCTGCTTTGCAAACAGGCAGACCAAGTTGTAAAGGTTGAGACACACCGTGACAGCGAACTGTCTTTTACCTGCGAGAAAACCGCACGACTTTTATCTCAGTGAACTGATTCGCGGAGGAGCACTATGGGCAGAACCGTCCCTACATTCGTTCAACTAATTCAACAAGCAGCAGACCGATGGAAAAAATTTAGACGTGCTCTACGTCGCGAAGATCAGCTGCATTTCGACAGGCTTTTTGTGAGAGTGCGTTGCTACACGCAGGCAGCGACTTACCAGTGCAATGATGACCCGATGGCGGCCATTCTTCTCTCCATTGCACTTGACCAAGAAAAACGTCTGTCCGCGGTCGAGAAAGTCCTTCAGAACGCAGGGGTGATTTGTGAAATTGCAAGGATGGATTCTAGACCTCTACCCCAACCAGCGCGGAATGACGCTGTGGCTGATCGACAGGAATCAAGCTCACTACTGTTTGACCGATGAATTCGTTCCCGCCTTTTACGTTTCAGGGAGTACGGAGAAACTTGCTCGGCTTCAGGATGCTGCACGGACGCAAACCACTGACCTCCGAACTGAACTGACGGAGAGGATCGACCTGTGGCTGAATGCCACACGCCAAGTCCTCAAAGTGTCGGTTTTGTGTCCGACAGACTTTATGGGCTGGGGATATTGGGTACATCGTTTTGACTCTCGCTTGCAGCTCTACAACAGCGGCCTCATGGTCGCTTCTCTGTACTGCTGGGAGAAGGGGCTATTTCCACTTGCCTATGTCGAAGTGGAAGTAGGTGAGGCCGGCAAAATTCTAGCAATCGAATGCCGCGACAGTGAATGGACACTGGACTACGAGATGCCGCCGCTCAAGATCATGCAGATTCGGCTGGCAGGATTGTCGCGCATTGATCCCATCCACGGTCGCCGAGCTGCGCTTGAAATCGAACTGGATGGACAATGCTGGGAATTGGATGAAGCAGACGACCCACCAGCATTGGGTTTCGCTCGCTTGCTGCAGCGTGCAGACCCAGACGTGATTCTATCGGAATGGGGCGACTCAACGATTCTGCCTTTGCTGCAAGAGCAAGCAAAGCGTCTGAAATTCTCATTAGAACTAAATCGCGATAAGAGAGCGGCAGTTCAGCAGTCCAAACCGCGCAGCTACACGAGCTACGGCCGAATACTTTTCAAGGCGAGTGCGACAACTCTTTTTGGCCGCATTCATGTGGACAAGCAGAATTCGTTTATTTCTGAGAAATGCGACTTCGCGGGGCTTTGGGAATTGGCGCGAGTCACAAAACTACCAATTCAATATGCGGCCCGAACGACGACAGGCACGGGTATTTCATACATGCAGATGGAACTGGCGCATCGCGACGGCGTGCTGATACCGGAGCAGAAAGCAGAGCCAGAAGATCCGAAACACCCAGATGAACTGTTGGTGGCCGATCGCGGCGGATTGGTTTTTGTCCCTAAGCTGGGCTTCACGCCCAATGTAGCGGAGCTAGATTTTGTAAGCCAGTTTCCAAGCATCATGGCCCGTTTCAACATCTCTCCCGAGACCGTCAATTGCCTCTGCTGTCCCGATGCTCCCCGGATACCGGAACTGGGCTACCGCATCTGCCAGAAGAGAAGGGGAATCACCAGTCGCGTGGTCGAACGCCTGATTGCCAAGCGCACGCAATTAAAAAAACTTCAGAAGACCTCGGAACCAACTATCGCAGCGCGATTCAAGTTGCAGCGTGACTCGCTAAAATGGCTCCTCGTCTGTTGTTTCGGATACACCGGCTACAAGAATGCCCGTTTCGGCAAGATCGAAGCGCACGAAGCCATCAATGCTGTGGCGAGGGAAACTCTCCTAGTAGCGAAAGAAATCGCAGAGAGTCGCGGCTTTGAATTGTTGCACGCGCTGGTGGATTCCCTCTACGTCTGGAGAGAAGGCGCAACACATGAAGACTTCGAGGAACTCGCCAAAGATATTGAAGAGCGGACGCACCTTCCTTTGGCAATAGAGTCTGTCTACCGATACGTTGTCTTCCTTCCATCGAAGCAATATCAGGATGTTCCAGTCCCGAATCGCTT
>CAAGKR010400240.1_pt1 | contig 20595 bp, 16 predicted proteins | sample 2556971 | NCBI WGS metagenome assembly CAAGKR01 (sample SAMEA5207829, study PRJEB30636) | soil metagenome | biome: forest; feature: boreal; material: soil | place: USA | collected 2011-09 | depth 1 m | reverse complement strand
CCCAACTGGCGTCGCTTTCCACGAAATACACCGAAAAGTACCCGGAGATCCGGCGCCTGAAGGACGAAGTGGCGCAGCTGGAGAAACGTCTCGCCGAGGCGATCGCGCAGGAAGGCCCGTCCGGAAATTCCGCGGGTCTTCTTCGGAAACCGCCCAACGCCGGGACCGGTGCCTACAGCCAAGCTCCCGGATCCAGGGAGCGCGACGAGATCCTTCGGCTCCGGGCTCAAAGCAAGGCCCTCGATTCGGAGATAGCCTACCTCCGCAAGGACCGTCAAGGGATCGATAAGGCGATCGCAAGCCTCGAGGCCCGGGTCGAGAAATCCCCGCGCCGGGAGCAGGAGATGGTGTCGTTGACGCGGGACTACGAGAACCTGAAAGCTTCTTACAACGATTTGCTGAAGAAGAAGCTCGACGCCGAGGTGTCGCAGAATCTCGAGAAGCGGCAGAAAGGGGAGCAGTTCCAGATCCTCGACCCCGCGGACCTGCCCCAGGAGCCGTTCACCCCCAACCGGCCGAAGGTGTTGGGCATCGCCTTCGCCGCCGCCATGCTCATCGGGTTTGGCGGGGCCATCGGGTTCGAGATGATCAATCCCACATTGCGCGGGAAGCGGGACTTCCAGAACTTCTTCCAGGTCCCGGTGCTCGCCTCGATCCCGATCATTCGCGACACGGAATATGAGGCCCGAAAAAGCCGGCAATTAGCGGTTGTCTACAGCGGCCTGATCTCCTTCGGCGCCTTGGTCACCCTTTTCCTCGTCGTCTTCGGCCAAAAGGTCCGCAACCTACTCCTGGGGATGTTCTCATGATCAAGCTCCCGTTTTTCCGGAAGAACGGCAAGCCGCCCGGTGCGCGCCGCACGGTCGATCTCTTCGCGGTGGGGAAAGAGGATCCGCTGTTCCACGAGAAGTTCAAGGGGCTCCGGGCCATGGTGGAGCAGAAGGCGGACCTTCACCAGATGAGGCTTATTGGAATCACCAGTTCGATCGCCGGCGAGGGGAAGACGATCACCTGTGTCCAACTCGGCAGGAGTCTCGCATCGACCGGGAGAAAGAAGGTCCTCCTGGTGGATGTGGACATCCGGAAAGCGGATCTGACCCATGGGATGGGCGCCCGTCGTTCTCCGGGCCTGACCGAATATCTGCTCGGCGGGGTCCCGCTCCAGCAGATCATCCATTCGACCCAGGTTCCGAATCTGTCCCTGATCCCTTCCGGCATCGAGGTGAATTCTCCGGCGGACCTGCTGGCGGGGGACAAGTTCAAGTCCTTTCTGCAAGAGATCCGTACATCGTACGACATGATCCTCCTCGACACTCCCCCCGTCCTTCCCGTCGCCGATACCCCAACGATCCGGGACCTGACGGACGGATTCATCTTTGTGTACCGGGCCGGATTCACCCCCTACACGATGCTCCGCCAGGCGATGGAGGAACTCGGGGAGAAGAATGTGCTCGGTGCCGTCCTCAACGGGGTGGAGGTGGCGAGCGATGCGTATTACCGGAAATATTACGGCGCCTATTACCACCGGGACGTGGAATCGGTGATCGATCCGGCGGTAGAAAAGGAGGCGATCCGGTAGCGATGGCTCCGTTCGCTTTCCTCGATCTGATCAACCCGCTTCGCTGGTTCCGGAGGAACGCCGCGTTCCACGGGATCCACCCCACGGACCGGTTTCGCGACCTCATCGAGCGCGAGCGGTCTCGCGCCGACCGCACGGAGGTCTGCTTTTCGTTGGTGGTGTTCAACCTGAAGGGAAGAAAACGGGACACGTACCAGACGCTGCACCACCTTGCGACCTTGTTGTTGTCCCGCGTCCGCACCAGCGACGAGGTCGGCTGGTTCGACAAGACCTCCCTGGCAGTCCTCCTGATCGGGGCCGGGGAGCCCGGCGCCGCTAAATTCGGGCAGAACGTGACCGCCTCCCTGCCGGAGGGAGTCGCTGTCCCGATGGTCTCGGTGTACGTCTACCCCAACAAGGGGCAAGGGGAGGAGCAGGCCGCGCTGCGCATAGAAGGCGTGGGGGAATCCGGGACAATGGTGACGATCCCGCAGACACCCGTGACCGAGAAGACCGCCCTGCCGGAAGATTCCGCCATGCCGTCGGTCTTCGTCCGACAGTTGCCGCTCTGGAAAGACATCCTCGATGTGCTCCTCGCACTGATCGCACTGATCCTCCTTTCCCCGCTCTTCCTGCTGATCGCCGTGTATATAAAGATCGCGGACCCCGGGCCGGCATTCTTTCGCCAGGACCGGATAGGTTTCCGGGGGAAGAAATTCGAATGCTGGAAATTCCGGACGATGAAGGTGAGCAACGACGCGGCGGCGCACCAGGAGTACCTCAAATCGCTGATCCAGGGCGGCGACCAGGCGATGGTCAAGCTGGATGCGAAGAAAGACCCCCGCATCATCCCCTACGGGTGGATCCTGCGCCAGTCCGGCCTGGACGAACTTCCCCAGTTGGTCAACGTGCTCCGGGGCGACATGAGCCTGGTAGGGCCGAGGCCCTGCCTGCCGTATGAAGCAAAGGAATACGACCAGTGGCACGCCGAGCGGTTCGACAGCGTGCCGGGCCTGACCGGCCTGTGGCAGGTGAGCGGCAAGAACCGCACTACCTTCAAGGACATGATGCGCTTCGACATCCGGTACTCCCGCAGGATGTCGTTCTGGATGGAGATCCAGATCCTGTTCAAGACGTTCCCGGCGATTGCCCAGCAGATCCGGGACCATCGCGCGAAGGCGTGCGGAAAACCCGACGATGGAAAACCCGTCGCAGGAAAGGAGGACGCATGAGCAAGCCCATCAACGTGGCGGTCGTGGGGTGCGGGTACTGGGGGCCGAACCTCATCCGGAACTTCAGCGCGCTGCCGGAGTGCAAGGTCCGGTACGTCTGCGACAAGGACGAGAAGCGGCTGGCCCACATGAAGCAACTGTACCCCTCGGTGGAGCCCACGAAAGATTTCGAGAAGATCGTCGGCGACAAGGAGGTCGATGCCGTGGTCGTCGCCACCCCGGTGCACCTCCACTACGAGCTGGCGAAGAAGGCGCTGCAGGCGGGGAAGCACACCTTCATCGAGAAGCCGATGACGCAGACCTCCGAGCAGAGCAACGAGCTGGTCCAGATCGCAGCGAAGAAGAAGCTCACGTTAATGGTGGGGCACACCTTCATCTACTCCGCCCCCGTCCGTCGCATCAAGGAGATCATGAAGAGCGGCGACATCGGGGAGATCCAGTACATCAGCTCCCGCCGGCTCAACCTGGGGCTCTTCCAGAAGGACATCAACGTGGCGTGGGACCTCGCCCCCCACGACATCGCCATCATCCTGTACTTCCTCGGGAAGCCGCCGATCTCCGTGAACTGCCAGGGGAAGGCCCATATCCACAAGGACATCGAGGACGTGACGAACATGTCGCTGGACTTCGAGAACGGCGGCTTCGCCACGATTCACAGCAGTTGGCTCGATCCGAACAAGGTGCGGGAAATGGTGATCGTCGGGAGCAAGCGGATGATCGTCTACGACGACAACCAGCCGCTGGAAAAGATCAAGATCTACGACAAGCGGGTCGAGGCCCCCCCCCACTACGACACCTTCGCCGAGTTCCAGTACTCGTACCATTACGGCGACATGATCGCCCCCTACATCAAGCAGGTGGAGCCGCTCAAGATGGAGACCCAGCACTTCCTGGACTGCATCAAAACGGGAAAAACGCCGGAGACGAGCGGGCTGGACGGGCTGCGCGTCATCCAGATCCTCGAGGCGTCCTCCCGTTCCCTGAAAAATGGCGGCGCCAGGGTCGAGATCGACCAGAACCTCGGCGCCGTCACGGCTCCGGCCTGAGGGGGACACAATGAAGATCGAACCCGGGTCCCTCCAAAAAATCGCCCCCACCGTGAAGTTCGGTGAAGGGGTGAAGGTGTACGACTTCGTCAACCTGTACGGGTGCGAGATCGGCGACCACAGCAAGATCGGCACCTTCGTCGAGATCCAGAAAGGCGCGAAGATCGGGAAGAACTGCAAGATCTCCAGCCACACCTTCATCTGCGAAGGGGTGACGATCGAGGACGACGTCTTCATCGGCCACAACGTCACCTTCATCAACGACATGTACCCCCGGTCCACGGCTGAAGGAGGCGGGCTTCAGACCGAGGCCGACTGGGTGTGCGTCCCGACGTTCATCAGGAAGGGTGCCTCGGTCGGCTCCAGCGCGACGATCCTGGCTGGCGTGACGGTGGGGGAGAAGGCAATCGTGGGCGCGGGCAGCGTGGTGACGAAGGACGTCCCCCCGGAGACAATCGTGGCCGGGAATCCGGCGAAGGTCATGAGAAAAATCACCGAGGAGAAGAAACGATGAAAGTCCCCTTCCTGGACCTGAAAGCCCAGTACGAGTCGATCCGCCCGGAGATCGCGGAGGCGATCCAGCAGGTGCTCGAGAAAACCGCCTTCGCGGGTGGCCCGTTCGTGGCGCAGTTCGAAAAGGAGTTCGCGTCGTTCTGCGGGACGCAGTTCGCCGCCGGCGTGGGAAGCGGGACCGACGCCCTCTGGCTGGCCTTGCTGGCACTCGGGGTGGGCCCGGGGGACGAGGTGATCACCGTGCCGGACACCTTCATCGCCACGGCGGAAGCGATCAGCTACTGCGGGGCAACCCCGGTCTTCATCGACGTGGAGCCGGTCGCGTACAACATGGACCCAGCCAAACTCGAGGCCGCGATCACGAAGAAGACGAAGGCCGTGATTCCCGTCCACCTGTTCGGCCAGATGGCCGACATGGACCCGATCCTCGCGATCGCCCGGAAGCACAAGCTGTTCGTGATCGAGGACGCCGCCCAGGCGCACGGCGCGGAGTACAACGGGAAGAGGGCCGGGTCGATGGGGGACGTGGGGTGCTTCAGCTTCTACCCGGGGAAGAACCTGGGTGCTTATGGAGAGGCGGGCGCCGTCGTCACGAACAACCCGGAACTGGACAAGAAGGTCCGGATGCTGCGGGACCACGGACAGGACAAGAAGTATTACCACGGGAGGATCGGCTGGAACGCCCGAATGGACGGGATCCAGGGGGCGATTTTAAGCGTGAAGCTGAAACATCTCCCGGCGTGGAACGACGCGCGCAGGAAGAACGCCGCCCTCTACGACGGCCTCCTGAAAGATGTGAAGGGGGTTGCGATCCCGCGGGTGGCCGCCTACGCCAAACACGTTTACCACATCTACGCGATCCGCGTGAAGGACCGGGATGCACTGATCGCCGCGCTCGCCGCCAAGGACATCCATTGCGGCATCCACTACCCGATCCCCCTGCACCTCCAGGAGGCGTACAAATCCCTGGGGTACCGGGCCGGGGCGTTCCCGGTGGCGGAAAAAGCTGCCTCGGAGTTCGTCTCCCTGCCGATGTACGCGGAACTGACCGGGGAGCAGATCGCCCGGGTCGCCACAGAACTGAAGGCGATCGTCATGGCTCCGGTGAGCTGAACAGGAGTGGTCGTTGCGGACCGCCTGGAAGTTGTCGACCCGACCGGGGTTCCGGGGTGGGATGAACAGTTGGCCTGCCATCCCTGTGCGACTGTCTTCCACTCGTCTGCCTGGGCCCGCGTCCTTTCCGAAACGTATGGGTACCAGCCGTTGTATTTCACCGCCGTGGAAGATGGGCGGCTCGTCGCCCTCCTCCCGTTCATGGAGATCCGCAGCTGGCTCACCGGGACGCGGGGGGTCTCCCTTCCGTTCACCGATGAGTGCGCCCCCATCCTTCCAGACGATATCGGGTTCGACGACGCGGTTCTTCAGATGATCCGCCTCGCGGAGACTCGCAATTGGAAGACGCTGGAGTTTCGCGGTCGCTGCCGCGGGATGGGGAACATTCCTGCCTCGGCGGAGTACCTCACCCACGAACTCGACCTGACAATCGGGGAGAAGGCTCTTTTTTCCCTGTTCCGCTCGAATGTTCAGCGAAACATCCGGAAGGCGGAGAGGGAAGGGATCTCGGTCAAGCCCGATTCGACCCCGATAGGGGTAAAGGAGTTCTACCGGCTGAACTGCCTGACCCGGCGGGAGCATGGTCTGCCGCCTCAGCCGTTTCGGTTCTTCGAGAACCTCCGGTCGCACGTCCTGGAAAAGGGGTTCGGGACTCTGCTGCTGGCTCGCCACGAGAGGAAGGTGATTGCCGGGGCTGTCTTCCTCCACTTCGCCGGGAAGGCGGTGTACAAGTATGGCGCCTCGGACCGCCGCCACCAGGAGTTGCGGCCGAACAACCTGGTCTTCCGGGAAGGAATCCGGGACCTGTGTGCGAAAGGCGTGCGGACGCTGTCGTTCGGGCGTACGGACCTGCACCACGAGGGGTTGCGGCAGTTTAAACTCTCTTGGGGGGCGGTGGAAAAGACGCTGCAATACGCCAAATACGACGTTACGTCGAAGGTGTATCTATCAACGAAGAAATACCGTGCGACGATCCCTTGGGAGAGCACGATGTCCAAACTTCCCGTGCCGGTCCTGCGGCTGATCGGGCGCATCGCTTACCGGCATGTCGGGTAGGCATCTCAATAGAGGGAATATGCCCTTATTGATGAAAGCTTATTACCAGATCAAGCCTCTTATCCCGCGTAGGCTTCAACTCGCCCTGCGTCGGGTCCGCGCTCGTATAAAACTTGGGACGCATGCGGACATCTGGCCGATCGACGAGAATACGGCGACCCCCCCGAAGGACTGGAAAGGATGGCCGGGGGGGAAGCGGTTCGCCTTCGTCATGACGCACGACGTGGAGACGGAAGTGGGGCGGGACCGTTGCCGTGAGCTCATGAGACTCGACCAGGAGTTCGGGATCGTCTCTTCCTTCAATTTCGTCCCGGAACGGTATGAGGTACCGGCAGAACTGCGGGATCATCTCGTGAGCCACGGATTCGAGATCGCGGTCCAGGACCTGAAACACGACGGAAAACTCTTCCGGTCCCGGCCGAAGTTTCTGGAACACGCGAGATCGATCAATCGCTACCTGAAGGATTGGGATGTGAAGGGTTTTCGTGCGGGGGCCATGCACCACAACCTCGACTGGTTCCATTCCCTGGACATCGAGTATGACGCCTCGACGTTCGATTACGACCCCTTCGAGCCCCAACCCGACGGTACCGGGACGATCTTCCCGTTCTGGGTTGAGCCCCCGAATGGGGCCGGGAAGGGATACGTCGAGATGCCGTACACGCTGCCGCAGGACTTCACCCTGTTCGTGATACTGAAGCAGGAGTCGATCGACCTGTGGAAAAAGAAACTGGACTGGGTGGCGTCAAAAGGCGGGATGTGCCTGCTGATTACCCATCCCGATTACATGGCATTCGACGGCCAATCCCGCCAGTTCGATGAATACCCGGCCGATCACTACAGGGAGTTCCTTCGGTACGTCCAAACCACTTACAAGGGGCAGTATTACAACGTTCTGCCGAGAGAGTTGGCCTCCCTGTGGAAAGCCAACTACGTTACTTCCCGAGCTGACAAGATTCCAACGAACTCGAACATCTGCATGATCGCTTACTCGGACTACAACCAGGACGCCCGGATCAAATCGTATATCCGGATACTGAAAAAAGCCGGACATCCCGTGGATCTTCTCGCCCTGAAGGACGCGAGCGGCAAGACGGTTGAACATTTTGACGGGTACAGTCTCTACCGTCTTTCCGGGAAATACCGGGGGGGGAATCCTTTTCTCTATGTCTATTCCTACCTGAAGTTTTTCCTCCTCGCATTTCTATTCCTGAACCAACTGGATTTCAAAAAGAAATACACCGCGATCCATGTCCACAACATGCCCAACTTCCTGGTGTTCGCCACCGTGCTGCAGCGTCTTCGCGGGAAACGGGTGGTGCTGGATAACCACGACCTGATGATTCCATTGTACGAGGCCAAATTCAATACCACCGGCAAACGGTTCGCTCTCCGGATGCTTCGGTTGGAGCAGAAATGGTCCGTTGCCTTCTCTTCCGCAATGATCTGCGCCGACCATCTCCAGAAGGAATATCTGGTCCGGGAATTCGGAATTCCGGAGGACAAGATCACAGTCGTGTTGAACCTCCCCCACGAAGAGATTTTCCGGCGCATATCGGTGCCTAAGGAAGATGGGGTCTTCAAAATCGTTTACCACGGTACGATCGCTCATCGTCTCGGGATCGACTTGATGATTGAGGCGATGCGCAGGATTCGGGGACAGATCCCCGCGAAACTCCACATATACGGAGTAGGGGATTTCCTGGCTGAGGTCATCGCGTTAAGGGACAAATACGGGTTGGAAAAGGAAGTCTTCATCGCCGAAAAAGCCGTGCCAACGGAAGATCTCTCGGAAATCATTTGCGGGATGGACGCTGGTTTAATAGCTAACCGCAAGACAGAATCTACTGATAAATTCATGTTTCCGGTAAAGCTGTTGGAATATGTTTACCTTGGACTTCCTGTGATTGCGCCACGACTAAAAATCATTCAACGGTATTTCAAAGAGGATATGTTGTTTTATTATGAGCCAGAAAATATAGATGATATTGCAAATCATATATTAATATTATACAGAAATGATCAGGTAAAGCAAGAAATAATTAATCAGTCGTATAAGTTTTTCAATAATTATAATCTTGACGGGAAAACTTCGGATTATAAGGCAGTATTAGATCTGTAATTTAAAAACGATTTAATGTATATTTTATGTTTCTGCTCAATTTGCTTAATTATTGGATCACCTTCATGACCGGAGAATAATAATTGAAGACAAGCACCTCAGAAATTATCGTAAAGGGGAAAGCAAAATATATAAAATCTTTAAATATTTTCGGGAAAGAAATATATTCAACTGGAAATTTTATCCGTATTGCTAGGATAAAAGACGAATTTTATGAAGATGACTTACAGGATCCAGAATCTCTGATCAATATTTTACACAATAGAGATTTCAAGGCGGATATTTTTACATTTTGGCAAACCCTTCCCCCGAATAAGCCACGTTTACCGTATTACATGGAATGGGACAACATAGCCGCCCTACCAGTAAGAAAATACGATCTCTGGTTAAAAGAACAGGTCAACCGTATGGTTCGTAAATCAATCCGTATAGCTGGGCAGAGCGGAGTCGAAGTCAGAATAAATGATTTTAATGATGAGTTTGTCCGTGGAATTCATGCAATATTCAATGAAACTCAGTCCCTTCAAGGAAAGAGGTTCTGGCATTACGGAGAGGATGTTGAAACCGTCAAAAGAGAGATGGCAAGAGATCTGGATCGGAGTGTGTTCATCGGGGCATATTTAGGTGGAGAATTGATAGGAGTCGCGAAACTTATATTCACACAACAGTGCGCCCACTTTGCCACGATTGTTTCCAAAATAAAATACAGAGAAAAAAGACCAAATAATGCATTGATTGCGATGGCTGTAAAAATCTGTGAGAGAAGAGGAATTCGGTACCTTACATACGGGAAATTCATTTACGGGAAAAAAGGGGTTGACTCGCTTGCTGAATTCAAAAAATACAACGGGTTTTTGAAGATTGATTTGCCTCGTTATTATATTCCTTTGAATAAAAAGGGGTCGCTTGCTATTAAAATGAATCTTCACCGTGAGGTAATCGACTTAGCTCCCAAAAGACTAGTCATGGCGTATTTGAAAATTCGGTCACTTTTTTATTTAAGGGCCGGCAGGTAGTATTCAGAATCTCGTTACGGAGGCAATGATTGGGAAATAAAACGGAAAAACTATCCTGCGTATTGATCACGCCGGCATATAACGAAGAAAAGTACATAGAAAAAACGATTCAATCGGTTATTTCCCAAACACTTCTTCCGAAAAAATGGGTCATTGTGAGCGATGGTTCAACAGACCGTACCGATGAGATTATAAAAAAGTATTTACCAGGAAATAAATGGATAGAACTATTGCGGATGCCAGAGCATAAGGATAGAAATTTCGCAGCCAAGGTTGTTTGTTTTAACGCAGGATATGAAAAAATTAAAAACATGGAATATGACATAATAGGAAATATTGATGCAGATATTTCATTTGAAAGCGATTTATTAGAATATTTAATAGATAAATTTAGGGAAATGCCGGAGCTTGGGGTAGCAGGAACCTATTTTGTCGAAGATAATTATAGCTCATTAACAGATAGCTTTGAGGGGAAAAGGCATGTATCTGGGCAATGCCAATTATTCAGGAAAAAATGTTTTAAAGACATCGGAGGGTATGTTCCTCACAAATCTGGTGGTATTGATTGGATTGCGGTTACCACGGCGAGGATGAAGGGTTGGAAGACGCAATCGTTTCAAGATAAATATTATTTCCATCACCGTCATCTGGGAACAGGGGGAAGCAGTCCCTTGGGTTCTCTCTTTAAATATGGCATGAAAGATTACTACCTGGGGGGGCATCCGCTATGGGAGGTATTTCGAATTGTTTATAGATTAATAAAAAAACCTTACATAGTAGGTGGTATGGCTTTGATGTTCGGGTATTTATGGGCATTAATAAATGGAATGAATCGGCCTGTATCAAATGAATTGATGAAATTTCATCGATGGGAACAGATGAAAAAGCTAAAGATAATATTTTATAACATTATAAGGCATGGAAAAATAGAAAAATATAATATTGATTTTTAATATGAAAGAGGCATGGATTTCAAAAATAGAGGATTCCATCCATCGGTTCCTTTGTTGGCTGGCAAAGTATGGGGAAACATCCTTCGATCATCAGACTTTTTTTGCTTCCCGGATCGGGAAAAAGGCGAAAGCGCTTTATTACGAGAGACCTCTCATCGGAACGGTCGCAGTTGCCCCTTTCATTTTCTGCGAAGCTTTCTTCCCATCCGCGCGTCGCCTTTTCCTGAAACGACAACGGTTTCCCATTTCAGACGCACATTACGCGATGGGTTTTGCTTTTCTCAACCAGTCTACAGGTCGCGTGGAATATCTTGATAAAGCAAGGCATTTTCTAGACGTTCTGGAAAACACCCGGTGCCCGGGATTCGATCGATATTGCTGGGGTTATCCTTTCGATTGGGTCACAAGGAACGGAACGATTCCGGCTGGGACCCCATTGATTACGACGACTCCATATGTTTTCGAGGCATTCCTGCAGGTCTATCAAATTGATGAGAATCCGAAGGGGTTGAAGATTCTGCGATCCATTGCGGATCACGCCGCGGAAGATATCAAGGACTTTGAAGTCGGTCCCGATGCATCTACCTGTTCCTACACACCTTATGACACAGGGGGGGTCATCAACGCGAGCGCATATCGGTCCTCCATGCTGACCAGTGCGTCGCTATTGTTCAAGGATGACCGGTACATGGCGCTCGCTAATAAGAATCTTCGATTTGTGCTCCAAAATCAACAGTCGGATGGTTCCTGGCCTTATGCCGTGGACGGAGTGCGGGATTTCGTCGACCACTTCCATACCTGTTTTGTCCTGAAAGCGCTGGCAAAGATCGAACGGAATACGGGAAACCCGGAATGCCGGATCGCGATCGAAAAGGGGATAGATTTTTACGTCAAGAACCTGATCGATTCAAAAGGGTTGCCAAAGCCCTTTTCAAAGGCGCCTCGACTTACATTATACCGACACGAATTATATGACTACGCGGAATGCATCAACCTCGGCGTCCTGTTGAAGGGAAAGTTTGCAACACTCGACCGTACCATATCGGTTGTGGCTGAGGACGTCCTGGAAAGGTGGCAGAGACCGGACGGATCTTTCCGGTCGCGGAAACTCCTTATTGGCTGGGACAATGTTCCGATGCACCGTTGGGCACAGTCTCAAATGTTCCGGAGTCTTTGCTTCCTGCTGAATCGGCTGAAGCAGGATTCGACTCCGGAGTAGGGGCAAGCATCGTGTGCGGCATCTGTGGCCAATTTAACTACCGGGATCAGACTCCTGTCCAACCGGAAACGATCCGGACGATGACCGAAACCATGGTTCATCGTGGACCGGATGACGAGGGGTACCATTTCTCCGGCCCCCTTGGCTTTGGATTCAGGCGTCTGTCGATCATCGATCTGCAAGGCGGCCGCCAGCCCATGTCGGATGCCGAGGAAACGGTCTGGGTGGTCTTCAACGGGGAAATCTACAACTTCCAGGAACTTCGAGAGGAGCTGAAAAACTTCGGACACAACTTCCGCACCCTGTCCGACACGGAAGTGATGGTACACGGATACAAGCAGTGGGGAGAGGATGTATTCAATCACCTGAACGGCATGTTCGGGGTGGCGATCTGGGACGATCGGAAAAAGAAGCTCGTTCTGGCACGCGACCCGATGGGAATCAAGCTGATTTACTACCGGCTGGAAAACGGCACGGTGAGTTTCGGATCGGAAATTCGTCCGATCCGGGCCGCGTCCCCTGGCAGGCCCGTTATCGATCCCATTTCCCTGAACCTTTTTTTACGCTATCGATACACCCCTTCTCCACGGACCCTCTTCGATGGGATCTGCAAACTCGCACCAGGAACGAAGATCGTTTTCGAAGACGGGAAGTCCAGGCTCGACAGGTGGTATCTGAACAAGCCCTCTCCTTTTTCCCCACCCCTCTCACCGGATGAAGCTGGCGAGAAGCTCCTGGAAATTTACAAGCGGGCGGTGAAGAGACACCTGATCAGCGATGTTCCGGTGGGGCTTCTGCTCAGCGGGGGAGTGGACTCGGGCCTCCTGCTCGGATTGATGAACCAATGCGGGAATTCCTGGCCGACCTACACCGTAGGATATGGATCATCATTTAAGGATGATGAGCTGATCGATGCCGCCGAAACGGCAAAACTCTTTTCAGCTCGAAACGTGTCGATCGAACTCAGCAGGAATACGTTCCAGTCCATCCTTCCGAAAATCATCTCGGTGTTGGAAGAGCCCATCGCGTCCTCGTCGATCGTTCCGATGTACTTCGTATGCGAGAGAGCAAGGAGAGATGTCAAGGTGGCGCTTGTAGGGCAGGGCCCCGATGAACTGTTCGGAGGGTACACTCGCCACCTCGGGATTCGGTACGGAGCCTACTGGAGAGAATTACCCGTGTGGGTCCGGAAATTTCTCAAATCTTCAATCAAGATTTTACCGAGGAATGAAGCTCTCTACAGGGGTATTTATTCCCTGGATCTTCCGGAAAGAATGAGGCGTTACCAGAATACCTTTTCCATACTTCCCGGCCGTGAAATCGACGAATTATTTCACCCGGGATTGTTGCCGAGGGATGCGGGGGACAAGGTACTCGAATATTGGGAAGACCTGTTACCCTTGATGGAAAATTCGGACGAGCTTGGGGGATTCCAGATGCTGGAACTCCGTTCGTCGCTCCCCGATGAATTGCTGATGTACGCCGACAAGCTCTCGATGGCTCACGGATTGGAAGTGCGCGTTCCGTATCTCGACAAGGAGGTCGTGGAGTTCGTCGAACGGCTTCCTGCCAGCCTCAAGATTCGCTATGGGACAAGAAAATGGTTGCACCGAAAGGTTTGCGCGGATTTTCTCCCGAAAGAAATCCTTCAGCGGAAAAAACGTGGTTTCGCTGTCAACGTGGTCGACGAATGGTTCCGGGATTCCCTGAACAGGAAAATGGACCACGTATTCATGGATGGTGACTCCCTCATGAACAAATATTTGAGAAATGAAAATGTCAGGCGGCTATTGGAGGAACACAAAGCAGGCAAGCGAGACAATCACAAAATACTGTTCAGCCTGGTTGTTTTCGAGGAATGGCTAAGGGCTTTATGACGGACGGGAAACCATAATGCCGGGAATTTGTGGGATTTTCGGGAAACGGCATGAGCAGTTATATAAAAACCAATTATTGAAGATGGTAGCCTGCATGATGCAGAATCCATCTTTTTCCAATGGGTGTTATATAAATCCGGATTTGAATGCATACGTTGGATGGGTTGCTCATCCGGGTTCTTATTCGGATTGCCTGCCGATATTCAATGAAACAAAAGACGTTGTATTGTTTTTTGCCGGTGAGGGATTCCCGGAAAAAGAAACCATCATTAAATTGAAATCTACGGGCCACGCTTTCGATCCATCGAATGCAAGTTCTTTAATACATTTATATGAAGAGAACGGTATCGATTTTTTACTGGATATCAATGGTTGGTTCAGTGGTGTTCTTATTGATTTCAGAAATAAGGAATCCGTTCTTTTTGTTGACCGGTATGGAATGCAAAGAATTTATTTCCATGAAAAAGAAGACGATTTTTACTTTTCCTCCGAGGCGAAATGTCTTTTAAAGGTTCTCCCGGAACTACGTAGACTTGATCCGGAATCTATGGGCCATTATTTCACCTGCGGTTCTGTTTTGGAAAATCGAACGCTTTTCTCCGGTGTTTCCTTGCTGCCGGGAGGTTCCTCATGGAGGTTTCAAAAGGGTATCTGCACGGCCAGGAAAAAGTATTTTCTGCCAAGCGAATGGGAAAACCTTGAAATACTGGAAAAATCCAAGTTCCACGATGCGCTTCATGAAACGATTGAAAAGATCATCCCTCCTTACCTGGAATCGAGATCATCCATTGGCATGTCGTTGACAGGCGGGCTGGATACCCGGATTATCATGTCTCATATCGGGAGCAGCGCAACACAACTTCCATGTTATACATTCGGGGGTATGTATCGGGATTGCTTTGACGTAAAGATCGCAAAGAAGGTTGCCGAGGCGTGTGGACAATCCTTTCGCATATTGCCAATCGAAGAATCTTTCCTGACCAACTTTTCGGATTTTGCAGAAAAAACCGTGTATCGGACGGACGGTGTCTCGAACGTCTGCGGGTCGCACGAAATCTACCTGAACAATCTTGCAAAGGAAATCGCACCAATCAGATTGACAGGGCTTTTCGGAAGTGAAATTATGCGAAGCGTTGCATATATAAAGGCAGATTTACCAAAGGAAAATATTTTCAATCCGGAATTTGAACCGCATAATTTAAATGCTTTGAAAACATTTCAATTTGCAAAAAACAGAAATCCTGTTTCGAATGTAGCATTCAACATAATTCCTTGGCAGTTACAGGGAAACCTCCTTGCAGCGCAATCCGAACTGACGGTTCGTACACCGTTTATGGACAATCGACTCGTCAAGTTGATGTACCAGATCCAAAAAGATGAACGCGCGGGGGAAGAACTTTCTCTTCGCCTCATCCTGTCGGGTAATCCGGAATTGGGCAAAATACGAACGGACAGGGGGCTGAAAGCCGACAGATTTTATATTTTCACGCTGCTGACCAGGATATACTACGATTTCCTTTTTAAAGCAGAGTATGGTTTTAGTCAAGGCATGCCCCACTGGTTATCATATATAGAGAATTATTTGGATTTATTAAAAATGGAAAAATATATTATCGGACGCAATAAAATTGAACATTATCGTTTGTGGTTTAAGAATAATCTCTCTGATTATATAAAGAATATATTATTGGATGGTCGCTCGATGCGAAGAGATTATTTAAAAGAGGGAATAATTGAGGAAGTAGTCAAAGGACATATGAGTGGGAAAAGAAATTACACAAACGAAATCAATAAACTGTTGACCATGGAGTTAATACAACGAATATTTATCGAAAACGAATGAAGCGTAGTCAATCCCATTGAAATAACAGGTTAATCCGATTGCCGCCCACAGTTGCGCTTCTCACTTGCATAATATTTATCGTTTTCCTTTTATGGAATGATTCTTCCCGAAGCTCCAAACATTCCAAGGCACTTTGGGTTCCTCAGTTATGGTTCCTGATTATATTGTCCCGTCCCGTATCGCAATGGTTATCCCCGTACGGCATAGCAATTCGTTTCGACGAGGGTGTTTCCCCGTTAGAGTCTCCGTTGGACGCCTCGATATTTATTTTTCTTATTTTTGCAAGCGTTGTAATATTGAATCGCAGAAAAATATCGATTTCAGAAATATGTAGAAGTAATGTATGGATAATCTTTTTTTATCTTTATTGCGGTGTCAGTATTTTTTGGTCGGATTATCCGTATGTTTCATTGAAGAGGTGGTTTAAAGCAATTGGGAATATATCAGTCATTTTAATTATATTAACGGAATTTGATCCCTTTGATGCAATGAAGACAATAATCAGAAGATGCGCATTTATTCTTATTCCCCTTTCCATTCTTTTCATAAAATATTTTCCGGAATTAGGAAGGTATTATGATACATGGTCGGGAAACGTATTATTTTCTGGGGCTTCCTACAACAAAAATGGTTTGGGATGTCTTTGTTTGGTTTGCGGTTTGTTTGTTTTCTTGAATTTGATGGATGGATGGAAAAGTAGTGACACCACTGAAACAAAGAGTAATTTTAGAAATAATCTTGTAATATTTATTATGATTTTATGGGCATTATATTTATCTAATAGCGTAACATCTACTGTTTGTTTATTGGTTGGGTTGGCTTTGATTTCTTTATTCAGGCTTTCATTCTTGAGGGATCACTTCAAAATAATGGCTGTTTTTCTTTTGTTTATGGTTTTATTTGTTTATTTTTTGAATCATGCTTTCGGAATTTATGGCACATTTATTGCCAGTATGGGGAGGGATACTTCTCTTACGGGACGAGATAAAATATGGGAAATAGTTCTTAAGGGAGGATCGGATCCTTGGATCGGAGCTGGGTATGAAAGTTTTTGGCTAGGTATAAAAATTAAATCTTTAATGAAGGATGTTTTGGATTTGGAGTTTAACGAGGCACATAATGGTTATTTGGAGGTATATTTACAGTTGGGATATATTGGTCTTTGTTTTCTTTTGGCTCTGATCATTTCGGGTTATCGGAAAATTTCCAGAAAAATTGCAGAAAACTTTAATTTTGGGATTTTATGTATGGTTTTTCTCATTGTATTGTTGCTTTACAACGTTACCGAGGCTGCCTTCAAGGATTTGCACCCCCTATGGAATTTATTTCTTTTTATGGCTATTGATTATAAATATAAAACATTAATGGAGGATAGTTATTATGGTGTTGGATGAATTGAAAATAGATAACGATTTGAAAAAAGTACATGATATCTATGTATATTACTGTTATTAAAGGGGGTGGATCAATGAAAGCATTTGTAACATGCCTTTTTCTGTTATTTTTTCCGATTTTTTCATATGCTGCTCAATGGAATGCACAGACATGCGAATTGGCAGAAGTGCAGAGCAAAGTCACGTCCGCATTAAACGGCGATACGGTGATGGTACCAGCCGGGAATTGTACCTGGAATTCGGCTTTATCTCTTACCAAAACCATCACATTGAGAGGCGCAGGACCGAGCGCGGATGGGACAAAAATCACCTATGGAGGGATAAATCATACCCTATTTAGTGTCGGCCCGAATACTACAGGCTATATGGATATATCCGGTTTCTGGCTCCTTGGTGGGGATGGAAATTACTGGAGCGGAACCGCAATGCAGTTATACGGTCCGGTAGGATGGAAAAACTTGCGTGTCCACAACATGGTATTCGACGGAAACAAGCAGTGGTCGATCAAGGGAGGAGCTTACACCAACGGAGTAATTGACAATTGCACTTTCAAGGGTTCCGCTCACGGCATCATGCTGTATGGGCAGGGAACAACCGATTGGGCTACTCCTTTAACTCTTGGAACAGCGGATTTCTTTTTCATAGATAATAATACTTTCAACTGGAATGACTGGTTCGGATCGTCGGGGGCTGCTTCTTTTGATCTGGATAAAGGCGGAAGAGTCGTTTTTCGTTATAACACAGTAAAATACAGTATATTCGAAACGCATGATAGGGTAAGAAGTTCGCTTGCAAGCGGGCAGGCTTACGAGGTTTACAACAACACTTTTTGGACAGATATCTCTAAATGGAAAGCAGTTGATATCTCTGGGGGTACGGGCGTTATTTGGGGAAACACAATTTACGGGCCGTGGTCTGTCGCAATTGGTGGAATTAACTATAAATCTTTTACTGCTGGGGGGCTAGGTGCCCTTCTTTGTGATGGTAACGACCCTGCGGACCAGAATATTCCTGGGGAATCGGGATGGCGATGTCAGTACCAGATCGGAACATTATATGAGGGTGCATCGGCTATCAGTTATCCATTATATGTCTGGAATAATAAAGTTATAAATGGAAGCGGCAGTAACGGATTAGTAGTAACAAATGGAGGAGTCAACGTTAAAACCGGAAGGGATTATTTTAATAACGTTGCAAGACCGGGATATACCCCCTATATCTATCCGCACCCGTTGACACAGAAAAAACCACTGCCACCTCCAAATGTCAGAATTTTAAATTAAATATATTTCATGATCGCAAAGTAGAGGTTGTAAGTGGTGACTAATTTAAATGTTGGATATTTTTTAGTTTTTATTATTGTATCCAGAATAATGCTGTATCAATTTTATTATCGAGGTAGATAGTTTTGAAATATTTAGTTTCAATTCTCATCCCAGCCTATAATGCAGAGAAGTGGATTCGACAAACGATAGAATCGGCATTAAATCAATCATGGGGAAATAAAGAAATAATAGTAGTTGATGATGGATCAAAGGATAATACGATAAATATTTTAAAAAAATATGAGTCTGGAAATATAAAAATATTCCAACAGGAAAATATGGGAGCTCCAGCTGCGAGAAACGAAGCACTTTCTCTTGCTCAAGGTGATTATATTCAATGGTTAGACCATGATGATATTCTGGCACCGAATAAAATTTTGGAACAAATCAAAAGGAGCGAGGGAGGGCGTGATAGTCGCGTGCTCCTGTCTTCTGCTTTTGGCACATTTTACCATAACATCGAAAGGGCAAAATTTCGTCCCACATCTCTTTGGAGAGATTTAACGCCGATGGAATATTTTCTCATAAAATTTCAGGAAAATACCTGGCTTCAACCTGGTGCTTGGCTGGTGAGTCGCATGATCACAGATCTTTCAGGGCCATATTTTGAAATGAGGTCACCGGATGATGACGGGGAGTATTTTTGCAGAGTGGTTGCGGCGAGCAACCGCATAAAGTTTGTCCCCGAAGCGAAGGCTTACTGGAGAATCGGTAATACGAAAAGTTTAAGCCAAACATTTTCCGATGAAGCGTTGGAATCTCTATATGCTTCAACAGTCCGGTGTATTGATATTTTTCGGTCATTAGAAGATAGTAATAAAACCAGGTCTGCATGTGTAAAATTTTTACAAGATCGACTGACGATATTCTATCCGGAAAAAATAGATATTGTTGAGAGGGCCAATAAACTTGCTTGCGATTTAGGAGGGCTGTTGTTTCCCCCTGAAGAGGATTGGAAATTTGGCATTATTCAATCAATGTTTGGTTGGAGAAAAGCGAAAATTATCAGAGAAAAAACACGAAAGGTAAAAACTGCTATCCGGAAGCGGTGTGATGAGATTTTATAGATATTCAAGTACATTTTTTGTTTTTGACATATTCCATTTGTTGTTAAGCGATACCGAATTTTTCGGTTTACTTTTGATACATTTATAGCCAATTTAATATGCTGAGCATGTCTGCATTGATTATGTTTTAAATAAAATGAACCAAAAAAATGCATATAATAGTGTATTCAGTGCGGATAACTGGAAAAAAAAGTTATCATGGTAACTGTAAGTGTAATAATCCCTTGTTTTAATCATGGAAAATATTTGGATGAGGCTGTCGAATCTGTTTTAAAACAGACGTATGATAGCTTTGAAATTATTATTGTAAATGATGGTTCTACAGATAAATATACAATCGATAAATTAAATTCTTTTTCAAAACCGAAAACCCGCATTATACATACAGAAAATAAAGGACCTTCACATGCTCGGAATACTGGAATTATGAATGCAGAAGGTATGTATATTTTGCCTTTGGACGCTGATGACAAAATTGCCAATACATATTTAGAAAAAGCATTAAATGTTTTTAACAATATGAAAAACATCGGCATTGTTTACTGCGATGCGTATTTATTTGGCAATAAATATCACGAAGAAATATGGGATCTTCCTCCATATTCACTGGAGGATATGCTAATTAATAATGTTATTTTTGCATCCGCTTTTTTTCGTAAATCAGACTGGGAAAAGGTTTCTGGGTACGATGAAGAATTAATATATGGAGATGAGGATTATGATTTTTGGCTTAAAATAATTGAATTTGGGGTGCAGGCATATAAAATCCCAGAAGTTCTTTTTTATTATAGATATTTAGATAATTCCCGTTCGCGTAAAATTACAGACGAACAGTTATTGGATTTTCAAGTAAAAATATTTAATAAACATAAGCAGTTATTTTTAGATAATTATAAAGTACTTGTAAAACACAAGATTTATCTGGAACAGCAAATAAAAATTTTACAAGACGATAAAGTAGTCAAGTTATTAAAAAAGATAAAATTCTATTCAATTTTTATGTCTATATCCGACGTGGCAAAGTTTATTTACCACATATGGAAAAATCTATTATACTATATAAATTGGGAGAAAAATAGAATTTAAATCATAATAAAATGGTTAATAAATAATATATAATCTCGGAAATTGTATCTGTATATAACTGTGAACGGTTTATAAGAGGGGCCTTCTTGATCTTGAAGAGCAGACTATTTCTGATAATATAGAGATAGTCGTGGTGAATAGCGGATAAAAAGAAAGTGAAGATATTATCATAAAT
>CAAGKR010187833.1_pt1 | contig 20603 bp, 22 predicted proteins | sample 2556971 | NCBI WGS metagenome assembly CAAGKR01 (sample SAMEA5207829, study PRJEB30636) | soil metagenome | biome: forest; feature: boreal; material: soil | place: USA | collected 2011-09 | depth 1 m | reverse complement strand
GAGCCTAATATTGCGTGAACTAGGGTGATCAGCCGAATCTAACGCGCGTCTGAAACTCGACGAACAACGTTGGGTAGACGAACGAGAAACTTCGCAGTCCAGACGCCCAGTAACAGGGTTATCACAGCTGCGACGATGGCAATGGCGAAAGACCTGGATTCGAAAGCCGTGAAGCTCCAGTACGCCAGGGCCGCAACAACGGCGAGGAACAACAGACTAAAACCGATTCCCAGAAGCGCTGTCATCGTCGCGGCGTATCGTCCACCCACGCATCTGAAGCGTTCCGCGATCGACTCGAAATCCGAGAAGCTGCCTTGGCGATTCGACTTATCAATCTTCTGACGGTAAGGCATTGTTCCAACCTCGATAATCTTATGTTGCCGCTATCAGGAGAAGAGTCTGCTAAAATGGGCTTCCACAAAGCGATCAAAACTAAGGACAGGCAAGAATCGCGCTCATGACCATCCACTCTATCAAGATCTCAGGAGCTATAACGCCCTAACCGCGCACCAACGGACTCCGTGGAGCGCGCTCGACGCCGGGCGAAAGCAGATCCGATACGCACAGGCGGTGCGCGCATTCAACAACGGCGTGCTCAAAAACATCCCGGCAGTTTCCCCGAATTCGCGAAGGCCTAGAAGAAAGTCTAGGCAGTCCCATGATGATGTAGGGGAGCGAAATGAACGCTGCAACCCAAAACGCAAGAAGGAAAAGTTTTATCAAATGCTTCGACCGGCGCACCAGGGAGCCTTGTCATATTTCGGACAAACGTTGTGGAGTAGTTGTTGACGGGTAAGGGACCCCGGCGGTGCGTGGAGTAAGAACACGCAAGCCAAAACGCCGGTCAAAAACCCGAGAACGAAGGCCATTACAACGCGGTTGTTCAATGGCATTAGTATATCATTACAGCGACACCGGTGATCAATCGGCCATTATCGGGTGGAACTCTCCGATCTTCTCAACGTGCGCAGCTTTCGCAGCCGAATTCGACAAGGCCACGAACGATCAGGAGCGCGCAGCGGCTCGGAGCAATCATCCGGAATGCAGGCAACACCAGCGGTTCTTCTTTGGCTACGACGGAGACAACGTGGCGCGAATTCGGCTGCACGATGCCCGTGGAAACCCTCGCATCAACTTATTCGTCACGCCAGACGGCCAAGCGAAGATGCAGTTCCTGGACGCAGACGGCAAAGTTACCTACCAATTGCCGCAATAAAGAGAGGCCTAAGTTATCCTACGTCCTCGCCGTTGGGACAGCGCCTTGTTGGATTTCAAGCAAACACAGTGCCATTTAGGAAGTCGTAACGATGCTCGCGTTCTTCCAGCGCTTCTTGCAAACCCGGCGGCAACGTGATTACACTATTCGGGTTGCGCATCAGCACGCCGCGATATTGAAAGCGGGACCTATCGCTCCAACCTCTCGTCGTTATCCACGCTCCCACCGCTTTCGGACGCTCCAGCAACGATTTCCCCACAGTATCGTTTAAGCGATCAAGATCAAAGCGCAACGCATCCGGGGCCAAGCCCGTAGCGTCAAGAAGGATCAGTCGTCCCTGTGTGACGCCGCTGAGCTGGTCGTACTCATGCTTGAACTTTCGCGCAAGCTGTTCGTAACCATCGGCTTGTGCGCTCGGAAACGCAAGACACACCCAGTAGTTTTCACGCACGTCTTCGTTCAGTTGCACGCGATGCAGAGAACCGTCCGGATTCGGCCTCTTCGCCACGCCACGAACCATAATATCAAATGCCCCTTGCTTCGGGGGCTCACCGTCCCCAGTACGCCGAACCCGAACCTCGCCAAAGTCGTCAGCGACCGTAACGTCAGATTTTCCGCCCTGAAACATGCTACCCGCTTCTCTTAGCGTCGATTGAACGGCTCCATAAAAATCTCTAGGCGTTTGGTGCGAAACTCTAATCTCAACCGTTACGGAAAACGGAACATCGACATATTTTTTCACAAGCGGCATCACAAACTGTATCAGATCGTGCGGGCGCGTGCTGAAGATATCACTAGGAAAGCTCGCACAACCAATTCTCCAATTCTCAATTCTTTCCAATTCTTGCGGGTCCTCACCCTTCCCGGGGTTCTCGAATCGTTCCGACCCCCTTCTCACGTTAGCGCTACCCTGCTCATATGTTCAAGCAGATCATCATTCCGATCGACGGGTCCGACTGTGCCGCCAAGGCTGTCGACGTCGCTGCCGTGCTCGCGAAGGAGCAGGACGCGACGTGCACCGTGTGCATGGTCATCGATATCGCTCAGGCCGCCGCGTTGGGTTTTGCCACGCCGGATCTCGTAAGCGGTTGGTTGAAGACCGTGCACGACCAAGCCGAAGCGATCGTTCTGGAAGCGGCTACCCGCTTGCGAGCTGAAGGTGTGCAAGCGCAAACCGAAGTCGCAGAAGGTCAGCCGATCGATGCGATCCTGCAAATCGCAAAGAAACATCGTGGCGATCTGATCGTGATGGGCAGCCACGGCCGCACCGGTTTGCGTCGCCTGTTTCTGGGTAGCATCGCTGAAGCCGTATTGCGGAGCGCCGATATCCCCGTGCTCGTCGTACCGCAAAGCGGCCTGAAAGTTGCGCAAGCCGCTAAGTCGCAAGCGCATCGTTGATGATGCGCAGGACCTCCGCAGGTTCCGACGGTTTTGGGATGACGTGTGTAATGCCGGCGAGCTCCATGAAATCGCGCAGCGCCTGGTGCGGGCGCGTGGCTGTATAAAGCGCGATCTTGGCCGCGCGCGTGGCAGGGTCTGCGCGCAATGCTTTGACGAACTCTACGCCGTTCATCTTCGGCATGAAGAAATCGATGATGATGAGATCCGGCGCCGCCTCGTGGGCCAGACGCAAACCTTCGTTTCCGTCGGCACCTTCGTGTATTTCGTGCCCGTGGGGTCGCAAAATAGTGGCGATGAGCAGCCGGTTCGTGGCCTCATCGTCAACGATCAGTATCTTAGACACGATTCGATCGCAGGTGTTCCGGTAAGAACAAATCGATCTGCCGGACGAATGCGTGCGGCTCGATCGGTTTGGCAACGTAGCCGTCAAAATCCGCTGAAAGAATTCGCTCGCGATCGCCCGCCATTGCGAGTGCGGTGACGGCGATGATGGGAGTGTCCCGCAAGCGCGGATCTTCCTTCAAATTTCGCGCAATCGCATATCCGTCGAGTCCCGGCATCAGGATGTCCGTGATGACGGCGTCATAGTCTTGGTTGCGCGCGGCTTCCAGGCCGGCACGCGCATCGGTGACACCGTTGGCGGCGTGCCCGAAGGCCTGTAAGAGATAGAGCATCAGATCGAGATTTGCGCGGTTGTCGTCAATGACCAGAATGCGGGCCGGCATTCGTTGCTACCGAAGCGGCGCGGTCAGCGTAAACGTGCTGCCCTTGTGCGATTCACTCTGAACGCGCAAGCTGCCGCCGATCAGTGTCGCGAGTTTTTGGCTCAAGTGCAATCCTAGTCCCGTCCCTTCGAAGCGCCGTGTGCTCGAAGTATCGAGCTGTTTGAAGGCTTCGAAAAGCCGCGCTTGGTCTTCCGAGCTGATGCCGATGCCGGTATCGACGACAGCCGCTTCGACGAAGGCAGCGTTCCCGAGTACCTTGCGCGTGAGCTCGATCCGGATCGAGCCTTTTTCCGTATACTTGATCGCGTTGGTGGTCAGGTTGATCAAGATCTGGTGAAAGGCGCGCCGGTCGGTGGTGATCACGATGTCGTTGCGAGGCGCCTGAATCTCGAGCGCGAGACTCTTGTCCTCCGCGAACGAACGCAGCGCCGTTGCCACCTCATCGATGACTTGCTGAACGATCACCGGTTCGAAGTGCAACTCGATCTTGCCCGACTCAATCTTTGCCAGATCGAGCATGTCGTTGATCAGCGAGAGAAGGTGGCGCGCGCTGGATTGGACGATCTGCAGTTGCTTTTGCTGCTCATCCGTGAGGGGGCCGGGGAGTTTCATCAGCAGCGTGCCCGTGAAACCGATAATCGCATTGAGAGGCGTGCGCAGCTCATGGCTCATTCCCGCCAGAAACCGATCCTTTGCCAAGTTGGCGTTTTCGAGCTCGGCGTTTTTTGCTTGCAGCGCTCTCTCGAAATACTTTCTTTCCGTGATGTCCCGGATCGCGCTGGAAACGAGGACGCCTTCCTCCGTTTGCAGCGGACTGAGAGCGATCTCCACCGGGAACTCGCTGCCATCTTTGCGCAAGCCGTACAGTTCTAGTCCGGACCCCATCGGGCGCGTGCGCGGAGCTTCGAAAAAATTGTTGCGATGCGTGCCGTGCCGGCCACGAAAGCGCGACGGAACGAGCGTCTCAACGCCTTGACCGAGCAGTTCCTCGCGGTTGTAACCAAAGAGCTTTTCCGTTTGTGCGTTGACGAGCACAATTTTGCCCTGCCGGTCGACGATAACCATGGCGTCCGGAGCGGATTCCAGCAGGTCTCGGAATGGTTTCTCCGCTACACCGTCGGCGGTTTTCATGGGCATTGAGGTTCGCTCAATCTTCACTGCTTCTTCCAACGGTCAGCGTACGCTAGTGCCATGGCTATCTATCAACGTGAGGCTCTCGAAGAGCGCATGCGCCGTCATCCTGAGCCTGTCGAAGAACCCCGACGCGTCCGGATTACGATAGAAGTCGCATCCGACGAAGAAGACGCGGTTCTTCCGTGGCGCTATACCGTCGAGCTTGCGCGCCCGCCTGCCGGATTATTCCTCCACAGTTAAGGAAACGTTCCGAGGACTTTCCGCGGATCGTCTCAGTGCAGCGCTACATTGAAATGTATCCGGCACTGTGCCGGAAGAGAGCCGCTTTATGCGGCTCTCTCCTAATGTTATGCTCTTTCGTATGAAGATCTCGGCCTTGCTATTGTTGGTTGCCCTCGGACTGGTGACACTGCCGCTTGCGAGTGCCGGCGTCGATCCGCTTGTTGAGCGCGGGAAATATCTCGTCGGTTTCGGCGGCTGCAACGACTGCCACACGCCGGGCTGGCGCGAATCTGACGGCACCATTCCCATCACTCAATGGATGACCGGCAGCAAGATCGGCTATCGCGGACCGTGGGGCACGAGTTATGCCGCGAACGTGCGCCTTGAGTTTCAGCAGATTTCCGAAAACGATTGGTTGTTCATGGTTCGTACGCGCGGCGGACACTGGCCGATGGTCTGGCACGATCTGCGCATGCTGAAAACCGGCGATCGACGCACGATTTATCGGTTCGTCCGCAGTTTAGGCCCGCGCGGCAAACCCGCACCGGCCGATGTTCCACCCGGCCGCGAGCCTTCGACGCCTTACGTTTGGGTCGTGCCGCACTAAGAACGCTGGCAGCGCATCAAAGTGTGGGTCGAAGTGGTGCCGGAAAAATCCGCTGCCAGAGGATCCATGCGACGACGGCGATGCCGCCGAGTTGCAGTACTGCCGCGATGATGAGTAATGCACTGGCTATAGCTCCGTGCGTCGAATCGAACCAGGGTTCGCAGAAGAGCCGCAAGACCAGTCCGATGTTGAGCAGATAGAATGACATCCGCGTGGCGCGTTCTGGATATCGTCCTTGCGATTCGGGGAACCGCGCGCGATTGAGGGGCAATAACCAAAGCGCGACGCCGATCACCGTGTTGAGCAGCCATCCGACGAAACCGGCATGCCCGTGCTCAATTGAGATGACGAACGGTGCGGGACGCCCCAGCGCTTCGAGTATAAGAAGCGCCGCACCGGAAATAAACGTTAGGATTAGATAGAATATTCCGGTCTTTAGGAAAAGTCGCGAGACGAACGGCATCTCAACCCAGTACGACGCGGGCGCTCGTATCGCTTGCGGCTGGGCGGCGCGCTCGAGCGCGCGCGATAATCAAGTTTAGAAGCATCGCCAGCCACGCCGCAATGCCCGCGGCCGCGCCGCAATCGACGAGTACTGCGCTGTTGAGCGCGAGTCCACAAACGATTGACGCGACAGCTGTTTGAAAGAGACCGAAACTCGCCCATGTGAGCCGCCGATCGAGAAGGTGCTCAGGACGCGTTTCATCGTCATCTCCGCGATACACCGTTGCGATGAGGCGCGTTCCTATATGGAAGGTATGCGCGTTTACCATCTGGCCGATCCAGCCGATCAGTATGACAAAGCCGTAGGCAAACGACAACTGCCGGCCGGCAATTGTAGCTGCGCCCAGAGCGACGGCGAGGAACAACCACACGATTGCGGCAGCCATGAACGCTTGGGGCGGGCGATGTGATTCCGTTGCGCGGATGAGAATATCGCCCATGTCGGCGATGTAAGCCATCGCTCCGAAACCGAGCAGCCCTGCGCCGATCCACATGACCGGTGAATTTAGGCCGAGTCCGACGGCCAGCGTCGGCGCACCAACGAGTGTCGACGTTCCGACGATGATGTGAATCCACACGAAGCGCGACTTCGTACCGCAGATCGGGCGAACGGTTCGTGCGGAGACGCCATAGACGAGCAGCGAGAGCCAGCCGTAGAAGCCCAGATTCGCGTGGGCTGCAGGCAGCCTTGCGATCCAGCCGATCGTAAGCGTGCCCGAAATGAAAAACGACAGTAGCAACCCGAGCGAAGCAACCGCGACGAGCATGAGCAGCGTGACCAAGATCGCGCGCGCAATCGCGCGTTCCGTGCGTTCCAATCCACGCGCTGCACTGAGTGTCCACCACGCGACAAGTACGTAATAAAGCAGGCCGATAAAAATCGCCGCTGCGGCTATGCTGGCAAACCGCGCATTCAGAACGAGAAGGCTCAACACAAACACGCCTGTAGCAAGGGCAAAGGCGACCAGCGACGCGCGAGCGACTTGTTCCAAGCGCCATTGCAGCCCAGTAAAAGTTGGTATGACATGCAGGAGAATCGAGAGCGCTGCCACCGTGAACCATCCGAGTGCGACCAAATGAATCCAGGCGAGGGTCGGTGCGGACAGCGTATCGACGCCGGCGTTTATCGCGATCCACAGCAACAGGATCCACGAGAGCCCGTGACACGTTTGCGCGAAGAGAAGACCGCCCGGCGGGATCCAGTGGCGACGCGCAAACATCAGCTATCGCGGATTCTCCGCGGACGTCACGCCGGCACCCGTCCATCGTGCGCGCGAAAGTCGGCCCATTGAGCCTCGATCTCTCCTCCGAGTTGCGCGAGCAGCCGCGCCATCGTCGCGTGTACGATCGCTCGTCCGAATACGAGATCGAACGCTCTTCCAAAAAAACCTAATGGCGGATCGTACGATCCGTCTAAGCGCAGCCACACGCCACGCTGCCTCGGGCGTGCTGTCAGCACGCCCCGAAATTCGGGGAACAGGAGCCGATGATCGGGGCGCCACGCGAGCAGGAGCGCGTCGTGACGGCGCACTCCGTCGCTGCGGTCGTCCACGACCGCAGCGGTCGCCTTCACGTTTTCCGAAACCGCGTATCCGGGTGAAATGCGCATCTGAGGACTTTTCCGCAATGCCTTTTCGGCAAATTCAATCACTGCGGAAAAAGGACACGCGCAATATCGCCTGACCCGAACTTCACTCATCGTGAGCCTCCTAGGGCGCCAGCCTACCGCCTCAGCTGGAAGTCTCTATGAAAAGCGTCTTCCCAACTCGTTCCCAAAAACTGTATCGGTGCCGCGCTACGCTCTTGGTATGCTTGAACAGGCCACGGCCTCCCCCTATTCAGACGCGCCCCGGATCGTGATTTGGGAGATGACGCGAGCGTGCGCTTTGGCGTGCCGCCATTGCCGCGCCGAGGCGATTCCCCGTCGCGACCCGCTGGAGCTGCTGACGAAGGAGGCGTTTGCCCTCGTCGACGCCGTCGCCGAGTGCGGCCAACCGATCTTCATCCTGACGGGCGGCGATCCGTTCATGCGCGGCGATCTCTTCAAAATCGTCGAGTATGCCGTCAATCGCGGCTTGCGTACGGCGGTGTCGCCCAGCGCGACCGGCCGCGTTACGCCGAGATCGTTGCAGGCGCTCGTGCGAGCCGGTTGCCGGCGGATTTCGTTGAGCATCGATGCGCCGGATGCCGAGTCGCACGATGCATTTCGCGGCGTACGCGGTTCGTTCACGCGCACTTTGGAGGCGCTGAAGGCGGCGCGCGACACCGGCCTCGAGGTGCAGATCAACACGACGATCTCGCATTTCAACCATAGGCGTATTGCAGAGATGGCCGCCTTCCTAGCTCCGCTCGACATCGCGCTCTGGAGCGTTTTCTTCTTGGTGCCGGTCGGAAGGGCGAGCCTCGACGACGTGCTGAGCGCCGCTGAGACCGAGACCGCATTCGCCGAATTGCACCGCGCCTCGCTCGCGTTGCCGTTTGCGGTCAAGACGACCGAAGCGCCGCATTATCGCCGCTACCTGCTGCAGCATGGGCATAACGGCGCCGGTATTTCATCCATCGGCGATGGCAAAGGTTTCGTCTTCGTCTCGCATCGCGGCGAGATCTTTCCGAGCGGCTTCTTGCCGCATACGGTCGGTAACGTGCGCACCGATCGGCTCATTGACGTGTATCGCGACAGTCCGTTCATGCGCCGATTGCGCGATCCGGACTCGTTCGCGGGCAAATGCAGCTTCTGCGAGTTTCGACGAGTCTGCGGCGGATCGCGCGCGCGTGCGTTTACGATGACGGGCGATGCTTACGCAAGCGAACCGACTTGCGCGTATATTCCGGCCTGGCACGAATCGGCGTATTATGCTTAACGTCACTAGGCTCTTGTGTGGGATCGAGCAGCCGATGGACGCGCTGCGATATGGCCGCGGGTTCGGCGCCCCGCGAAATGCCCATGACCGAAAGCCCGTCGTCGTCTGGAACGTCTCACGCACGTGTAATCTGCGCTGCTTGCATTGCTACAGCGATTCCGCCGCGCGCAAGTATGACGGCGAACTCACGCGCGCGCAAGGGCGTGCGCTGATCGAAGATCTGGCCGCTTTCGACGTTCCGGCGGTGCTGCTCTCGGGCGGCGAGCCGCTGGCGCGTCCCGATACGCTGGAGCTCGCCGAGTATGGGCGATCGTTGGGTTTGAAGTTCACACTGTCTACCAACGGAACGTTGATCGATCGCGCTATGGCAGAACGCATTCGCCGTATTGGTTTTACCTACGTCGGCATTTCTATCGATGGCATCGATGCGACCAACGATTGGTTTCGCGGAGTCAAAGGCGCGTTCGAGCGCGCGGTATCCGGAATGCGGAACTGCAAAGCCGTCGGCCAGAAGGTTGGACTGCGATTGACGCTGACGCCCAAAACGGTAGCCGATCTCGATGCGATCTTCGACCTCATCGAAGTCGAAGATATCGAGCGCGCTTGCTTTTACCACCTCGTTCCAACCGGGCGCGGCCGCACCGTCGCGGAGCTCACGCACGCGCAGACGCGCGCGGCGCTCGATACGATATTCCAGCGGACGCACGAGTTTGCGCGCAATGGCCGGCCGCGCGAAATACTCACCGTCGCCAACCATGCCGATGGTGCCTACCTCTATCTGACGTTGCTGCGCGAGCAGCCGGAACGAGCCGCGGACGCGCTTGCCGCGCTCGCATGGAATGGTGGCGGCGCCAATTCGAGCGGCATCGGTATCGCCGACATAGATACGCAAGGCGACGTTCATCCGGATCAATTCCTCCAGAGCGTTACGCTCGGAAACGTCAAAGAGCGCAAGTTCAGCGAGATTTGGAGCAACGCGAGCAATGAAACGTTGGCGGCGTTGCGCAATCGCACGGGCCGTCTTCACGGACGGTGCGCGTCGTGCGCGTTCATGCCGATCTGCGGTGGAAATTTCCGCGCCCGCGCGCTGAATCTCACCGGCGATCTTTGGGGGTCCGATCCCGCCTGCTATCTAACAGACGCGGAAATTGCATGAGTCCTTTCTCTCCAACGAGCTGCCCGCTGGATTAGCTGGCCTAACCGAAGCGGAAGTCGCGGCGCGGCGCCAAGTCAGCGGATCGAATGCGATTCCCGCTGGTCGCGCGACGTTGCTGTGGGTTTTCTTGCGCCAGTTCGCCTCGCCGTTCGACGCGCTGCTTGTCGGCGTCGGCGCGCTCGCGTTGGTGCTGCGCCAAACCACCGACGCCGCGATCGTTCTGTCGATCGTTGCGTTGAGCGTGTTGCTTGGAACGCGCAACGAATATCGCGCCGAACGGATCATTGAGGGCCTGCGCGCGCGCATCAGCCGTAAGGCGACCGTCGTTCGCTCGAACGCATTGCAGCGCATCGACGTATCGGAACTGGTGCCCGGCGACGTCGTCGCGCTCAACGCCGGCGACGTGGTTCCGGCCGATCTGGAGATTCGGTTCGCACACCAGCTCGAATGCGACGAAGCCACACTCACCGGCGAGAGCCGTCCGGTTGAAAAAGAAGGCGGCAGCGACGCCTACATGGGAACCGCCGTTTTTGCCGGACGCGGCTTCGGCGTCGTTGTTGCCATCGGCAAAGAGACGCGCTTTGGTAAGATTGCGGCCCATGCCGCGCGCCGCCAGCCGCGGACCGCCTTCGAGATCGGGCTCGGCCGTTTTTCGGCGATGTTGCTCTGGATCACCGTGCTGGTCAGCTCGGCGGTCTTCGCAGTGAGCCTGGTTCTGCATCGCTCCGCAATCGAGTCGCTGCTATTCGCGCTGGCCATCTCGGTGAGTTTGACGCCGCAGATGTTGCCCGTCATCGTTTCGGTGAGCTTATCGCTCGGCGGTTACCGCATGGCCAAGCTCGGCGCGATCGTAAAACGGCTCATTAGCATCGAAGACATCGGCAACGTCGAGATCCTCTTTACGGACAAGACCGGAACGCTCACGACCGGGCAGCTCACGCTCAAGGCAGCCGTCGATGGAAACGATCTGCCCTCGGAGACCGTGCGTTTGTACGCATTGCTATGCAACGCCGCACAGCACGGCGGCGATCCTTCCACGGCGGTGAATGCACTCGATCTTGCGCTCTGGAATGAGGTTCCGGCGGGTGTCAGCCGTCGCTTGAACGACTGTGCGCGACTCCAAGAAATCCCTTTCGACTACGACCGCCGCATGATGTCCGTGCTGGCGCGTGTTGAGGATCAGCAGATCCTGCTGGTGAAAGGCGCGCCCGAAGCGGTCGTCAAGTGCTGCACAGCCGTCTCCAAAGATACGCTCGCGCTCATCGGCGGCTATGTTGAATCCGGGGCGCGGGTAGTTGCTTTGGCGATTCGTCCTTTTCCGGATCAACATCAAGTGACGGCGCAAGACGAACACGATCTGCAGTTCGCCGGCCTGCTGGTTTTTGCGGATGCGCCCAAGGAGGGCGTACAAACTGCGCTCGGTTTGCTGACAAAGCTCAACGTGCAGACAAAGGTGATCACCGGAGATAGCGAACGCGCAGCCCGCGTCTTGTGCGCGCGCATCGGCTTGCCGTTGCGCGACTCGATCACCGGCGACGAGTTGGATTCGCTGAGCGACGAGCAACTGCGCACGCGGATGCAGACGATCGACCTTTTCGCGCGCATATCGCCGCTGCAGAAGGAGCGCATCATCCGCGTGCAGCGAACCACGGGTACCGCCGTCGGTTTTCTGGGGGACGGCGTCAACGACGTGCTAGCACTGCGTGCCGCCGACGTGGGGATCACCGTAGATTCGGCAGCCGACGTTGCAAAAGACGCTTCCGACGTCGTGCTGCTCTCTAAAGACCTTGCGATCTTGGCCAGCGGCGTGAGCGAGGGCCGGCGCATCTTTACCAATACGATCAAGTACGTGCTGATGGCCACCTCGTCCAACTTCGGCAACATGATCAGCGCGGCGGCCGGCTCGATGATCCTGCCGTTTTTGCCGCTGCTGCCGTCGCAGGTGCTGTTGAACAACCTGCTCTACGACGTGAGCGAGATGACGATCCCGTCAGACAACGTCGATCCCGAGCAGCTCGTCCGCCCCTCACATTGGGATCTGCGTTTCGTGCGTCGTTTTATGGCGGCCTTTGGACTCTACAGCGCGCTCACCGACTTCGGAATGTTTGCGGTTTTGTTGCTGGTCGTGCACGCATCGCCGCCGGTCTTCCGGGCAGGATTCTTCATCGAATCGTTTGGAACGCAGGCGTTGATCGTCTTCGTTTTGCGTACGCGGTACGTTCCGTTTTTCCGCAGCCGGCCAAGCCTACAGCTGGCGTTGACGACTGCACTCTGCGCTACGATCGGCATGGCCTTGCCTTTCACTCCACTGGCGAGCGAGCTCGGATTCAAGGCCGTGCCACCCCTGGCGTTGGGAGCCGTGGCAATTATCCTCGGCATATACGTGGCCGTCGCCGACGCAACGAAGGCGCTATTCTTTCAGAGACGTTAGTCCGCGCCGCATGTAAAATGGTTGCGTCCAGAGCACCGCTGCAGCGCCGACAGCGGTAGCGATAAGCGTCGTGAGCAACGGGATCGGCGCGAGGTGCAGGACGCTCGCGAGCGCAGGCCACACTATCGCTGCGACGAGCGAAATCGACGTGATCAGGAGTATCGGAACGACGGCGCGGTTGCCGTGTAGCGCGCCGCGCCAAATCGGTTTGTTCCCGGCGCGTTCCACCAGCACGAGGAGAGTCTGGCCGGCGATCATCGTGATGAGACCGGCGGTGCGCGCCGCGCCTTCGGAAAAACCGCGATCGAGCAGGAAGAGATAGAGCGCCAGCACAGCGGCTGCCAGTGAAAGGCCAAGGAGCAACACGCGCCGCCAATCCGGCGTGCGCATCAGCGCCGCCGACGGCGAGCGTGGAGGCATTCTCATCAAGTCCGGCGGTGGCGGATCGTTTTCGAAGATTAGCGCCGATGTTGGATGCACGATCAGCTCCAGCCAGATCAAGTGGACTGGCAGCAAGAGAATCGGCGCGCCGAAGAGCGGCAAGAGAAACGCGCTGATCAGCAGCGGTGCGTGGAAAGCGATCAAGTACGAAAAGGCGTGTCGCAGATTCGCGAAGATTCGGCGGCCGTCGGCGATCGCGCGAACGATTGTCGTCACGTCGTCGTCGAGCAGCACGAGATCGGCGGCCGCTCGAGCCACTTCGGTCCCGCCTTTGCCCATTGCGATGCCTATATCGGCTTCGCGCAGGGCCAAGGCGTCATTTGTTCCATCGCCGGTCATCGCCACGATCTCGCCGCGCGCGTGCAGATCGCGAACGATGCGAAGTTTTTCTTCGGGATGGATACGCGCGTAAACGTCTGAAGGCTCGATGCCGACCGTCGCCGCGATTGCCTGCGCGGTTGCGGGATGGTCGCCCGTGAGCATAACGACGCGGATGCCTGCACGTTGGCAGTTCTCAACCGCTTCTCGCGCATCTTCGCGGATGGGGTCCGCGAGCGCGACGAGCCCTGCGAGTTGGAGTGGCGCGTGATCGGCGGTCTGTTCGTCAGCCTCTCTCACGATTGTCTGCGCCACTGCCAGTACGCGCGCGCCGCGATTGGCCGCAGCCTCAAGAAATGCATGTGCGCGTTCCGGATCTTGGATTGCGCCGCGATCGAGCAGCGCTTCGTACGCGCCTTTGACCACCAACCTCAGGGCGTTGCCTTCGCGCCAAATCGCCGCGGCGTAACGTCGCGCCGGGTCGAACGGCACGGCCAGAGATCGTTGGAGACCTGTTGTTGCGCCCGCTGATGACGCAATTAGGGCTCGGTCCAGCGGATCGCCCGAATCCTCATCGCAGGCGAGAGCCGCCAGTTGCAGCAAGCGAGTCGCGTCGAAACCGTCCGCCGCGTAGACCGACTCGACCGCTAGTTTGCCTTGCGTCAACGTGCCGGTCTTGTCCAAACAGATCACCGTCGTCGATCCGAGCGTTTCAACGCTTGAAAGCCGGCGAACGAGCGCATTATCTTTGGCTAAGCGCCATGCCCCAAGCGCGAGATAGAGTGAGTAGACCATTGGCAGCTCTTCAGGAATCGCCGCCATGGCAAGGCTGACGCCGGCGATGACTGCGATCGGCCACGCGTCGCCGTGCGCGCGTCCGGCGACGACCACCATCGCGCAAACGATGACGACGCCGATTCCGATCTGGAAGACGAGCCGGTGAATGATGCGTTCGATCGGCGTTCGCGGCTGACTGATCTGCGCTATGGTGCGGCCGATGCGTCCGTACTCTGTATGCGCGCCCGTCTGCTCTACGATTATCAGCGCGCGACCTGAGCGAACGACCGTTCCTGCGAGCACGTGTGCATTATCGCCTTGCACGCGCTTTTCAATGGGCAGCGACTCGCCGGTGAGCGCCGACTCGTCGACGAGCAAACGGTTACTCTCGACGAGGCGCGCGTCCGCCGCAACGACGTCGCCTTCGCGCAACAGCAGTGCATCGCCGGGAACGACTTCGCGCGCCGGAATGCTCTGTTCGATGCCGTCGCGGATCACGCGCGCGCGCGCCGGCGCGATCTCTTTTAACCGCTCGAGCGCCCGATCCGAACGAAACTCGAGAATTGCGGTGACCAAGAAGATCGGCAAAAGGGCGCCGCCGGTGACGATTGCATCGAATCCGTCTCCGAGAACTGCGTACGTCCCGCCGGCAATAGCGAGGAGCAGCACCATCGGATCGGCGACGAGGCGTACGATCCAAGAAAACAAGGAGCCCGCGTTCCGCCGCGGCGCCAATTCGTTGAGCCCGGCCTCTGCGAGGCGGGCAGCGGCTTCGTCGCGCCTTAACCCGCGAGCCGATGCAATAAGCGCATCTGCTGTCATGAAACCAGACCAGTTTAACGACCGCGCGGGAACGGACTATGAACGGTGCGGCTCCGCTCTTCTCAGTTTCTTCTTGACTACGCCTTTGCGGCCTTCGGCCTAAGCGCGATAACGGCTATGGCGAGGATCAATTGGACGATGATACGCACGAGCATGTAATTCGCCGGGAAGTACTTATCGATGTGCATCGCCGTCAACGCGTACACGTTCAGGGCAGCCGAAACCACGAGCAAAAACACCAGCGTGTCGATAACCGCAATGTAGCGAGCCGGATCGCGGGCTGCCACGCAGAGCAGATATCCTAGCGCGAGTGCGACGATTCCAATGGCCTTCAAGAAAATCAGCACGAAGCCGATATCGCCAAGTGCGAGATTTGTCGGAACCAGCGAGAGCGCCCAGCTTGTCGCAAAAAGAAGAATCAGGCCCGCGAGTGCCTCGACTACCGACAGCGCGTACAACAGAGTGCTTAGGATGCGGTAAGGCTGGACAGATGTCATGAAATTCGTCCTCCAGCCGCCCTTCTTCGACTTTGCCTAAAAGGTTCCCAACCCCGGGCCATAATCTGTTGTAGGAGGCAATTAGGCATGTATCTTTTGGCATACGAGGATGCCACCGAACTCTTGAACCGTCACGGCATCCACGCCCCGGTGGACGATGAACATGAGAGGCGCCAACGCCGAATCGATCGCGGAACGCCGATCGGCATCCAAGCGGTTCACGACGAGAACGGCCAAAGTTTTATCGCGTTGCGCGCGCATCATTTCGGCACTATGCGGTTGTGTCCGGTGTCACTCTCATCGGCGGAGTCGATGGTCGACCAGCTCCATCTAGAGGGCCGCGTGCCGCTCAAGCCGACGCTGCGCTTGATGCTGACGAATCTCCTGGTTCGCGCTTCGAAGCTTTTTGTAGAAGAGGCGCTCGAACAGTTCTCGCTCGATCCGGTGTACGTTCGCGAGCATGATTATCGGATCGGGCGCGTCAAGATGTTGAGCACCAAAGAGTTGCACGTTCACAAGCGGCTCGCGCCGGACGCGCACGATCGCGGCGCCGTTTTCGCCTATCGCCCGACGGCGCGCGTCAAATGAAAGAGTCTCTTCGCACCACGCCGTACGGCCACGTGGTCACAATTGGCCTTCCGTACGAAGAAGCGGTCGACCGAGTCAAAGTACTGCTGAAAGATGAAGGCTTCGGGGTTCTCTGCGAGATCGACGTTGCAAAGACAATGCAGGAGAAAATCGGCAAGACATTTCGCCCGTATCGCATTCTCGGCGCGTGTAATCCGTCTCTCGCGTACGAAGCACTCTCCACCGATCCGCAGCTCGGCCTGCTGCTGCCTTGCAACTTGGTCATCCAAGAGGAAAATGGACGAACGATCGTTTCAGCGATTGACACGCGCGCGCTGCTCGCAATCAGCGAGGATCGGGCGTTACTTCCTATCGCGGATGAAGTGAACGCTCGATTAATGCGCGTGCTCGACAAAATCGCCGCCTGAGACTGCGGCGAGCGCCATCATGCGCTCCTCTTGAACGTCGATCGCATGCACGGGGGCTTCGCTTCCGATGCCGGCCCAAGTCAATCGCTCGCAGATGCGTTGGCGAATCTCTTCCGAACCGAAACCGATCCCGCCGGAAAATGCGAGCGCATCGATGCCGTCTGCGGCCGCAATCATCGCCGCGATGCCGGCGACGGCCGATTCGACGAACACGTCAACGCCGAGCTTTGCGTCAACATCGCTGTCCTGCGCGCGTTCCAAAACGCGGCGCATGTCCGAGTCGCCGCATAATGCCTTGAGTCCCGACTCGTTGTAAAGTCCGGATCGCAGTGTTTCCGGCGTGATGCCGTTTTTCATCAGATAGAGCAGTGCGCCTGGATCGACACTCCCGCTGCGCGTACCCATTACGAGTCCATCGAGCGGCGTAAAACCCATCGTCGTGGCGACGCTGTGCCCGTCGTAGAGGGCTGCCACCGAACAGCCGTTGCCGAGATGCGCGCAGATGGCGCGCCGCGGATTGCCATGCTCCTTTAGCCACTCGGCTGTATAGGCGTAACTGAAACCGTGATAGCCGATCCGCTCGATGCCGAACCGCTCGCGCCATTCGCGCGGAATTGCGTAAGTCGCGTGCTGCGTTGGAATCGTCGCGTGGAAAGCACTATCGTATGCAACCAGCTGCGTCGCTTCCGGAAAAGCCGAACGGGACTCGGAAATCAGCTGCAGCGCCATGCGATCGTGCGTTGGCGCGAGCTCCGAACGCGAAGCGATCCGCGCTTCGATTTCGGGCGTGCATTCTTCGACGGCTGCCGCACGCCGTTCGCCCAGCACGATCCGGTGGACGACGATGTCCGGCTGGAGCTCGCCGGCGTTTTTGCGCCAGTGTTCCGGCGCTACCATCGTGCGCTCGCGAAGCGTCTGCAAATCGTGCTTGCCGGCACGGAACGCTGCGATGCGCAAGCTCGACGAGCCTGCGTTGAAGCACAGAATCGCGCTGTCGCGCAAGACGTTATTCTTGCGGCGGTTTGGGGTTATACCACTCAGTGCCGTCGGCATACTTCACGCGCAGAACGGCGCAGTACGGGAAGGACGTGCCGATCGGGAAGATCTCCGGGCTCACGTCGAACTCATGAGCGATTTTTGCGCCCGGCGAGAATGTTCCGAGATCGTTTGCGATTGCGATCAGCGAACCGCGCGACACCAGGCCGAGATCAACTTCCTTGGCGACCTTCGGTGCCGTATTCGCGTAGGTGATTGCCAAGAACCCTTCAGCATACGGGAAGGTACCCGCGCTGCCGGGATGCCATACGCCGTACGGATCGATCCAAGGATGGGAAGTTCCGGCGGTGTGCTGATGCGGATCGCACCGATAGACCGTGATTTGCGATCCCGGAGTCTGTTTGAGTGCCTGTGCGGCTACAATGCCGCCTGTCGCGAGGATGAAGGCGAACGTAAAGGCAAAACGTTTCACAGTGCAACCTCTGGCATGTCGATGCCATGTTCTACGATGTAGCGCCGGTGCGCCTCCAGCTTTTCGCCGGTAAAGATCTGCAGGTTCGCTGCGCTTCGGGGTTGTGCCAACTGCCCCGCTGCCGCAGCGAGATGATACCGGCTGATGCGATTGCGCACGACCATGTCGAACGGCGTCGTCGTCGTGCCTTCCTCGATATATCCCCGCACGTGGAAGCGGTCCGCCTGCCCGCGTCGGTGCAGTAATTGATGGATCACGTGCGGGTAACCGTGAAAGGCGAAAATGACGGGAACGTCGAGCGGAAACAAGGCCTCAAACGCTTCGTCGGAGATTCCATGTGGATGGGCTGCAGGTGCTGCGATACGCATGAGATCGTAGATGTTGACGACACGCACGCGTGCGCTGGTGCGTTCGTTAAGGATCTTCGCCGCCGCCAGCGTCTCTTGCGTCGGCACGTCTCCGCAACACGCGAGCACCACTTCTGGATCGCCGCTGTCATTGGACGCCCACTCCCATACGCCTAAACCGCGGGCGCAATGCTGCCGCGCCGCTTCCGGTGAAAGCCACTGCGGCATCTCGTTCTTGCCGGCCACAATCAGATTGATGTAGCCGCGGCTTCGCAGACAGTGATCCATCGCGCACACCAGCGTATTGGCATCGGGCGGCAGGTAGACGCGCGTGACGGCACTCTTGCTGGTCAACAGCGAGTCGATGAAGCCTGGGCCCTGATGCGAATAGCCGTTATGATCTTGCCGCCACACGTGCGAGGCCAGCAAGAGGTTGAGCGAAGCCGTCGGCGTGCGCCACGACACCTCGCGCGACATCTTCAGCCATTTTCCGTATTGGTGCACCATCGAATCGACGATTGGAATGAAGCCTTCGTAGCATGCGAAGATGCCGTGCCTTCCCGTGGCGATGTAACCCTCGAACCAGCCCGCGCAACAATGTTCGCTGAGAATCTCGATCGCGCGGCCGTCGGGCGCGAGGTACTCGTCGGTGTCGTAAATTGGGCCCATGAAGGCGCGGTTTGTGACGTCGAAGATCGCGCCGAGCTTGTTTGACACCGTTTCATCCGGACAGAAGAAGCGAAAGTTTTGCTCCTTGGTATTGAGACGGAATACGTCGGCGAGATACTCGCCGACGCGTTGCGTTGCCGATGTACGATTCGATCCCGGAGCGCTGATGGGCCCCAGATGCTGTGAGCCCGGCAAAACGAGCGGAACGAGCAAATCGCCCCCATTGGCGTTCGGATTGCGTCCCATGCGCAGTTCTGCGGGCGGAAGCACGGAGCGAACCAGAGCGCTCGGCCGTCCGGCTTCGTCGAAGAGATTTTGAGGTTTATACGACCGCAGCCAGCGATCCAATGCGCCGAGCTCCGCCAGATCGCGCGCCGGATCGGCCAGCGGCAGTCCGTGCGAATGAGACGTTCCGGCGAAGGGACCGCCGACGCCCTTTTCGGAGCGTAAGATGATGACGGGCCACCGCGGAACGTCCGCAGAGTGCGCGTTCTCAAAGCGGAAACGGCCTTGAATCGCGCGGATCGATGCGTATGCGCGATCGAACGCGTCCCAGACGTTCGCGTGCATCGCGCCGAGATCTTCGGCATCGGCGATGATCGACTCGAATCTCAGACCATCGAAGTATGCCGCAATCTCGCGATTTGCCATACGCCCAAAGATCGTTGGTCCGGAGAGCTTGTAGCCGTTGAGATGCAAAATTGGCAGCACGGCGCCGGACGTCCGCGGATTTAGGAAATAATTGAAACGCCACGATGCCGCCAGCGGGCCGGTCTCCGCTTCGCCGTCGCCGACGACGCAGGCAACGATCAGCTCCGGATTGTCAAGTACGGCCCCAAAGGCATGCGACAAAGCATAACCGAGCTCGCCGCCCTCGTGGATGGTTCCCGGTGTCTGCGCCGTCAGGTGGCTGGGTGCGCCGCCGGGCCAAGAGAAGCGTTTGACAAACGAGTGGAGATCCAAATCTAGCGTTTCTTCAATGTAGAGGTTGGCAAGAATTGCAGGTGCGCCGTGTCCGGGACCGACGACGAGCATGACGTTTGCGCTCGTATCGGCGATCAGTCGATTCAGGTGTGCGTAGATCAAGTTGAGTCCGGGTTGCGTTCCCCAGTGGCCGAGCGGACGAGGCTTAACGTGTTCCGGCTCTAGCGTTTCCCGCAGCAAGACGTTGTCGCGAAGGTACAGTTGCGCCGCGCCGAGATAGTTCGCGGCGCGCCAATATGCATCGAGCGCTTCGAGTCGGGCTCGTGTCTGGGCACTCGAAAGAGTGATCATCCGGCGTTCGCGCCCTGTTTCTTTGCTGCTTCCTCGTCGCAGTAGCGGGCTTCCATGAGTCGCGCGATCTGCTGCAGGAGCGTGCGCGCGGTAGCCGCGGCGATCCGGGACCCCACGAGGAGATCGAAGGCTTGTCCGAATGTGCCTAACGGTGGCACGTACCCACCGCGCAACTCGAGTATCGCACTGCGGTAGCTCTCGTCGGCGCGCACCGTTAGCTCTCCGTCGAAGTCCGGATACGGACCACCGCCTTCGGGCGTCCAGTGCACGCGCCACGGCTCGTCGAAGCGCATCGGATCTTCGCCGCGCTCGTAGCTTACTAAAACAGGTTTCTCCAGCGCCCCGGCTTTAAGGGACAAAGTCGTCGTGCGCTGACTCTTGACGACGCCTTCCAGCGCACCGTGCAGATACTCGCGGGCGCGGACATAGGGGCATTTCGTCGTGTGGCGTTCGTAAACGTGCGTTACCATGATGCGCCATTCTGGCGTCCGCCGGAGAATCGGCAAGGACCGCTTTGAGAAGGACCGGAGAAAGCGGCGCCCAGGACGAGCAGGCTCGAATGGCATAACTAGCGCAGCGCTAAGGATCGGAGCGAAGATGGGAAACAGCGGCATAATCTTCGAGATTTTTCTGGTTGTGGCCGTTATCGCGATTGCCGCCATGCTCTTTCTTGCAAACTATCGATCGCGCGAGCCGCTGCCTCAGCAAGTCGTTACCTCGCGAGGCTATGCACTGCG
>CAAGKR010325391.1_pt1 | contig 20612 bp, 20 predicted proteins | sample 2556971 | NCBI WGS metagenome assembly CAAGKR01 (sample SAMEA5207829, study PRJEB30636) | soil metagenome | biome: forest; feature: boreal; material: soil | place: USA | collected 2011-09 | depth 1 m | reverse complement strand
CCTCTTCGGCGGCTGCGGCTTGTTCTATCTGATAATCGTTGTCGTCCGTAATGAGCGACACTACAAATCTCAGCTTTTTCATAGTTCACCGTTCCCGATAATATCCTTATCTTTTGGGAACGGCATATTACCGAAGTAATGGCAGCTCGCCCGTTGTGGCACCAGGTACTGAGCTCAAGTCGCCATCTTGGTGGATGTTAGAATTGCGCCGCGAGTGTCATCGGTAACGTCCGTCATGAATGCCGCAGATCCTGTCTTAGTTGAGCGCATCGAGAAGCCGGCAAGCCGCCTCATGTCTCTGGATGTGTTTCGCGGGGTGACCATTGCAGCAATGATTTTGGTGAACAACGCGGGCGACGAACCGTCCGGCTACTTGCCACTGCGTCATTCAAAATGGAATGGTTGGACGCCAACAGATTTGGTTTTCCCTTTCTTCCTGTTCATTGTCGGGGTTGCGATCGTCTTTTCGTTCCGTTCTCGAATGCGGCGTGGTGAAACACGCGAGAAGCTGCTTCAACACGTGCTTTGGCGCGGATTATTCCTGTTTGCCCTGGGTATGTTTATAAACGGGTTTCCTAACCATTATCAATTTGAAAGCTGGCGTGTCTACGGAGTCCTTCAACGTATCGCCATCTGCTATGTCGTATCAGGAATGATTGAATTGTGGCTGGGCCTTAAGGGCCAAGTCGCAGCAGTTGTGGTTTGCGTGGCCGGATATTGGATATTGATGCGATATGTTCCAGTCCCGGGATTTGGTTTCCCGGGGCGTGATATTCCTCTTATCGATCCTGATAGAAATCTTGCCGCGTGGCTTGATCGCAAACTGCTTCTTGGACATTTGTATGAGGGCACGCGTGATCCTGAGGGTGTGCTGAGCACGATCCCAGCAATCGGCACCACACTACTGGGATTGCTGACGGGGAAATGGCTTTGTTCAAGGCAGACCAGCGGTGTAAAGGTGGCGGGAATGCTGGCCGTCGGAATTGGTGCGGTCGCATTTGGGGAGCTGCTCAACCCGTGGTTTCCCATCAACAAGAAGCTGTGGACAAGTTCTTACGTTTTTCTGACAGCAGGACTGGCGATCATCGGGTTAGCAATCCTTTATTGGGTACTGGATTTGAGGCGCTGGCGGCGGGGGACAATGCCATTCCTCGTTTTCGGAATGAATTCCATAGCCGCCTACGTAGTTTCGGAACTCGTTGCTGCCACGCTGGGGAGCCTGACATTCCAATCCACGGACGGCCGCGAGCCCTGGCAGCAAGCTATCTATGAGAATTTTTTCTTGCCGCTTGCAAGTCCTGCCAACGCATCCTTGCTTTACGCCCTGGCGTATGTATTCGCCTGCTGGATCGTAATGCTGGTCCTCTATCGCAAAGGCATTTTTGTAAGAATATAGCCCGCCCGGAAGTTTATTTTTCCCGCCCCGCAACTTTCTTTCGTTAGCGCAAATGCGAGAAGGGTTGATGGGTAGAGATGTAATCAAGGAAGCCCCCACGATGGCGATCAATCGTGTTCAGCGAGCACAATGTCCTGGCGCGAGGAGAACAACAACTTGGGTAACTTTGGGGCGCTTGCCAGCCCATGTTACGCTCTCGAATAGGCATGAGAATCAGCAACTTACGGGAGAACGAGGCTGCTGTGGGCCCGTCTCAAATCGAATCTCTCATGCAGAACCGTTAAACACGAATAATGCCAAGAATACCGATATTCAGGATGGGACAAGCGCCAGAGGAACTGGAGCCGCCTCGCCTTGCAAGCTACACTCCCGCGCTGTCGTTTCCTGATCTGCGAATCGGAATCGACAACCTACGGCACGACGTTTCTTTAAGTCCGACTTTTGTCGAAAATGCCCGCCTACAGGTTGCCCGATTAATCATTCACTACGGAAATCTAAAGAATCTGCTAGCCGCTGAAACTTCCCAAGACCGGGAGCCTCTGCGCGCGAATCTATTTATCGGCTCACATCAGACTGAAAAGATCCGGCCAAAAACGGAGCCGTCGGATCTGAAGCCACTCTTGGTGGATATTCATCTCGTAGCCCTCAATCGGGCAAAGGCCGCCGGAAACATCTGGCTGGATGTGCTGGCACGGGTTGCGATCATAAAATTTCTGCGCGCAGAATTGAACGCGCAATTTTCCCAGGTATTAGAGCGATGCCGCGCAACGCTCAAGAGTTATGACGGTATTCGACAACAGAAGGCTTTGGAGTATCGCGAGCAGGTTGCGGCCTTCCAGGTTGGAAAGAAATTCATTCTGCGCCAGACCGGGCAGGAACTTTTCCGCACATTGAGGGAGATTGAAAAGGAGACCATCGCGCGGACCCGCCGGTCGCTGTTCGGAAATCAAACCTATGCTGAATACCGGCTCTTTCTCACGCCATTGATTTTCAGCGAGGATGGACGCGATATCTACCTCAATGCTGAGCATTACGTCATGATTGGGAATTTCGATCGCGACCCGGATCGCTTTTGGAATAGCCGCCGCATGGCCTGCGACTTCCTTCAGTTACTCGGGCTTGGGCCAGAAGCAGGTGATGACGCCGTGCTGGAGGGCTGGCTGAACGTACCGGAAAATGCGGAAGTCCTTGTGGGATCTGGCATTCCCGATGATTCCACCCCTGAAGGGGAGTCTCAGAAGGTTCGATTAATGGCGTGGCGCGAACTATTGGAACGCGAACAGGCGATGGACCATGTGGTCGCTTCCTACGAAGTAGTGCCCCTTCTCAATGAATACTCGCCTACCGTCAATGCTCAACAGCTCAAGAATGCTCTGATTTCGAAAGAGGAAAAGGGCAGGGTGGACAAGCTTATTGCCGAGCACGGAAAACTTTCCCCGGGGAGTTTCTCCGCCGCGTTGGCCCGAGTAGCTAGCTGCCGGGGGGACGAGCAAGCCAAGATCGCAGGGCGCTTCCTGCGGGATTTCTTCCGGCACCACCGTGATGTCCGGAGGCTTGAGGTGTTGAACGATGCTCTAACTCAAGTGAATATTCTCTCCAGCGACAAGATGCGTGAACTCTCTGCAATGAATGGCACGTTGTATGAATACCTGTTGCCGCATGAACAGAAACCCGCCGAGGACCGCATATTGCGTCACGTTGTCGTGAAGGCTGACGTAAGAGATTCGTCGGTGCTCACGAAATCACTGCTGGCCCGGCAAATGAATCCCGCCTCCTATTTCAGCCTTAATTTTTACGACCCGGTCAATAAGCTCTTAAATAAGTATGGCGCGACCAAAGTATTTCTCGAGGGTGATGCTATTATCCTTGCCCTTTTAGAACGGGAATCCGAGCCGGCCCTGGCGGTGAGCAAGGCATGCGTTCTGGCCCGCGAGATGCTCGAAATCGTGCGCGGCTACAACCAATTATTGGAGCGTGCCGGACTTCCGACGCTCGAACTTGGCCTTGGTATTTCTTACCAGGACTCAGCGCCGGTCTACCTGGCCGATGGATCGCAACAGATCATGATTTCCGACGCCCTCAATGAAAGCGATCGGCTATCGTCCTGCGATAAGCGAATCCGGAAAGCCATGCAGACCGTCAAAGTGCCGTTCAATGTTTATGCGTTTCAAACCGTCAGCGAGGAAGGGGAAAATCCCGATGAGTTTCTCCTGAAATACAACCTGGATGGCATTCGTATTAGCGAAGCAGCGTTTAAGAAGCTGGCGCAGGAAATTTCACTGGAACCGGTCGCAACCGCTTTTCCAGGATTGTGGAATTTAGAGGAGTTTCGATTGCACAGTGGGCTGGTTCCCCTGGGCAGCGGGATTTTTCGCAAGATTGTCATACGATCCAGCCGCATTCCACTCATTGATGCGCGAACTTTTACCTTGAAAGGCTGGACTGATCGCTGGTGTTACGAAGTCTGCTCTAATCCCGCCGTCTACGCTGAGATTGAATGCAAAGCGGTGGCCGGGAAATAATTGACGGATAATCCATCCCGTCCAATTTTCAACAAATATAGAAAAATGAATTACTGCCCTGCGCGAATAGGCGAGATGAGAAGACGGCCAACCGTCTTCTTCTTTGAGTCGTGTTTGTCGTGCTGGTAGGAAAGATCAAGGGAGCCTTCGACGGCCGCGGAAGCATCCGCCAGGGTTGCCGCCAATGCCCGGAACGCGCGGCTGATGTCCTGGTTATCTTGAAACGTGACGGGCACTCCTTTATCAATGGCCGGCGATACCAACTGATAGTTGTTGGGCAACTTCCAAAGAAGCTTGCAGTTCGTGGCCTTTTCGACGTCTTCATCGCCAAAGCCGGGAATCTTCTTGTAACGATTGAGGACCAGGCGGACTCGATCGCGTCCCGCGCCCTCTTCGAGGAATGTCCGGATTCGATTTGCACTCCAAAGGGAGACGACATCGGCCTGCGCCACCATCAATACTGCGTTCGACAAATCGCACAGCAGGCGTTCGGTTTGATCTTTCCGCCCGGAGCAGTCCACAATCACGAACTTAAAATGGGTCACGAGCAGATCAAAAAGGCGGGCAAGTTCAGCGGCGGTCGGGGAAAGCGATGTCGGCTGTTGAGGGCCCGCGAGCAATTGCAAACCGCCCTTACAGGCCGTCATCAATCCGTCCAGCAAGGAGGAATCCAACCGGTGCAAATTCTGTAAAGCGTCGATGACGCCGAATGTTGGCCGAACATTTAAGTGAAGAGATGCGTGGCCGAGTGGAGCGAAGTCCACCAAAAGCACTCCACCCTGCGTTTCCTGGAGGGCGATGGCCGTATTCACGGCCACGGTCGTTGCACCCGCTCCACCCTTCGCGCTGGTCACCACAAAGACACGGGCGCGACCGGAGGAGCTTCGAGTCTTGCTACGGGAAGAAGTGAAGCGATCAAAAGCTTCAACCACAGCTTCCGAGCTTGCATTGCGCTCGAGGTATTCGCGAGCGCCTGCGCGCATCGCGGCAACGATCGTGCCGGGATCGTTCATGGAGCCGACAGCAAAGATGGCGACATCCGCAGTATTGGTGTGGATTAGGTCGATGGCGTCAATGGCGCGTTTTACGTTGCCAGGATCGATATCGACGACTACTACTTCTGTGCGGACATCCTGTAACTGCCGCAAGATAGGATCGGTGGAGCTCGCGGGAAAACCCACATGACTGAAGACATTTCGGCCGCTCTGAGTGCTCTCGATGCGATGCTGGAGCGACGCCTGCCGCTCTTTATCTTCCGTCAAAAAAGTGACTGCTACGCCTTGCATTCAGAGAGCCTCATTGCGATTCGCCGTAACTGAATGGTATGAAGGGAGGGCACCAATGCCAAGTGACTTTTGTAATCGCCGGTCAGACAAATCCCCCTCACTTCAGAACATGTCGCCGCGTCAGGAAGTTATTGGACAGCTACAGCAGCGGGGTGGGGTCTCCCGAGTGAAGTAATGTCCTAGTGTCCCTATTCTATGCAAAAGTAGCGGAGTTGAACAGCGCGGCGTGGAGAAATTCGCTTACTTGGCGACTCAAAAGGGCATAGATCAGAGTTCCGTATTATCTGTGTTTCGATGTCAGAGACGCGCGATAACCGACTGGGGAGCGATTGTGGGTTAGCATCATAACAGCGCAATGAATGTGATCCCATCGGGTATCTCGAAGAAGAATCGGGAAAAAGTGTCTGGTGCGCTGGATTCCAATCTTCCCGGCGGCGGCGCCCTTTCCGCTACATTCCGCGCTCTTCGTCATCGCAATTTCCAATTGTTTTTCGGCGGACAACTCATTTCGCTGATCGGCACCTGGATGCAGAGTGTCGCCCAGGCCTGGCTGGTGTACCGGATAACGGGATCTTCGCTGCTCTTGGGGGCGGTGGGATTCGCAGGTCAGATCCCGGTATTTCTGGTGGCGCCTGTGGGAGGCATTGTTGCCGACCGTCTCAACCGGCAGCGAGTCGTCATCGGGACGCAACTAGCGTCAATGATTTTGGCCCTAATCCTCGCTGTGTTAACCCTTACACATGCAGTTCAAGTCTGGCATATTTTCGTCCTCGCAGCCTTATTGGGAATTGTGAACGCCTTCGACATTCCAGCTCGTCAATCGTTCCTGGTCGACATGGTTGGGAAAGGGGATTTGATGAACGCCATTGCGTTGAACTCTTCCATGTTCAACGGGGCGCGAATCATAGGCCCCGCCATCGCCGGGATTCTCGTCGCGAGGATCGGTGAAGGGTGGTGCTTTTTTGCCAATGGCATCAGCTATGTAGCAGTGATTATCGGGCTGCTGCTGATGCGGCTTGAGCGTCACGTCTTCCGAACACCCACAGGATCGCCGCTGGCGAACATTATTGAAGGCTTCCGTTTTGCGCGACAGACCGCGCCAATCCGCGCTCTGCTCTTGCTGCTGGGATTGGTAAGTCTCGTCTCTATGCCGTATACGGTGCTGATGCCAATATTCGCCGACAAGATCCTGCACGGAGGCGCACGCGGCCTTGGAATTTTAATGGGTGCAACTGGAGTAGGCGCTCTGCTCGGCGCATTGACGCTGGCGACCCGCACCGGCGTGCAGGGCTTGGGACGATGGGTCGCATTTTCCTGCGCCGGTTTTGGAGTGACCCTGGCATTGTTTTCATTTTCGCGTAATTTTTATCTGTCGACAGCCCTGCTCGTCCCGGCTGGATTCTGCATGATGCTGCAAATGTCCTCGTCCAATACCTTGATTCAGGCGATGGTCCCCGATCAATTACGCGGCAGGGTAATGGCGTTGTATTCCATGATGTTTATGGGGATGGCGCCATTTGGAGCGTTATTGGGCGGGGCATTGGCTGACCGGATCGGAGCGCCGCTCACTCTATCCATGGGGTCGGTCGCCTGCGTGGGCGGCGCCCTGCTATTCGGGATCAATCTTCCGAAGATTCGGGTAGAGGCTCGCCGCCTTATCATCGCCCAAACCATGGCAGGCGGAGATCCACCCGGAGAAATGACGGCCAAAGTGGTAGAGGGTCGACTGTGATTGTCAATGGGTGGTCAGTCCAACTTCGGTCCGCCGGGCGTGTTACCCTCTGACGTTTGTCAGTCGTTTGAAATGACTTTCCGCAAGTAAATCTGGCTGGTGGCGTCGTCCAAAATCACGATCAGATCGTGCCAGGGGTCGTCCTGAAACCAATGGTGCTGGCTGCCGTGAATGTGCAGCATCATGCCCGCCAAGGGCCGCCGCTTGCGATGCACTCCCCGCTTGCGCCCCTGCGCCGCCAATCCTGCCCCTGCAAGGCTTTCTTCACCCAGGTATAGCTGAGCGAAATCTCAGGCCCGGCCCCCAGCTTTTCGTGAAAATGTTGCACGTTCAGATCGAAGTAGCGGTCGCGGTACAAGCTCAACACCCGCTCCATCGCGTCCTACCCTCGCCGCCCGCAAAGCGGACATATCACGTGCTATCTCATACCGGACATATCATGTGCCAACGACATGCACAATCTTGCACTTTGACAGTCTGGCGGACGGTTGGTATATACCCGGCACCCCGGGCGGTGAGCGGCGCAAACGGAAAAAACGCCTCGCTGGAGAGAGGCGTTCTAGAAGTGTCGAGCTGTACCAATAACCGTAATCGAGTCGAATCACTCCAGCAATAGGGTGGATACGGTAGGTGACAGCTAAGATGTTGACAACTAAACCGCCAGGGCATGTGCCAGCGGTTGCATGCACTCTCTGATTTCCTGGATGGCAGACGTAATAATCGGAGTGCGATACTCCGGATGGTGAAATTCAAGGTGCATGCCTCGTCCCACGAACCGCAGTTTCAGCATTGAGCCCCCCCATGTGGACCCTGCAATGGCTACCGGAACCGGATCCGGGCAGTATTGAGGGTGTCCGGAGATTAAGGCGTTGCTTTCGCCCAGAAAAACCAGAGTGTAACTATGGTGGCGAGTGTCAATCTGGAGCACCGTGGCGGGAGGCAGATCCTTCAAAAACACGCCACCTTCGATTTCTGATTGAAGGATATTGCGATTGACTTCATCGCCAAAGTTTGAGTGCGGCGTGAACATTCTGGTCGCGGCCCAAGGCGCTTATCTTACCGGTCTTTTTATCATACCCGAAGCCGCCTGAGTTGTGTTCACTCTTACGAACCCTGGTAACAGGGAATGGATGCCTCAAAAATTAAGAAGCGCCCCAGACTCTAATGAGTCGCGGGACGCCCGAACAGCCCTCCCCCAGAACTGCTCACCGACAAGATACTTCCCAAGAGTGGCGCTGTGAATTACACCATAGTGCCACGCTAATGGCACGATATGGCTACTCGTATAGTCTCCATTTTTGCTGAGAGCTCACAATCCAATTTGGGCGCGGCTCTCTGAGAATTCCTTAATCTCGCCGCCCTACTGCAAAACCTTATTGATACTGTGCATTGGTTTGCACACTTCACGGCTGGGACTGCGAGGAAGTGCCGCGCAACCCGTTTGCTTTGATGGGTTGCAGGTCAACCCGACTTTGGTTGCTGGAGTGCACAAGCTAAAGCGAGTTGTTGTCTATGCTCGTTGGCAAGGCCTTGAAGGAACGAGGTCACCAGCTTGGTGGTTTCAAATACAGGGGGATTTATGAGACGAGTAGTTTTGATGGCTGTACTGGCATTGGCAATGCCCATGGCGGCATTTGCAGACAGCATTATATTCTCTGACAGCGGCACTCTCAACAGCGCCGGCACGATAACACCCACATCAACTGCCAGTTTTACGGGATCAATCGCCAACGGCAGCAGTTACACTTTGAACGTTCCGCTGACCCTGTTTAGCGATAATGGGGCAACTACCGCAACCGCAGGCACAGTCTCGTTGAGTACTGGGACCTTGACGCAGGTGGGTACTGGCCAATTCACTTTCACCGGTACGGTGACCGTCACTAATAGCGCGAGCGCGGTGCTCTTCACTTCGTCCGTCGCCGGCGGCACCATTACTCATCAGTCTAACGGCAGCTACAGTATTAATGGATTATTGGCTAATGGAGGACTTAATAGCATCCTCGGCACCAAAATAAGCGGAAGCCGCTTAGTTAGCGGAAACGGAAACGCGGTCACCGGCACCAGCGTGGTCCCGGAACCGGGCACTTTGGGACTCCTGGGAACCGGACTCATTGGTATCGCTGGGCTAATTCGCCGTAAGACAAGAATCGGATAATTATTTTACCGGTTCAACAAGTGGACCAGAAGTCGGTAAACTACTCAACTCAAGCCCCCGTTTAAAGCGGGGGCCCCCCTTTTCCAATCATTGTGAATTCCCAATCCTCCCCTTTTCACATCCTTCCTTTCATTACTCCCGTAATCTCGTAATCAGGCATTCCCGTTGACCGGTTACTGCCGCCTCTTTACATTCACCTCAGGGGGCGACATGAAGGATATTCACGAGGTCTTGCGCAACAAGCAAGCCAAGTACGCACAGTTGGGAAGGCAAATCGAGATGTTGCAGCAGGCCGCCGAGACGCTGCGAGAAATCGCTCCGCTCCTCGCCGAGAACGATGACGACGATAGCAGCGTTCTTTCCGAGGTGGATGAACCGAACACCATGGCAGCCTCGGCTGGAGTTTCCGGTTCGGCAAATCCGGGAGCCCCTGGCAAACCTCGCGGAGTGGCTCCGCGTTGGCCGTAGACAGACATAACCAGGCTTTGATGGCTTTGAATATTTATGGTTCTCCGTGCCCTTCTTGTTTCCGAAGACGATGGCGCCATCGCCGTTCTGACTTCAGTTCTTTCCGAATTCGCGGTGACAACCGATCGCTGTACCTATCCAACTGGAATGTTTTGTCTTCCGGAATACAAACTCGACGCGCTTATCGTTGATTTTGACCACGCTGATCAAGCGATTTCGATTGTCCAGAGTATCCGAACCCTGCCCTTTCCGCCTCTGATCATCTCAATTCTAAGGGACCAAAGCCGGGTCCGGAATGTTCTTGCCGCAGGCGCAAACTTCGTTTTATACAAGCCCATTCCCGAAGAACAGGCACGTACGAGCCTGAGGTCCGCTGTCGGATTGATGAAACGCGAGCGTCGCCGCTGCTTTCGAGTCGCCGTCCAGGTTCCTGTGCAACTGCAACTCGAAGACGGTACCGAAAAAGAAGGCATCATCCTGGATCTGAGCGAGGAGGGTATGGACATCCTCACCGCCGATCCTATTTGCCCGTCCTCAAGGCTTCACGCCGGCTTTACTCTGCCCGAAGGCGTGGACAAGGTTGAACTCAGCGGCGTAGTTGCGTGGGCCAACCCTAACGGTCAATCCGGAATGCGATTCGGGGAAATTTCAGAAAGCCTGCACAATAAATTCAGAGAATTTGTCGACAGCCACGCTCCAGAGCTTCCGGCCGAAGATCCCTGGCAGGATTCGGGATGCAAACTCACCGATCTCAGTCTGGGCGCGTGTTACGTCGATACCGAATCTCCGTTCCCGGAACATTCGGTTGTGAAGCTTTGCCTCGCCGCAAGCGGCATGGAAGTGTGTGCCGAAGGCACGGTGCAGGTCATGCATCCCAGCATTGGAATGGGAATTGAATTTGCGTCGCGGACAATCGCGCAACGGAATGAGGTTCAAAGTCTTCTTAACCTGCTGACGTCGTCCCCGGGAACCCTTCCCAAGTTGACAATTACTCCGTGCGCCCTTTTCGCGCCTGAGGACTTTAACGATGAAAACGCTAACGCGCTTGACGATCCCTTGCTTCAACTCTTGCGGAATCATGAATCATTCAACCAGGAAGAGTTCTTGCGGGAACTTCAACAACAACGAACTTCCCAAGAAGTAGTTGCCGGTTAAGGCTTTCCTCATTCTCTCTTTCTTGTAGGCGAAAACGTCTGATATGCTGCCGCGGTATCTTGAATAGAAACTCTCCCAGCGGATTCCAAGTCAAGAGCAGGTCGGAGGTCCAGGCGATGCACCGTGCATTTAGGCTTCACGCGCTTGTGTTTTTGTTTACATTGAGCACAGCAGGGTTTGCGCAAGATTTCTCCGCGGACATTGTCGACCTGCGTCCAGGCCGCCCCGAAACAACAACAGCAAAGGTATTTGTGGGTGGCTCCAAGTTGCGAATGGAGCCGCGGGGAAAAGACGACAAAGAACGCCAAATCATGATCTGGGACACCGCTGAACACAAAACATATGTGCTCGTCCCGGAACGCCACATGTACCTGGAACTCGGAAGCAATATGATGCAGCAAGCTTTTGCGTTCTGGCGTCCATCGGATGTCGAGAACGCATGTCCCGATTGGGAGAAGCTGGCCGGGCAGGTTAAGTCCGGGGAGAAGCTTGGGAATTGCCGCAAAGTTGGCCCTGAGATGCTGAATGGACGTAGCGCCGTAAAATACGAGGGCACGTCCACCGACGGCAAGACAGGCCAAGTGTGGCTTGACTCGAAGTTGCACTATCTCTTCAAAGTCGCGGACTCCGATGGAGGCGGCATGGAATTCAGGAACATCCAGGAAGGATCTCAGCCCGCCAATCTCTTTGAAATTCCTTCCGGTTACCAGAAGATGGACATGGGAAACATGATGCACCAACCCGCACCTCCTCAACATTGACGCTTGTGGCTGCGTTGACGAGGGCAAAAACCGGTAACTATACTGAAAGATGCCGGGCAGAGGCGCGGAGCAATCATGTCTTTATCGGCCGTAATCGTGGACGACGAACAGCTCGCCCGCGACGAACTCGCTTATCTTCTGAAAAATATTGGGGAAGTTGACGTCGTCGCTCAGGGCGAAAACGGTCTGGATGCGATCAATCTTATCCGCGAGCACAACCCCGACTTGGTCTTCCTTGACGTGCAAATGCCTGGTCTCGATGGCTTCGGCGTCATTAAGAAACTGCTTGATCGTAAAGTTGCTCTTCCCAAGATCATCTTTGCCACCGCTTTTGATCAATACGCGGTTAAGGCCTTCGAGGTAAACGCGGTTGACTACTTGCTCAAGCCTTTCGATAAAAAGCGGGTAGCGCAGTCGGTACAGAAGGCTCGGGCGAAGCTCGAATCCAATAGCGTTGCTTCCGACAAACTTGAGACGCTGGTTCGGATGCTCGAAGCGCAAAAACCGCAAAGCTCCAAGCTTCTGCTAAAAGCCGCCGGGCGCCTTTTTCTGGTCAGCCAAAAAGACATTTGTTTCGCTTCCATTGAAGATGGCGTCATCAGCGTTGCCACGACGGGGCCGAGCGGCATGGAGGGACAATCCAACTGCCGCACCCTGGAAGAGCTTCTTGGCAGCCTTGATCCGAATTCCTTCTGGCGGGCGCACCGCTCTTATCTTGTTAATATCAATAGAATCAAAGAAGTAGTGCCGTGGTTCAAGAGTTCTTACCAACTCCGCATGGACGACAAGAAGCAAACCGAAATCCCAGTGAGCCGGGCTCAAACCAAGCGTCTGCGCGAGCTATTTGGGTTGTGAACCTCTACAACCTCTCTTCTGAAACAGGCATCGCACAATAATCCATTCGTGTATTCATTCTGAATGAGCCAGACTCTAGCCAACCCGGTAGGACGGCGAGGACGACCCGCAAGCGTCGTGATACTGCTGGGTATCCTGCTGATCGCGGTTAGCGGCTTTGCGCAGGCAGTCCACGTACATCCTGACAACTCAAAACTCCCCAGTCATGAATGCTCGATTTGTTCCGTCGCTCACTGTGGAGTGATCGGGACTGCCGTTTACCAGCCAACTCCAGTAATCACGAGCGCCATATCTTATGTCACGCCCGATGTCATTATTCGTTCCTCCACCTTCGTTCTGTCTCTCCGCATTAGACCCCCACCGTCGGTTTAGCTTCGTTTCTCGCCCCTAAATACACAATTTAGCGAACGAACCCAAACCTATGGAGGAACTATGCCGACTTCTTACGAGAAGTTGTTTGCCGCCGTTATTGGCGTTATCTACATCTCGCTCTTAGCCGTTGGCGCAAATGCGCAGTCGGGAAGTTCGACTATCAGCGGAACCGTCTTAGACTCGTCCGGCGCAGTGGTGGCAAACGCAACCGTAGAGATTCACAACCCTGTCAGCGGATTTAATCGCTCGACAACGACCGACAACGCAGGCAAGTTCATCTTTTCTAATGTCCCATTCAACCCCTACCATTTAGCAGTCACTGGAACGGGGTTTGCTCCATTTGCTGAGGACGTTGAGATCCAATCCGCCGTACCTGTGGCGACGACCATTAATCTGAAGGTTGCCGGATCTTCCGAGACCGTGACCGTTCAAGGCGAAGCGGGAGATCTGATTGAGACCGATCCCGCCTTTCACACCGATGTGGACAAGAGCTTATTCGACAAGGTTCCGCTCGAGAGCCAATCTTCGTCATTGAGTTCACTCGTGACGCTTACGACTCCGGGAGTCGTGGCCGATTCGAACGGCCTCTTCCACGGACTGGGTGACCATGCCGACAATTCATTTTCTTACGACGGTCAGCCCATCACTGATCAGCAAAGCAAAGTCTTTTCGAACCAGATACCGCCTGAGTCCATTCAGTCCATGGAGGTGATTTCCGGAGCGCCTCCTGCCGAGTTTGGCGACAAGACCAGCGTCATCATCAAAGTTACGACACGATCGGGTCTCGGCCAGACCACGCCCACCGGCAGTATTAAGACTTCATACGGAAGCTTTGGTTCAGCAACCGCGGGCTTTGATCTTGGGTTTGGCGGCCGCAAGTGGGGGAACTTCATCGCCGGCAGCGGATTGAACACCAGCCGGTTTCTGGACCCTCCAGAACTTCAGGCGATTCACGACAAGGGCAACGAAGAAAACCTGTTCGACCGCGTTGATTATCAGTTTAACGATCTGGACACGATCCATGTCAACCTCGGCTACAGCCGGTCCTGGTTCCAAACACCCAACAGCTATGACAATCTGAACGCGGGTGTGGCCGATCCGATCACGGGAAGTTTGGTTGGGCAGGCGGATCAGCGATCTTTAATCAAGACGTTCAACATCGCTCCTGTGTGGACTCACTTGTTCAGTTCTACCACTCTTTTCACGCTCGGAGCATTCGTGCGTAGCGACCAATACAACTATTACCCGTCCGCAAATGTCTTTGCCGACGGAACTGGACTCATTCCCGGCGGTTCGTCGGCGACTGTCAACCAGAATAGAAAATTAACCAACGTGGGGTTGCGTTCTGACCTTTCTTACGTGAAGGGAATTCACAACATCAAGGCGGGAGTCACATTCGAGCACACGTTCCTGACCGAGGGTTTCAATTTCGGAATCACCGATCCAGCTTTCAACTCGCCGTGCCTTGAAGCCAACAACAATCCTGTGGGCGACACCCGTCTTACTGATCCGAGCAACTGCGCCGCAGCCGGATTTCAGCCTAATGTAGCCTCGAATCCCAACACGGCGGCACCGTTTCTGCCCCTGCTGGGATGCATTGACTTAACCAGGCCGACGCCATCCGCTAACGATGGCTGCGGTACTGCACAGAGCGCACTATTTCCTTTCCGAGGCCATGCGGATATCAAACAACTTGCACTCTACCTTCAGGACTCGATCACAGAGGGAAATTGGGCGTTCAATCTGGGACTGCGCGGCGATCTTTATCGCGGCATCGTCCGGGACTCTCAGCTCGAACCGCGAGTCGGCGTTGCTTACAACATCAAGAAGACAAACTCGGTCCTTCGGGCAAGTTATTCACGCATTCAGGCGACGCCCTACAATGAAAACTTAATTCTTTCGAGCCTTGGATCGCAGAATCCAACCGTCAATGCCGTCTTCAATGGCGCAAACAGCCAGTCCTTCGCGCCCATCCGCCCGGGCTTCCGCAATCAGTTCAACGCCGGCTTCCAGCAAGGCTTTGGCCGATTCCTCGTGGTGGACACCGACTACTTCTGGAAGTACACACATAACGGATATGACTTCAGCATATTCGGAGGTACTCCGATTACTTTCCCGATCGCCTGGCATAACTCGAAGCTTGATGGAGTGTCTGTGCGAGCCAGCTTCCCGGAATATCGTGGATTGTCGGCATTTGTTGTGCTTGGGCACATAAACGCCCGGTTCTTCCCGCCTCAGATTGGGGGATTGGGCGCCACCGTCCAGGGTGGACAGCCCTTCCGCATCGATCATGATCAGAAATTCCAGCAGACCACACACTTGCAGTACCAACCTTGGAAGACCTTGCCATGGGTCGCAATGAACTGGCGTTACGACAGCGGCCTGGTGGCAAGCAATCCGAATCTCGATACTTTTCAGGATGCGATGAGCTTCCTTGATGGCGATCAACAAGCCGCGATCGGGCTCTACTGCGGCCCGAACGTAGCTACCATCGCGACTCCGCTGACCCCGGCTACCTGTGCGGGACAGTCGAAAGTTGGAGCAACGAGGATAGTCTTCCCGGCGCCCGGAACCTTCAACGTGGACCACAATCCAACGCGCGTCACGCCGCGAAATTTATTCGATGCCGCATTGGGCGATGACGATATATTCCACGGCGACCATTACAAATGGAGCCTGCGCCTCACAGTCATTAATCTGACTAACAAAACCGCGCTCTATAATTTCTTGTCGACGTTTAGTGGATCGCACTTCGTTACTCCGAGGACCTACTCGGCAGAATTAGGTTTCCATTTTTAAGCTGTTTTCTGCGGACGGGATGCGGGTTGCCTGGTATCTACCATAGACGATGCGGCAACAGGTACGTGAAGCCCACAAGCGCTTCCCAACGTGTAGAGGAGGTAGTCAGGCCTCTGTTGAATCCCGCATCCAGAACCAAATTTTTACGGACAGTATAGCCGACGGCCCAGAGATTCCCAATTGCATTGCCCCGGAGGAACGGCTGAGTAAAATGCCAGATCTCGCCGGAAAGAGACAGTTTTCCGACGATAGAATGTGAAATAGAAAGCGACTGCCCAAACTGCGCCCTGCGAACCGGCCCTTGGGTCAGCTCATTGAAAAACGCATTCGCATCGTAATGAAAGCCCTTCACGTCGGCGCTAGCCAGCACCAGCAATGAATTGATAGGGCTTCCAACATCGAAGTTAGGCGCTCCGTCGTCATAAACATGCCGGAAGTAGCTTACCGATACCGTGGGCTTCGGGCCTTCGCCGGCGGCGACCACCATTTGTGTACCCACGGACGCATCCCAAGTCCGATTCCCCGTGCTTCCATTCGCCGCGTAGTGTGCCACGGGCTCGGTGCCAACCAACATCTCGAGACGCGGCGCGACCGATAGTTTCACCACCTCGGTAAGACTGTCGCGCGACGAGAACTCTTGTGAATGACTAGCGCCGAGGAATCCTGTTTCGAACTGGAGGTAGCCCGTGGGCGTGAGCGTTGCCGGAGTCGAGACGGTCGGTCTGCCGGGGTTTGCTTCGGGTTCGACCGCCGTCTCTGACTGCGCCACACACCAGGGAGCAAGCGCAGCGACTGTTAACCACACGAAAATCAGCTTCAGGAAATCCACCGCCAATAGAATAATTGGCTTTGCCTTCGCAGGTAAACAGATAATCCGGTGCGAGATCAATTGCGGAAGTTTCGAGAATCGGACCGGAGTTGGACGATGACCGGGGAGGATCCGGCCTTCGTCCGACCTGCCCGTCCTACGCAGACATTGCTTCCAGCGCCGTGCGGTTTCGGATCACGAGCGTGGACCCCTCTAGCCGGATCAGTTCCTTTTTCTTGAGATCACTCAGCAAACGAGTCACAGTTTCCCGGGAGGCTCCAATCATCTGTGCCATTTCTTCGTGAGTGACTCCATTCCTGATCCGAATCTCGCTGCTAAAGGTGTGCTTCTCGCGGCTCGGGGTCCACGACAGCAGCAGTTTTGCCAGCTTTCCCGCCGACGAACGGGCCAGCACCAGATCGTGAATGTCCCGGTATGCGGTTTGGAAGTCCGTGCTCAAAGCCTGCGCGGAATGAAGACCCAGTTCCCCATGTTTCTCCATCAGACGCAGGAGCGCCTCGCGTTCGATGAAGTTAACCTGGCAGGGGCGCTGCCGTTTCTGCCGTAAGTTCGTAGCATGTGCCTGAAATCACCGCGCTCAAACCAAGAACCTCGCCTGCTTCGGCCATCTTTATGATTAATACCTTTCCATCCCGGGAAGTCGTGGAGAGTTTCACCTTCCCCGAACAGAGGATGAAAGCGCCTCTTGGCATCTGCCCTTCGACGAAAAGAATAGCGGCTCCCGGGTAGGTACTCAGATGGCTCGCCGTACTAAACGGCTGCAACACCCCCGAGGAGAGGGAGCAGAACCAATGCCCTTTTCGCAATTTGCAGGAAACACAGTTCTCGCTCATTTCCAGTCCATACGGGGTATTCATTGTCACCGCCTCGGAAGCGCTTTGGCCGCCCTTTTCAGTCACGTACTGTGTAGCAATTCGATTGAGACCACTTCGCGTACGGCGCAAGTCCCGGACAAGCAAGCCGTGCATGCTCAGTTTTCGCTAATAATGCCGCGGCCACTCCTCTTACTCCCCGGTCCCACGATCTCATGGCCTGAATCAGTTCCCATCCTGGGCCGGTATCAGCATGATTGTGCCATTGCACACTGCAATAAAACATGTAAAGAGGGTCCAGGCGGCGCTCGGGGACTCGGGCAGAAGCAACTTTCGCCCTTCGGCCCCCAACAAAGTTCTGTATCAGCCCTCTCGTCACCGGTGCCGAACTGGCGGCTGCGGGGAGGCCGGAAGCCCTGTTCAGAAAGTGGTTGCCGACTGACATGGTCCTCCAATGTCATCCTCCGTGACTGAGGGGCAATCGAGCCTCCAAACGGGCTCTAAAGCTAAATCGCGGTAAATAGGAAGGGTTGCTACCTCAGACGAGTTAAGGAAAGGCGTTCCGTGAAGAGTTCATTGACGGTCTGGCGGCACGATTGCCGAAGGCTCGTCATAGGAATGAAAAAGAGGATTAAACCAAGGCGGGGGCACGATTCATGTCAGACAGGGCAGGGAAGCGACCGATCATTTAAACCGGGCGGCCCGGAGCATCTCTACTTTCCCGGGATCGATAGCTGGCTGGCAGACAAGCATGAGCCTGGATCAATGGAGGGAACAAGGCTATCGATGGAGGTTCTTCGGCTGCGAAGAAAAATCTCCCTCCAGAAAGAATCTTTCGGTGATGTTGCAGTTGCGGACCACTCAGTTTTCGTACTCCTCGTGTTGGATGCCTAACTTCTGCATTCTTGATTGCAGGGTAGTTCGCTTCAGTCCGAGGCGAAGAGCAGCGCCATGGGAGCCGGCGATGACGCCATCGGTTTCGCGCAGCACCTTCACGATATGGCTCCGTTCCAGGCTTTCCAGGGTCCCATTCATTCGCGAACCTTCGTAATTCGCGGGCGTCAGCTCTGCCAGCGGCACGTTCAATACCGGGCCTTCGGAAAGTATGACGGATCTTTCGATGAAGTTCTCCAACTCTCTTACATTTCCCGGCCACGCCCAGCTTGAAAGCGCATGCATAGTCTCAGTGGGAATGTTTTCAATCTGTTTGTTCATGCGGCGAGCGAATTTTTGCACGAAGTAGCGCACAAGCAGCGGAATATCTTTGCCGCGGTCGCGTAGAGGCGGCATGAGAATGGGAAACACATTCAAGCGGTAGAACAAATCGCTGCGGAACTCGCGCTCAGCCATCGCCTTCGCCAGATCCCGGTTAGTGGCCGCGATCAATCGAGTGCTTACACGGATAGTTCGGGTTCCGCCCAAACGTTCAAATTCCTGGTCTTGAAGCACACGCAGCAGCTTCGGCTGAAGCTCCAGCGGGATGTCTCCCACCTCGTCCAGGAACAGTGTCCCTTTGTCAGCGAGTTCGAGCCGTCCCACTTTTTGCGTGACCGCCCCAGTAAATGCGCCCTTTTCATGACCAAAGAGTTCGCTTTCGAGCAGGCCCGTGGGGATGGCGGCACAGTTCAGTTTTATGAAACTCGCATCTTTGCGCGAACTCATGCGATGGATGGCACGGGCAACTAATTCCTTTCCGGTTCCGGTGTCTCCAAGAATGAGCACTGTGGCGTCGCTCGGAGCCACGGTTTTGGCTTGTCCCAAGACCCGCTTCAGTGCCGGGCTGTCCCCCACAATCTCCTCGAAGTTTCCCTCCAGGCGGACCTCGTCCTCCTGGTACAGCTTTTCAGTCGCCAGTCTCTTCGTCAGTTGCGCTATTTCGCGGTAGGCGCGGGCATTGTCCAAGGCGATTGCAACTTGAGCCGCAGCCTGCTTTAAGAAGCTGAGATCGTGCTGCATGAATGCATTGTCTTCGCGGCTGGCTAGATTCAGGGTGCCAAGGACCCCGTTTCTGGCGATCAGTGGGATACAACACAATGTCCGGATACCCTGTTCCAACATCCCATTGGCGAAAGGGGAATGCATTCCCGCAAGATCGCCCTGGGTAAAGACCTTGACCTCATTCCCATGGAAAGCCTTCGCACACGGAACGGAGTCGCTTAATGAGATCTTTATCTCGCCGCCGGCGAGACCCTTGGCCATGGGAAAATCCAGGGCTCGTATTCGCAGGGTATTCGTCGCTTCGTCATGCAGGGCAATGCTTGCATACTCCTGCCGTACTACTTTGCGAATGACCCCGGAAATGGCGGGGAACAATTCATGGAGGTCGAGACTGGTAATTAAAGTGGCATTGACGTCCATCAACGTTTGCAGGCGGTCTTTCTCCAGCTCCAGCGCGCCGTACATGAGCGCATTCTCCACCGCCAGCGCAACCAGTTCCGCGATGCGGCGAAGCAACCGAAGGTCTTTTTCGCCGTAGACATCTTCACGGGAACTGCCTAGTCCCAAAGCCCCCAACCGCCTCTGTGCGGTTGTGAGGGGTAAGGTGCAATAGGAGCGTATCCCCTTCTCCCGAAGATAGCTTGCGGATTCCGGAAAATGCTTATCGATCCGCTCATCGGGCACCACGAGCGCCTGCTGATGACGCCACACCCATCCACTGGTGGAGTCCTCAATCGCAACCTCATCGGGGGTGGTAGCGAGAGCTGCCCCTTCCCAGGTGTGGACCCTCATTACGTTCTTGAAGGAATCGTGCAGGGAGAAGCTCGCCAGTTCAAAATCTGCAAGCTCGCGCAGTCGGAGAGCGAGTTCGCGAAAAAGTTCCGGGAGTTCTTGATGATGGACGACTAAGTCTGCCGTCTGAAGAAGAGCCTCATAACGTCGGAGTTCGCCGCTATGGTCAAAAGGGTTCCTTGAATCCACTTGCACGAGTCCACAGCCTACTCCCCCTCGAGCAATACCACATGATCGATTCGAGCAATACTACAGTTAAATGGACGGTACCACATTACCAACACCGCGCGCCATATCTTTTGCGGCTGTCACGTTTTGCGAACTTACCGGCAGGGCATTCAAACGGTATCCGTACGTTATAATTTGGGTGTGGCGCGAGGCTGGGAGAGCAAATCGGTGGAGGAGCAGCAAGCCCAATATGCTGAATCTCAGGGCAATTCGGGACCTAAACTGGCGCCGGATGAACTGGCGAAGTGGCACTTTAAAGATGGCCTAATGCTAAGCCGGAAACGCATCATTCAGCAGTTGGAAAGTACGCAGAATCCCCAACACCGGATGATGCTGGAGAGCGCTCTTTCTCACCTCAATGCCGAAATCGCGCGACTTGGCTAGATCATCGCTTCCACGGTGTGGTTCACGAGCCGGGTAACTGCGGCATGGAATCGATCAATCGACGGCCTCAAGGGCTGGGCTTGCTTTGCTCAAATTGCTCAAACTGCCCTGTTACCGCCGTTCTTCCT
>CAAGKR010522358.1_pt1 | contig 20628 bp, 16 predicted proteins | sample 2556971 | NCBI WGS metagenome assembly CAAGKR01 (sample SAMEA5207829, study PRJEB30636) | soil metagenome | biome: forest; feature: boreal; material: soil | place: USA | collected 2011-09 | depth 1 m | reverse complement strand
TGGCTGGCGATCATAGAAAACTATCAGAGGGCTGACGGTAGTGTGGCCGTTCCAGAAGCCTTGCGGGCATACATGGGAACAGACGTGATCTCCCGTAAGCAGTTCTGACATCCCGTTCAAGGGCGGCTACTATCAGTTCGGCCGAACCTCATTGCCAGAGCTGCAAACAGCAACTAAACTTGCACAGGATTGAGGCATCGTCACGAATACCAGAGCAACCTCCGTCGAACCGTTCCTTCCTATGACCGGAATCTGGCGCACCCTTCGCGATTACATTCTGTGGTCTTACGAGCGCGGCACGATTCAATATGACGTCATGGTAACGCTGATTTTGTTCTTTATATTTCTTTCACCCTATTGGATTAACTTCAAAGACAAGCCAATGCAGCGCAATCCGGATCGCGCGGAAGTGGTCGTGGTTGCCGACGCGCAGGGCGCTTTGATTTTTCAGATTGACGGTTCCGCATTCCGCGATCAGGATGAAGATCACGTGAGAGCAGAATTGGCGCGAATGATTGAGCCAATCTCAGGCAAGGTTGCGATTACAAAGTATGAGCGCGAGGTCGACGGTCACGTTACGAATTATAGGGTCTGGGCGCGCAAACAATAGGCCGGCGGATTTCGGGAATCGCAAGAGGTGGAAATGCAATCGCGAAAATCAGTTCGCCGGGGTCTTGCTGCGATGATCTTGTTGGCAGCATGCGCCTCAGCGCAACAGCCCTCAAACTCGGCGCCTGTCGACAAACTAAACGCGGTCCTTGAACGGCTAGACCGAACGGCGGCAGAATTCCGTTCAGCGGAAGCCAGTTTCGAATGGGACCAGTATCAAAGAGTAACGGACGAGACCGAAAAACAGCAAGGCAAGGTGTATTTTCGCCGGGCCGGAGGGAGCATGCAGATGGCTGCCAACGTGACCGATCCTCCACCTGCAAAAAACGTGCTGTACAGCGGGGGAAAGGTTCAACTGTACCAGGCAAACACAGACCACCTCGACGTTTACGACGCGGGCAAGAATAATGGAGCGGTTGAGAGTTTCCTGGTCCTTGGTTTTGGAGGCTCGGGGCGCGACATGCTGAAGTCCTTTGACGTGACTTACGGCGGATCTGAGAAGGTTGATGGCGTAGATACGGATAAGCTGGAACTCATTCCCAAAACCGACAAAGTCAAGGGGATGTCTAACCGCATCGAACTATGGATCGACTCTCGCGGTATTTCAATCCAGCAAAAATTCATTTCTGCTGAAGGGGATTACCGCATTACTCACTACACTAATATCATCTCGAACAAAAAGATTGCGGACAGTGTTTTCAAGATTAAGACATCCGGCAATACTCGGATAGAAAACCATTGATTTTCGCTCCGGAAGCGCACACGATTCGACCGTCCATATTTAGACTGAAAAAGAAATCAAGGGAAAGGTATACTGCGAAAGTAAACGATTCCGCGAAAGTTACTGCGGGAGACCCCGCGCGCGGAATGCTCGCTTCTTAATGGCCAAGGTTTTCACAATCCCGGTTCCTCCCAAGATGGGGCGCAAGCGCCGTGAGCGCACTTCCGATCCTCGCTACGTGGATGGGCAGCGTTTGCTCGTGGAAGCCATGAAATACCTCGCGCAGTCCGATCCGCTTCACAATCGGGGCGCCATTGAACTGCTCTCCGAGCACGTGCGAACTCGATTCCGCATGACCGATTCTCCGCTAGCATAATTCCGGGGAAGAATCTCCAACCCTTCGCCTTGCCAGAAAAACTGCCGCTGCAAATACAATTACAACCGGAAAACATTCGAGGGTATACCGGGGCTCGGGATTCTCCAGGGTGCCAAGGAAAAGAGACCGTGCCACCACAAACGTCGTCAGTAGTCCTGCACGCCTGAATGCTCTTCCTCGCAGTAGCCCCACAAGGCCTGTCGCGACGTAGAACAGCCCAATTAAACCCAAGCCCACCGCCAGCGCCGACCCATTCGGATCATCGTTGAACTCCCACCAGCGGCTGTCGGATGGCAACATCTCTGTGCGGGGCCGTAGCCACATATCCGCGATCCGTAATGCGGGTAGCCATCCGTAGTATCGCAGCGGGGCATGCCGTATCCGCGCCGAGGCGAGTGCGGCAAACTTCGCATCCAGATCAGGGCTGATATGCAGCGCGAAATTGTATTCGTCGATCAGTTGCAGCGTTTCTTGCCGTTGTTTCGCGGAATCAAATGCGCGATCCGGCAGTTGCTTAGGATCTATCGCCATGCCGGGAATCGGCCAATAAAACTCCTCCACGGATGCGTAGTCAGCGATCCATGTCTTCACCCAACGATTGAATCCCGCAGGCACAAATTCGTTTTCTTCGTTGGCATAGCGAGGCGCCAGCGGCTCGAAATGATGCATTGTTTGCAAATTACGCAGGGTCCATGGAACCAGCGGCGCAATGGAAATTATTCCGACAACCAAAGTCGCTAGCACCAGGTTAAACACGCGCATGTTGGTCCGCACTTTTTCGACCAGCGCCCATGCCAAAGAGAGTTCGATTGCTGCAAGTAGGATGCCGCCGTCGGGTCGCAGCAATATCGCGCAAGCCGTTGCCAGTCCGCATCCCACCCACGCGCCAATTTTACGTGCATCATGAGATTCAAAGCCCGCTACCGCAAAATTCAACGAAAGGGCGGTAAAGAAAATCTCCCATGTCTCGGTCAGCGCCGCAGCCGCATAATTGGCGGTAAAGGGGCAAAGCGCCGCCAATAAAAACGCGGCCCGGTAGACTCGGGGCGAGACGACGCGCCGTGCAAGGTTCGCGATCAGAAAACATGTGCCGACATCCACGAACATCTGCACCACGAGCGCCGCCCGGTAGTGTTCCATGCCGAAAATCACAAAAATAGCGGCGAGAAATGCGGGATAGCCCGGCAGGCGGATGTAGGTTGGCAAGGAGCCACCTGCATAGGAAATGCCATAGATTCCCTGCTGCAGCCAATTTTTGGCGATGTCGCCGTAAATGAACGAATCCGACGTGACGCTCGGAAAACGGAAAACGAAAATCAGCCGAAGAATGATCGCGGCAATGCTTGCCGCAATGAAAAACCTCCTCGATTCACGAACCATCTTAAGCACGAAGGGAATATAACCCTTTTCGCAGGCCTACCCGTTCCCTAATATGCCGGCGAGATCCGAATAGGGCCCAGCAAACTGTTTGACCCTCCACTCCATGCGGCTTAGGATGAGTATGGTTTAAATGCCGCAATCCGTCTTTTACGATCCTCGACAGGCGCGTTGGAAGCGAGTCAGAAGTATCTTTGACGTGCTCGGCGTTGCGCTCATGCTCTTGGTGGCCTTCTTCGTTTACAGCGCATTGCGCGGGGAACCACTGCCACAACTCCTGTTACAAACCGAGAAAAAACCCTATCACGCGCTAAAGTATAACGAGAGAGAAAAAGCCAAAGAACGGCGACGATTAGCGGTTAAGCGGGGACACCTCAAGTCTGGTACTCGCGCCTCACAAATTGAATTAAATGCTGGTCAGAGCATCCGTGCGGCTTTTTACGTTTCGTGGGATGCCGCTAGCTTCTCATCTCTTCGCGAGTACGCACGCCAGATAGACATCCTCTATCCCGAATGGTTGCACGTTCTGACCCCGGACGGTCATTTGCAAGGCGTAGACCCTCAAACCAACAAGTTCTTCGACCTTATTCAAGGTCCTACCATCCATCCCGTCGACGACAAAGTTATGGCGTTCCTGAAGTCGGAAGACACCGGAACAGAAGTATTCCCGCTGGTTAACAACTTCGACGGAGTTGATTGGGTGGACATCAGCACATTCTTGAATGATTCGCAGGCCCGAGCGCGCTTCCGGCAGCAAGTTGCCACTTTTCTTGAAAGCGACAAATACCGGGGCCTTATGGTGGATTTCGAAACATTCCCGAAAAAAGGGCAAGCTGGATTCCTCGCGCTGCTCAACGAACTCTCTGCCGACCTGCACGCTAAAGGGATGAAATTGTACGTGAGTGTGCCTTCGCGAAATGACGAGTGGAATTATCCGGCAGTCGCGGCGGCAGCGGACGGCATAGTCCTCATGAATTACGACGAGCACTATCCATCACCCGGAACGGCCGGTCCAGTTGCCTCGCAGGATTGGTTTGTGGCCAACCTCGAAGCGGCGGCAAAGGTAATCCCGCAAAATAAACTGATTTGCGCGATCGCCAATTACGGATATGACTGGGTGCAGAAACCCAAGAAAGGCAAGTTGCCGCCCGGCGTGAAGGATTTCAACGTATCGGTGCAGGACGCTTGGCTAACATCTCGGGATTCTGAGGAAGACATCGACTTCGATGGCGACAGCTTGAATCCTCATATTCAATATCTCGATGAACATAACTTTCAGCATGATGTCTGGTTTCTTGATGCAGTAACCGCTCTTAACCAAATGAGGGCCGCACAAAGCCTGGGCATAGAAACATTTGCCCTTTGGCGTTTGGGATCAGAGGACCGGTCGCTTTGGTCTATATGGGACACGCCAGCGGACCCAACCGCCCCAGACAGACTCAAAGATGTACCCCCCGGGCAGGATGTGGATATGGAGGGAACAGGCGAGATTCTGAAGATTGAAGCGGTCAAAGCCAACGGAAAACGCGTTATCACCATTGACCCCAATTCGAAACAAATAACCGACGAGAACTTTGATCCGCTTCCGGAGCCCTACCGGGTCGCGCGATACGGCTCAAGCAGTAACGAAGTAGCAATCACCTTTGACGATGGGCCTGATCCCCAGTGGACCCCGAAAATACTTGACGTCCTGAAGCGCGAAAACGCGACAGCGACATTCTTCTTGATAGGGCTTGAGGCTGAAAACCATTCCGCCCTGGCATCCCGCATTTATCGCGAAGGGCACGGAATCGGCAACCATACCTTCACCCATCCCGACATCAGCAACTTATCTGGCAGTTACATGAAGCTGGAAGTCAATCTCACTGAACAGTTGTTTGCGAGCCGTCTCGGTATAAGAACGATTCTTTTCCGTCCCCCTTATTCCATCGACGCAGAACCGGACACCGAAGACCAGGTTCGTCCTCTGGAGTTCACTCAAGACATGGGATACATCACCGTCGGCGACAAGATTGACACCAATGATTGGCAGGGCCCTTCTGCGGCTCAGATCACGTCCGACGTGCTGGACCACCTTCCTCCCTGTGCGCCCGGTGACCTCCACTGCGGGAACATCATCCTCATGCACGATGGCGGCGGCAACCGGCTGCAAACACTTCTGGCATTGCCCACGATTATTGATGGAATTCGCGCCAAAGGCCTGAAGATCGTGCCTGTTTATCAATTACTGGGCAAAACACGCGCTGACGTGATGCCATCCATCTCGCCTGACGAACGTTGGGCAGCCACTGCCATCCGGGTCGCTTTTTGGCTGTGGGGATTCGTAGACCACGCAATTACGTGGACGTTTTTTGTGGGCGATGTGCTCATGACCGGGCGGCTACTTTTTATCGGCGCATTTGCCATTTTCGACCGTTTCCGGCAGCGGCAATACGGAACTCCGGGAGAAGAGGCCTCCTATAAGCCGTCCGTCGTAGTTCTAATCCCAGCCTATAACGAAGAAAAAGTAATTGAGCGGACAATCCGCGCAGTGCTGTCCTCGGACTATCCCAATTTCCGGGTAATTGTTATCGACGACGGCTCCAGCGACGACACTTTGCAAGTCGCGCGTCGTGCATTCCCTGCGGAACAAGCTTCGGGTCGGGTACTCGTCCTTACAAAACCCAATTCTGGCAAAGCGGAGGCGCTTAACTTTGGCCTTCTATATGTCACGGACGAGATATTTGTGGGAATCGATGCGGATACCGTGATTGCGCCGAATGCGATTGGACGATTGATTCCACACTTCCTGAATCAAAAAGTGGGAGCGGTCGCCGGTAACGCGAAAGTTGGGAACCGAATCAATTTGTGGACGCGCTGGCAGGCTTTGGAATACATCACCAGTCAAAATTTCGAGCGGCGAGCGTTGAACACGCTGGGTGCGGTCAGTGTGGTTCCGGGAGCAATTGGCGCATGGAGAGTTTCAGCGGTCCGCACAGGGGGCGGCTATCACACCGATACAGTGGCCGAAGATGCGGATTTGACTATGGCTCTTCTCCGGCGCGGTTACCGCGTCGAATATGAGGATTTAGCGCTGGCTTATACCGAAGCGCCGGTCAACGCCAATGGTTTAATGCGGCAGCGCTTTCGCTGGTCGTTTGGAATTCTTCAGGCCGTTTGGAAGCACCGCGCCGTTTTTGCCCGGAAAGGCGCGCTGGGATGGGTTGCCTTGCCGAATATTGTAATCTTCCAAATCCTGCTGCCGCTGGTCTCACCTTTTATCGACATCATGTTTTTGGTGGGGACGGCGAGATACTTCATTCAAAAGTGGTTTCACCCCGAATCCACTGATCCGCGCGACTTTCAGCGCCTGGTGATTTTTTTCGCGGTTTTTCTTATTATTGACTTCATCACTTCCGCTATCGCGTTTGCATTGGAGCGTCGCGAACCGGAGACCAAGGAAGATGTCTGGCTGCTCAGTCAGGTCTGGCTTCAGCGTTTCGCCTATCGCCAATTGTTCTCGCTTGTATTGTTCAAGACAATCAAGCGTGCCATTCAAGGTCAGCGGTTTGCATGGGACAAACTGGAGCGGACCGCCGCCGTAACTTATCTGCCCTCCGAGAGAGAGGACACGTTACAGCTACGATGAGTTTCCGGCTGGACTGTCGCGTCGTTGCGGCCCCGGCTCTGACGGTTCGGCTGTTCTCTGGGGACTTCTACGATTGCGATGGATTGTTTTGAAATCCGAATTCAGAAGGCCGTCCTGGAAATTGCTTCAACAGCACATGCGCATCCGTTGCATTCGCCAGCGCCGCTTCAAGTTCAATAATTTCCGCGCGCACCAGTTTTTCAATCTCGCCATCGAAATGCTGCATTCCCTCCGCTCCCCCGGCTTTGATGGCTTGCAACAGGTTTTCTCTAAGATTGTTTCCGGCTGAAATGCAGCTGCGAGTCTGCGCACAGGGCGTAACAATTTCCACAACGGGCACGCGACGGATCGCATTTGCGCTGCGAATCAGACGCTGCGAAATGATGTAGCGGAAGGTTTTCGCGAAGCGCTCTCTAACGGACGGCTGGTCGCTTGCCGGGAATGAGCTCGCTAAACGTTCCACCGTTGTGGCTGCATCCCCCGTGTTCATAGTGGTCAGCACAAGATGTCCCGTTTCGGCCGCCTGCAGAACCATTTCAATCGTCTCTCTATCGTTAATTTCCCCAATCATGATCACGTTGGGTGCTTGCCGCAGCGCGGCACGCATCGCGAGCGCAAGATTGGGCGTGTCGCTATGTAACTCCCGTTGATGAACTGTCGCGCGTTTATGGTTGTGCAAAAACTCAATCGGATCTTCGATGGTGATGATGTGACAGTTCTTCTCCTGGTTAATGTGATCAACAATCGCAGCCAACGTTGAAGACTTTCCAGAGCCGCGCGGCCCGGTAACCAGAACAATTCCATCTCGAAGATCGGCCACGGTTTTTAACTGGGGCGGCAAACCGAGCGTGGCCAGATTTGGGATTGTCGTGGGAATTACGCGCATGATTACCGCGCAACTGCCGCGCTGAATGAAGATATTTACGCGGAAACGCGCCAGGCCTGGCAGTCCATATGAAATATCGCATGAGCCCTGCTCGCGAAGCATGGCAATGGCCGGCTTGTTGCTGCCGATCAAATCCGAGGCGATTCGGCGCGTGTCGTCGGCCGTAAGCACGCTGGAGCCTAAGGATTGCACTCCAGCCAACTTGCCATGTGTTTCTATCTGCGGCGCGCGCCCCGGCGAGAAGATCAAATCGCTGACATGTTCTTCCACCCGCAGCATCAACTCTAAAATCTCCGGCGTGGAGAGCGCGCCGAAATCGGTAGTCTGTGTTCTATCCGAAATGGAAGCTCGACCGGGCGCTGGCATGAGATGAAACCAAAGTTGAGTGCGCCGAGGAAGGGTCAGATATAAAGCAGCCGCACCAGTCTCATACTGTAGCGAAACGACAAAAATACTCCTACGAGCATGAGTCTCACAGACTTTAGTAACAGGGTGAAACAATTGCAGAAAGCAGTGTGGGTTGTCTTGCAAATAAAAAAGGGACGGCTTGGGCCGTCCCTTGTCGAGGGTTCTGCAAGAAGCTACTTTTTACTCTTCTTCTTTCCGAAACTCGTCTCCACCGGAGCTCCCATGCTCGCTAGCATTGCCTTTGCGTCCTCAGCATGCGGTCCAGCCGGCTGGAGCTCTAAATATTTGTTAAATGCATCGGCGGTGCCATCTGGGGCGACCATTTTGTCTCCTTGCAAAGTGGCCGCTCCAAGCAAACTGATGCCCTTATAGTAGTAAGCATCCGCCTGCTTGGGGTCTGCGGCAATGGCTTTATCGAAAGCTTCAACCGCGCTCTGCCGCATCTTCGCGTCGCCTGTCTTGTTGGCATTCGTAAGCGTGGCACCCCAGTTGAAGTAATACATACCCGCACTGCCAGGGTTTAGCTGGGCCGCCTGATTGTAGTCGGCTACAGCTTCGTCCACCTTCTGATCATTCGCTTTCGCCAGCGCCATATTGTTGTAAATTCCCGCGAGCTGAACGTTGGCTTCAGGCTTGGCACCACCTTCCATAGACTTCTTTTTGAGGTCCACAGCTTTTTCGTAATCCTGGATCGCCTGGTCCAGCCTCTTCGTCTTCTCGGCGGGATCGGTTTGCTTCAGTGCAGAACCCGTATAGGCATCGCCGAGAGTCGCCCAAATCACATCCCTGCTCGCGTCCTCTTGGATAGCGTCGGTTAGCGCACTGACGGCGGTATCGTAGTCGCCAGCCTTCATGGCCCCATTGGCCGCCATTAACTTGCCGTTCAGTTCTTTTACCGTCACGGTTTCCTTCTGCTGATTGGCCAGGGCTTCCTGCCGTTGTGTTAATTGCTCGGGTGTTAGCCCAATTCCCTTGGCAGTATTTGCCTGCTCCTTTTGCAAATCGAAATCCACTGTAACCTCGTCGCGCGCGACGGGGTGCTTATCCTCATGAAACAGTTCCTTTCCATCCCGCAAAAGCGTTATTTTATAGCTGCCCGGCTCAATTCCCAGCGAGAAGTACTCGCCCTTTTTATTGGTTCTAAGCTCATACTTCCTGCCATCGTTTAAATTTAGCCACTGAACCGTCGCACCATTAAGCGGTTTACCATCGACGTCTTTACAAACACCTTTCACCTGGCCGAAGGACTGGGCTAAGACCGGAATGGCCAATATTCCGCAACTCATCGCCATCAACATCAGGACTACAAGAAATCGCTTCATCTTGCCCTCCCATTCAGACTTTGTCGCGTTGTTACCCTAGGATTCCAGATTCCCCTAAGTTAAGATATGTTCTCTTCCATCTATCGCGAATACGGAATGGGATCCTTCGCCCCTGCGTCCCGGAATGCCAGGAGCCGCAGAACGCAACTGTCGCACTCGCCACATGCCCGATCTTCGCTGGTGTAGCAGGACCACGTTAAATCGAAGGGCGCGGCTAATTCAAGACCAAGTCGCACAATCTCAGACTTGCGCATTTTGATCAGCGGCGTCACGATTTCAATTTTGCCTTCTTTGGTCCCAGCCTTAACCACCTGGTTAAATGCTTCGTAATAAGCCGGACGGCAATCAGGATACCCCGAACTGTCCTGTTCCACAGCCCCAATATATATTTTCGAGGCCCCGAGCACTTCTGCCCAACTCACTGCCACCGATAGGAAGTGCGCGTTTCGGAAAGGCACGTATGTGACCGGAATCGCGGTGGATGAGTGTAAACCTCCCGTGGGTACTCTGATAGCCGAATCGGTTAGTGCCGACCCTCCTATCATGCGCAGAGCATCATTACGCACTGCGAGCCGGTCGGGAATGTCTAACCGGTCACAAATTTCGTCAAAAGCCCTGCGCTCGCGCTGCTCAGTACGTTGCCCGTAGCTGACGTGCACTGCCGCTGCATTATGATCGCGAACGGCCAGCGCGGCACACACTGCGGAATCCATCCCGCCGCTGAGCAGAACGACCGCGCGCGATTTTATATCAGATTTAGATCCCATATCCGGATACAGACTGCCGGCCCAAGATAACCAATTCGAAGCAGCCGTCCTCGTCCTCAGACGCCTTTTAACGACGGATCCCAAATGAATTTGTGCAGTTGTAACCCCAGCCGCGCTGGGACGGTATCTGCAAGCATCCACTCCGCCAATTCCCGCGGATCTAAAAGGCAATGCGAAGTATCTCGAGAACCCGAAGCGGTCTTGTTAAATGCTGGCGAGAACAGTACCGCATTCACGCGCCGGTCCAACGTGTATCGAGTAACAAACGCCCGCGCGAACTCATAGTCTTCCCGGCCACCAATCACGAACTTTACTTCATCCTTCGATTCCAGGGTATCGAGATTTTGCACGCGGAAACTATCGGCGGCGCCTGAATTCGGACATTTCACGTCCACAATCTTGACAACTCCCTTTGGCACCAGTTCGAGAGGGCGCTCGCCACTGGTTTCAAGCAGCACGTTGTGACCACTGTTTAACAGGCTCTCCATTAAGGGGATGACCTCGCGCTCTTGCAACATCGGCTCGCCGCCAGTGATTTCGACTAATCCTCCGGCAGGACTCAATTGCTCAACCCGAGCGAGCACTCCTTGCAGAGCCATGCGTTGGCCACCCTTAAATGTGTACTCGCTGTCACACCAGTCACATCGCAGGTTGCATCCCGTCAGGCGAACAAAAACGCAAGGCAAGCCCGCGTAAGTAGACTCGCCCTGGATCGATTTGTAAATTTCTGTGATGTACATGCAAGAATCGGTGATCGGATCAGGCTGAACGGTGCCTTGATCGGGCGCCAAGTCGGCGTCTACTCCGAATACGTGGCTGTGGTTGTATCAGTCTCGAAAACCGTGACATTCTTTACCCAGACTCGGCCAGTTGTCACAATATTGAGCTTTGCGTTTGCCTGTTCAAAAAAATATTTCGAAAGATTTTCTGCCGTCGGATTCAGCACGGTAAACGGCTCCAGATCGTTAATCATCTGATGATCCAGGCGATCAGTCACATTTTTCATGACTTCACGCAGCTCTTTGAAGTCAAGCAGCAAGCCGGCCTTATCCAGTTCATTCCCGGCCAGGGTCACGCGCAGCTTGTAATTGTGCCCGTGCGGATTCTCGCACTTGCCTTTATAGTTGCGAAGGTAATGCCCCGCAGCAAATGAATCCTCGACCGTAACTTCGAACATGAATCCTCTCAATAATTGCGGGAGGACCGCAACCCGCCATTTGATCATTGTAGCGCGGAGCGGCGAGCGCGGCCTTCTAGCGAACTTCGAAAAACTGCTCCACATCCGCGATGGCGGTCGTCTTGCGATAGTTCGGCAAACTATCGATAAACATTCTGCCGTAAGACTTGCTCAAGATTCGATTGTCCAGCAAGGTCAATAATCCGCGATCGTGCAGCGACCGGATTAGCCGTCCGAATCCCTGCTTCAATGTGATTACAGCAGCCGGAACTTGATATTGGAAAAACGCTTTGCCTCCTTCGGCATCAATTGCCTTCACCCGCGCGGCGACAATTGGGTCACTTGGCACCGCAAACGGAAGCCGATCAATGATTACGCAACTGAGCTGCTCGCCTTGCACATCCACGCCTTGCCAAAAAGATGACGTAGCGAACAGCACTGCATTGGGCGTGAGACGAAACTCCTCAAGCAGCGCACTCTTGGGGGCATCCCCCTGAAGAAGCATGGTGAATTCGAGCCGTCCTAGCAACCGTTGATACACTTCTTTCATTTGTAGGTAACTGGTGAATAACACGAACGCGCGGCCACGAGTGATTTCCAGCAATCGCTGGATTCGATCTGCCGCCATCGTTGCAAATTGCGGAGTCCGGGGATCTGGCAAGTCTGCAGGGACGTAGAACAACGCCTGATTTTCATAATCGAAATGGGACGGCAATATGGCTTCGAGCGCGTGTTCCAGTCCCAGTCGCCGCCGCATGTACTCAAAACTTCCGCCTACGGCAAGCGTAGCTGAGGTCAGCACCGCGCACTCCAGCTTCTCGAATACGCAACTCTTCAAAATAGGACCCACGTCTATTGGTGTCGCTTGCAGAAAGACATTCGAGCGGTCTCGGCCCCCTCTCCGCCGTTCGATCCAAAATACTGTGTTGCGATTTTCTGATTCCATGACAAAGCCAAGCTGCACTTGAAGTTCCTGGGCCCTCCGGGAAAAGTTAAAAACTTCTTCCGGCTTGGATGGAAGACCCTCCATTTCTGAGCCCAGGCGGCTGAGTGCCTGCTGCAATGCAATAAACTCTTCGCCATTTTCCTCAAGAAACTCGCGCCGGTTCTCGAAAGCGAACCGTCCGTCGCCAGGCGGAAGCAGCGCGAAAAAGAACATAGACCGGTCGCGCAAACTCTTTACCGCGCCAGAGACAGACGCCGACATCATGCGATTCCGCTGCATCGAAATTTCCACATCCCGGCAGAGTTCCTCAACTCGTCCGTTGCTGATTGAAACTCCGAAATAATTTCCGGCGACGTCTTCCAGTTCGTGCGCCTCATCGAAAATCACAGCTCCCGCTTCAGGCAGAATTCCCGCATCCGGCGCATGATCGGAGGCTTGCTTAATGGCCAGGTCGGCGAAAAACAAATGGTGATTGACAATAATGATATCGCTCTCCATCGCCTTGCGGTGCATTTCGGTTATGAAACAGCGGTCCCACACGCTGCACTTCTGCCCCAGGCAGGCATCGGACCGGGCGTCGATTTTGTGCCACAATGCACTTGATTCCGGCAAGGAACTCAATTCCGCGCGATCACCTGTTTCGGTCGAAGTCTCCCAATCTGCGATCGCGCGATGGTGTTGAATTTCCTCGAGACCGTTCAGAACCGGCTGCCCGGTAAGGTCATAAAGCTTCTTTCGACATAGATAGTTATTGCGGCCCTTCATGTAACAAACACTCAACTTGCCTTCGCCGTTCGGGAAAAGGACTTGTTCGAGAAAAGGAATATCTTTGTGAAATAGTTGCTCTTGCAGATTCTTTGTCCCGGTAGAAATGATCACGCGCTTCCCGGATCGAATCACCGGCACAAGATAGGCGAGGGTCTTCCCGGTCCCCGTTCCAGCTTCCACAATCAGGTGCCGCTTCTCTTTTAGCGCCTGCTCCACCGACTGCGCCATTTGGAGTTGGCCGCGGCGGAACTCGTAAGCCGGATGAGTACGCGAAAGCAATCCACCAGGCGCGAAGAATTCATATAGGCTTGTGCCCTGCTTTCGTGGGCGGGAATCAGCGGAAACCACCGGCTGCGGGCTTGGATTCACGGAGCCTCTATAATACTCACTGTCGCGCGCAGCATCGGACAAAACATCGTTTTGTCGCGCACGTCATATGTGTGGTTAGCCGAGATTCCAGAGTTCAATCCGGCCCACGACAGAATTGCGACTCACACAGAGGAGAACGTTCTTGGCGTTGCCGCAAGATCCGCTTTGGTACAAGGACGCAATCATTTATCAGGTTCACGTCCGAACGTTCTACGACAGCAATGGAGATGGCATCGGCGAATTTCGGGGTCTGGCTCAGAAGCTGGATTACCTGCAAGACCTCGGCATCAACGCTATCTGGCTAATGCCATTCTTCCCCTCGCCTTTGCGCGATGACGGTTACGACATTGCCGACTATAGGTCGGTTCATTCCAGCTACGGCACACTGGAGGACTTCAAATTATTTCTCGATGCCGCACACCAGCGCGGTATTCGCGTAATTATCGAAATGGTCCTGAACCATACTTCCGATCAGCACCCCTGGTTTCAGGAATCCCGCCGTTCGCGTGACAACACCCGCCGCAATTGGTACGTCTGGAGCGAGACCGATACTCGGTACCGCGGCGTTCGTATAATTTTTACCGATACGGAACTCTCCAATTGGGCATGGGATCCTGTCTCGAAAGAATATTACTGGCATCGTTTTTTCAGTCATCAGCCTGACTTGAATTACGACAATCCTGCTGTGCGCGAAGAGATGTGGAACATAATGAAATTCTGGCTTGAGATGGGAGTGGACGGGTTCCGGCTCGATGCCGTCCCCTATCTTATGGAGCGAGAGGGGACATCTTGTGAAAATCTTCCCGAGACGCACGCCGTCCTGAAAGAGTTGCGCGCCAGACTGGACCAGGAGTTTCCAGGAAAATTGCTGTTAGCCGAGGCCAATCAGTGGCCAGCGGATCTGCGTCCTTACTTCGGCGATGGGGACGAATTTCACATGGCATTCCACTTCCCGCTGATGCCCCGTATGTTCATGGGCTTGAAGCTTGAGGATCGCAAACCGATCACTGAAATATTGCAGCTGACTCCAACCATTCCCGATACCTGCCAATGGTGCCTTTTCCTCCGCAATCATGACGAGCTCACGCTGGAAATGGTCACCGACATGGAACGGGATTACATGTATGACGAGTATGCAAAAGATAAGAGCATGCGGTTGAACGTCGGGATTCGACGACGGCTCGCGCCTCTCCTCGATAATGACCGCCGCCGCATTGAGCTCATGAATGGCCTGCTGTTGTCATTGCCCGGAACGCCGATCATTTACTACGGTGATGAAATAGGCATGGGAGACAATGTGAACCTCGGTGACCGCAACGGCGTTCGCACCCCAATGCAATGGGATGGGGGGTGGAATGGCGGCTTTTCCTCCGCCGATCCGGAGAGTCTATACTCGCCCATCATGTTGAATCCTGTGTACGGATACCAGGCCGTCAATGTTCACTCTCAGAAAAGATTCGATCACTCCCTGCTTTCGTGGATGAAACGCGTTATCAAAGTGCGAAAATCAATGCCCGTATTCGGGCGCGGTTCGATGGAGTTTCTTTATCCGGCGAATCACCGCGTACTGGCGTATGTTCGCGAATTGGGGAAAGAGCGAATTCTGGCGGTCAACAATCTTTCCAGTTCGGCACAGGTAGTAGAGCTGGACCTGAAGCGTTATAAAGGGGAGATTTTGATCGAAATGTTCGGGAAAAATATTTTCCCGCGCGTGACCGACCTGCCGTACCTCCTGACCATGGGGCCCTATCAGTTTTACTGGTTCCGTTTGCGAAAGATTTGATCCGTTTTCCCGTATTCTGCATGCTTATCTTCACTATCTTGCACGGAGGGAATTGATTGGCCGAAGAAAGCATTCTCACTGATGATTTTCTTCGCGAGTTGATGAATGTCGGAGAAGTCGACATTCTGATAGGCGTTCCCACGCTCAACGATGCGGCCACCGTCGGCCAGGTCGTGCAATGCATTCGCGCAGGATTGCTGAAGTATTTTCCGCGACAGCGCGCCGCGATCATCAACGTTGACGGCGGGTCAAGAGACTCAACGCAGGATCTCGTTCGGGCGGCCTCCATCAGCGATTTGGGAAAAGGTACGACTCCAGGTGCGTTACGTACCCTTCACTGCATTAGCACAAGTTATCCGGGAAGCAGCGAGAATGGAATGGCACTGCACACTATTGTGGCCGCCGCCGATCTTATGCGCGCAACAATCTGTGGAATGGTCTGTCCCGACTCCACCAGTATTGAACCCGATTGGATGGAGCGATTGCTGCGGCCCGTCAGCCGGGATAACGTCGACCTCGTTACCCCCATTTACCGCAGGCACAAGTTTGATGGACTGCTGGTCCGCAACCTTGTTTACCCAATGACTCGCGCGCTTTACTGCCAGCGTGTTCGCGAACCGCATCCTGCCGAATTCGCTTTCTCCGGGAGATTGGCAAGTTATTTCCTGGATCAGGATATTTGGTGCCAGCCGGCCACGCAGTACGGCGGGGAAACATATCTCGTTCTCTCTGCACTGACGGGGGGCTTTCGCCTCGCGCAGTCTTTCCTCGGATCTAAGGCGCGTGCGGACCATTCTTCAGGAGATCTCGTGGCCGCGATGAGACAAAGCGTGGGTGTGCTGTTCTGGGCTTTGGGGAAAACCTTTCCCGTATGTCCGCCAACTCCAGCGACGGAACCAATCCCGCCTATTGGCCAGTTAGCTGAAGTCAGCCTGGAGCCGGTACGTGTGAACCGCAAGCGCCTGCATCAGATGTTCGTACATGGCTTGGCCGAACTCAATCCCGTACTGGATTCCATTCTTTCTCCCGCCACTCTGGCGGAGTTGAACGAGGCTGCAACCGCCGCGGAAGAAAGTTTCCGCTACTCCGACGAGCTTTGGGTTCGCACGGTCTATGAGTTTGCCGCCGCCTATCATCGCGAAGTAATCAGTCCCGATCATGTCATTCAGGCGCTGGCGCCTTTATACCGCGGTAAGGTTTATACGTTTTTGGTTGAAAATCGAGAAGCATCGGCGGACGAGGTTGAGACGAACGTTGAGAATCTCTGCCTGACTTTTGAACGGCTGAAACCGTACCTCCTGGAAATATGGAACGGAAGGAAGTGAGGTCAAAATGTGGGAACTGATTGTTGCGGAGTTGACACAGGCCACGCGCGAAATCGTGGGTAGCACGGCGCGATTCTTGCCGCATCTACTGGAGATGCTAATTATCGTAGTCGTCGGGTGGATTATTGCGTATCTGTTGCGATACACCCTGCGCAGCGTTCTGCGATTGATTCGTTTCGACAAGATCTCGGAACACGCCGGCGCGGCACAACTTCTCCATAAGGCAGCGTTGCCGGCGCCCTCCGAACTTCTTAGCCGATTCGTTTTTTGGTTGGCCTGGTTGGGATTCATTTTGATCGGCATCAGCGTGCTCGATATTGTTGGCATGCAGGAACATATTTCCAACTTCTTCGGTTTCCTGCCGCGCCTGTTTGCGGGGCTGTTCCTGCTATTTGTCGGATTGCTTGGTGCGAGCTTCTTCTCCCGTGCAGCTTTGCTGGCCGCAGTGAACGCTAATTTGCCGTCGCCCCGGCTGGTGAGTCTAACCATTCGCGCGTTGATGGTGGTATTCACTGTTTCCATGTGCTTTGAAGAAATAGGATTGGCTGAGCACACGGTGCTTGTCACTTTTACACTGGTTTTCGGCGCGCTCATGCTGGGTCTCTCCATAGCATTTGGGCTGGGCGGCCGGGACCTTGCGAGACGTTATCTTGAAAAGAGATTCCTTTACGATCACGACAAAAAAGAGGAGCAGGATGAACTTTCGCACCTCTAAACTCGCTGCGGATGATCGCCGGTATTGAGCACGAAATGAAGAAAGTGATCGAGTTCGAGATCGATTTGAAGTCAGCCAGTTGCGTCTCCTTATTCCTGTTTTTGATTCTTGTCTCAGTTGCTTCTCCTGGAGAGCAGCCTCCATCGGCACAAGTTCCCTCGGCGGAAACTATCATTTCGAGGCTGGTCGCGGCCAATCAACGGCGGGCTCAAATTCTCCAGGGCTACCACGGCAAACGGATTTACCATCTCGATTATCACGGCTTTCTGGGAAGCCACACCGCCCAGCTACAAGTCGAAGTCACATACACGGCTCCGGACAGGAAGGATTTCAAAGTGGTCTCGCAGAGTGGTTCAAAAGTACTAATTAATCGTGTGTTGCTGAAGCTGTTGGATAGCGAGAAAGAAGCATTTCAGCAACAAAATAGAAAGCAAATGGAACTGAATCCCAGGAATTACACCTTTACATTCGTTGAGACTCAACAAACGCCACAGGGCAATTCTTACGTTTTGAACGTGCAGCCTCGTGAAAAAACCAAGTTTCTGTATGCCGGAAAAATCTGGGTGGATGCCGCGGATTTCGCTGTCACTCGAATGGAAGGCGAACCTGCGAAGAATCCATCGCTCTGGATAAGCCGCACCAGGATTGAATACATCTGGAGTAAAACTGGAGGGTTCTGGCTTCCTTCCCACAATCAGTCGATCACGCAAGTGCGCCTGGGAGGGGTTGCCGTGCTCACCATCGACTATTCGGATTACCAAATCACCGGGCTAAACCAGGCCGGTGCTTCCCGCAGCGCTGACAAATCCGTTCTGCCCGATCCTTCCTCAGTGACGCCGGATCAGCGCTAACCCCTTACATTCACGGGGACAACGGTTTTCTCGGAAATAAGCCCATCCCGGGAGTTGGGTTACTATTGCACTATTATCCCGGCCAAATCGCCGGAAGACACCATCAAAACGATATAATGGAAAAGGCTTCCTCCCGAAGACCCATCACTTGGGATAAACAAATCGATGTCTATGAAAATTAAGTCCGCAATTCTTCTTTCCTCCGCCGCGGTCCTGCTTTTTACCTTTGTAGGAGGAATCAACGGTGTTCGCGCCTCCAGCGACAATGATGGCGCATATCGTGAACTTCAGGTCTACAGCGAAGTGCTCTCGCGAGTTCGTAGCGAATATGTCGAGGAGCCGAATATTCCCGAGGTGACGGACGGGGCTTTGCATGGACTGCTGGAGTCTTTGGATTCGAATTCCAGCTACCTAAGCCCTTCGGAATACAAGGACTACAAATCGCACAAGACCGAAGCTAAAGGAGACATTGGCGCCGCAGTGTCCAAACGCTTCGGCTATGCTTCTGTAATTTCTGTGATTCCGGGTAGTCCAGCAGACAAGGCTGGACTTCAAGATACCGACATTCTCGAAGCGATCGGGAGCAAGAGCACCAGAGAGATGTCGCTCGCCGAGATTCACAATCTGCTTTCCGGAGAACCCGGTTCCACCGTGACTTTATCGGTGGTCAGGGCGCGCAAGGCTGAACCTCAGAAAACTGTCATCACGCGAGATATCGTTGCGATTCCACCGGTCGTTGAAAAAACCATTGAGCCTGGAATCGGCGAAATTATGGTGGACGCCTTTACCAAGGGAAAGTCGGAAGAAATTGCTTCGAAGGTGAAGGAATTAAAAAGGGCTGGGGCGAAGAAACTGATTCTTGATCTCCGAAACTGCGCCGAGGGCGACGAATCGGAAGGGATCGCGGCTGCGAATCTTTTTCTCACTCGTGGCACCATTACTTATGTGCAGGGACAAAAGTATCCCCGGCAGGCTTTTAATGCTGATCCGTCAAAAACCATTACGGATCTTCCGCTGGTCGTGCTCGTCAACAAAGGGACCGCCGGTCCGGCCGAAATTGTGGCGGCTGCGATTTTGGAAAATGCTCGCGGTGACGTTGTAGGCGATAAAACTTTTGGGAATGGCACTGTCCAGAAAGTCATCGAGATGAGGGATGGATCGGCGCTAATTTTATCGGTCGCGAAATATTACACACCCAGCGGCAAGGCAATCCAGGACTCAGCCATAACTCCCAATGTTCTGATCGCCGACACCGACGACGATGCGGCACTCCCCGACGAGGACGAAGATGCCGCCCCATCTACCGATGTGGAAAAGCCCACGGCGCAACCGGATCAGCAACTGAATAAGGCGATTGAAGTGTTAAAAAATCGGACTACCTAGCACGAATCGGCCCCCGGAAGCCTGCAAAATCTCGATGAGTCCCCTGTTATCAGAGCCTCTTCCCGTAATTGAGCCTACGGGTAAGAAGCTGTTCAGCCGTCTATTCTTTGGCCTTCTGGTTCTGATATCGGCTGCCGTAGGAGCTGCCGCTGGACTAATCCTGGTTTATTCGACTGACCTGCCTCAGATTGAGCAACTGGAGCACTACAGGCCGAGTTCGATCACCGAACTCTATGACGATCAGGGACGCATCATTGGGTCGTTCGCCTTGCAACGGCGCGTAGTCGCTTCCTACGAAGACTATCCACCGGTTCTGCGCGACGCCCTTGTTTCCATCGAAGACAAGGACTTCTACCGGCATTCCGGGATTAACTTCTGGCGAATTGCCGGCGCCGCTTATCGCGACATTAAATCAGGGGGAAGCGCGCAGGGCGCTTCAACTCTGACGATGCAGTTGGCACGCAACCTGTTTCTCTCCCCAGATAAGCGTTTCCACCGCAAAATCCAGGAAGCCTTGCTGGCCATTCAGATCGAGAGGCGGTTCACCAAGCCGCAAATCTTCACGCTTTATGCCAACCAGATTTTTCTCGGCCATGGCGCGTATGGTTTTGAAGCTGCCTCGGAATATTACTTCAGCAAGCCTGCAAAGCAGCTCACCCTGGCTGAGGCGGCGCTCTTAGCCGGATTGCCAAAGGCGCCAATTTATTATTCAGGGATTAGCCATCCCGACCACGCACTGCGGCGGCGAAACCTGGTTATCAATTCCATGTTAGAGGATGGCAAGATCACGGCTCCGCAAGCCGCTCAAGCTCGCAGCCAACCAATTGTCTTGAACGTTGCGCACGATCCCAACTTTCTTGCGCCATATTTTGTAGAGGAAATCCGGCGCTATCTCGAAAGCAAGTACGGTAGCGATCAAGTCCACGAGGGCGGGTTGCGCGTTTACACCTCCCTGGACATGGACTTGCAGCGCGCTGCAAATCAAGCCGTGCTCGATGGCTTGGCTGCTTACGAACGCCGCCACGGTTGGCGCGGACATCTGGACAACGTGCTTGCGGATGGCGTTGCTCTTGCCCACTATGAGCACCCGGATTGGGAAGACGACCCGCAGCCAGACGCCTACATGCACGCATTAGTCATTTCGTTATCGCCAGCCGGAGCTCAGATCAGGGTTGGACGCTATGGTTCAATCCTGACTCAAGCCGATACGGCTTGGA
>CAAGKR010467954.1_pt1 | contig 20691 bp, 20 predicted proteins | sample 2556971 | NCBI WGS metagenome assembly CAAGKR01 (sample SAMEA5207829, study PRJEB30636) | soil metagenome | biome: forest; feature: boreal; material: soil | place: USA | collected 2011-09 | depth 1 m | reverse complement strand
GATTCGGATCAGAACGATGAAGCGCCGGGACACGTGCTCACGTCGATGGTCAAGGGCGTGAACACCGTCACGTTCGATGCGATCAGCAGGGTGCAGAACCACACCTTCAAGGGTGGGATTTACTCGTTCGGATTGAAGGAGGGCGGCGTCGGCTACATCTACGACAATCGCAATCGCGCGCTCATTCCCGACAGCGTGCGCGCGCGCGTCGAGGAACTCAAGCAGGAGATAATCGCTGGACGCATCAAGGTGCCCAGCACTCTATGAGTAGCAGCGTCGCTCCATCGGGCACTGCGCCTGCAATCCGGATGGTGGGGATCGACAAATCCTTCGGTCCCATTTGGGCCAATCGCGGCGCATCGCTCGAGGTGATGCCCGGCGAGATTCACGCGCTCGTCGGCGAAAACGGCGCTGGGAAGTCCACTCTGATGCGCATACTCGGCGGCCTCATGAAGCCCGACGCCGGACGCGTCGAGGTGAATGGCCGCGACGTGACTGGCTGGTCCACCAATGATGCGATCGCCGCGGGCATTGGCATCGTCCATCAGCACTTCATGCTGGTTCCGACGCTCACGGTGGCGGAGAATCTGGTGCTCGGGTGCGAGCCCAGGACTGGTTTGGTCGTCCTCGACTATAAGCGTGCGGATGACGACGTGCGCAAACTCTCCAGTGAAACCGGGCTCGCCATCGCTCCGGATAGATTGATCTCGGATCTGTCCGTAGGCGAAGCGCAACGCGTAGAGATCCTCAAGGTGCTGTTTCGCGGAGCGAAGATCCTCGTTCTCGACGAGCCGACGGCCGTGCTCTCGCCGCCCGAAGTGCGCGAGCTGTGGGCGGTGCTGCGGAGACTGCGCGACAACGGCGCGACGATCGTCCTGATCACCCACCGTCTCGACGAAGTCGTCGAGCTGTCCGACACGATCACGGTGATGCGCGCGGGACAGACCGTCGAGCGCATCAAGACATCCGAGACCACTCCCGCCCAAATCGCGCGCGCGATGGTTGGGCGTGAAGTGTCTCTCTCAGCCGGCAAGCGCGTCCAACCGATCGCGCGACCCAGCAGTCAGCAGCCGGATCAGGGGCTCGAAGTCAGAAATCTCAACGTCACCGGTTCGCGCGGCACACGAGTCGTCGAAGGCGTGAGCTTCAGCATCAAGCCGGGCGAGATACTCGGCATCGCCGGCGTGGAAGGAAACGGGCAGACCGAGCTGATCGAAGCGCTCGCCGGTTTGAGACCCGTTCTCAGCGGCGACATTCTGATCGACGGCGTCGACATCACGCGCCGTCCGGTTGCGGTGCGGCACGATTCGGGATTGTCGCACATTCCCGAGGACAGACATCGGCGCGGACTGATCCTCGAGTACACCGTCGCCGACAACCTGATACTCGGCGTCCAGAAGTATTTCGCGAAAAGAGGCGTCATCGACAAGGATCGCGTGATGGAAAACGCGATGCACGACATCTCCGCCTTCGACATCCGGCCCGCCAACCCTATTCTCGCCGCGCGCGCGTTGTCGGGTGGCAATCAGCAGAAGGTGGTCATCGCGCGTGAAATGGGGCGCGATTTCTCGGTTCTCCTCGCTTCGCAGCCGACGCGCGGCGTCGATGTCGGCGCGATCGAGTTCATCCACCAGCAACTGCTCGAGGCGCGCTCCAAGGGCAAGGCAATCCTTCTTGTTAGCGCCGAGCTGAATGAAGTGCTGGCGCTGTCGGATCGGGTGGCCGTGATGTATCGCGGCAAATTCGCGGTTGTCATGCCCGCCTCCGAGGCCAGCGAAGAGGTGCTCGGCGAATACATGATCGGCACGAAAAAGGGCAACGCCGCGTGAGCGCGTCGTCACTGGCCGGCGGTACGAAGCCGACATTCTCCGCCACGCCGTGGCGTGAGCGCGCTGAAGAAGCGCTCATTCCGCCGCTCGTCGCGCTGCTCGTGGCGCTCGTCTGCGGCGATCTTCTCATTCTGAGCTACGGACAATCGCCGGCCGCCGTCTATCGCTTGCTGCTCGAGGGAACCTGGGGAAACGCGTATGGGTTCGGCCAGGTTCTCTACAAGGCGACCACGCTCGCCTTCACCGGACTCGCCGTTTCATTCGGACTCCGCGCCGGGTTGTTCAACATCGGAGGTGAGAGCCAGCTCGCGGCTGGCGGATTCGCTGCCGCGCTGACGGGTCTCGTCCTTCCGGTCGGCACGCCGCTCATCTTCGCGCTCATCCTCTGCATGATCGCGGCAGGCTGCGCTGGTGGAGTCGTCGGCGCGGTGCCGGCGTATCTGAAGACCAGATTCGGCGCGCACGAAGTGATCGTGACGATCATGCTCAACTTCATCGTGCTTGCTCTGCTCAACTGGTTCATCGCGGGACATTTGCACGTTCCGGAGACGCTCCACACTCCCGAGATCCACGCGGGAGTTCTGCCCCGGCTCGCCGACATAAGTCCGCGATTCCATGGCTCTGCTGCCAACCTGTCTCTGGTCGTCGCGGTGCTCGTTGCCGCAGCGGTCTGGTTCTACCTCTTCCGCGCGCGTGGCGGGTACGATCTTCGCGCCGTCGGCTTGCAGCCCGATGCAGCCGAGTATGGGGGAATCAGCGTGGGACGAGTGTGGATGAGGGCGCTCACCTTCTCCGGCGTCATCGCCGGAATGGGCGGCATCAACTACGTGCTCGGCTACAAGCACTACTATGAAGATGGTTTCGCCAGTGGCGCTGGCTTCCTAGGAATCGCGGTCGCTCTCGTGGGTAGAAACCATCCGCTCGGCGTTTTGCTGGCGGCATTTTTCTTTGCGACTCTGTCCCAGGGCGGTCTCGCGATTCATGCCTTTGTGCCGAAGCAGATGATGGACGTGCTTCAGGGCGTCGTGATCATCGCGGTCGCGACGTCGGTGCCGGAAGTGCGCCGAATTCTGCGTAGCGCCCGCAAGAGGAGCGACGCGTGAGTCCGCTTTCGTTCCTCGCGCAGATGATTCGTATCGCGATTCCGTATCTCTTTGCGGCGAGCGGTGGAGTAGTGGCGGAGCGATCGGGCATTGTGAGCCTCACGCTCGAAGGGTTCATGCTGAGTGGCGCGTTCGGCGCCGTTGTAGGCACGCACTACACGGGAAGTCCGTGGATCGGAGTCCTGAGCGGAATGTTCGGCGGGCTAATCTTCGCCCTCATCCACGCGGTCACGACGATCCGTTATCGCGCCGATCAGGTCGTAGTCGGAGTCGCGATCAATCTTCTCGCCATCGGCGTCACCCGGTTTTTCCTCAAGCTCTTTTTCGCCAGCTCGTCGAACTCACCGAGGGTGGCAGGGTTTGGCGGAAACATCAACGCGGGTGGATTCGACAATCCGCTGCTATGGATGGGGCTCGCCGTTGCGCCGCTCGTGGCATTCGTGATTTACCGGACGCCGTTCGGTCTCCGGGTGCGCGCTGCTGGTGAGCATCCCGAAGCAGCGGAGAGCGTCGGTGTCAGCGTGAAGCGTGTCCGGTACCTCGCGGTGGCGATCTCCGGAATCCTGGCCGGTTTAGGCGGAGTCTATCTCGCGCTCGATCAGCATCAGTTCACCGATCAGATGACCGCTGGTCGCGGATTCATCGCCATCTCGGCGGTGATCTTCGGGCGGTGGAGTCCGATTCGCGCCGCGCTCGCGTGCATTCTCTTTGCCGCGGCGGAGACGCTCCAGATACAGCTGCAGGGGAGTCACGCGATTCCGTCGCAGTTCATCGAGATGATTCCTTACGTCCTCGTCATCATCGCGCTCGCCGGCCTGGTCGGCAGAGCTGTTCCTCCCGCTGCGCTGGGCAAGGTGGAGGGCTAGGTGGCGTCGCCTCTGCGTGAAAGGGCGTCGGGAGTGACCGGGCGGATGTCGAGAGTAGCGAGCGGCAAGTTGTTCGTGCTGATCATCACGAACTTCGTGGACATGGTGGGATTGCTGATGATCATCCCGCTGATGCCCTTCTATGCGCGGGAGATGGGGGGCGGAGCGCTCATCGTCGCGGTTCTCATGGGAGCGTTCACGGCGGCGCAGCTGCTCAGCGCTCCGCTGTGGGGAAGGTTTTCCGACCGATACGGCAGGCGGCCCGCGCTGCTCGTCGGACTCACCGCTTCGTGCATCGCCTACGTTGTTTTCGCGTACGCCGGCTCGATCTGGCTGCTGCTGCTCTCGCGCGTCGTTCAGGGCGCGGGTGGAGGAACGGTCGGCGTCATTCAGGCGTACGTCGCGGACTCCGTTGAGCCCGAGAGCCGCGCCAAGGCGCTCGGCTGGCTTTCCGCCGCGACGAATGTCGGTGTCGCGATCGGACCCGCGATTGGAGGTGCGGCGCTGAAATTCGGCAGCAGCGGACCTGGACTCGCGGCCGCGAGCCTTTGCCTCGTGAACATCTTCTTCGCGTGGAAATTCCTGCGCGAATCGCGCGATATGACCGAGGCGCACGGCAAGAAGCCACGTACATCGAGGACGATCATCGCTCACGTCATCACACATCCCGGCGAGCCCGCGCCGCGTCTGATCTGGATTTACGCGATAGCGATGGGGGCGTTCTCCGGATTGATGGCTATCCTCGCTCTCTTTCTCGCCGATAGATTCGGTGTTCGCAAGGATCAGATCTGGATCTTCTACACCTACGTCGGCGCGATTGCGGTCGTGACGCGCGCGGGCATTCTGGGAAAGCTGGTCGATCGGTACGGCGAGGCGCAGCTGTCGCGCGTTGGTCTCGCTCTTCTCGCAACGGGCCTCGCAACGCTTCCTCTCGTGCACGGCTACTTCCTGTTGGCCCTCTCGGTCGCGCTGATCCCGCTCGGCACCGCGTTCACGTTTCCATGCGTGACGTCGATGCTATCGCGCGTGATCTCGAGCAGGGAGCGCGGCTTGTATATGGGAGTGCAGCAGACGTTCGGCGGATTGTCGCGCGTGATCATCCCGCTCTGGGCCGGCTTTTCCTACGATCACTTCGGGAAGACGGTCCCCATGTTCACATCGGCCGTGCTGGTACTCGGCACAATCGCGCTCGGCTACGGCCTCGACGACGGAAGGAAGGCGGCAGTGCCGGTCGCGGCTCCCTAGGAGGCTACATGACGGATCTTCATCGCTGCGCCTGGGCGGAGGGCGACCCGTTGATGCGCGCCTATCATGACGAGGAATGGGGCGTCCCCCAGCGCGACCCGCGCATGCTGTGGGAGATGTTGATGCTTGAAGGGTTCCAGGCCGGGCTGGCCTGGATCATCGTTCTCAAGAAACGAGAGGCGTTCCGAAAGGCTTTCGCCGGCTTCGATCCGAAGAAGGTCGCAGGATTCGGCAAGGCGGACATCAAGCGCCTGATGGCCGACGCTGGCATCATCCGCGCCCGGGCCAAGATCGAAGCGACGATCCGGGGCGCGCAGATTTTCCGCGAGATGAAAGATCGGGGCGAGAGCTTCAGTGATTTCTGCTGGTCTTTCACCGACGGCAAGGTCTTGAAGGGCAACGGCCGCAGCGCGATCGCATCGTCGCCCAAGTCTGAGCAAATCTCGAAGGAGATGAAGCGTCGCGGCTTCAAGTTCGTGGGCCCGACGATCGTCTATGCCTGGATGCAGGCCGTCGGAATCGTCAACGACCATTCCACCAAGTGCTTCCGGCGCGCCCAAGTCAGCGACTAACTCCGCGCTGAATCACGCCAGCTTGCGCACCGCTCCTTCCACTTCCTGAACGTGCCCGGGAATCTTGACCTTGGGAAAGATTCTCGCGACGCGTCCCTTGCGATCGATGACGATCGTCGTGCGCTCGACTCCCATGTACTTGCGTCCGTATATGGATTTCTCCTTCCAGATCCCGAATGCGTCGGGGAGCCGATGTCCGTCGTCCGAGAGTAAGCGATATGGCAGGCCAAGCTTCTTCTTGAATTTGCGGTGGGACTCGAGGCTGTCCGGGCTCACCCCGAGCACCACTGCATCAATCTCCCCGAACTGAGGAAACGCGTCGCGAAAATCGGACGCCTCCTGCGTTCAACCAGAGGTGTTGTCTTTGGGATAGAAGAAGAGAACGACGTTCTTCCCCACCAGGGAATCGCGAGTCACGACAGTTCCGTCGTCCGCCTCGAGCGAGAAATCCGGCGCTCGTTCGCCCTCGGCTATCACCCGCAGTTGGTCACTGAGCTTCGCTCGACGAACGTCACGGCGCCATCGCGTCGCGGCATCCGGGCTATGTCGACAGGTTGCGTCAACACAGTCAAGCTCGCGCAACCAACACCGGGAGAGGTCGAACGAATGGCGATGGCGGCGCCACCTGCATCGGCTTCAGTTGCTCCGTCAATGAGGACGTCAAAGCCACTCGAGCCACGCGTTCCCAGCGCGGCAACGATCACCATCTCGCGCGAAAAGTCGATTGAAGGGGCTGGAGACGCTGGCGACGTGCCGCGATTGATTTGTGCCCACACCGCTTGCCAGCTAAGGGCGTCGCGAACAACCAGACGAGCTGGTGCGGTCATCCCGCTGTAGAAAGCGAATGAAAAGGGATCCGACCGGAGGCGGACGACTGGGATCGCAGTGCCCGGAGGTGAAGTACTAATGTCCGAACTACAGGCAACAGCGACCATGACCAAAGCAACGATGCTCTTTCCAACAAACCTGTTCATGTGCCCTCCTTGCTACGGTGAATGCCGATCACGAACTCTCTGAAACTGTCCTGCAAACATGGCACCATAGCCGTTGCCCGCAAGACGCACGTGCGGCATACTGATGAGTACGCAGTTAAGGGCAGCTTTCGCCCTCCAGTAGTCTCGTCCCGCATGATCCAGGAAAACGTATGCCTCTCGTTGCCCGCCTCCGACTCGCATCTGTCATTGCCGCTCTTTCGCTGAGCTCCTTCCCTCTCCAGGCTCAAAGAGGAGCGAGATCCGGCGACGCCAGGCAATACGCCGATCCGCGCACCGGTCGCACAGAGAAGCCGCCGCTCCACGCCAGACATTGGCTAGCAATCACCGGTAAGCCGCTCTCGGCGACCGCCGGCGCGCAGATTTTTGCGGAAGGTGGCAACGCCGTCGATGCCGCCGCTGCGATGCTGGCCGCGGGATGCACCATGTGGGACACGCTCTCGTGCGGCGGCGAGACGCAGGCTCTCATCTACAATCCACACACCGGTAAAGTCATCGGCATAGATGCACTCGGCGTCGCGCCCACTGGAGCGACAAAGGAATTCTATCGAAGCAAAGGGTACGCGTTCCCGCCCGAGTACGGACCGCTCGCCGCGGTGACACCTGGTACCGTCGGCGGATTGTTGACTATGCTCGCGGAATATGGGAAGCTGTCGCTCTCACAGGTGCTGGCGCCGACCATCCAGATGGCAGACGGTTATCCGATCGAGGCCGAGCTCACCAACACCATCGAGCGGAACAAGAGCTGGATCAAGAAGTGGAAGTATTCACCGCAGATAATGCTCACACACATGGGCAGCGCGCGCGAAGCGCCGGAGCCGGGCGAGATATTCGTGCAGAAGGATCTCGCCGCCACCTGGCGCAAGCTGGTGGAGACGGAGAGGCAGTCGCTCCGAGCGGGGAAGACGCGCAAGCAGGCGATCTACGCCGCGTACGATCGCTTCTACAAAGGAGACATCGCGCGCGAGCTCGTGCGCGGCGTGCAGGAGGATGGCGGGTTGTTCACGATGCAGGATCTCGCCAACTGGAAGGTCCGCATCGAGGAACCGCTGCACGTTAGCTACAGAGGGATCGAGGTCTACAAGCTTCCGATCTGGCAGCAGGGCCCGGCGATGCTCCAGGCGCTCAACATCCTGGAGAACGCCGATCTCAAGAGCATGGGATACAACTCGCCCAAATATCTGCATCTCATCTACCAGACGATGAGTCTCGCGTTCGCCGACCGTGATTTCTACTACGGCGATCCGTATTTTCCACCCGAAGAACCGGTACGCGGACTGCTGTCGAAGGAGTACGCGAAAGCGCGCTACGCCCAAATAGACTGGAACAAGAACGACGCGGCGATCAAGCCGGGTGACCCGTACCCATTCCAGGCGGAGAAGAATCCATATGCAGCACAGCTCGCGGGCTGGAACATCGCCGCGTTCGTGCCCAGGGATTCTGTAAGAAGCGGCCAGCAGGACAGGCCCGTTGCAGTTCCCGCTCGTGATTCCACATCCCACGATTTCTTCGACGCGGAGCGCACCTCCGATTCCGCGTTCCTCGATTCATTCTACGCCGGCACAACTTCGATAGAATCAGCGGACGAAGAGGGCTGGGTGGTAAGCGTGACGCCGAGCGGCGGGTGGGTGCCGGCGGTGATCGCGGGGCACACGGGCATCGGACTGAGCCAGCGCGCGCAGAGTTTCGTCACCGATGCGAGCGACGGTCTCTTCAACGTGATCGAGCCGGGAAAGCGTCCGCGTGTGACGCTGACGCCAACGATGGCGCTCAAGGACGGGAAGCCGTACCTCGCGTTCGCTGTGCAGGGTGGCGATTCACAGGATCAGAATCTGCTGCAATTCTTTCTGAACATCGTTGAGTTCGGGATGACCGTGCAGCAGTCGGTCGAGGCGCCGAACATCAACAGCTACCAGATGCGCTCGTCGTTCGGCGCGCACGAAGCGCGTCCCGGTCTGATGGAGGCCGCGACGTCTCTCCCCGATTCCGTTCGGACGGCGCTACAGTCGATGGGCTACACGCTCCAGTTCGTGCAGCGGAGCTCGGGACCGATCAACGCGATTCTATTCGACCGCAAGCACGGAACAATGTGGGGCGGGTCGAGCAACCACGGAGAAGATTACGGAGTGGCGTGGTAGCGCGCGCCGCTACTCCGCCACTCCCTTCTCCTTCAATATCCGCCACACCTTCTCCGGCGTGATTGGAATCTCCATGTGTCGGACACCCAGATGTGCAAGCGCATCCACAACGGCGTTCACGATCGCTGGCGGCGCGCCCACCGTCGCTGACTCGCCCACTCCCTTGGCGCCAAGTGGATGGTGCGGCGACGGTGTAACGGTCTTGCCTGTCTCCCAGTTGGGCGTCTCCATTGACCCCGGCATCAGGTAGTCCATAAAGCTTCCACCCTGGACGTTGCCGCTCTCGTCGTAGCTGATCTCCTCGAACAGCGCCGGTGCCATTCCCATCGACAACCCGCCGTGGATCTGGCCGTCGACGATCATCGGGTTGATGATGTTGCCACAGTCGTCCACCGCCACGAAGCGACGGATCTTCACCGCGCCCGTGCCGCGGTCGATGTCCACGACGCAGATGTAGCTCCCAAAGGGGAAGGTGAGATTCGGCGGATCGTAGTACGACACGGCCTCGAGACCGGCCTCCATGCCTTGCGGATAATTCGTGTAGGCCGCAAAGGCGCAGTCCTGAATCGTCTTGAACTTCTGCGGCGCACCCTTGACGGAGAACTTGCCGACTTCCCAGACGAGATCCTCCTCACTCACCTCCAGCAGATGCGCGGCGATCTTTCTCGCCTTCTCGCGGATCTTGCGCGCGGCCATTGCGCCCGCGGCACCAGCCGTGGGAGTGGAGCGGCTCGCGTAAGTGCCGAGCCCGTACGGAGCCGTGTCGGTGTCACCTTCCTCCACCTGCACCTGCGATGCCGGAATGCCGAGCTCCTCTGCGACGATCTGCGCGTAGGTCGTCTCGTGTCCCTGGCCCTGCGACTTGGTCCCGAAGCGCGCGATTGCTTTTCCAGTCGGGTGAATCCGCAGCTCGCATGAGTCGAACATCTTGATCCCGAGAATGTCGAAATCCTTCGACGGGCCCGCGCCGACTATCTCGGTGAAGCTCGAGATGCCGATGCCCATTAGCTCGCCGCGCTTTCGCTTCTCCGCCTGCTCCTTGCGGAGCCCGGCATAGTCGATCATGTCCATCGCCTTCTTGAGCGCAGCCGGATAGTTGCCGCTGTCGTACTCCCAGCCGAGGGCCGAGTGGTACGGAAACTTGTCCGGCTGGATGAAGTTCTTCATGCGCAGCTCGGCGGGGTCGGTCTTGAGCTCCTGCGCCAGCACGTCCACCATCCGCTCGATCGCGTGCGCCGCCTCGGTGACGCGGAACGAGCATCGATATGCGATCCCGCCAGGCGGCTTGTTAGTGTACGCCGCGTCCAGCTCGGTGAAGGCGTGCTTGATGTCGTACGAGCCCGTGCAGATGGAGAAGAGCCCCGCCGGGAACTTCGAGGGATTCGCCGCGGCATCCGTGTAGCCGTGATCGGCAATTGTCTTGATGCGAAGCGCCGTCATCGTGCCGTCCTTGGTTGCCGCCAGCTCCGCCGTCATGTGGTAGTCCCGCGCGAATGAATCCGCCTGCAGGTTCTCCATCCGGTCCTCGATCCACTTGACCGGCTTGCCGAGCACGACCGATGCGGCAACTGCAATGACGTACCCCGGGTATACCGGCACCTTTCCGCCGAACCCGCCGCCGATGTCGGGCGAGATGATCCGGATTTTCTCCTCGGACAATCCCACGTGCCCCGCCACCAGCGCGAACACGGTGCGGATGGCGTGCGGCGCCTGCGTCGTCATGTAAACGGTGAGCTGTCCCGTCACCTTGTTGAAGTCGGCGACACAGCCGCACGTCTCGATCGACGCGACGACGATGCGCGGAATGTAGATGTCCTGCTTGACGGTGACGGCAGCGTCGGCGAACGCTTTCTCCGTACCGGCGCGGTCGCCCGCTTCCCAGTGGAAGATGTGATTGTCCTTTTTGTCCTTCTTGTCGGTCCGCAGAACTTGTGCGCCCGGAAGGAGAGCCTTGAACGGGTCCAGCAGTACCGGCAGCGGCTCGTAATCCACCTCGACGGCATCGACCCCGTCCGCGGCGGCGTACCGGGAAGTCGCGATCACCCCCGCCACCTCCTGCGCCTGGTACATCACCTTCTCCACGGGCAGGACCATCTGCGTGTCCGACATCAACGTCGGCATCCAGTGGAGGTTGAATCCCTTGAGCGTTTCGCCGGTGATGACGGCGAGGACGCCCGGGACCTTGAGCGCCTTTTCTGTGTTGATCGACTTGATCTTGGCGTGTGCGTAGGGACTGCGGACGATGTCCAGGTACACCATCCCGGGGAGCACCACGTCGTCCACGTACTTGCCCTGGCCACGGATGAAGCGCGGATCTTCCTTGCGCTTCATCGAATGCCCCATGCCGCTTACTTCCGGCGTCGTCTTGAGTGCCATGTATTCTCCCTCTTAACGCAGCTTCGCTGCGGCGTACTGGACGGACTTGACGATGTTCACGTATCCGGTGCAGCGGCACAGGTTGCCGGAAATCGCCTCTCGGATGTCGTTCTCACTTGGGTCGCTCGTTCGCTTCAGGAGCGCGTAGCTCGTGATCATCATTCCGGACGTGCAGAAACCGCACTGCAGTCCGTGCTCCTGCATGAAACCTTCCTGAATCGGGTCGAGCTTGCCTTCCTTCTCTAGCCCTTCAACGGTCATGACTTCGCGGCCGTCTGCCTGCACCGCGAGAACCGTGCAGGATTTGACCGGCTCTCCGTCGAGCAGCACCGTGCACGCGCCACAATGCGTCGTGTCGCATCCGATGTGCGTGCCGGTGAGCTTCAGGTCCTCGCGGAGGAGGTGGACCAGCAGCAGGCGCGATTCGACCTCCGCCTGGAGCGCGGTCCCGTTCACAGTCACGCTGATCTTGTGCATCGCCATGGCTATCGCCCCCCCGCTCTGTCGACCGCCGACTTGAGTGCCCGCATCGTGAGCACGCGCGCCATCTCGCGTTTGTAATCCACCGCTCCGCGACGATCGGCCGTGGGAGAAGTCGCCTTAGCCGCGAGGCGCGCCGTTTCCGCGATCACCGCCGCGTCGGGTTTTTTTCCAACAAGATATCGTTCCGCCTCTGTCGCCTTGATCGGCGTCGGACCCGCGTTGGTCAATCCGATCCCGGCCTGTTCTACAGTGCCGTTCTTCCCGAGCGTGATCTGCACCGCGGCTCCTGCCGTGGCGAAGTCGCCGACTTTCCGCTCGAGCTTCACGTATGCTCCGCCACTGCGGGCGGGAGGTGTCGGGATCCGGATCTCGGTGAGGATCTCGCCGTGTGCGAGCGCTGTTGTGAACAGCCCCTTGAAAAACTGCCCGATGGGGATCGTGCGCTCACCTGTAGGTCCGCGGGCGACGACCGTTGCTCCGAGCGCGAGCATCGTTGCCGGGTGATCGTTCGCCGGGTCGCCGTGTGCGAGGTTGCCGCCCACCGTCGCACGGTTACGGACAATCGGATCGGCGATCACGCGTGTCGTATCGAGCAGGATCGGATATTTCGACCCGATGATCTCCGTGCGCTCGATCGTCGACTCGCGCGTCCCGCCGCCGATCTTGAGAAATCCCCCCTCTTCCTTCACGTACTCCAATCCAGGCACTCGGCCGAGATCAACGAGGTCGCTCACCTGGCCGAGCCGGAGCTTTAGCAGTGGCAACAGACTTTGGCCGCCGGTCATGATCTTGGCGTCGGGACCGAGACGCGTGAGCAGCGCGATTGCATCGCTCAGCGTGCTCGGTGCGTGGTAATCGAATGAGGCTGGGATCATGATGAATTCCTTCCGGCGTTTGCCGGCACGTTAGCGACGACTCAGCCAAACTACTAGGATGACGACTACGATCACGACCGCCCAAAAACCCGGACGGCGCATCGCACGCCCCACCGCGCGGACAATCAACTTGCTTCCAAACGACACGACTTCAATAGGCTCGGCGGCCGGTGCGGGCGCGCCGACTGTCGCACCGCCCGATGTCGCGCCGTTTCCTTCCAGCTCTACCCGTGCCGCATTGGTGAATATCTCGAACATCTGATCACTCACTTGCTCGATCATTCCGCGGCCCATTTGGGCGAGGATGCCGGTGATGCTGACGTCCGAGACGACGGTCACCTCGGTCTCGCCGGGCGCGCGCTGTACCACGCGGCTCGTCATGTGCATCTCCGCCCCGCCCTTGCCGCGCACATCCTGACCCGACGCGACGATCTCGGCAACGCCCGCGGCCTGGTCGAGCTTCTCGAAACGCACCTGGCCCCGGTAGCTAGTCGATACCGGACCGACCTTCACCGTCATGGTGCCGGAGTACGTCTGCGGGTCGATCTGTTCCTGGATCGCCGCGCCCGGCAGCGCGCGCGCAATTCGCTGTGGATCGGTGAGAAACGCCCAAACGGCGGACGGAGCGGCCTTGACCACGAAGCTCTTCTCTATCCGCATGCGCCACTCATGCCGCGATCATCCCCGCGACGGCTTCCAGCGATTCGAGATTGTGCGCCGTCGCGAAGCAATCCACGAATGGAAGCGCTGCCTCCATGCCCCGGGCGAGGGGCTGGTAGCGCGCATCGCCAAGGAGCGGATTCAGCCAGATCACCCGCCGCGCCCGCGCGCGAATTGCGCGCATGGCTTGGACGAGCACATCGGTGTTTCCGCGGTCCAGCCCATCGCTCAGGATTACCACCACAGTGTCCGAATCGAGAGCGCTACGTTGATAGTGGAGTACGAATTCCGCAAGGCTCTCGCCGATCCGCGTGCCTCCTGACCAATCCGGCACTTCCGCCGCGAGCCGATCGAGCGTGACGCCGATCTTTCCCGGCGCCAGCCACGGAGTGAGTCGCGTCAGCGTCGTGTTGAACGCGAACACCTCCGTCCGGCGCGCGACGCGCTTGAGCGCGAGGATGAACGCGAGGAAGAAGCGGCTGTGCGCGTCCATCGAGCCGCTCGTATCGCACAGCACCACCAGCTTCGGTTCTTCCACCGCCCGCGCGCGCCGCGCGAGCATGAGGAAATCACCGCGCGTGGCAATCGCGCGCCGAAAGCTCCGCCGCATGTCAACGATTCCGCGTCCCCGCGTCGGCACGAGCCGGCGGCTGGGACGAGTAGCCAGGTCCAGCTTCATTCGTTCGAGAAGCCGTTCCAGCTCGACGAGGTCACGCGGCGTGCATTGGTCGAATGGTTTCCGTCTCAGGAGGACATCCGGACTGTAGCCTGAATGTTCTGCTTCCGGTGCCTCGCTCGCGGGTACTTCCACGCCGATTGGCACGAGCGACGGAACTCCGGCGCGCGGGAGCGGGGCTCGCGGCGCTGGGTTCGTCGAGGGTGGGGGCGACTGGCGCGGCGGTGGCGCCGGACGCGCTGCCACTTCGCGTTCCACCCAGAGCCGGCGAAACTCTTCGTCGAACACCGGCCAATCGCGCGGACGGATCTTGAGCGCGGTGCGTAGCGCACTCCGGACCTCGTCGCGATCGAGCAGATCGACGAGTGGCAGCGCCGTCGCGGCGTCGACTTCGTCACTGAGGCCGACTCGCACTCGGCGCGTACGGAGAGCACCGGCAAATTCGGCGAGATGCGTCAGCAGGTCGCGCTCGCTCATCAGCTCACGCCCGCGATGTCCAGTGCTGCGGCCACGAGAGCGGCTGTCTCGGCAGGTCTCAACGCATCCAGATCGTGGTGATCCTTGACGAGACACCCGAGCGTCGCCTGCACGACATCCACATCGAGATGATCACGATGAAGGTGTACCAGCGCTCGCGCCCAGTCGAGTGTTTCGGCGACTCCGGGAACCTTCGCGAGCCGGCGCGCGCGCAAGCCTTGCGCGAACCGCGCGATCTGGTCCGCCAGCCGCTCACTCACGTCCGGCACCAACGTGCGGATGATGGACACCTCCTTCTCGAAGCTAGGGTGCTCGATGTAGAGGTAGAGACACCGCCGGCGAAGCGCGTCGCCGATCTCGCGACTGTTGTTGGACGTCAGCACGACGTACGGCTGGTGCACGGCGGCGATCGTCCCAAGCTCGGGGATCGTGACCTGAAAATCCGACAGCACCTCGAGCAGGAACGCCTCGAACCCATCATCCGCCCGATCGACTTCGTCGATGAGCAGCACCGCCGGACCCTCGCGACGCGTGATCGCGCGTAGCAGGGGCCGCTCGAGCAGAAAATCGCGTCCGAATATCTCCGCTTCGAGCGCCGCTGGATCACGCCCATCACGCTCCGCAATCTTGAGGTGGAGAATCTGCCGCTGGTAATTCCACTCGTAGAGCGCGGTGTTCACGTCGAGCCCCTGGTAGCACTGGAGCCGAATGAGCTCGGTGCCGAGCATCCGCGCCAACACCTTGCCGATCTCGGTTTTGCCGACGCCCGCGTCGCCTTCGATCAGGAGCGGCTTGCGCATCTCCTTGGCGAGATAGACGGCGGTCGCAATTGAGTGTTCGGCGATGTAGCCATGACGCTCCATCCCTTCCTGCATCTCCCTGATCGCGTCGTTCACCTGGCGACCTCAATTGTCCGCGCTCCGAGATATCGGTGCGGGTCGCTCACGAATCGCTCACGACATCCGCCGCAGCAGAAGTAGTACATCCGTCCTTCGAACTCTGCTTTGTGGCGGGCGGTTGCGATAATCACCGACATGCCGCACACGGGATCGACTGCCTCGGTCGCGGCTGCACCGATAACAACGGGAGCGATCGCAGGTTGAGCAGTGTGTCGCGTCTGCACGATTTCCGCGAGCACGCTGAGCGCGACTTCCTCCGGCAGCTCGGCGTTGATATCCAGTCCCGCCGGATTTCGAATCGTTGCCAGCGCTTCTTCGGCGATACCGCTCGCCTCGAGCGTTTGTCGAATGACCGCGAACCGCGTTCGGCTCGCGACTACGCCGAGATAGTTGGGCGCGAGCGCGAGCGCGGCGCGAATGCCGTCCTCGTCCCACTGGCCCAGCGTCGCTACCACCGCGCACAACCATGGGCCGGCAGCGCCGGACTTCTGACGAAGCGGCGCGGCATCGATCTGCGAGAACACGCGATCCGCTTCGGGAAATGTCGTGGGATCCGCTGAAGGATCGACAGCATCCACCGCGTAGCCGAGCGCCTTGCCGAGACGCGCAAGCGAGCGCCCGGTTGGCGATGCGCCAAAGACGACGAGCCGCGGTGCCGGCAGCACCGGCTCGATGTAGATGTCCACGCTTCCTCCGCTGTGACATGTCATGGGAAAGGCGGCGATTCCGGGGCGCCGGTCCGACTCGGGGTGCGGCGAGAGCGCGATCAATCGGGGCAGCCGATCAGTGAGCGCGCGCATCGCCTCCTGCACTACCGTCGGCTGGGTGCAGCTCCCGCCCACCCATCCGTGGAACGCGCCACTGTTCGTCACCAGTGCCGTATCGCCAACGCGCGCCGAGCTCGGTGGCTCGCGACGCACCACGGTGGCGAGAACGAAAGGCTCGCCGCGCTTCGCCAGGTCCGAGGCGAAGTAGAGAAGCTCGGGTCGCATGCCGCTATCCCGCGGTGAGCGACCGGACCCGCTCGTAGTCGCCGGGCACGTCGAGATCTGTCAGAGCGGTGACGGGCCACGCGACCACGACTGCACTCGCCTGATGGCGCCGAACAACCTGCCTGCCGCAGCCTTCACCTTCCATGACTCGCAATTCCTCGAAGAGCGAGCGGTCGTACAGCATGGGCGGCGCGTTCACTCCGTCGTAGTCCGAGATCACGAGCGGAGCCTCGCTCGACCGATATCGCATCACGAGCGTCGCGATCATCTCGGTGGTCACCAGCGGCATGTCCGCCAGCATAACTACCGCCCCGACAGCGGAAGCGGGAACCGCCGCGATCCCCGTCTTCAGCGAGGAGTTGATGCCGCGTTCGTAGTCAGGATTCACAGCGATGCGGCATGGTGGGTCGAGACCATCCAGCTCGCGCCGCACCGCGTCCGCCTCGAAGCCAACGACGGCGATGACGGGATCCAAACCAGCGGCCGCGGCTTGACGCACCGCGCGGCGCACAACAGGCTCGCCGTCGAGATCGAACAAAAGCTTGTTCTTGCCCATTCGTGTGGATGATCCGGCGGCCAGCACTACGCCGGCTATGGGGCCCATCCGTTCAGCCGGCATGAATGGCACCCGCCTTCGTTCGGAGATGACCGGGCTCGCGGCCCGACAACAACGCGAGCAATTCCGATACGACGCTTACCGCGATCTGTTCCGGCCCGTCGGCGCCCAGGTCCAGTCCCACCGGCCCGAAGATGCGATCGTTATCCTCGGCGCCGAGCTCTCGCAGCACTTCTTCAATCCGCGCGCGCGGTCCAAGGACGCCGATGTAAGGAATGTCGCTCGCCAGCAGCCGCCTTACCCATTCGCGGTCGTGCTCGAGCGAGTGCGTTTTCACAACCGCAAAAGCTCGCGGGCCCAGCGGAAGGTCGGAGATGTTCGAGTCCGAACGGGCTTCGACCAGGCGGGTCCCGGCCGGATAGTGATCGGGCGTGAGGTAAGCCGGGCGGTGGTCGACGACAGTGACGCGAAATCCGACATCAGCTGCACAGGCGACGAGCGGGCGCGTGTCCTCGCCGGCACCGAGAACGAGAAGCGATGGTGGCGGGAGCTGGACCTCCGTGAAAACCCGGTGCCCTTCGAGATCGTGGAGCTGCGACGTGCCTGTGCCGAGGAAATCGCTGGCGCCTGCGGCGATCATGCGGTCGAGGTTCGCAATTCCCGTCGAGCCGACAGGTTTGCCATTCGTCCCGACCACGATTGAGCGCCCGAGCCCTGCCGCTCCGCGCACGATGGTGGAAACTGCAAATGCGGAGTCTCCCTGCAACAGCGGCATCATTCGCCGCGAGGTCTCGAGCACGTCCGGGGCGGTCGCGCGCTGCACGAAGATGTCCACCGCGCCATTGCAGCCGAGTCCGAGACCGAATGGCGTCTCGTCGTCCGAGCCGGTGTCGTAGTGCAATAGCTGAGGGGTGCCGTCCCGGATCACCGATAGTGCGACTTCACGAACGTCCGCCTCGAGGCAGCCACCGCTCACGCTGCCGGCCATCGCGCCATCGTCCTCGATGAGCATCTTGGCCCCGGGCCGCCGGTAGGCTGAGCCCTGGATATGGACCACCGTGGCCAATGCTGCACCGCGCCCCTGCTCGGCCAGTCGTGCGAGCAACTGCAGAATCCGCGATGTCTCCTGCCAGTGCTTCATCGAGGCCCCGCAGTGAGCGATGCTCTAAGGTATTAGCCGGTACACATTGCGCACAAGCCGTGCTGATTAAAACGCGTAGCCGACCGAGATGCGCGCCGTCGGATAACGCGTGACGAAGCTATTGTTGCTGGTGAATTGGTTGTCTTTTACATACACCGCCTTTGCGCCGGCACCGAGAGCCACCGCGAAATTGCGCTTTACGCCCAGCAACCACTGGTATTCGAGCAGGATGCCGAGACTGGGACCGCTCACCGTTGCATTGTTACCGTTCAAATCCGTACCGGATATGCTGGAGAACCCGGCGGAGCCGCCGAAGGAGAAGCCCATGAGAGCCGTACCGTTCGGATAGTAGCGAAGCTTGAAGTCTGCGGATTTGTAGGTCACCTCGTCTACCCCGCTGCCGGCGTTGAAATATGTCCCACCAACACCGAGCGTGACTGCACTACCCGACTGACGCTCGTATTCGGCCGAGTACGCGGTAAGCACAGCGTTGATCGGCTGGATGGAAATGACGTTGCGGGGAGCGACGACCTCGACCTGCTGAGCCGACGCGATCGCGAACGGCATGAGCGCCGCGGCGGAGAGGATAAGGACAAGATTTCGCATATGTGGGATTGGCTCGGGGGAGGGGGTAGAGAAGAAGCTACGACGGTGCCGGCACTTTGGCTCCTTTGACGACGAGTTCGCGCGCTTGCGGTCACTGTTAGCGCACAAGCTGCCGGGACAAAGATCATCCCGAATCGCTCGCTCCTTCGACCGGTTCGCCGATGGCGCAACGCGGACATGCATCGGGAGCCCAGAGATCAAAATCGTCGCTGCAAACGGATTCCACCGCCACTTCTTGCTCAGCAAAGAAATCGACGCCGCGGGTGCCTGACACCAGGAGTGCCCCGGCGACCACGGTCGTCGCACCGCACGCGCCCAGCTCGGCAAAAGTCCCCCGCAATGCCGAGCCGGCGCTCATGACATCGTCTACGATGGCGACTCGTTTCTGACGGACGCGTGCGTGGAACGGCGGCGGCAGGATGTACCGGGCGCCGTACGATCCGCTCGTATCGGTACTCGTCACCCGCTCGGTGAAGCAGAACTCGATGTCGAGAGCTTGTGCGACGAGCTGGGCGAGGAAAGCGCCGCCGTGCAGCGGACCGCAGACCACCGGCACATCGTGCGCGCGAATCTTGTCCGACAGCGCCGTGACAAACGGTGCGATTGCGCGCGGCTCCGCGAACAGCGCATCGAGCTCCAACCAAAGAGTGCTATGGTAGCCCGACTCGAGTCGAAAGTGACCGCGGCGGGCGGAGACAAGCGCCATCAAAGCAGCGTTGTCTGTGGCGGAGCTCGGGGCGATCACAACTTAGAGCTGTTTCTCCAGGAGCTCGATGCAGCGCGCCGCGAGGCCGGCGGTATCGTATTCGGTTCCGTCCTCCGCCCGCCACACGCGATCGGTGGTCGGAGTCTCGATCGGGCGGAGCACCAGCTCCTTCACGATCTTGGCGCCTTCCGGGTTGGCGGCTTTTCCGCGCCGGGAGACGACGCCGCTCCAGACGATGACGTGCAGCTCGCCGAGTGGCGTGTCCTTCCCCGTCTTGGAGAACCACGACACGCTTACCGCTGCCGTCGGAGCCTGCAGCACACATCCATTGGGCGTACGGTGCTGTTCGACAGAGAGCCGAAGTTGATCGCCGCGCTTCAGGACCTTTTCGGGCGCGAGCTGATCCAGCAGTGCGGTGACTGCGCGCTGTACGACGTTTTTTTCCTTGGCGCTACGCGAAGCGGTCCAGGGGGCGAGGGGCTTGTTTGAGTCGTCCATGTCTCGGTGCGATATCGATGAGGTGAAGTGCGGCTCGGCCGGCTTTTGCCTGCTTCAATTTAGTCAATCGCCGAGCCGATTACCTCGAAACAGGGGCACTCATCGGGAACGGGCGCTCTGGTACCTGCGTTCTGCAAGTCAGAGAGTACGCGGACGTAGTCTCCGAACAGTGGGATCAGGCCCTGGCCCGACTGAAGGCGTTCGTGGAAGAGTAAATCTTCGGGCGGCGCCGAATCAGTTCGGGCCGCAACACCCGATCGGAGTGCCCGGTGGCAGCTGGATGACACCCGTAGTCTTGGGTGGCGGGATGCGCCTGTCGAGCCAGTTGCGCGCATCGCGCACGACGGCGGCGTTGGCCGCGCGATCTTCGGTGTCGGGAGCACTCGACGCAGCGAGACGCACGGCCAAGCGATTCAGACGATCCTCGGCCACCGCGCGCGCATCCGCCGTCGCGCGCGGGTTGGTGGACAGACCCAGCAGCGCATCGACGACAGCCCGGCGTGCCGCGCGGCGGAGCGCCGACTCGTACGGCGTCGCGGCCTTCGCGTTCGAGTAGACGGACTCGATCATCGCGCCCATCACTTCGTCCGCGGATGGCACGGCCGGGTTCCGCGCATGAAACGCGATCATGCGCTCGACTCGCTCGGGCTGCAACAGCCCATCGGCGACAACACCGCTCAAGGCGCGCGCGGCCGCGAGCGGATCGAACACGATGCCAGCGGGTGAGTTGAACAACCAACCTCCGCTAAATCCGTACGGCGACGGCGGCAGTTTGGCGAGAATGCGCTCGGGAATGGCGAGCTCTTTCGGCTGTATGGTGGCGAGCAATGCGGAGAGCGCCGCACGCTGTTTGGCGGGATCCACGATGGTGGTCGGTGTCTGAGCGTCGCCGCGCAGCGCGAATGTGTAGTTCATGCCGCCGACCGCTTTGATCGCGGCTTCGATTGCCCAGCGATGGTGCAGATACACCGGCACCAGCCGCTCATTGAGCATCCACATCG
>CAAGKR010350388.1_pt1 | contig 20691 bp, 16 predicted proteins | sample 2556971 | NCBI WGS metagenome assembly CAAGKR01 (sample SAMEA5207829, study PRJEB30636) | soil metagenome | biome: forest; feature: boreal; material: soil | place: USA | collected 2011-09 | depth 1 m | reverse complement strand
TCGGTCTTGGCGTTGAGAACGCCTAACAGCAGGAGGGCCTCGATGGCGAGTTCAACCACTCGCCGCCATGGGAGTATTGTGCTTAGGGGACGGCGATAAATCGCCCATCCGCAAAATGCCATGCGGCAAACGATCATGAAGGCGACGCCCACAATGTCTATCTCGAGTGCCCGCGGCAAACCTCCTATAAAGGCGTCAGGGATGCGGTTCCAGAGAGGCAGGCTGAGAAAGATGGCCAGCCCCAGGGCGAGCTGCGATGCCGCAAGAGCCCAGGGCCACGACTCGGGATGCGGGAGGCGGCGAGCGACGATGTGGGCGCCCCAGCCCAAGCCGCAGAGAAAAGTGAAGAGCATAACTCCGAAGGCGTATACCGTATTTCCTATTAAGAATGATAGAACATGGGTCCAAAGGACTTCGTAGGCCAGAGCTACGAGGCCCGTCAGAAAAGCCGCGAGGAGCAAGAGCCCGATAGGATAAGCCGCAGGCGTCCGGATTACAGAGGTCTCGACCGTGGATGCCGTCACAGGAACAACATCTTCCTGAGCAGGCGGCACGGCCGCACGTCCCGACAGGCCCGCTACCGAAATGAACAAGGCGAAATTGATGCTGCACGCTACCCCGATAGTTCCTCATACTCCGAACCATGGCATGAGAAGATAAGTCGATCCCAGAGTTCCCATGGCGGCGCCGAAAGTATTCCAGGCATAAAGGCGGCCCACCTGTGGTTGGAAGTCGCGACGCCCGGCGGCGACGAAACGAGCCAGCACCGGTAACGTGCCCCCCATCAAAATCGTCGGCGCCAGGATGACGATCGCGGCGAGCGCGAAACGCACGGCGGTCAATGGGCCAGGCCCAACTTGGAAGTTGTGATATACGGCCACGTAAGTTCGTGTCAGGAAGGCAAATAATTTGGGGATGAAGAGTGAATAAAGGCCGACCAGTAATTCCAGTGCGCCGTAGATCCAGACTGAAGGGGGCCGCCGGTCCGCGTAACGCCCGAGCACGTAAGCCCGACCCCCGAGAAACGCCGCCAGCACCGTGCTCACTGCATAGGCCGTGTTCCCAAACGTGTATGTGAGCAGACGGGTAAATATAGTCTCGAAGATCAGGCTCGAAGCGCCTGAAAAAAAGAAGAGGATGGGAAGCACTCGCAGGATCAAGGGAGCGGAGGATCGTGGCGCGGAACTATTCACGTTGACCTGCCGATCGTTCAAGTCGGAACAAATGCATTCGGCCTTCTTTCATTGCGACCGTGTGGAAGCCCGTGCAAGACTTATAACGGAACTCGCCACAGTTTGAAATGAAAATACACTTCGGTACAGCTCGATATTCAGTGCACAGAAGCAGCCAATGTCCTACAATTACCAGGTTTTATCCCTCGGCCACTCGTTGGCCTGAATGGAGCGCGCATTGCATGAATATTCTGAAGAAATTGTTTCCGCTGACGACGATTGTGGTGGCATGCCTTTTGATCGCTGACGGCGCGAGCGCCGTGATAAGGTCGCTCGACTTTCACGACGGTTTTGAAACCGGCGATTTGAGCGCCTGGCAATTTCCCCATCCTGAAGACTGGGTAATTCTTGGCGGTCCGCACCAGCACTACCTTCACATGAAGCGAAGCCGCGAGCCAGGTGTGCCGCGCCGGCCTCTCCAATATGCACTGCTCAAGAACGCACGCGTAGGTAGCTTCGAATTTCAAACACGTCTGCGCCGTGAAGGCAAATCGATGATCGTAGTCTTCAATTATGTCGACACGCTTCATTTCTATTACACCCATCTGTCGGTTGACCGCGGTGAGGCGCAGCCGGTCCATAACGGGATCTTTATCGTTAACGGTGCGGATCGAAAGCGTATTGCAGGGATTTCCGCAGCCCCAGCGCTTCCTGACCCCGAATGGCATCACGTCCGAGTGGTGCGCGATGCCAGGACCGGGTCGATCGAAGTTTTCATGGGCCACTCGATCCAGCCTTTGTTCTCTGTCATCGACCGCACATTCATCTGCGGCAAAGTCGGCATCGGCTCGTTTGACGAGACCGGGGACTTTACTGACGTTGATCTTCGCTCGAACGACTCGGGGTGCAAGACAGGAGGAAATATTATCCGTCCCGCCGCTATGAAGTGAACGCCACGGAGAATTCATCGAACTCATCTTAAATCACGCCGCCACTGACATCTTGTAGCCCGAAGTTTGCGACTCTCTTCCCATCCTTTTTTTTCGTCCGAAAGTTCTTGCGCACCAGCCCTATTGCTATGATAACTTGCGTTGCCCCTCGGGCCGGCTTGCACTGTGAACGCCGAAATGGAATTTACTTCATGAAACCTATCAAACATCTCCGCTGGTGGATCGTTTGGACGCTCTTCTGTTCCACCGTCATCAATTACATCGACCGCCAGACTCTCTCCAATCTCGCTCCCGTCATCACCAAAGAGTTCCATATGACGAACGCCGACTATTCCTACATCGTCTCGGCGTTTCAGATTGCCTACGCGATTATGTGGCTCGTAGGAGGCGTGCTCCTGGATTTAATTGGCACACGCCTTGGGCTGACGATTGCCATGATTTGGTGGTCTCTTGCCAGCATGCTCCCAGCTTTCGCGCACTCGGTGCGAGCATTCGCCATTTCCCGATTCCTGTTGGGCATTGGCGAAGGCTTCAATTGGCCGGGCGCCTCGAAGACGGTGGCGGAATGGTTTCCCGCCAAAGAGCGCGGATTGGCCGTGGGGATTTTTGATAGCGGGTCAAGCGTCGGGGGCGCGCTTGCGGCAATCATGGTTCCCTGGTTGGCAATAATCTTTGGATGGCGTTTTGCGTTTCTCGTGGCGGGAACCCTGGGCTTCCTGTGGCTTGGCATCTGGCTCAACTTTTATCGCCCCATGGAGACTCATCCCCGGCTGGGCACTGAAGAGCGCAAACTGATTGAAGCGGGACGTGACACCGCCGCGGTTTCTTCGCGCGTCGGCGTTGCCCGCTACCTGAATCTGCTGACGCAGTCCAACGTGTGGGGAATTGTTCTGGGACGTTCGTTGACCGATCCCATTTGGTGGTTCTATATTTTCTGGCTGCCCAAATATTTGAGTGATACGCGTGGCTTCAGCCTGAAGCAGATTGCCGCGTTCACCTGGCTGCCATTCGTCGCCTCAGACATCGGGAACTTCACTGGGGGACTTGCGTCTGGATTCCTCATCAAGCGAGGGATGCCTGTGGTGCGCGCGCGCAAATGGGTCTGCGTGGTGAGTTGCGTGCCGATCCTCGCCGGAATTCCAGCCGCGCTCACCGATTCACCCTACTGGGCCCTCGCACTGATAAGTATAGCGACGTGGGGATACGCCAGTTGGTCCACGATGGGACTCACCTTTCCCTCCGACCTTTTTCCGCAGGACGTTGTAGCCTCCGTCACCGGATTGAGCGGGCTGGGCGCCGCAGGCCTCAGCGCGGTATCCACCCTCGCCGTCGGTTGGCTGGTGGATCGATACTCGTATACACCCGCCTTCATCGCCGCCGGAACCATTCCGCTTCTTGCCACCGCATGCGTGTTGATTTTCATTCGCGCGCCCAAACCGGCGTAGGCCCCACTTTTCATCACCGTCTCTATTCACTTTTGCGCTTTTTCTATAGCGTGACAGCAAATGGCGGATCAGTCTTCTCTGGATGTAATGCACCGCTAACGGACATCCGTATTTCAGAGCACGTGTTAGAATAGAGTCTTTAAAAATCGATCAACCAGCCAGGGAAAGGCATGGGACTAGAAAAAATCGTGTCGCTCGGCCGTGCATTTGAAGTTGTGGGCGCGCTCAAGCGCCAGGGAAAGCGCGTGGTTTTTACCAATGGCTGCTTTGATCTGCTTCATCCCGGCCACACACGATATCTTTCCGAAGCGCGCGCGCTGGGGGACGTTTTGATTGTTGCAGTAAACAGCGACCGGATGGTGACGGCGCTCAAGGGTCAGGGGCGGCCGATCTTTCATGAGCATGAGCGCGCGGAAATCCTGGCAGCGCTTGAAGCGGTGAGCTTCGTGACGATTTTTGACGACCTTACTCCGCAGGCCATCATCGCTCGTCTGTTGCCGCATATACTGGCCAAAGGCGGCGACTGGGGTCTGGACCAGATTGTGGGCCGCAGGGAGGTTGAGGCCGCGGGCGGCAAAGTTGTCGCTCTTCGCATGATCCCTGGTTTTTCAACCTCGTCGATCATTCAAGCCGCTGTGAAATCATTCGGATAACAACGCCATTCCCCATGCCGCATATTCGCTCCCTTCTCCAACCTATTTTTGCGCACTCCGCTTTTCGTGCCGCAGTCTCGTCGATTTCAGCGGGGCGCTCTGCAGCCGTCCTTGCCGGTTTAACGCCCACTGCTAAGGCTCTCATGTCCGCTGGACTGGCTCACGCGCTCTCCCGTCCAGTGATTGTCCTGACGGCGGACAACGATACGGCCGATCGCCTGCGCGGCACGGCATCCACATTCCTGGCTTGGCTCGAGGGCGCGGCGTCAAGTGCGGCGGTGAGTTCCCTGCCTGCGTTTGATTGTTCGCCCTATGAGGGTCGCTCCCCGCATGCTGAGATCTCCGAACGGCGCGCCGTGGCCCTGTGGAATTTGGCACGTGGCCGAACGCGCATTCTTTTCGTTCCTCTCCCTGCAGCGCTGGGTCGTTTTCGAGAAGGCTTGTATTACCGTTCCCTTGCCCTGGAGCTGAAGTTGGGCGATGAAGTGAACCTGACCGATTTGATTGAACACTTGACGGGTGTGGGGTATGAGGCGAGCGAGCCAGTCGAGAATGCCGGACAGTTTTCCGTGCGGGGCGGGATTATCGACATTTTTTCTTCCGAATCACCGTGGCCTTTTCGCATTGAGTTTTTCGGCGACCGGATCGAGTCCGTGCGGGAATTTGATCCCTCCAACCAGCGCTCGCGGGCGCCGGTGGCAGTGGCGCGTCTCTTGCCGCTGGCGGAAACGAAGCGTTCGCCAGAATTTTTCGAACATCTCGTGCGAACTTTGTCGCAGCGAAAGACCTTCTCGGTACACAGCACCAATCTGGGGCGTCACGAGATGGAGCCGGAATGGGCCGCAACTTACAGCAACATTTTCCCTGGTTGGGAGTTTCTGGCCCCCCTCGTCGAATCTCATCCCAATACGCTCTTGTCGCTTGTTGACCATTCCGTTTTGGTCTGGGACGAACCTCTGGAACGACGCTTGCAACTGAAACAGACGATAGGTGACTGGGAAAAGGGGTACGACGAAGTTCGGGACAGCGTGCCATTACCGCCGCGCCCAGAGGAAATATTTCTGTCCGAAGGAGAGTTCATCAGTGCGTTCGATGGGAAAACATCCGTCTTCTTGAAAGAATTAGCAGTCCACGGAAGCAGTCTGACTCTCGAACAGATCGGGGAGGGGTTCTCCTGCCCAGCCCTCTCGGCCCAAAACGAGAGGTCTTTCCAGCCGCTGCCCGATGCGGCGGAAGGCGAACTTAATCTTGCCAGTCAACCTGCACCAAAATATCACGGCGCCGTGAAGCCCATGATGGAAGATCTTCACCAGCGCCTCAAGCGCGGCGAGGCAGTGACGTTCGTCGTCCCCACGGGAGGGAAAATTGACCGCTTGCGCGAGATTCTGACCGAATACGAAGTTCCTTTCCAAAGCGCGAGCGAAGTTGAGGACTCCAGGAAAAACTCGCCGGCGCCCGATCAAAATAGTGCCAAAAAATCCCCTCAGTCGAGCCTGCCTGCCGATCTCCGGCCGCCAGCGCCCATGGTCATAGCTCGCGGCGAGATGGGAGAGGGTGTTGCCTTCCCCGATCTGGGCTTGCTGTTCCTATCCGACAACGACTTATTTGGCGGGTTTCTGTGGGGCGGCCATGGACGGAAGGAACGCTCGGCGATCTCCAGTTTCCTTTCCGACCTGAGTGATTTGAAGTCCGGAGATTACGTCGTCCACGTGGACCACGGCATCGGTCTCTACCACGGCTTGCGGCAGCTCGGAGTCTCGGGAGCGGCTCGCGATTTCATGCTTCTCACCTACCAGGATGATGCGCGACTCTACGTTCCGCTTGAACGATTGGACTTGGTTGAAAAGTACCGCCGCAGCGGTGAAGCGAGCAAGCCAACCTTGGATCGTCTGGGCGGAGCCACCTGGGCACGCACCAAGACGCGTGTCAAGCGGTCCCTCCGCGACATGGCTGAAGAGCTTCTGCGTCTCTACGCCGAGCGCAAAATGCGAGGCGGTGTTGCGTATAGCGGTGATACCACCTGGCAGCGCGAATTTGAAGACGCGTTCGAATTTGAAGAAACGCCGGACCAGTTAACCGCCCTGGCCGAACTCAAACGCGATCTCGAAAGCCCCCAGCCGATGGACCGCCTGCTGTGCGGCGATGTAGGCTACGGCAAGACCGAGCTCGCCATGCGCGCCGCATTCAAGGTGGCGCAGGACGGGAAACAAGTCGCGGTGTTGGTGCCCACAACCGTCCTCGCCTTTCAACACTTCACCACCTTCCGCCAACGGATGGCGTCCTTCCCTATACGTGTCGAGATGCTCAGCCGATTTCGCTCCGCCGCGGAACAAAAAACGATTACTTCGGAAACAGAAGCCGGGCGAGTGGACATCCTGATCGGCACGCACCGAATGCTTTCAAAGGATGTCACCTTCCGTGACCTAGGGCTTTTAATTGTGGATGAGGAGCAGCGATTCGGTGTGGCGGCAAAAGAGAAACTGAAAAAATTAGAAACTGGGGTGGATATCCTGACCATGTCCGCCACACCCATTCCCCGCACGCTGCACATGTCCATTGGAGGCTTGCGCGACCTGTCTGTGATCGAAACTCCGCCGCGCGGCCGTCTCGCCATCCAAACGGTAGTGGCGCCTTTCAGCGACGGCGTGATTCAAGCAGCAGTCCTGCATGAGATGGAACGCGCCGGCCAGGTCTTCTTCGTACACAACCGCGTAGAATCTATCTTCAGTATGGCAGCACTCATCCAGCGTCTGGTGCCGACCGCCCGGATTGGCGTCGCCCACGGCCAAATGGGCGAGAAAGAATTGGAAAAGGTTATGCTCAAATTTATGCAAGCCGAGTACGACGTGCTGGCCGCAACCGCATTGATCGAAAATGGATTGGACATACCTCGCGCCAACACTATTATCGTTAACCACGCGGACCGCTTTGGTTTGGCGGATCTCTATCAGCTCCGCGGCCGTGTGGGTCGCTCGAATCGTCGTGCTTACGCCTATTTCTTGATCCCAGCAGAAGACGCCCTCACGCCCACGGCCAAGCGCCGCATGGCCGCGCTGAAGGAATTTTCCGATTTGGGCGCGGGCTTCCGCCTCGCTGCCCTCGACCTGGAACTGCGCGGCGCGGGAAATTTGCTGGGCGCGGAGCAATCCGGGCACTTGAATTCTGTCGGCCTGGATTTATACCTGCAGATGCTCGAGCAGACCGTGGAAGAGTTGCGGGGCGCGCCAGCCAAGCTCGAAGTTCGCACCACACTTAATCTGGGCCTCGACATCAAGATTCCCGACCGTTATATTTCGGATGAGTGTCAACGCTTGAGGATGTACAAACGGATTTCCAGCCTTTCCCAGCCTGAGGCACGTGCGGAGCTCGAAGGCGAGCTGGCGGATCGCTTTGGCGCCATACCGCCTTCTGTCGTGAATCTTCTAAATTACGCAGTCTTGAAATCAGTGGCGGAAAGTCTTCTGGTTCAGTCCGTCGAGAGGAAGGCGGACGAGATTTGGATTCGGTTCCATCCGCAAGCGCCGGTTGATCTAAATAAATTGACCCGGTTTGTCCGTCAGCACCGAGGAGCGAACTTCCGTCCCGATGGCGCATTGCGTTTTCGATTTACGGCACCGGATTCTGAGCTACCCGAGCTGCTCGCAAAAACCTTGCAGCAACTACAGTAGTAGCATTAGAATAGTTGAGGAAGATTTGTGTCGCTCCAACGATAACCCGTCTTTTGTAACTGTGAGACTGGGTACTTATCAAAAGAGTTTTGTTCAAGGGAAGGTCGTTGAAAATGCTGAAGAAAAAACTGATGCGTATTGCCGGAGTGGCGGTGTTCACGCTCGTGGCGCCTTCCATCATGTCTGCCGCAACAGTCGTGGAGCGGATTATCGCTCGCGTCAACAACAACATCGTCACGCAAAAGCAATTCCAACGGAAACAGCAGGAACTGCGCGCTCAACTCGCCCGTGAATACTCAGGCGCCGAGCTTGAGGCCCAGTTCAAGGAACAAAGCAAGAATTTACTTCGTGACTTGATTGACCAGGACCTGATGGTCCAAAAGGCGAAGGACCTGGATATGAAGGTTGAAACCGATGTCGTTAAACGCCTGGATGAGATTCGCAAGGAAAGCCATTTTGCCACTCAGGACGAACTCCAGGCCGAAGTGGAAAAACAAGGGATGCTTTGGGAGGACTTCGAAGACAATATCCGGCGGAATCTGCTCATGCGCGAGGTGATTGGCCGGGAAGTTGGCTCTCGTATTATTGTGACCCACGCAGATACGCGGAAATACTATGATGCGCACAAGCAAGACTTTGCATTTCCTGAGGGCGTTCATCTTGGCCAGATTCTCATTTCGACTGACAACCGAAAGCCTGAAGAGGCCGAAAAGCGCGGAAAAGAAGCGCTGGCCGAAATCAAAGCGGGTGCGCGGTGGGCCGACGTGGCAAAGAAGTACTCCGACCACGCGAGCGCCAGCGAAGGCGGCGACATCGGTTTCTTCAAGGAAGGAACACTGGCGCCGGCCATCGCCGATGCAATAGCTAAATTGGACGACAACGAAACCACGGGTTTGATCCAAACCAAATTCGGGTACATGATTGTGAAGGTCTTCGAACGTCGCAAACAGGGCATCGCCAATTACGAAGAAGTCGAACAGCGTGTAAGCGAGGTTCTTTACAACCAGCGAATGGAGCCGGCGTTGCGAGAATACCTTCGCACCCTCCGCAAAGAGAGTTATATCTACCTGGCCTCGGGTTACATTGATTCGGGGGCCGAGCGCCCCACCCAGGCGGCGCTCTCCAATCAACTCCAATGAAGCAAAACTTCATCGCGGACCTCAAGCCAGAAACTACCGTCCACTCAACCTTTCTCGTTCACCTCAAGGAGCGCAAAACCGCCAACAACGGCAGCGCTTATCTGGACCTTACCTTTCGCGATTCAAGCGGAGTGATGACCGCTAAGATTTGGGACTGCGACCGCCTTAAACTGGAATTTGAGGTTGGTGATGTCGTCGTTGTCGATGGAACGGTTGAGGAATACAGGGGTACATCTCAAATCCGTATTCGCAAAATTGCCAAATGCGCTGCGGAAGAATTTGATTTGCGGGACTATTTACCGCGGTCCGAACGAGACCCCGAGGAGATGTACGCGATGCTCGTCGCGCGCTTACGACGCGTGCCTGAGGGACCGCTGCAAGCCTTGCTCCTCGCAGTGATCGAGGATCCCGCTATTGCCGAAAAATATAAACTTGCGCCGGCCGCGACGAGCTATCATCACGCATACTTGGGCGGGTTGTTGGAGCACGTTTCGTCCCTCGTGGATTTGGGCGACAAGCTTTGTGATCATTACGGGTGGCTTGATCGCGACTTGGTTCTTGCCGGCCTTGTCTTGCATGACCTGGGAAAAATCGAAGAATTGAATTTTACGCGCGGATTCACTTACACGACACGCGGACAACTCTTGGGCCACATCACAATTGGTTTGGAAATTCTGAGCGAAAAGATACGGCTCATACCCGAATTTCCCCCCGCGTTAAGAGACAAAGTCGAACACCTTATTCTTGCTCATCACGGCAAGTTGGAATTTGGTTCTCCCAAGGAACCGATGTTTCCCGAAGCCCTGCTCATACATTGTCTTGATGACTTGGATTCGAAGCTGGAGGGCATGCGCGCGCAATTTATCACCGATAAGAATCGCGCGGGCGAGTGGACGGCGCGCAACCGCGCTCTGGGCAGGGAGCTGCTGAAACCCGCGTCGACAGAAGCGTTGCCCATCAACTCAAAATCAACAAGCCCAGTGAAACAAGTGGCGGAGCAACAGCCCAAGCTTTCCTTTCGCGATGGCCAGGAAAACTCGTAACCATCATTTCGATCTGCCGCCGCTGGAGCTCCGGTGCATGAAGGCGCTGTGGGCCGTGGGGAAAGCAACTGTCCATGAGATTCGCGCCGGGCTTTTGCCCGACCGACCGCTCGCATACACCACAGTGATGACCGTCATGGATCGCCTGGCTCGCAAAGGCATAGTTGAGCGTGACAAGCGGGGTCACGCCCATCTCTATCGTCCGGCGGTGACCGAGGAAATGATTCGTGAACATGCGCTCAACCGGTTTATTGAGAATTTCTTTCGGGGATCTCACGAAGAGCTTCGTCGGCATCTGGAAAACGGCGGAACGGTCGCTCGTAAAAAGGCCCTCACAGGATCTCCCCGGGTGATTCGAGAAAAAGACGCAGCCACCCCACCCGAGACGGAAGCTAAAATCGATTCGGACTTGGACGCCTCGCTCTTGTAGTTTGGCGCTTGCGCAGCGGGAAATTCCGATTGTTGCGGATTATCCAAGGGACTAAGTTAGTGATGCTCTGAAGACGGCAACCCAATGGCTCAAGAACCACATCACAGCATGGCCCCATTATTTCAATCCGCCATTCAACGGATTATTCCGCATCGTTACCCGTTTCTATTGGTGGACCGGGTAACGGAATTTATTCCTGCCGAACGCATCACTGGAATCAAAACTTTCACTGCCAACGAGGCGGAATTACAGGGTCATTTCCCGGAATTCCCCATGGTCCCGGCAGACATTCTTATCGAAATGGTGACACAGTTGGGAGCCATCCTGGTGCTTGAACGGCCGCAAATGCAGGGCAAAATTGCAGTGATTCTGCAGATTCCCGTGGCGAGAATGCTTGCCCCTGTGCACATCGGCGACACATTGCGCGTGGAGGCGGAGGTATTGAAGCTGCGGCAAAGCTTTGGAGAGTTGCGTGGCGCCGCGTACCGCCAAGGTGATCGTGTGGCCGAAGGCCAGATGCGCTTTGCGATTGCCAATACCGAGGATTTGCTGCCACAATAAGCCGACCATGATTTTTGAGGAAATGCGAATCCGAAACGTAATGATTCGGCCTGCCCAGATTCTGGCGCCGATGGCCGGCATTACGGACACCGTATTTCGCCGCTTCATTAAGCGGCTCGGCGGGTGCGGCCTCATCATGACCGAGTTTGTCTCAAGTGAAGGAATGCTCCGGCAGAATCTGAAGTCGCAACGCTACCTTCACTACACTGAGGAGGAACGGCCTATCACCGTGCAGATTTTCGGCTCCGACCCGGCGCGACTCGGAGAGGCGGCGCGCGTGATCGAGAGTTTGGGCTTTGATGTCATTGATTTGAACCTGGGGTGTCCGGCGAAAAAAGTCGTCAAATGTGGAGGCTCCGGCCTTCTTCGCGATCTCCACTTATTGCAGAATATATTCAAGCAGATTCGCACTGCGGTAACGATTCCGTTTACCATTAAGATCCGCATCGGCTGGAATGATGAGGAAATCGTCGCAGTTCCCGTGGCACGCATGGCCGAGGATAGCGGTGTGGAAGCAATTGCCGTCCACGGCCGCACACGCCTTCAGGGTTTCAGCGGCCGCGCCCGGTGGGATGTTATTCAACAAGTTAAAGCAAGTGTCCATATACCCGTCATTGGTAACGGTGATGTGATGACTCCCTGTGACGCTCTGGCGCTCCGCCAGCAAACAGGTTGCGATGCGGTGATGATCGGCCGCGCAGCTTCGTCGAATCCGTGGATTTTCCGCCAGATGGCGGATTATTTTCGCACTGGCACTTTTATTGAACCCACGGAGGCTGATCGCTACGAAATGATTCGCACTTATTACCGTATGCTAGTGGAGGAAGAAACTCCGGGAGCCATAGGAAAGATGAAACAGTTTGCCAGTTGGTTTACTCATGGTGTCCGCAACGGCGCCGAGTTGAGAAGGCGTGTTCAGGGAGCTCCGGACGCCCACCTCGTCCTGGAGCTGGTGGATGATTTCTTTGCTGGCATACTTCACACGCAACAGCGCATGATTGAGATTGGGACAGAGGCTGTCTAGAGGAGTAACTGATGTCTGAACCATTGAAGGGAAAAGATGCTGGCCAAAGAAGTCAAAGAAGAACTGCATCTGCAGTCCCAGTCCAGATTCGCGGAATCAGCGCTGAAGGCGAGGCGTTTGAGGATTTAACAGAAGCAGTTGAAGTAAGCCGGCGCGGACTTTCCCTTTTAAGTAAACGAAAATTGCCACTCTTCACTGCGGTCACCATTGTGCTTCCCGGTCGCGGTCCCAAGCGCCCAGGCGAAGGGGCCACGGATTTTTTTGCTCATGCCTCAGTGGTTCGAGTGGTCAAAGAGGGCGAAATATACCGAGTAGGGATTCGCTTCATAGGAGCGACACTCACCACTTACACGGCTGAAAGCGCATAGCTACGGCATGCGACCCTGCGCTGATAAAACTAGCAGTCAATTGTTTTTGGTTCGCGTGTCGCGATATTTGTGTGGCCCATCGAGGGCTCCCCCGCCCCTCTTGCTCGTTCCTTTATTCAGTTTGAAGACCTGGGCGCCAGGCGCTTTTCCGCCTGCCACTGACGGTAAGCTTCACTTTTTGAGATTCCCAGTCGGCGTGCCACTGCCTTCAAGGCATCGCGCTCATCCAATCCCTCCTCTGTCATCACCCGTCCCAGTTCAGTGCGGATTGATTGAACAGAAGAGGGTGGCCCATTAGGGGCAACAGGCGGTCCAACCAGGATAGTGTTCTCACCTTTGACGGGTTTCTTTTTTAAAACCTCAAGCGCTTCGGATACCGAGCCGCGCACGAACTCCTCATGAACCTTGGTTACCTCGCGTGCGACAACAACTGACCGGTCACCCAGGATTTCCAAAACGTCCTCCAGCATGTCAACGACTCGGTTCGGAGACTCATAAAAAACCAACGTTTTCTTTGCATTCTCCAGTTCTCGCAAACGTTTTTGCCGAGCCATCTTCTTCGAGGGAAGAAATCCTAGAAAACGAAACCTGTCTACCGCCAAACCTGATGCGGCCAATGCGGCCACAAAAGCCGAAGCGCCAGGGATGGGGACCACGGGGATCTCATGCCGAATCGCCAGATGGATCAACCGAAATCCAGGGTCCGAAATCCCCGGCATCCCTGCGTCGGAGACCAGAGCAACTTGACTGCCCGCCTCCATTTCGTTGATCAACTCTGGCGCTCGAGTCATCTCGTTGTATTGATGGTAACTAATCGTTTGAGTTTTAATAGAGTACCGGTTAAGTAGCTTTTGAGTGTGCCGTGTATCCTCGCATGCGATCAAATCAACTTCTTTGAGCGTCCGAATGGCACGAAGAGTAATGTCCTCCAGGTTCCCAATCGGGGTCCCCACAACAAAAAGTCGTCCCATCGGATTGGCCGAGGAAACCTCGGGACTTCTCGGACTAATCTTCGGTGGCATAGATTCCGCGGACTCAATGCTTATCTTTATGTGTAAATCGGGAGTTTATCAATTCAACTGCAACGAAGCAATTGGGGACACCGCACATCAGCGTTTTGACCAGGATTATCAGGGCTGGTATAATGAACGCAAACATTTAAGCCGGGAGGTCAGCTTGCCGCTTTATGAATATCGGTGCCTAGAGTGTGGTACGAGCGTTGAAAAAATCAGAAAATACTCCGACCCGCCTTTAACCAAATGCGAAAAGTGCGGCGGCAAGCTCGAACGATTGCTTTCTTCGCCGGCCTTTAAATTCAAAGGCACCGGCTGGTACGTCACTGACTACGCCGGCAAATCTTCTCCGGGAGACAAGGAAAAAATAGAAAAGGAAAAAACGGACAGTGCAGCCTCGGGCAAGAGCGACAAGGCTCCGGCCGAGAAGGCTAAGGAGCCTTTGCCAGCACCTAAACCTCGAGATTCAAAACCTCGTTCCCATAAATAACGTTCTGTACTGTACGCAACACGATTTCAGGAACGGGCTTTGGCATCCTGATTTAACAATCGCCCGCCCTCTTATTTTTTGGTCCATGCGTCGAGCAATCGCCGCAGCGTCACCAGTTGTCCAAGGTGATAGGCATTGTGATCAGCAACCAGAAGGGCTTCACGCAAGATCGTCTGACCCTCACCGTGTGCAATCAGGGCAAATAGGTCGGTTGACGGATTGGCCACGAGGTGTTCCATCGCATCGAGATCTGTGCGAAAGGAATTGATGCTCTTATCCCAGGCAGCCGCATTCGCAGGGGCGTCGTTCTGCGGCCAGTAACCGGATGGAAAATCCATCGGAATGTATTTGGGGTTGGTACAAAAATCCAGGATGTCCCATTGCGCAATCCGCATGTGCTCCAAAAGCCGCCAGGCCGTTTGAGGCAATCCGGCAGGCCTCACCCCACGCAGCTCAATTGGAAAACCGCCGATCGCCGTTTCGAAATCCAAATGGGCGCCGCCCCCACGCAGCAGGTAAAGCAAATGTTGCCGCAGAGCTGCATCGTCATCCCTCATCATGAATCACTTCCATTACAAACCCAATGTCCTATTTTTGTGCAGCCACCCCAACAGCCATGCCCAAGGCCAACGGCGCATGAACGCAGATCGATACATTCAAGAAGCTTTTTATTATCTTCCAGGGCGAGGGCCGGCGGAATTCAAAGTTTGAGGGACTTGAGGTACCTGCGGAATGGCCGTCCCAAATCTTTTCGCTTCAGGGCCATTTCAACAGTTGCCTTGAGAAATCCGAGTTTGTCGCCGGCGTCGTAACGCTTACCTTCAAACAAATAACCGTAGATAGTCTCCTTCTTCAATAATCGTCTGAGTGCGTCGGTCAACTGAATCTCATGCCCAGCGCCGGGCTGGGTCGTGGCAAGCTCCTTAAAGATGGCGGGCGTCAGGATATAACGCCCAATAATTGCGAGGTTGGAAGGCGCTTTTCCAGGCTCGGGCTTCTCCACCATGTCTTCGATGCGGTAAATACGCCCATCCATTTCCTTGTCGGGCACCAGATTGCCGCGAATAATGCCGTAACTTGAAACTGCTTTTCGTTCAACTCGCTGGATCGCCACAACACTCGTCCGATAACGCGCGTGGACAGCCATCATTTGCTTGAGACAGGGAACCCGGCTTTCAATCACGTCATCGGACAGCAGCACAGCGAAGGGTTCGTCACCCACCAGGTCACGCGAAACAAGAATCGCGTGTCCGAGGCCGCGAGGATATTTTTGGCGAACGTACGCCATTTGCAACATCCTCGAAATGGAATGCATCTGCCTGCGCAAATCCTCTTTGCCGCGCCCGGCCAGCTCTTGCTCAAGTTCGAAGGACACATCAAAATGATTCTCGATGGCGTTTTTCCCGCGGCCCGTAACGAAAATAACCATGGGGATGCCGGAAGCTGCAACCTCTTCCACGGCGTACTGGACGAGGGGTTTGTCGACAATGGGCAACATTTCCTTCGGCTGTGCCTTGGTAGCCGGCAGGAATCGCGTGCCCAGTCCGGCTACGGGCAAAACGGCTTTTCTGATCGTCATTATTTACCTCGAGAAACCGATGCACATCTATCAGTGACAGTTGGGGGCTTTGTTCGGCCAACGATTATCCGTCGCTCGACTTTCGGTCTATCCCCCACCCACGTGCGGCGGGAAAGACCAAGAGCTTCGTTCATTCCATGTTGATCATTTCCTTCCCAGCGTTTGCCTGTTCCCTTGCCTTTTCTTTTCCTCATCTCCTCGCGAATCATTATGCGAATCGTATATGCTAACATACTTTATAGGGAGAACACGAAATGCTGATTCTGGGTATCGAGTCCAGTTGTGACGAGACTGCGGCGGCGGTGGTGGTAGATGGTGAACGAATTCTATCCAATGTCGTCGCTTCCCAGGTTTTAACTCACGAGAAGTATGGAGGCATTGTCCCTGAACTCGCCTCGCGCGAACACTTGAAAAGAATTGTTCTTGTAGTCGAAGAAGCCTGCCGGCGCGCCGAAGTCGCCCTAACAAATGTGGATGCCATCGCCGTGACCGAAGGTCCCGGACTTGTCGGATCACTGCTCGTTGGGCTGGTTTACAGTAAAGCACTGGCCCTTGCTCTTGGAACGCCCTTGATTGGCGTGAACCATCTGGAAGGCCACATTCATTCTGTCTTGTTGGAAAATAAAATTGAATTGCGAGAGGGTCGCGAGGTCGATGAAGCGACGCTCCCCGCCGTTGCGCTTGTAGTCTCAGGTGGCCACACAAGTCTGTTTTTAGTTCAACAGCATGCAACGGCTGAGCATACTCGCTTGCAGGGTTTTTCTTACACGCAACTCGGCCAAACCCGCGACGATGCCGCAGGTGAAGCTTTCGATAAGGTGGCGAAACTACTCGCGCTAGGCTATCCCGGCGGCCCGATCATCGATCGCCTGTCACCCTTTGGCAATCCTCGAGCGTTCGAGTTTGGCCGGATTCGAATGAAAAGAAATCCGCTGGATTTCAGCTTCTCTGGCCTTAAAACAGGAGTGCTGCATCGGTTGCGCGGCACACCGCTGCAAACAGAAGCCGAGGAACGCCGGAGGTGGCGTACAAACGCGGGGCGCTCGACAATCGAAGAAATTCGCGAGCATTGCTCTGAGGCAACCCTCGATCTTATTGCCAGCTTTCAACACGCCGCCATCTCTGACCTGACGGACCGCACCCTCGTCGCTGCAGATAACCAGAACGTTCAATCAATCTTTGTTTCGGGCGGCGTGGCATGTAATTCTTATTTGCGCAAGCGTTTTCACGAGGCTGCGAGGCATCGAGGACTGAAAGTGTTTTTCCCATCTCCTGCGCTGAGTACCGACAACGCGGCCATGATCGCTGCCGCGGGCTACTACCGCATCGCCACCGGCCATCGCTCCGATGCATCACTCACCGCACACGCCTCCTTTCCACTCGGGGCGGCTGAAGCGTAGCGAGTTAATCGGAAAATGTATAGAAAACAACTCAATGCGAGAATTGCTGTGGACACGGGCGGGACCTTTACGGATTGTGTTGTGCTCGAAGGTGCCGAAATTAAAATTCTTAAAGTCTTTTCAACACCCGAGGATTCGACTCTGGGAATTCTTGAAGGTGTCCGCCGCCTGGCGGGCGACTCGCCGGGTAGGCCGCCCCTCGATATCATTCATGGGACAACAGTGGGCACGAACAGTTTACTTGAACGGCGCGGAGCGCGTGTGGCGCTGGTTACCACTGCTGGTTTCGAGGACCTCATCGAGATTGGACGGCAAAATCGCCCATGCTTATATGATCTGGACGTCCGGCGCGAACCTCCAATTGTCCCTCGCGCGCTGCGTTGGGGCGTGCGGGAACGCACCGCGGCCGACGGTCGCATCCTTGTGCGGCCTCAACCGCGCGATCTGAACCGCCTTTTGATCGCCATCCACCGCTCGGGTGCGGAATCAATCGCTCTTTGTTTTTTGTTCTCCTTTTGTAATGCGGAAAACGAACGGCGCGTAGCAGTCTCTCTTCGAAAACTTGGCCTATCTGTTTCCGTATCTCACGAAATCCTGCCCGAATTCCGCGAATACGAGAGGTTGTCCACAGTTACCATCAATGCATACCTTGCGCCGCGACTGGGCTCTTACCTCGCCCGCCTTGCACGAAAAGTAAGGGAGGGATTTTCCAAACAATCGTCCTTAACGAACCTTGACTCGAAGGTGGTTTCACGTCGAGCACGCGCTTCTGACTGTCATCACTCTCTCGGTCAAATTTATGTAATGCAATCGAGCGGCGGAATTACCACAGCGGCGCGCGCCGCGCGTGAGCCCGTCCGCACGATTCTTTCCGGCCCTGCGGGCGGGGTGGTGGCGTCTGCGCGACTGGCGGAAACACTTGGAATTGCGCGCGCGATAAGTTTTGACATGGGTGGAACTTCGACCGACGTTTGCCTGCTGGATGGCCCTCCCCGCACAACACGAGAAACCACTCTTGCCGGGTTGCCCGTCGCAGTTCCCGCGCTCGACGTCCACTCAGTCGGTGCCGGTGGTGGCTCATTGGCGCGCGTGGACGCCGGCGGCGCGTTGAGAGTCGGTCCTGATAGTGCCGGCGCAGTGCCAGGCCCGATTTGCTACGGGCGAGGCGGGACTCGGCCGACAGTGACCGATGCAAACCACCTCCTCGGCCGGCTTGACTCCGATCACTTTCTGGGCGGCGCGTTCACGTTGGATGGGCGGACGGTGGACAAACACTTTGTCCGTTTTCTTCATGGCCTGCCGCGTAATCTCCGCATATTGAGTCCCAAATCGTCGCTGTCGCTGGCTCGGGGGATTGTTGAAGTTTCAAACGCCACAATGGAACGCGCCCTGCGCTTGATTTCGGTTGAGCGCGGATATGACCCGCGCGATTTCACACTCATCTGCTTCGGGGGGGCGGGAGGACTGCATGCCGCCGACTTGGCGCGCTCGCTGGGACTCACTGGAGTGATCGTCCCAATGCATCCCGGGGCATTTTCAGCATTGGGGATCCTGCTCTCTGACATTGTCAGAGACGTTTCGCAGTCAGTGTTGCTAACCGTTCCCGGAAAAGAAAAGATGAATTCCCGGGTGAGTCCTTCAAATGTCAAGCTGCGAAGGTTTTTGAAGGACCTCGAGCGCCGGTTTGAGTCTATCGAACAGAAGGCGCGTGTTGAGCTTCGCCGTGAACACTTCAAGGTTGATCGGGCACAAATTGAACGCCGGCTTGCCGTCCGGTACATCGGCCAGGCCTACGAACTTTCAGTTCCTTTCACCCCGACCTTTCCAATGCGTTTCCATTTTGAACATGAAAAGGCCTACGGTTACGCTCAGCCAATGCAACCTCTCGAGATCGTCAACTTGCAGGTCCGCATCAAACTGCCGACATCTAAACCACCTGGCCGCGCAAAAAGGATTAGAAAACTTCTTGATCCCCGCAGAGCAATTGTCAAACGAAAGCTGGTTTGGTTCGACCGGCAATTTGTTCCGACTACCCTTTATGAGCGCCAGCGATTGGGGTCCGGAATGAAACTTACAGGTCCGGCGATCATTGTTGAATACAGTTCGACCACTGTCGTTCCACCTGATTTCACCTGTTGTGTGGATGAGCATTTGAACCTGAGGCTGACTCAACATGCACATTGATGCGGCCGAACTAGAAATTTTCAAGAACCTATTTCACTCGGTGGCAGAAGAGATGGGCGCGGCCCTGCGGCGCTCCGCCTTTTCTCCCAACATTAAAGAGCGCCGTGACTATTCCTGTGCTGTCTTTGACGGAGCAGCGCGCGTCGTGGCCATGGGTGACCACATGCCCGTCCATCTGGGGTCGATGCCGATGTCCGTTACCGCAGTCATTCGCTCGCTCGACCTTAGAAAGGGCGACATTGCAATGTTGAACGATCCTTATTCAGGCGGAACCCATCTTCCGGACATCACACTGGTGATGCCAGTGTTTGCCAGTATTCGTCGCACCAAAAAGGTCCGCGCGGGTTTCACTAAATCGCGCCCTGCGTTTTATGTCGCTAGCCGCGCTCACCATTCGGACATTGGCGGAGCGCAACCTGCTTCCATGGGATTGAGCGAAGAGATCTTTCAGGAAGGCTTGCGAATTCCTCCAGTCGCTTTGATCAGGGGCGGAAAAATCCAACACGATATCCTTGCCTTGGTGCTTTCGAACGTCCGGACGCCTCGTGAGCGTGAGGGCGATCTGACAGCGCAGGTTTCGTCTTGCCGGTTGGGAGAACGCCGTTTGATTGAGCTACTGGAGAAGTACGGCATTCGAAAGACCGAATTTTATCTTGAGGCGCTCCAAAGGTATTCATCACGCCTGATGGGCGAAGCTCTTGCTCGCATTCCTCAAGGAGTTTACACTGCGGAGGATTATCTCGACGATGATGGATACACACAGAGGCCCGTGCGCCTTCGAGTGACCATCCACATCCACCACGGGCGCGCTACGGTGGACTTCACTGGGTCTTCACCTTCTCAGCGCGGCAGCGTGAACGCAGTTCTCGCCATCACCTACTCTGCTGTCTTTTATGTCTTCCGCTGCCTCCTTGGAGAAGACGTTCCGGCCTGCGCCGGATTGATGGAGGCTATAGAATTGCGCGCGCCGGAAGGTAGTGTGGTGAACGCCCGGCCGCCTGCCGCAGTCGCTGCGGGCAATGTAGAAACCTCACAGCGAATTGTGGACGTCCTTCTAAAAGCGCTGGCCCAGGCGTTGCCTGACCGCATTCCCGCGGCCAGCTCGGGCACAATGAATAACGTATCGTTCGGCGGATTTCATCCGGGCCTGGGTCCTCGCGCCGGCGAGCCTTTCGCTTACTACGAAACGATTGCCGGCGGAATGGGTGCAAGGCCAGCGGCCGACGGATTGAGCGGCATCCACACGCACATGACCAATTCGCTGAATACACCCATCGAGGCGTTGGAATCCGCTTACCCCGTTCGCCTGCGCTCCTATTCAATTCGCCGTGGTTCCGGCGGCAAAGGGCGCTTTCGCGGCGGTGATGGCATCGTGCGCGAAATTGAATTCCTCACAGGCGTTCGCGGTAGTATCCTTTCCGACCGCCGCCGCTTTCCTCCTTATGGTCTGGCCGGAGGAAAGCCCGGCACGTCTGGGAAAAATCAATTGATTATGCCCACCGGACCGCGCCGAGTTTTAAGCTTGCCATCGAAAGCAGTTTTTAGCGCCCCCGAAGGAAGTATACTAAGGAT
>CAAGKR010348115.1_pt1 | contig 20722 bp, 12 predicted proteins | sample 2556971 | NCBI WGS metagenome assembly CAAGKR01 (sample SAMEA5207829, study PRJEB30636) | soil metagenome | biome: forest; feature: boreal; material: soil | place: USA | collected 2011-09 | depth 1 m | reverse complement strand
CAGCCGCTGCTCTACTTGAGCCATTACTTAAAGGGACATCGAGCTGAGTACTATGATCGACTGACGGCAATCCGCAACGACGGGAATTGGGAAGGCTGGCTGAAATTCTTCCTGCGCGGCGTAGCAGAGGTCAGTGGCGAGGCTAACAAAACCGCGCGCCGAATTTTTGCGCTGCGGGATGAACACCGCGTAGCCATCAACAAGGAAATGGGCAGCAGCGCCGGCACTGGGTTGCGTCTGTTGGACTACCTCTATGAACAACCGATGATCAATGTTCGAATGGTTGAGCGACATTTGAAGTCGAGCTTTGTGACCGCGAGCAAGCTTGTGGACCAACTCGTGAAACTGGAGATACTGAGAGAGACTACAGGCGGGCAGCGTAATCGGCGGTACGCGTATTCCCCGTACCTCGCCCTTTTTGAATCCTCAGCGAAGAGGGGTGAGGAATCTAAGAGCTCAGTGCAAACAACTGCAGACCGATCAAGCGGGTTATGACCAATGCACTTCGAAAATTCACCGTAGCGTCCAGCAAACCCAAAAGTCCTTCTCAATGATCGCCGGTGCACGTTGGGGCCGAAGTTCGGCGGCGGCCTGTTGGAACAGGTCAGTGCGTTCTGCTGCTGAAGCCTGGGCAATCCTGTCCACTAGTCTCTCCCTTGGCCAACATCTGCATCAGCCCCGCCTGCATCCAGGCGGGTGCATGACGAAGATTAGCCTTCAGTTCAGCTTTGTCCTTCTCGGTGAGTAACGACTGGAGGCGCGCGAAGTTGGCAAGATCCTCCATTAACGTTTCTCCTTGATCACCCGCTCGAGCACTCTCTTGCGAATTAGGTCGGCCTGTTCGCGTCCGCGCGACGGATGCGAAGACACGTCCACCCATACTTGTAGGACGTCGGATGTCGCCATACCGTTCGGGCGGACCAGTCCGCGAAAGATCGACTGTGGAGCCGGAGCTTGGCGAAGGATAAGCTCGGGAGATTCACTGGGCCCGCATCGTCGCAGATTCTTCCATACCGAAAGGTTTGAAGGTTGAATGCGTTCGACATAAACGTAGGGTGGCACGCCTTCCACGAATCCGAGCTTTAGAGCTTCTGCCGCAGCGAACAGCGCCAGGCATGCACGACCGCTACTAAGCATTTTGCGAAGCTGCGCGCGTGGGTCTCCTTTGAGCAGGTACCGCATGGGCACTTCCTTAAGCGACCGTACGGCAGAGGCCTGCCATCGGCGAAAGAGATCTTCACGTCGTACGAGGCTCAGATATGGACCAGACTCGGATAAGTATCCCTCGTCTTGGAGCTGTTGCACGAAGCGAAACGCGCTCATCACGGACACTTTAGCGGCTCGCGCAAGTTGCGATGCGTTTCTGTACTGCCCGCGCGGAGCGGAAAGTAATTCCTCGGGAACTTCCGGTGCCAGCAGTACCTTCAGCATCCACTGGTTTAGATCGGAGAATAGGTGTCCGGAGACTCGCGGCGACTTCGACGCCAATGATGACACACGCGGAGCTTCCGCGTTGAGGCCCTCGAGGTGCGGGCCCCGAAACAAGCGGAGTCCCTCGAAATCGATGACGCCGGCGGCCGCGTCGGGAGCGTAGTGCTCTGCGAACTTTAAGACCTGGTCTGCGGCGCTTTGGCTGATCTTAGGCGCAGCGACTACCGCGAGGGGTGCCGCATTCTTGCCCGCACCACGCAATGACTGGAGCACAGCCTGGGCAAAGAGGGGCACTAGACGATCACCACGGCCCTCGACAGCCGCTTTCACTTCGACCGCATACACAACTCCAGGGCGCCGGACTATCATATCGAGCCGGGATCTCAGACGGCGAGGTTTGCACTCAACACGCCAGCCGGCTTGCTCGAATATGTCGGCGAGCAAAGATTCGGCGCGCCGCCCTCGTTCAAGGGCCTCGGATTCCTTGGGTTGTTCTGAGTTCTTCATAGCTCTAATGTAACCAAGGTTAGTATCGTGGCCCTGTTAACTATCAAGGCCAAGGTAATTAACATGGCCATGTTAGCACTGGGTCGAAGTAAAACTCAAGCCCTGTTGGGCCAAGTCGCGTACTTTAGATAACCCGTTAAGTAGTTTCTAATTTTCCACTTCTGCTCGCATCAACGAAGAGAAATATGCAGCGACTGAAACGAAACAGGAAACGTTGGATGGCGAAATGCTGGAGCAGTTCATTAAACGGTCGGTTCGTCTGGCGCGCGAGATTGAGTAGTCGCTGATGCACCGATGCGGAAACATTCGTTAGTGGACGGCTGGTCATTGACCTCACTTCACGACAGGGCTTCAAGATACGGACGCATGATTCGCTCAACACGGCATCGCCGTGCATAGTTGACGAGCTTCCTTAGTTGGAATCCCTTTCGCACGCGACATAGCTTTAGCGCCAAATATGAGCTTAGATCTTTGCCCGGCAGGTACACGGGCCTTCAATTAGTTTCGATGATGTTCGTTCGCTTCAAGCAAATCGACTCGTCTGCTGATCTTGGGTTTGATCTGTCGAGGGAATACGAAGCCGCTCAGCAACTGTTCCGGTAACACACGATCGTACCTAGTAAATAACACGCCACGACGCATTGGTTTTAGTTTCTATTTCGGTATCGCTCGTCGTGAGGGATCGGAAGGGAGCTTGTGCCATGGGTACTCGGCACTACCCTTAACACCACCTTTTTTCCATTCGTTGTATCGGCTTGTCATGCATTTACCGCACGGGCGATAACCCGCGGCAATTGCAGTTGCCTCATCCAAGAAAAAGACGCGGCCCTTTGCGTCCCCTGGAAGTTTGGCGGTGGCGGCCCAACAATCGAGTTGGCCATAGATTTTCTTTGGTCGAAATCCGCCGAGAGTGCCCGGAACCTGACTGTCTATTTTGCCTCCCGAGGAATTGACCAATCGATAGATTCCTTCTGCCATTCTTCTAATCTTCCTCTGAACTACACAATCTGGGCCATCTCAAGATACCGGCAGAACGCATTCGCCAGCTCGATCTGGCGCGGCGTCTTGCACTCGACATCAAACAGCGCCGGACTCGCGACAAGCACAGTCAAACATTGCGCTCGCGACGTTGCGACATTGAGTCGGTTAGCGCTGTAAAGAAATTCCATACCCCGCGGCGCATCCTCAGGTGTAGAGCTCGTCATCGAATAAAACACGACGGGAGCTTCCTGACCTTGGAATTTATCGACGGTCCCCACGCGAGCGCCGTCCGGAAGTCTTCGCGTCAGCAACGCCACCTGCGCGTTGTATGGAGCCACGATCAAAATGTGCTTTAGTTCTAGTGGCTGCGTCTCACTCTTACTATTGGTCCAGGTGGCGCCGCATCGCAGTAGCTCTTCAACGAGTCCCGCGATTCGTTCGACCTCCTCCGGCGCATCGCTTTGATTTCCACTGTGGACAACCGGCATGAAACGAAGTCCCGTGCCGTCCATCGGTCCCTGCGCATTCAGACACTGCAAAGCGTTCTCGGGTCTTGCCTCTAGACGGCCGTCATAAAATACCTGCGACGTGAAAGTGCAAATATCCGGGTGCAGCCGCCACGATTCGCCCAGAAATAAGCCCTGGTGCGGTTCGATTGTCGTGCGTCCGTTAAGTAAATGTGCCAGCGCCGATACTTCAGCGCCTGGTGGATGAACGCCCTTTTGCGGTTGATCAAGTTGTTGGGGATCGCCGAGAAGCACGAGACTCTTTGCCGCGGGCGAGATTGCCAGCACGTTCGCCAGCGACATCTGGCCCGCTTCGTCAACAAACAGCACGTCAACTGAACCGGCCATCTCTGCGCGAGACCAAAGCCATGCCGTGCCAGCGGCCACCTGTGCTTCGCCGCTCTGCAACTTCTTCAGCACATCCGGATTGTCCTTAACTTGGGTCACAAAGTCGTGTTCACATCCATCTGCTTTCGCCTTTTGCACAATGCTCAAATTCACCTTAGCGTCGCCGGCTTCTTTGCAAAGCCTCGACAGCAGATTGCTGATGACCTTGTGACTCCCAGCGGTGATGCCCACGCGCTTCCCTGCATTCACCAACGCGAGAATCATGTGGGCGCCTGTAAACGTTTTGCCCGAACCCGGCGGTCCCTGAATTGGCAGAATTGAAGAATCAAGCGCGAGCGCAAGTCCTTTTGCGGCTTCGAGTGGCGAGAACTCAGCGGAGAGCGCCTCAACAGTTGTACCGGTTATGCGCGGAGCTCGATGGAGCAAAGCGTCTCTCGCCGCTTGAAATACGTTGGCCTCGTTTGAAATGCCGTTCTCGACAACCCAGCTCGAAAGGCGCATCAGGCTCTCGACTTGTTTGTCGCTATCGATGTAGTTGTGAGGAATAAGCGCCGTGGGATGTGGCTTCTCTGACTTTTTTCCACGTTTCAGATCTATCGTGCGGTTAAGCTCATCAATCTTAACTAAGGTGCCCGCCGAACCTTCGGTATCAGGGTCGTGCACCTCCAACGCCCGATCGATTGAATGATCCTGGATCGGAAATTCATAACGGTGGATAAACGCTGTCTTGGTTTCCTCAACAACCCTCACGTATACCAGACCACCCAGCGCGTTCTTATCTTCAATTAACTCTTCGTCGGAAAGCGTACACAGCCGATAATACTCCCACCACATCGACTTATCTTCACGTCGATGCCATTCGAGTAGCTGTGCCAAAAGCCATCGCGCTCTTTGCTCGTCCGTCCATTCGCTTTCTTGCTCTGGCACGCCAGTAACAACAAGACGGTCTTTGAGGATAGCTATTTCGCCGAGCTGTGCCTCCAGGCCTTCGCTAGGAGCACCGGACTTCAATTGTGGACGAGGAATCGCTCTCCCAAGTTTCGCTTCCAACTCAACGCGCAGTGTTTCGAGCCACTCACGCAAATGCCACGTCGAAACACAGTCATCGCGGTTGTAATCCGCGATCGTCTGTAGAATTTCCCGTGCGTTTGCCGGATCATCGCCGAGAGCTAACACAGATTCGAATGCTTGCAGAGAAGAGGTCGCATCGCGCAGCGGCACTGCGCGCGTGAATCCGTAGAACGCTTCCATCTTTTTGATCGAGTAGCTTTCGACCGACGCGCGCAAACCCTGACGTACGACTCGGAATAAATCGACAAACACTCCAGCGCGTAACAACTCGTCTACCTCGTCGGCGCAGACTCCGTGCCGGCCTGCAAGGTGCTTAATGGCCGTTGGCTCGTAAGGGGCGTAATGGTAGATGTGCATGTCGGGGTAATGAGTCCGCCGTTCGTTGACTCGTTTGATGAATTCGACGAACGCCTTCTTCTCAGTTGCGGGATCAAACGACCAGATTGAATCGTAAATTGGCGATCCGTCCTCGTTGATCGTCACCGTCCCGATGAGATACTCGAGTCCTTGTTCAAAGGCGAACGGATCGCCTTCAAAATCGAGGAACAAGTCGCCGGGCGACGATGCCGGCAACGCCGACAGACCTCGCAGTGATTCAGTTCCTATTTCGGTTGTCTCTGATTCATCCGCTTCGGAATTTGTTTCTTTACGGCGGCGACGTGTCTTTGTCCTGATCTCTTCAGGGTCGAGCAACTCATAGACGGGCTTGCCTTGCTCCCGTCCTGCGATCTGGACACGTGCTTGTTCACGAATGCGGAAAAGTGGTGCAGGAGCAATTCGCTCAATTTTCGGCGTTGGGGGAAGTTGAAGCTTTGCCAGTTTTGCGACGCTGTCTACTGCGCGCTCAACCAGACTGCTTCGTTGATTTCGCGTGATACCGGCGACGAGAGACAGGTGATCATCCGCATGCCATTGTTCATCACAATGCGGGAACCAATCGCACACGCCGCAATGCTCCACCGGTTCGGGATTGGTGGTCGGTTTCGCTGCAAGCGCTGCCTGAAATTCGCGTTTTACCTTGCGGAAGTAAGCAAGATAACGCTGCGTACTAAACTCTTCCGGTTGTGCGCCTCTGCCAAGAACAACATGCATTCTGTCGGGTTCTCTGCCTTGGATCGCGGCCACGAGCTCGGAGTAAAGGCAAAGTTGGATCAACGCCCGAGCCTTTGTTGACTTCGCAAGCTTGGTCTCCACAGCCTCGTATGACCAGTCACCGAGTTTGCTGGGAGTTTCGACCCGGCGAAGAAAATCCGCACGGCCTCCCCACGGGTCCTGGAGAAACGTGGCTTGATAGATAACGTCGACACCCGCGGCCATCGCTTCACGCGTCGTCTCGGCAGCCACTGACCAGAGAGTGTCAGTCGATATCTCTGTTATTCGAAGTCCGAGACTCTTCAGCTTGGTCAGATACTTCTGCTCGTGCTCAAGTCCCAACTTCCTGAGCAACTCCGCACCAGGATCGGAATAGATTATCTTGGTGAGCTTTCCTTCGCTCCGCTCGCGATCGAGGGTGGGGATATGCCGACAGGCGAGGAAGTTTGCGATGTCAGTTGCGAAGAACATGAGCGGTAGTATTTCAGTGTGAAGGCGTCAGTTGGGAATCGAACTCAATCTCTAAATCGGAAGGATTAGTGCGATTACCTCGCGAAACAAACCAGCCCCACGGGGCGAGGTGCCAATTGAGAGGAGGTGCCGTTATCACATTTCCCAGATCTCGATAGTGTGGTTTATCGTCGATAGCCCAAACGCGGTAAAGACGCCAACGAGGATCTTCTTTGGCTGCGATGCGCTCGCCTTCGGAAAGCCAAAAGCCTTGATCGGTATCTTCACTCGCTATAGTTGTCTTGACCTCAATGTGCACCTCTTGTCCCTTATCGTTGTAAGACCTAATGTCAAACCCTCCTTCGGAACGATCGAATGACACCAATTGAACGCGACGGGCCAGATTTCTCTTGCCGTGCCTGTTGAGCCGATCAATTTCCTGTTCGTAAACGAATCGTTCTCCCATTAAACCACGCCGTTCCCGCTCCATCGCACGCTTTTGCCGAAGACCAAGCTCGGTATCGAAGTCACGAGTCGAGCGACGTTTGCGCTTCTTCGTAGTTGCCGGTCCTAAGTAAGCTACCACCCACATGTAAGAATGAATCTCGACTGTGTCGGCCGTGCCGTAACCTGATAGACGTTCTTTTAGCCACTCTGCCAACTCCATCAGGAGTTGGTAGTGGCTCCAGTCTATTTTCCCCCCAACTCTATCCTGCAATCCGTAGTGCGCAAACAGCTTGTCAAACGGCATTGGCTTTACCGGAAAATAAGTCGATGGCCGAAGTAGGAATGCCAAGTGCGAAACAAACGGCCACTTGCAACCGAGATGATTCTTTCTTAAGTAGTTCGCGAACGCGTCGAACCTAGGTCCGAAAGCGTCCGGCGTCTCCGACCCGCCAATCATTAGAGTCTGAAGCTGTTGTTCAATCGCCTTTATTTGATCGTGACCCTTAACTCGATACAGCGGTGCATCGGAATTGCCCTTTTCCGCTCCGAACTTATGTTCAATCCAATTTGCTCCCACGCCTGGCAGTAGACACGCGTTCTTAACAGCCTGAATCGTTCTGCCGTCACCAGCCTTCCATTGGTGCCATTTATTTAGAGACAACGCATCTCGCCCATTTCTGTAGGCGGTCCATTTATAAGAGACTTCGTCATCAACCAGAAACGGGTGTTGAAAATTCGTGAATGGCTCGCCGTTCGCGTTTTGCTACATAAAGTCAAGAAAGTTTTCGTGGCAAGACTCGAACGCGGCTTCATTGATTGCTAAAGGCATGAGGGCTCCTTGTGTCGGGGGAACAGAAATGGAATTGCTCAGGAAGACAGTTTCATCTTCACTTAACCAACTGCATCAACTTCCCGTATGAGTCAACCACGTCATATTTGACCTGATCAGAAGTGATGTTCTTGAAGAACTTGCGAGCGCAGTCAATCTTCGATTTCTCAATCTCACGAAGTTGCATGGAGGAGAGCGAACCTTTTGTTTCAGCAACGAAATAGACGTGTTTGACAGCGCCTTCTTTGAACGAGATGGCCCAGTCTGGATTGTAGGGGCCAACAGGAGTCGGAATCGCAAAGCCCTTTGGCAACTTGGCGTAGACGACAACTTCGTTGCTAACGTCAAGCTCGGTTACGAAATCGCGCTCGACTTTCGAGTCAGTAAAGGCGTAGTCGTAGATATGGCGTTTGAGCTTTGCGCCTGCTCTTGCGAAGTTTTCTCTTGGTTTTTCTTGCGTGAAAATATCAATGCTGTGCGTTTCTCCAATTGGATCATAGGCGAGATGTTCAACGATGACAGTGGCCTTTTGCTCGCTGATCAGAGCTGCGGCCTTCGAAATGAAATCTTCGGGGTTAGTTTTGTATTGGCCAAACGTTGCAGAGCTTATTCGTTTTAGAATCGTGGCGATCGTGTTTCGGGTAAGCTTCGCTTCGTCGGCGATCTTTCCCACGAGATCATACTTGACGTTCGACTGTATAGAAGTGGTGTTATTCAGCGTCACCTGATTCGTTTGCGTAAACGCGGTGCCTCGTTTCAGATTATCGGTCGTTGCCTGGCTGATCTGTTCGCCCGCGACGATGGTGTATTGCAAGGGACTCACTCTTAAATGGGAGTCGAGTGTCTTGACGCACTTTGAGATCAGCTCTGCGGAGTCAAAATGTACGGTGTATGCAGCTTTCCGGTTGATCCGATTCCACAGCTCCTTGAACTCCTTCTTTTCGAAGTTTTCATTCAGCGGATTTGTTTGCTTCTTTCGGTCATCGTCAATCCCAGGCATTTGTGCATCGCTGAATACGCTGTCCACTAATTGAAAAACCTGCTCGGAGTTTGGCTCTAAGATGGACGGCAGTTGCGCTAGTGTCTGATTCTGTTTTGCCTCGTGATATTTGTCGGTGACCTTCCTTTCAACATCCACGTAGCCATTCTGAATCAGATAGAACTCCAGGTGCTGCGCCATTTCGGCGTTCACTGGAGTGTCTTTATCGGCAGTCCGCAGAATCTTGCCGGTGAAATACGCCTTGTTGGCTACTTTCGGACGGCTGGAAAGCGACTCGCTAATATCTTTTTGAAGAGCGGTAACAAAGTCCTTGTAACTCTCGCTAGCCACAACCGTTAAGACGTTAATATCGTGAACGGTCGCGGGGTTGTCCATCCGATCCCCGTTGTGATTCACAGCGATTCGCAACCCTCGTCCAACTTCCTGCCGTCGTGAAATTGTGTTGTCGCTATGCTTGAGCGTACAGATAACAAAAATGTTCGGGTTGTCCCAACCTTCGCGAAGTGCAGAGTGTGAAAATATGAAACGAGTTGGTTCGTCGAACGACAACAGTTTCTCTTTGTTTCTCAAGATCAAATCGTAAGCGTCGACGTCGTCGCTCTGTCCGGCGGTCTCACCACGGGAAACTACGCTCGGATCAACGAGCCGTTTCGTCTTCTTGTCGATCGAAAAATAACCATTGTGCGTCGACTCAGGTGAGATGCCGTCAAGATACTTTCGATAAGACTCATCGAGCAAAGTTGGAACGTCGTTTAACTGATTGCGATATTCTTCTTCGAACATCTGCGCATACTCGCCTGCGACTTCGCCATTTTCGTCGTACATGCGGTATTTCGCGACTGAATCGATAAAAAACAGCGACAGAGTCTTGATCCCTTGATAAAAAAGCGATTGTTCTTTTTCAAAGTGAGACTTGATCGCCTCGCGAATTTGGATACGCCGATAGGCCAACTCATTAAGGTCGCCGTTGATTTCGCCGGCATTTATTATTTTGCCGTTGGTGAAACTGACCGTATCGTCTCGCGCGTCGATGTCAGAGACGACAAACCCTTCGTACTGATTAAGGCTGCCGGAAAGGTCAAACAAATAGTCGCCTTTGCTGAGTTTTCGCACGACGCGTTTGATGCCGGTCGCTTGTTTGACTTCAAATTCGACTCGGGCCACCGGCGGCTTTGTCGCAGAAATCTCAATTCCTTCCAAATACAGATACGCGTTTGTTCCCGCCAATCCCTTAACGGCGATTCCCCGTACGGCAATCTTTTTAACCAGTTTTTGGTTGTAAGCGTCGAGAGCATCCAGGCGGTGGATCTTGTTGTATTCCGTTTTGTGCGTCGCTGAATAGCGCAACATCATGAGGGCGTTGAACTCCTTCAGCGATTTCATTGTCGCGTCGCCACCCATCTTTTGCGGCTCATCGAGAATCAAAATCGGGCGATTACTCTTGATTACATCGATCGGCCGACGTGACTGGAAGTCATCAAGCTCCTCATAAATTCGTCGCGCGTCCTGCCCACGCGCAGCGAAGGCCTGAACGTTAATGATCATTACATTAATGCCAGCGTCGGATGAAAAGCTCTCCAGGTTGTGCAGTTGTTTTGAGTTGTAGATGAAAACTCGTGCGCGTTTGCCGTACTCTTCAAGAAAATGTTCGGCAGTAATTTTGAATGATTCGTTGACGCCTTCCCGAATGGCGATGCTGGGCACGACGACTACGAACTTGCTCCACCCATACTGCCGGTACAACTCAAACATCGTCTTGATATAGCAGTAGGTTTTGCCAGTGCCAGTCTCCATTTCGATTGTGAGGTTGATCGGACATCCCGTTCTGCTATCGCCAACAAGAGTTTGCGAGATGGGCAAATTTTGACTGCGTTGGACTGCCTGCACGTTCTCAAGTATCTGGGGGGAAGTGATTCGAAGGTCTTCGTTCTTAAAGCCGGCAATTTCCTCGACCGGTTGGTCTTCAAACAGGGGCTTCTCGACGATCCGGCCGGGATCAATTCGGTATTTGACACCGCCGCCACCAGGCTGCCCTTTGAAGCAATCAGTTACGGCGATAACAGCCGCTGTCTGGTACTGCTGTTTTTTGAATTTGAACTTCATCTAAATGGACCTGACTTCAGTTTCCGGTGACAGGAGTTTGAATATCTGCTCCACGTTGATTTTCACATCGTCTGAGGCGAAGCCGGCGTCGCGGAATACTGCGCGAAGAGGTTTTCTTTTAGCGAGTTCCTTTACGAAATCTTCATTCAAGCCAACATCGAAACAGGCCGCGAGAGCGTTTCCATCAACTAAGAAAACTTCTTTGCCTTGGATCTTTTCGCGCGCTATCGGTAAAGCGAGATCGACTCCCCAGTCTAGGAGGACCTGGAAGAGAAGGTCTTCGGAGGTGCGGTCTTCGTTGACGTTGCCTATCTGGTCGAGCAGGTTGGTTTGCGCCTGTTCATCAGGTGAGTAGTAAACGTCCTTCATGTTGGACGTATCGATCTTCAGAACGCGAAACCCGGTGTCCAGGTTCGCGCCGTTTAGACCTGCATCTTCCTTGACCATTTTCCCAGCACGCCGAATCCGCTCTTTAGTGATGTCGGCTATGTTTGAGTAACCATCTTGGAAGGCTTCACTCTTCTCATCACAGATAGCCGGCACTTGTACCATCACAAAGCTTCGCTTGCCTCCGTCTTCCGCGTTTAATTGAATAACCGCGTGTGCTGTTGTGCCGGATCCTGCAAAAAAATCTAATACTAAGTCATCGTCTTCGGTGATAATCTTAGTTATGTCCTTGACCGCGTACAAAGATTTCGGGAAAGAAAAGTAGTTTTTTCCATCAAATAATTTCTTTATTAATTGTGTACCTTGAAACTCAGGAAAATACTTCTTTGCAGTCCAGAGGTTCTTGAAAATCTGACTTTCATAGTACTTGTTGAAAATAACGATCTCACCATTGACGCGTTCAGCCTTAAAGTAATCGTTTTTATTGTTGAGTTTGAAGGTCTCTGCTTTGGTTTTCCATGTGTATTCGTTGCTTTCGGTTTTCGGATACACAGCCGTGAAACCTGGTTTCTGCTCGAGGGACAATTCTTTGAGATCTTGACTCACGTAGATCGGATACCAAAATCCCGGCTTTGCAGCACGACTAGAGCTGGTTCTGGCTCGCATAAACCCATCGTATCGAAACTTTCCCGCGTCGTCCGCATTCGTAAATTCTTCGGCTTTTTCATCGTCGATTACCACTTCTCTAAATGAAGCACTCTTGATATTCCGAGCGTAGACGAACATATATTCCGTGCTCGGCGAAAAAAACTTTTCTTGATTACGCCCTTTAGGATTGATGTAGATGGTCACAAGTCCTAGCCGGTTCTCGTAACCAAAGATCTCGTCACACACACTCCCTAAGTTATAAATCTCATAGTGGTCGATGGTCACCACAAGAATCCCATCTTCCGTCAAAAGATTTCGAGCTAGACGTAGCCGCGAATACATCATGGAGACCCAGTCGCTGTGATACCGTCCATTTGACTCCGTGTTAGTTACCGCGATTAATCCTTCCGACGTGCGTTGACCCGAATCCAATTCATACTCTTCCTGCGTCGAGGAATAGTCGTTCTTATACAGGATGTCGTTTCCGGTGTTATACGGCGGGTCGATATAGATCATCTTGACCTTGCCGAGATATGTTTCCTGAAGCAGCTTCAACGCGTCGAGGTTGTCACCCTCAATAAACAAGTTCTTGGTTGTATCAAAATCAACACTCTCGTCGCGGCATGGCCTCAGTGTTTTGGCGATCGGTGCGTTGGCGGTAACGAGCGCTTCACGCTTGCCGGGCCAGTTGAGTTGGTACCGCTCGGCGGGACCATCAACAATCGAACCGTACAACTCCTGCTTTAGCTGATCGAAGTCAATTGCGCGTTTCAGAACACCGTTCTGGTCACGCGATTCCGTAATACAATTCGGAAAGAGCTCGGCTATTCGGGCGATGTTCTCATCCGTAAAATCGGGAGTACGCATCTTTAGTTTTTCCATAAGGTCAGAGTCTCTTAAGGGTTTTGTAAATTTCAACCATCGCCAAGGTGTCTAGCTTGCAGTATCCGAGAAGATTTTGATAGATCTGCTCACGCTCTTCTTGACTCCCGCGAGCCGTCGCCATGTGGTACCACTTAATCGAAGCGGTCACGCCATCCGCGATTTTCATTTCCTCATATGAGAGTTCAGGACAAAGCACTGGCAGTACTTTCTTGATTGAGTCTCGGCCGTGAAATTCCGGGTGCATGTAGAGTCGGCGCGAAAATATCTTGCGCAAGTCGTAAATATGATCGTTGATTTCGGAAAGGAATTCAGCGTATTGCGGATACATCCTGCCGAGCTCCTTGTTACGGCTGATCTCGAATCCTTCACTCCAAACGATGACCGTACCGATACGCCGCCCAAGGTCTTCATAAAGATGTCCGACCACTTCTTGCGCAGGATGTCTCCCGTCATTACGCGAAAGATGATAAGAATGTCTTACCTCACCGCCCGGCTCATCCATGGTATGAAGGGAGTACTGAAACGGCAGCTGTTGATAAGCAGACGTCCCGGTAAATTTCGGCACGGCATAGCTAAAGGTCTCGTAATCCAGAAAATTGAGTGGATATTTTAAGCCGTCCAGTTCGCCGCGAATAGTCGCTGCGTCGATCTCAGGCTTTCCCGAGCGCGCAACCGCAACTATCCGTTCCTCCAATTCGGTCAACTCGAAATCGGGAGGAATATTACAAACTTTCAATATTGATCGTAGCAGCAGTTCATTGAGCTTCTTTGATCCGGCATTGAAGATATGTGAAACGTTGTAGGTAGGAATGTTCGGAAATTTACGGACTAAAAAACGGCAATCAAGCTTGTTGGTTTTGCAGTAGTCCACAAGGGTCGCCGGCGGTTCGTCCGCAAGCAGACAGGTTAAGGCAGCTTCGATCTGCTCGGCAATCGAGGCTTCAATTAATTCGACTGCATCAGTTTGGTCAGTTACACGAAGAAGCTGTTCGGCGTCAGGATTACCGTCGAGAACATAGGAGGTATCGACTGTAACGAGGAAAACTTTTTTGACAATATAACCGGCTGATTTCGCTACGTGACGCTGAAACGCGAGGTCATCAAGATATTCCTTTTTTGCCGATGCTCCGGACTTGACCTCGTATATTTCAATCTCGCCTGTTGCTGGCTCGGTTATGACAATATCGGCTTTAGCGTAAAGGCTGTCCGTTTCAAATACCTTACCAAATTCAGTCTTATATCCCTCAAGATCCGCAAACCGTCGGAGCGACCTTGCGAGTCTCTCGACTTCGTATCCCATTTCTCGGCCGTGAAGCTCGTTAATCGAGAACTGCTCGCGCCGTTCAGGAAGATGGGTGTCGAGCCAAAACTCATTCTTGCATTCAACAAACTTACGAAACGCTGACTTAGTTAGCATCCTAATTTTCTAGCTCGGCTATTTTCATCCTAACTTTCCGTAGCTGCTTATTCAGTTCCACTTTTCGATTGAATTGCTTCTCTTTTTTTAGCCGCGCTTCAAGCTTCGTTATTTCATTTTGCTTGCTACGAATTATTCCGAGTCGCTCAACTTGATGGGCAATCAGTTCCGCCGGACGTGCTGGAACCGGCATCAGTTCCCGAAGCATTTGCTCATAAAGCCCAGCGACATCCAACGCGACGGGAAGCGGCTTGCGTTTAGCGTCGATTTTATGCCAATCGGACTCGAAATAAATGTCAGTGACCCACTTTAATGAATCTGCCTCGCTCGGACGTTTGAACGCTGCCGCTACTTTGACTCGTCCGTCAAAGACAAGTTCATAAATTATCGGGAATGGTATCGCATTGTCGATAGTCATCAAGACCTCGATGCCAATGTCACGCGTCTTAAGAGTGATCGTGAAAACTTCGATCTCAGGAGCGCTCTTCTTCGATGGTAAGTTGATAGTCTCCGGCGCTAGCTTGTATTGCCAGACAATCTTTTCAACCTGACTTACAAACTTCTTACGCACCGCCGCAGTGAGTTGCGTATTCTCATAAATCTTAGTCTTCGGCAGATTGCGTCCAAACGCTGCCTGCTTTGGATATGCAAATAATCCGACACTCATTACATCTCCTGGATCACAACGAAAGCGATAAGCTCAAAATCATCGAGACCAGAAACCTCGGTTGTCAGCGCGGTAGTTTTCCCAACGCTAAACAGGCTGTCAAGATCGCTGTCTTCCTTGACGTCGATGATGGACCTGATGGCTTTACTAAGCAGTTCGGAATAAGTCTCCATATTTCGACCGTCATCGGTGGCTTCGTTGAATATTCGGCAGACGTCAGCGATCGGCTCATTCTGACCAGCAGCGGTGCTGCGAACCAAATCCAGCAGCCGCTTTACTTCGGTGTGATTTGTGATTATCTCCCCATCAAGTCCTACGTAAACCAGATAATACGGATGCAGTCGGTTGTGGCTGACGATCAAGACACCCTCGTTGCGATTGCGGAGCGCAAAAATCACTCCCGGGGGAAGCCCGCGCTCGGGTGAGGGTTTCACTACTGCGTGTAATCCATTCGGCAATCCCGAGACTTCGTTGTGTTCCTTAATGTAGTTAACCAAATCCATCCGAAAATCATTGAGGCCGAGATCGGTGATCGAGACTCCGGTCTTCAGGTCTTCCATTTCGATGACCTCATCCTGAAGCCGGCGAAGCTGTTCTTTTCGGTACGACAGATCGTTGGCTTTCGCGCTGAGTGGATTATCGTCTCCGGTTGCTGAAACATCGGCGATGACCATGCGATTTTCGACACGCTGTTTGAGATTGATGTATTCGTCCAGAGTGATGTCCGGCCAGTAATTCACAAGTTGGATAGTCTCATTCTGAGAACCAATACGATCGATGCGACCAAAGCGCTGAATGATCCTCACCGGATTCCAATGAATGTCGTAATTGATCAGGTAATCGCAGTCTTGTAAATTTTGCCCCTCGGAAATACAGTCAGTGCCGATCAGGAAATCAATCACTCGGGGCTCGCTTGGCATGACGAGCGCCTTCTCTTTTGATTTCGGAGAAAACAAAGTGAGCACTGACTGGAAGTCGAGAGGCTTTTCCAGCGTTGATTTGGGCCTATCGCCGCCAGTCACTTTCGCTGTATGTATCTCGTGGGCTAACAAGAAATGACTCGCGATATGTTCGTAAAGGTAACTCGCGGTGTCCGCAAAGGCAGTGAAAATCAGCACCTTCTTGTTTCCGGGATTTATTGGAGAAGTGAGCTTGTTTTCAAGAACAACTTTTAGATGCTGGAGCTTCGAATCATGAGTCGGAGTGACCTTTTGCATCTCTTCAAGGAGAAAGTCGATAACGACCAGGTCTGCCCTGAGATCATGATTCCAGGAATCCAAATCCATATCAGACAGCTTAATCTTTACCTTGCCTCCAATCTCTTGGTCTTCCGGGTCCGGAAAATCCTCTTCGTCGGGTTCTGCATTTTCAAATCCACTTGCAACATCGGTAAATTCCGAATCCAGGCCGGTGCGCTGAAACGACTCAATTGCGCTGAGCGTTGAGAGGTGCTTCTGCTTGAATTTCTTAAGCGTAATCCGAAACGCTTCGACTGAACTCTCCAGCCGCTTAAGCAGCAAGACAGTCATCAATGCTTGCAAGCTTTGTTCGCGATCGGATTGCTTTAGTTTGCCCCTGCCACCCTCAACCTCGGTATCGTACAAATTCTCATATTGAGCCATTCGGCTTGGCAGGATATAACTGACGGGCGCGTAGACTGCGAGCTTCAACAGACTAAGTTGATCGAAAATCTTATTGAAGCCAATAACGTCTTGCCGTTGCGTTAGCTTGCAATGATACGAAATCGGTTTGCGACGCTCGGGAAAACTTCCAATGTCGCTAGTGTCGTAAAACTTTTCGATGTGTTTTCGCGAGCGGGCGATCGTTACACTGTCGAGAAGTTCAAAAAAATCAAAATCAAGTGATTTTAGTATCGCCTCGGGTGTGCGCTCTTCGGGTGGCAGTTTGGACCATTGGTTAAAGGCCGACTGTGCCCGACGGAATACTTCCTCTACGCTAAGTTCAGACTTGAGCCTGCTGCCCAAATTCTCCGAATTGCCCTCGTAAGCCAGAGCAAGCTGATTTTTAAGGTCGCTGAAACGATTGTTAACCGGTGTCGCCGAGAGCATGAGAACCTTAGTCTTAACGCCTTGCTTAATCACTGAATTCATCAACTTTTGGTAACGCGTCTCTTTGTCTTTAAATGCGTCGTTGTTGCGGAAGTTGTGCGATTCGTCAATCACTACAAGGTCGTAGTTGCCCCAGTTGACGCGGTCAAGCGGTATTCCCAATGAAGTTCCCCGCGTGCGCTGAAGATCTGTATGACAAAGAACATCGTAATTAAAGCGATCCGTCGCGAAGATATTCGTCGTGAGATTCCGGTTATAATTTGTCCAATTCTCAGCAAGCTTCTTCGGGCATAGTACTAGGACGGAGCGATTTCTTAACTCGTAATATTTGATTACGGCGAGGGCGGAAAACGTCTTACCTAATCCGACGCTGTCGGCCAAGATGCAACCGTTATATGTCTCAAGCTTGTTGATGATCCCCGTCGCAGCGTCTCGCTGGAAATTAAATAGCTTCTTCCAGATCAGGGTATCTTTATAGCCCGTTAGGTCATTCGGCAAAACGTCTTCGTTAATATCCTCAAGAAACTCATTGAAGATGTTGTAGAGCATTAGAAAATAGATGCGTTCGGGCGAATTCTCTTGATAAACCGATGCGATGTGATCACACAGACGTTCGGTGACGTCTTCGAGCTTTTCGCGGTCGTTCCAAATTTGATCGAAGAGCCCTAAGTACGTTGCCGTCATCGTTGGCTCATCGAACTTATTAGTCATGTTCGAAACGGCGTCTCCTTGCTGGTAGCCGAGATCTACCGCGGTGAAGCCCTGGATTGGCATGTAAGCGAGGGCAGCCTCAGAGTTTCTGACACAAGCGAACTGCTGCATGGGCGACCTGCCGCGATTTGAGCGAAAAGATGCTTTGCGTCGTATCCAGTCAGCGCATTCTTTGGCAATGGCCCGCTGCGTAAGTTTGTTCTTCAGTTGTATCTCAAATTGGCTGCCATAAAAATCGCGTTCACGTTCCGTTTTCGGGATATGAAACTGCCGCCGTTCTTTATTCAATTTGTCCGCTACTTCACCTGGCACGAATGTTGGAGATGTAAAAATGAATTCAAGGGCCTCGACTTTTTCCAGCTCTGCGCGCAAAGCCTCAAAGGCATATATCGAAAAACTGGCAGCGGCGATTTTGAGGTTTGAACCCGGTCGAATGGTTCGCTTCAAGTCGTTACCGAGCAGATTGTTTATGTTATCGATTATTTCCATTAGAGTTGGAGGCTCTCCGACACTCTCCGCGATGAGTCACGGTTAGGATTCCGCTAAGGAGCGTTGCAAACATCTCCATGTTTGTTTCGTTAGGTAGCGCATGCTGTTTTGACGCATCGGCATCTTCAATATCAACTTGGATCTCAGGCTGAGGAATTGGCAAGGGTAACTTGCCAAGCTTACCCGGCTAAATCGCCTGATCGAAAAGCCTGTCCCATGGAGTTTCGTATCGCTGTTTGTGGCAACTCGGTCTTATGAAGCGAAAACCTGAACGAAAAAGATAGGCGATATCGCAGAACTCCGCGGCATGTGTCGGTATTATTCTCATTGGCTAACTCAAATTCCGTTCCTCGGAGGCGTGGGCCTTGAAATTCTTTCCGGAGGTTCAAACCGAGCATTCAGATTTCTCCATAAGGACGTTCGGCTGGCTTGCAAGACTGTTGGCAAACTATAGCACGCTGCTTGCAAATTGCTGAGCTATGGACCATCGACGAGATTCGCTCAGAACGAATCGCCCGAACCGCGAGCTAAACCATTCTCAAAATTGAGCGCGCTGCTCCCGCAGCCATTTTTCTACCCGCTGATCAATCAACATTCAGCCATCAAGAAAACAGACCAGCGCTCGTTGTATTTCCCCAACACCGACAACACTTTCATTGTTTGAAACTCCGACAACAGCTCACCAACATTGACCACCAGCAAGTTCTCCGGCGCCGCAGAGAAACCCATCTGCGACTGCCCTCAAACATTAGGGACTCCGGCGAGGATAAAGCCCCTCGCCTCTGTCTAGGACAGTCATCCGATAACAGCGGATTACGTCCTCCAAAAGCCCGCGCCCAGGAAAGGCGCCCGGACGTAATCTCTGTTATCGAGACGCCTCGCCTTTAATCTAATCTCCCCGTTGCGCCTCCGCTTCGCTCGCCCGCTCGGCGCGCCTCGCAGTGCTCACTTCGCTAACGCCCCCGCTGGGGGCTGGCGCTAGATTGTGAAGCACATCAGAAGGAGTTAGAACATACTGACGCGCAAGCGCCCTCACCTTTTTCTTAGGAATCAAACGTCAAGAGAGTTTGCCGCCGGAGTAGCCTTCGCTGCGGAGGCCGTCAAGGGTCTTCGCTGCGCTACGATAAACTCCGCGAACTTCAAAACAGTTCGCTGCGCCCTTGACTGCCTTCCTCGCTACGGCTGGGAGGGTATATAAGAGCTGCTAACGCAGCTCAGAAACCTGAGGTTTCTACGCTTCATGCAACCTTTGGAAGAGATCGACGGCGGGAGAGATGTAACCAGCGAATTCTGCAAGCGGTTCCACGCCTGAGCGAGGGCGTTTCCTTGTTCGCTTCATTACCACACATATTCTGATTTGTCAGGCAAGGCCTTGGCAAAACCAAACTATCGTCGACTAAGATCTCAATGGGAGTTCAAAAGACTTTCCATCCGATTTGCCGCATCGCGTTGCATGCCCGGAAGGACGTGAACATAGATTTCCAATGTAATACGCACGTTCGAGTGTCCCAGACGCTCGCTCACAACCTTAATGTGCTCACCGTCCTTTAGGAGAAGAGTCGCGCACGTGTGTCGCAGGTCGTAGGGTCGTATTGTGCTGGGCAGACCCGCGCGTACAAGAGCCACCTTGAACACATGCTTGACGAACCATTTAGCGTAGACAGGCGTTCCCCGCTCGTCAGCAAAAACGAATCCGTGGTTTTGATAGCGATCGCCGGCCGACCCTATGCGCTCGTCCTGCCGCTTCCTGAGTTCTGCGAGAGCGTTTGCTAACGATTCAGGAATTGTAATCTGACGTTTTCCCCGTACAGTCTTCGGCGCCACCAGAATCCAGCCGTCGACCTCCAGGCCTTTCCAGACGAGTGCGCGCTGAACCGCAATAGTCCAGTGTTCGAAGTCAATATCTTGCCAACGCAAACCGGCCAGCTCCCCCGGTCTCATTCCTGTGACAACAGCGGTGCGAAAGTATTCTGCATGAGTCCCTCTGTCAGTAGTCTCAAGAAAGCTCCTGACTTCCTGTTGCGATAAAGAGCGCATCTCCTTAACCTCGCGACGCGGCATCTCCACCCGTGCCAGGGGATTCATCTCCAGCGTCTCCCATGCAACCGCGCAGTCAAGGGCATTTGAGATCACCGAATAAAGCCGGCGTTGAGTGTTGGAACAAGCCCCCCGCACCGTCATTGCACTAAAAATACTTTGAATATGACTCGGTTGGAGATCAGAAAGCATAACGTGCCCGATGAGTGTCCGAACGTCAAATGCGATGACTGCTTTATAGTTCTTCACCGTCGTGTAGCTGTAACGATTCTCCGCGACGTTCTCAAACCACTGATCGAAATGTTCGTTGACGGTAATGTCAGAGGGCTTGACCTTGCTTCCTTCCGCCTGGGCCCGAAGCAATCTATCTAGTTCCGCTTGAGCTTGTTCTCGATCGCCCTCAAACTTAGCCGCTTTGTAAATTCGCTTTTTTGTCAAAGCGTCGCGGCCTCTGTAAGTCCTCAGTAACCAACAATCTTCTTCGCTGAGTTGCTGCAGCTTCGGATAGAGAACGTGAACTTCAGCGGCTTGTCGATCTTTCGTCGGGCAAACGGGCGCGACGTGGAGGTAAGGCCCAATTGGTTTCTTCTAGTGGACACCAAGGGCAACGGTCCTCGTCACCGTTTGATTCCGATGAATGCTCCGGT